>Ga0180009_10002842_pt1 | contig 20131 bp, 17 predicted proteins | sample OS_PC_MetaG_FD_123537 | JGI IMG/M metagenome (GOLD analysis project Ga0180009, IMG submission 123537) | Groundwater microbial communities from the Aspo Hard Rock Laboratory (HRL) deep subsurface site, Sweden - OS_PC_MetaG | ecosystem: Environmental > Aquatic > Deep subsurface > Groundwater...
CCCCACCTGGCCCGCGCACAGCAGGCGAAAGGCGAAGCGGGCGGGGTCGATCCTGAGCACCACCAGCTCGGGGCGGGGCGAGGGACCGGAGTCTTCCAGGGCGAAGCGGGCCAGCTCCAGGCCGGGCCGCCAGCGCTGCCAGGGCCCGGCGGCCAGGCTGGGCGGGGCGCAGGCCAGCACCAGCAGCAGGGCCAAGGCCAAAAACGGCGCAAGCGGCCGGGCCTTTTGCCTGCCGCCTATGCGCCGCTCACGCTTCATAAACAAGCTTTGTTCAGTAGACTTCCGGCTTGGGCTCGCGGGTCATCAGATCGTGCAGGGCGTCCTGGGGCTTCATGCCCTGGTAAATGACTCCCTCCACCGCCTCGATGATGGGCATTTCCACCCCGGTGCGCCGGGCCAGGGCCAATACGGTGCGGGTGTTTTTCACTCCCTCGGCCACCTGGCGCATGGAGGCGGTGATCTGATCGATGCTCTCGCCCTTGGCCAGGCGGGTGCCCACGGTGCGGTTGCGGCTCAGGGAGCCGGTGCAGGTGAGCACCAGATCGCCCAGCCCGGCCAGGCCGGCAATGGTGGCCGGCTCGGCCCCCAAACTGAGCGCCAGGCGGGTCATCTCGGCCAAGCCCCGGGTTATCATGGCGCTCATGGTGTTGTGCCCCAGCTCCAGGCCGGCCACCATGCCCGCGGCGATGGCCAGGGGGTTTTTCACCGCCCCGCCCAGCTCCACCCCGATGAGGTCCCCGCTGGTGTAGACCCTGAAACGCGGCCCGGTGAAGGCGGCCTGCACCGCCTCGGCCACCTCGGGCACCCTGCTGGCCACGGTTACCACGGTGGGGGCCCCGGCGGCCACCTCCTTGGCGAAGCTGGGCCCGGACAGGGCGGCCAGGCGCGGAAGGTGAAGCGGCGCCAGCACGTCGGCGGCCACCTGGCACATGGTGAAGCCGGTGTTCCCCTCGATGCCTTTGGAGCAGGCCACGATGTTGGCCCCGGCGGGCAGATGGGGCGCGGCCTGGCCCAGCACGTGCCGGAAAACGTGGGTGGGCATCACCAGGACCACCAACTCGGCCCCCTCCAGGGCATGGGCCAGGTCGCCCACGCCCTCCAGGCCGGGGTGCAGGGCAAAGTCTGGCAAAAACAACGGGTTGACGTGCTCCTCCTGCACGGCCTGGGCCACCTCGGGCTCGTAGGCCCACAGGCGCACCATGTGCCCGTGGCGGGCCAGGTGGTCGGCCAGGGCGGTGCCCCAGGCGCCGGCCCCAATCACCGCGACCTTTAGCTTAGACATCGTCATCTCCGCCGCCGGGCTCGGCCAGGCCCACCAAGACCTGGCTCTCGTCCAACTCCATCTCGCCGCCCTCGTCCAAGTCGCCGGCCTCGCCGCCCGCAGCCACCTCGGAGTCGTCGCTCTCGGCCAGGCGGGCCAGGGCCACCAGGCGCTCGCTGGGCTCCAGGCCGATGAGCTTCACGCCCTGGGTGTTGCGGCCCAACACGTTGATGCCCCCCACCTTCATGCGGATGATCTTGCCCTGATCGGAGATGAGCATCATCTCGTGATCGTCGTCCACCACCACCGCGCCCACCACCGGGCCGTTGCGCTCGGAGGTCTTTATGGTGATGACTCCCTTGCCCCCCCGGTTTTGCAGGGGGTACTCGTCCAGGCGGGTGCGCTTGCCGAAGCCGTGGCTGGTGACGGTGAGCACGGTGGGCGCGCCGGCCACCGCCTCCATGGTCACCACCGCGTCGTCGTCGGTGAGCTCGATGCCCTTGACCCCGGCGGCGGTGCGGCCCATGGCCCGCACGTTTTCCTCGTTGAAGCGGATGGCCTTGCCCTGGCGGGTGGCCAAGAAGACCTCCATCTCGCCGTCGGTGAGCCGGGCGGACACCAGGCGGTCGTCCTCGCCCAGGTTGATGGCGATGATGCCCCCGGCCCGGGGCCGGGAGAAGGACATGAGGTCGGTCTTTTTCACCGTGCCCCCAGAGGTGGCCATGAGCACGTAGCGGCCCTCGCTGAACTCCTTGACCGCCAGCACGGTGGTGACCTTCTCGCCGCCCTCCACGTTCACCAGGTTGACGATGGCCTTGCCCTTGGAGGCCCGGCCGGCCTGGGGCAGCTCGTGCACCTTGAGCCAGTAGAGGCGGCCGGCGTCGGTGAAGATGAGCAAATAGTGGTGGGTGGAGGCCACGAAGAGCTTCTCCACGAAGTCCTCGTCCTTGGTGCCCATGCCCTTCTTGCCCTTGCCTCCCCGGCGCTGGGCCCGGTAGAGGCTGGCCGGGGTGCGCTTGATGTAGCCGGTGTGACTGATGGTCACCACCATGTCCTCTTCGGCTATCATGTCCTCCAGGTCGATCTCGCTGGTCTTGGCCACTATCTCGGTGCGTCGTATGTCTCCGAAATCGCGGTCCAACTCCAGGGTTTCCTCCCGGATGATCTGGCGCACCAGCTGCTCGGAGGACAGGATGGCCTTGAGGCGGGCGATCTCCTTGATCACCTCGCGGTACTCGGCCAAGATCTTGTCCCGCTCCAGCCCGGTGAGCCGCTGCAGGCGCATGTCCAGGATGGCCTGGGCCTGGATGTCGCTCAACGACAGGCGCGACATGAGAAGTTCTTTGGCCTCGGCGGGGTTGGCCGAGCCCCGGATCATCTTGATCACCTGGTCCAGGTTGTCCAGGGCGATCTTGAGGCCTTCCAGTATGTGGGCCCTGGCCTCGGCCTTGGCCAGCTCGAAGCGGGTGCGCCGGGTGATGATCTCCCGGCGGTGCTCGATGAAATGCCCCAGGATCTGCTTGAGGTTGAGCACCTCGGGACGGCTGTTGACGATGGCCAACAGGTTGATGCCGAAGGTGCTCTGCATGGCAGTAAATTTGAACAGCTGGTTCATCACCACCTGGGGGATGGCGTCGCGCTTCAGCTCCAGGACCATGCGCATGCCGTCACGGTCGGACTCGTCGCGGATGTCGCTGATGCCCTCGATCTTTTTCTCTTTGACCAGGTCGGCGATGCGCTCCAGCAGGCGAGCCTTGTTCACCTGGTAGGGCAGCTCGTTGACCACGATGGTGTTTTTCTTGGTGCGGGGATGGGTTTCCACGCTGGCCCGGGCCCGCATGTAGATCACCCCCCGGCCCTTTTCGTAGGCCTCCTTGATGCCCGCGCGGCCGTAGATGAAGCCCCGGGTGGGGAAGTCCGGGCCGGGAACGTGACCCATCAGCTCCTTGATGGTGATAGCCGGGTTGTCCAGCAGGGCCACCACCGCGCCCACCACCTCGCGCAGGTTGTGGGGGGGGATGTTGGTGGCCATGCCCACGGCGATGCCGCTGGAGCCGTTGACCAGCAGGTTGGGCACCCGGGTGGGCAGAATGGCCGGCTCGGACATGGAGCCGTCGTAGTTGTCCACGAACTCGACGGTTTCCTTGTCGATGTCGCCCAAAAACTCGCCGGCCAGCTTGGCCATGCGAACCTCGGTGTAACGCATGGCCGCCGGGGCGTCGCCGTCCACCGAGCCGAAGTTGCCCTGGCCGTCCACCAGGGTGTAGCGCATGGCGAAATCCTGGGCCATGCGCACCAAGGCGTCATAGACCGCGCTGTCGCCGTGGGGGTGATATTTACCGATGACGTCGCCCACCACGCGGGCGGATTTCTTATAGGCGCGGTTGTGATAATTCTTGAGGTCGTGCATGGCGAAGAGGATGCGCCGGTGCACCGGCTTTAGGCCGTCGCGCACCTCGGGCAGGGCCCGTCCGATGATCACGCTCATGGCGTAATCCAAATAGGAGCGTTTGATCTCCTCTTCGATTAGCACTTCTTGTTTTCGGGCGTCAGTTGGAAGCATTTACTTTAACCTTTAGCGCTCACCGGCCAACGGGGGCCGGTATGGCCCGCCGCGGCGGCTGAAGCAAATTCAATGGCGATCCGGCGTGGGGGCCGTTGCCGGAAAAACCCCTGCGGCCCCGCCCCCCCGGCAACCTGCCGCCGACCGTGCAATTATAGCAACAACTGCGCGGATTAGCAAACAAAATCGCTCAAAAGCCCCCCTCGCAGGGGCCTGTTTTACCAAGCCTTTTCGCGGGCATGGACCGCCGCCGGGCCAGGGGGCCGCACGGCTTGTCTACAGCGGGCGGCCATGCTAGCCTGAAACGGTCAAAACCTCGCGCAATAAGGAGGGCGGACATGTCAAGAACGCTGGGGGGCAGGTGTTGGGTGGCGCTGTCGCTGGCCTTGTTGGCCGGCCTGGCCCTGTTGTCTCCGGGCTGCTCCTCCGAGCCCGGGGAAGGCGTCAGGCAAAGCGAAACCACCACCCGGGCCGCCGCCCCGGAGCCTCTCCCCAGGCCGGACACCGCGCCCAAAGCGCCGTCCCCGGGCAATGACCCCTCTCAACTACTGGAGCAGGCTCGCCAATCCCTGGCCCAGGGCAAACAGGAGCAGGCCCTTGGCCTGCTGGAGGGGGCGGCCCAGGCCCTTTGGCGGCGCCTGCCCCTGAAGCTGGCCCAAGCCACCCTGGTGATCGAACCGGCCAAGGGCTACGGCATCTATCAGGCCCGCGACAGCAACGTCTACCTGGTGGCCAGCCCAGAGCGCCCGGTGTTCCCGGGCAAGGGTCAGCCCATGTATATCTATCTGGAACCTATGGGTTATGAGGCGAAATCCCTACCCGGGGGACGGTTTGGGATATCTCTGGCCATGGACGTGGAGCTGTTCGATGTTCACGGCAAGTCCTTGTTCAGCAGAAAAGACTTCATGCGAACCCAGACCACGTCGCACCACTTTAACCGGGAGTTTTTCTTGAACGTCACGGTTAACCTCAAGGGCGCCCCGCCGGGGGTATACAAGCTGCGCCTTACCCTCAAGGACCTGGTGGGCAAGCAGGAGACCGTGGCCACTCTGCCGGTCAAGCTGGCCATGGCCCCGGTTGAGAAGAAATAGCCGGGACGGCCCAAAGGCCGGGCCCGAAAATTGCCGCAAACGCTTATGCCCTGCCCATGGCATCTGCCGGGCGTCTCCGAGGGGACACCGCTCCGACGGGAACAAAACCATGGAGCGCCCGCAAGTTAAAGTAAACGGTTTGTCATGATGGTAACCTTGGGGAAGGAGATGTTATGCCAGGAAAATTGGCCGGATACCTCCGTTGGAAACATGACCATGTAGACAGCCTAAATGCCGGGTCCCAGGTGATCGACACGGCCAAGGGGCCGGTGGAATACGCCATGGTGGGCGAGGGCGGCCCGGTGGTGGTGGCGGTGCATGGCGGGCCGGGCGGCTACGACCAAGGGATGATTCTCACCCGGCGCCTGCAAAACCAGGGCTTCCGGATGCTGGCCTGGTCCCGGCCGGGCTATCTGCGCACCCCCATCAGCGATGGCCGCACCCTGTCCGAACAGGCCGACACGCTGGCCGCCCTCATGGACGCGCTGAAGATAGAAAAAGCAGCGATCATGGGCGCTTCGGCAGGAGGACCGGTTGCCCTGGCCATGGGCTACACCCATCCCGGCCGGGTGGCCTGCCTCATCAGCGAGTGCGGGGTGAGCATGACCTACGGCAAGCAGTTGAAGAGCAGCCAAAAGATGTTCATGCACCTGATGTTCAACGATCCCACCCTGTGGCTTTACGAGCAGTACGAACACCTGGCCCCGGAAAGCACCCTGCGCTCCTTTATCAAACTGGAGAGCACCCTGGACAAGGAGCACGTGGAGGCTTTGGTCAAGAGCGTGGAGGCCGATCCGGCGCGCAGCGGCTACATGCTGGACATGATCGGCACCATGTGCCCCATCAGCCTCAGGCGCGACGGCCTGGAAAACGACCTGCTCCAGTTGGCGGCCATCGACAAGTTGCCCCTGGACAAGATCACCGCTCCCACCCTGGTGGTGCATGGCGACCACGACGCCGACGTACCCATGGCCCACGCCCAGAACGTGGCCCAACACGTGGCCGGGGCCGAGTTGATGGTCATAAAGGACGGTTACCACCTCCTGGGCATGAGCGACCAGGCCCAGGAGATCGCCGACCGGGAGCTCGGCTTCCTGCGAACCCATCTAAAAGCGTAAAGGGTATCAACAACATGCCTTTCCTGGAGCGAGACGGTTTCAGCCTTTATTACGAGATACACGGCCAGGGACATCCCCTGGTTCTGATCCGGGGCCTGGGCTCCAACCTGGAGCACTGGTACGAGCAAGTTCCGGTGTTCAGCCGCGAATACAAGGTCATCGTCTTAAATAACCGGGGCATAGGGCAATCCGGCGACCCCGGCGGCCACCTGACCATCAAGGCCATGGCCGAAGACGTGGCCGCCCTAATCGACGACGCCGGCGGGGGCCGGGCCCATGTGCTGGGCATCTCCATGGGGGGCATGATCGCCCAAGAACTGGCCCTGGGCTGGCCGGAGACGGTGGCCGGACTGGTGCTGACCGCCACCCACTGCGGGGGCGGGCACAAGGTCCTGCCCACCGCCGAGACCATGGAGCTTTTCGCCAAGCTGATGACCGGCAAGGACTTCGCCGAGCAGATGGAGGGGCGCAAGGCCCTCTTCGCCCGGGAAACCTTGCAGAATAGGTCCGATATCCTGGAGCGTTACGCCCAGGTGGCCGCCGCCTGCGAGCCTCCTCCGGAGGTGATGAAGCGCCAATGGCTGGCCATCCAGGAGTTCGACGCCTACGAGCGCCTGCCCCAGATAACCGCCCCCACCCTGGTGCTGGCCGGGGCCGACGACCTCCTGGTGCCGCTGGGCAATGCCGAGCTTTTGGCCCGGCGCGTACCGGACGCCCGGCTGTGCGTGATACCCAAGGCCGGCCACCAGTTGGTCATCGAGCAGCCCCGGGCGACCAACGCCGCGGTGCTGGAGTTTTTGGCCCCCCTGTCCGGCTAACCGCCGCCCCGCCAGGCCTTCCCGCCTGTTCCAAAGGTGCGCCGACCCACCTAAAGCGTTTGCTCTAAGCCGCCCCCGCCCATTCCCCTGGGCCGGGGCGGCTTTGCATCGTGATTACCAGTGGTTGCACAGGCGATTTTCCGGGGTTCAACCTCAAAAATATATTGCAAATTTCGTGGTTTAGGGCATAATTAAGCAGCGCGAACCTCAACCGAAAGGCCCGGCTATGGCCCCCGATAAAAGCGGCTACAACTCAGAGAAAATCAAGGTCCTGGAAGGCCTGGACGCGGTGCGCAAGCGCCCGGCCATGTACATCGGCTCCACCGGCCCCGACGGGTTGCACCATCTGGTCTACGAGGTGGTGGACAACTCGGTCGACGAGGCCATGGGCGGCTATTGCGAAAACATCCAGGTGGTCATCCACGCCGACAACAGCGTGTCGGTGGAGGACGACGGCCGGGGCATCCCGGTGGACATGCACAAGGGCGAGGGCGTGCCCGCCGTGCAGGTGGTCATGACCAAGCTGCACGCCGGCGGCAAGTTCGACGACAAGGCCTACAAGGTGGCCGGCGGCCTGCATGGGGTGGGCGTGAGCGTGGTCAACGCGCTGAGCGAGTGGCTGGAGGTGGAGATCAAGCGCGACGGCAAGGTCTACGCCCAAACCTATGACCACGGCCACCCCTCCAGCGAACTCAAGGTGATCGGCAAGAGCAGCAAGCGCTCCGGCACCAAGGTCACCTTCAAGGCCGACCCTGAAATCTTCGAAACCACCGTATACTCCTTCGAAACCCTGGCCGGACGCCTGCGCGAGTTGAGCTTCTTGAACAGCGGCCTGCGCATCAAGCTCATCGACGAGCGCAACGAAAAGGAAACCGAGTTTTTCTACAAGGGCGGCATCTCCGAGTTCGTGGACTACATCAGCCGCAACAGCCTTCCCCTGCACAAGAAGCCCATCTACCTCACCGGCGAGAAGGATCTGGTGCAGGTGGAGATCGCCCTGCGCTACACCGACGCCTACTCCGAGCGCATCTTCAGCTTCGCCAACAACATCAACACCCGCGAGGGCGGCACCCATCTCACCGGCTTCAAGGCGGCGCTCACCCGCACCCTCAACTCCTACATCAGCGCCAACCTGCCCAAGGTCAAGAACCTGCCCAGCGGCGACGACGTGCGCGAGGGCCTTTTCGCGGTCATCAGCGTGAAGATCCCCCAGCCCCAGTTCGAGGGCCAGACCAAGATGAAGCTGGGCAACTCCGAGGTCAAGGGCCTGGTGGAGCAGATCGTCAACGAGCAGTTGGCCATGTTCCTGGAGGAGGACCCCGCCACCGCCAAGAAGATCGTGGGCAAGATCACCGAGGCCGCCCAGGCCCGGGAGGCGGCCCGCAAGGCCCGGGACCTGGTGCGGCGCAAGGGAATTCTCAGCGAAAACTCCCTGCCCGGCAAGCTGGCCGACTGCTCCGAGCGCGACCCGGCGGCCTGCGAGATATTCCTGGTTGAGGGAGACAGCGCCGGGGGCAGCGCCAAGCAGGCCCGCGACCGCCGCTTCCAGGCCATCCTTCCCCTGAGGGGCAAGATCCTCAACGTGGAGAAGGCCCGCCTGCACAAGATGCTGGAAAACGCCGAGATACGCACCATGATCACCGCCCTGGGCACCGGAGTGGGCACCGGGGAGGGCAGCGACGCCAACAACGAGGACTTCGACCTGGGCCGGCTGCGCTACCACAAGGTGGTCATCATGACCGACGCCGACGTGGACGGCAGCCACATCCGCACCCTGCTGCTGACCTTCTTCTTCCGCAAAATGGAAGGCCTGGTCAACCAGGGCCATCTCTACATCGCCCAGCCCCCCCTGTACCGGGTGGTGGACAACAAAAAAGAGATCTACATCAAGGACGAGGCCTCCATGCGGGTCATCCTCCTGGAGCGGGCCTGCGCGGCCCTCAAGCTCAAGGTGGAGGCCACCGGGGCCGAGTTGTCCGGCCAGCGGCTGATTAAGCACATGGAGAACCTCAGCGCCTACCTGGAGCACACCGAGCGCCTAAAGCGCCGCAACTGGCAGGCCCCGGCCCTGACGGCCCTGCTAAGGGCCAGGGTGCGCGACAAGAGGGTCTTCGCCGAGCGCGAAAAAATCGAAGACCTGGCCTCTTTCCTGGCAGAGCAGGGCATGGTGGTGGAAAACATCGCCTTCGACGAGGCCCACAGCCTCTACGAGGTGGCCGTCTCCTGCCCCGGCGAGATGGCCCAGTGCAACCCCATCTCCTGGGAGCTGATCGCCACCGCCGACTACGCCGCCCTGCTGCGCCTCAGCGAAACCCTGGCCGGCAACGAGCACGGACCCTACATCCTGGCCAAGAACGGCGACGAGAAGCAGGTGAACAGCGCCGATGACCTGCTGACCACCCTCATGGAAGTGGGGGCCAAGGGGCTGGGCATGCAGCGCTACAAGGGCCTGGGCGAGATGAACCCCGAGCAGCTATGGGAAACCACCATGGACCCGGAGCGGCGCACCCTGTTGCAGGTCAAGGTGGAGGACTACATGGCCGCCGACGACCTGTTCACCACCCTCATGGGCGACCAGGTGGAGCCGCGGCGTAATTTCATCGTGGAAAACGCCCTGGAAGTTCGCGAGCTGGACATCTAGCCCCGCCGCGCCAGGCGACCGAAGCATAACAAGACCCCGTGCCGGCAACGGCGCGGGGTTTTTTGTTGGGGTGGGGCAGGGGGGCTGACAGCGTGGCCTCGCCTGTGAACCGCCGCCATCGGGCATCGTGTAGGTTGGGTAGAGGGCGCAGCCCGAAACCCAACGATTCCATACGATGTTGGGTTTCGCTCCGCTCTACCCAACCTCCGCTATCTCTGTATGCCTGGCCGGGCCGGCGCCTTTTCCTTCCAGCCAATAGCTCTTGTCATTGCGAGGAGCGGCAGGCACCGGCGTGTTGAACGCCCCCGCCGCCCCTCCTGCCGCGACGCGGCAACCTTCGATTTCCCTCGTCATGCCCCCGCTCACGAGACACGGCCCAACCACCCGCCGCGCCCGGCGTCCTCCCGCCTGGGGGAAGGCGAAGATCGCCACGTCGCATCTCTTCCGAGATGCTCCTCGTGATGACGGCTATGGCTGGATTCGTCGAATCACGCATCAATGGTGCTGGGCATCGCTGTAAGCCTGGTGATCCCGAAACTACCCTCTAGAAAATAGCTCTTGTCATTGCGAGGAGCGGCAGCCGCCAGCGTGTTAAACGACACCTCGCCCCCTCCTGCCGCGACGCGGCAACCTTCCGTTTCCCTCGTCATGCCTGGTAAACCGAGATTTCTCCCTCCCGCCCCTCTCCGCCTTTCTTTCTTATCTCCGCATGGCTATGCTACATTATCTCAGACCGCGCAAACGCAACCCCCCAGGGAGGCCGTACCATGTCTCGTAAAGCCCTTGTCCTTGCTTCGCTCCTTCTCGCCGCGCTGTTCCTGTGCGCTTCGCCCTCCACCGCCGCCGCGCCAAGCTACCCCGAGGTGGTGTTCATCCTGGACGCCTCGGGCAGCATGTGGGGCCAGGCGGGCGGCAAGGCCAAGATCGCCATAGCCAAGGAGGTCATGGCCCAGGCGGTGCCCGGCCTGCCCGCCGAGGTGCGTTTGGGCCTGGTGGCCTACGGCCACCGCAAAAAGGGCGACTGCTCCGACGTGGAAGTATTGGTGGCCCCCGGCTCCACCGACCGCGACGGGCTGCTCAAAAAAGTCCAGGCCCTGAGCCCCAAGGGCAAGACCCCCATCGCCGGCTCGCTCAAGCAGACCGCCGAGATGCTCAAGAGCAAGGAGAACGAAACCACCATCGTGCTGGTGAGCGACGGCATCGAGACCTGCGACTCCGATCCCTGCGGGGTGGTCAAGGCCCTCAAGGCCAGCGGCATCAAGTTCGTGCTGCACGTGGTGGGCTTCGACGTGGACGCCAAGGGCAAGGAGCAACTGACCTGCCTGGCCCAGGCCGGCGGGGGAAAATATTTCAGCGCCGGCGACGCGGCCGGGCTACTGGCCGCCCTGGAGGCGGTGAAAAAAGAGGTGGCGGTCAAGGTGGAGGCGGCCAAGACGGTCACCACCAAGGCCAAGAGCCGCCTGGGCAAGCTGAAGATGAGCCTGCCCGCCGACTCCCTCAAGAGCCTGGGCGGATTCCGCATCATCCGGGTCAAGGACAACAAGATGCTCAAGGAGGCCAAGACGGTGGCCGGCGAGCATCCCCTGTTGGCCGGCAAATACAAGGTGGTGCTGCTCTTTGCCCAGCCCAACTATCGCAAGCCCGACGAGGCGGTCTTGGGCGAGTACGAAATCAAGGGCGGCGAGACCACCGAGGTGGCCCTGGGCGCGGTGGCCATCAACATCGCCAAGGAGCTGACCAAGGCGGTGGGTGGCGTGAGCCTGGTCAACCAGGAAAGCGGCAAGCCCTTCATCACCCACGTGAGCCCGGACAACGACTACTATCTCTTCAAGACCCGCCCGGTTCCGCCGGGGACCTACACCCTGCGCCTGCACTACAGCCTCAGCCCCGAGCCCACGGTGGTGGCCAAGGACCTCAAGGTGACGGCGGGCCAGACGGCCACCGCCACCCTGGACAGCGGCATCGCGCTGAAAAAGGCTCCCGGGGTTACAGGCTGGAACCTCAACCCCAGCGGCCAGGACAAGCCTCTGTTGCAGGTGCGGCGGCGCTTCGACAACGACTTCCCGCTGTGGAAGTCCTTTGCCGTGCCGCCGGGCGCCTACGATATCTACGTGTTGCAAAAGGGCATGACCGAGCCCCTGCCGGTGGGCGAGGGCGTAGTGGTTCAAAAGGGCAAGACCGTGGTCTTTGACGCCGGGCTGTAGGAGAGGGGATAGCGGTCATGAAAAAGCTCGCCGGACTCCTGACGGCCTTGGCCCTGTGCCTGGCAATGGCCGCCCCGGCCCTGGCCGAGTCGCGCTGCCTTCGGGTGCAGCTGGACGGCACCATCAAGCTGAGGCCCAAGAACCCGGCGGCCACCCAGGGCCAGCCGGGCAACGCCATGATGTCCTGCCAAACCAACGGCAAGTTTCACATCGAGCTGATCTTCCCGGAAAAGGGCGGTCAGGCGGTCAGCCAAAAAAACTGGGTGGTAATCTCCGGCTTTGACTGTCCCCCCGATCAGCCGGGGTCCCGGTGCCGCCAGGAGGCCCACGCCGACGCCTTTTATCCCCGGCCCTTCACCTTGCAGGCCTCGGTGGAGCCAGAAGGGGCTTTCAGCTACGTGCTGGAGTTCCGCCTGGCCCAGCTGCCGCCGGCCAGCCCCATCACCATCACCATCCAGTGCGAGGGCGCACCGGCCGATGTCAGTGACTACGGCTCCAACTACCGCCAGCTCATGCTTCCCTGGCACATGAACAAGATGGTCCTGACCTCGGTGCTCAACAAATCGCGCCACAAGCACCCACCGGTGATGGACTTGCCGCCGTTTTTGTTGGCCGACGTGGAGTGGGACGAGCTGGTCACCTTGGTGCCATGCGAGAATTTCAAGTATTAGGCGGATAACAGGTTAGAGTCTTTTCGAGGTCGCGTAGGTTGGGTAGAGGGCGTAGCCCGAAACCCAACGGTTCCTTTTTTCCAACAATGGCGATTTGTCATTGCGAGGCCGGGCGGAGTCAAGCGTGTGGCGCAGGAGGCGCCACATGCTGGGGCTGAAACCCTTAAACGAAGAGATTATTAAACCAGAGGTCTACCGGGAACATCTCCATTAGCAAATACCGTATCTTGTCCCAAAGGCTTTGGCGACGTACAGTCACGAAATTTTAAAGTGTTCTTCGGCTTAACTACATCCACCAAGTTAATGCCATCGCCTTCAGGGCTTTTGGCTCTCCAGCGCATATAGCACATATGTTTCACTGGTGGTCAACTTTTCTCTCTGTCCTGCAAAACAGTAATAGGGTGGTTTCTCTTCATAAGAAACTTCATTAAACATTTTAAATTTTTTGATGCCGGCTTCATATAACAATCCCACGGATACAACGTACCTGTCCTTTTTGCTTTTCCATACATCATCCGCAAACTTATAATGAAGCCTTGTTCCGCAGTTGGAGCAAAAATGCCATGTGGCCCATAATGCCGGCTTATACCCTTTAACCAGTTCCGCTCCTTGCACAATTTTTACATCATTGCACTTAGCGCCAAAACCGGGGCCGCTATGTATGAACTGGCAAGTACTGCAATGACAGGCGGTGAAGTCCGGATCTAAGCCAGTTACTTCCAGCACGATTTTTTGACATTTACATTTTGCGGTAACTTTGGCTATTCTTTCCCTGGCCATAATTTACGCCCCTTTCGAGTTTGAAGGATTTATTAACTTATTATAATTGTTTATGATGTCATCCGATGAAAACTTTTTCGTTTCATGGAAACTGTAATAATTTGGTTTCACGTCAAAGAAATCTTCGTTTTCCATTAGCAAATCTTTTCCACAAATATTATGTATTAATCCTAAGGAAACATTGTATCTGTCATTGACATTTTTCAATATTTTATCATTGATGCTATAGTAAAGCCTGGAGCCGCAATTCGAACAGAAATGCCATACCGACCAGCCTCTTGGTAAATTACATTTTTTATTTAATCCCCCATGTTCTACTGGAAATTCAGATACATATTCTTTGCCATTGATAATTTTAATGTCGCTACAGGTTGTCCCATACCATGGGCCATTATGTATTAATTGACATGCATCGCAATGGCAGACAGTAAACCTGGTATGCAGTTTAATAAGTTTAAGTACTACCTTTTTACAGTGACATGACGCAATAATCTCGGGCTTTAGTTCGTCGCGCATAATTTCTTCCTTATCACGCTGCCCGCTAGCCAAGACCTCTGACGGCTTGTTAAAAACCGCGTTTCCTAATCCCAGCGCAGCGCCGCCGATGGCCACATTCTTGATGAAATTTCTTCTATTGATTCCTCCCATGATGCCCTCCCTGTTAATTCGATTATGCGGTAGCCGCCAGCCGTCGCCACATTTTGAACCTCTTGATCCCAGAAAAACCCTAGATTTAATATTTTATTGTTTTTTAATCTGTTGGGTCAACCATGCCTTTCCCTGAGACGGTGCCCATAATTTCTCGGTACTGGTGCGCCAAGGTAAACGATGATGCCACATGCACCCGCCGGCGGCGGCTGTGATATGAGCTACGCGGTGCAGCCGTGATGGTTACCCCCAACTGCCGAGTTGCGGCACCTACCCCCTTGACCGGGCAGGCTCCGCACCTGGATAATTTAGGTATGGAGCCCTAATCCGGTGGGGAAGCACCTGGAGTTAAACCCAGGCCGAGTTCGATCTCCCGCTCACACGCTCCTTCTCGCCTCTCCCGCGCCGCCCACGCTTGGCCGCTTTCAGCTCACCACGGCGATGCATCTTCCGCTCCAGCCACCACCCCGCCACGGCAAGGAGGAATGCCATGCAAAAAAAGGCGCGACACTCTCACCCGGCCCACTTCAACTACGAGACCCTGGCCGAGATCTGCGACATCCTCTCCACGGCGGGCAAAATGGGCCAGGCGGCCCGGGCAGTGGTCATCTACCTCACCCACCATCTCAAGCTCAAGGGCGCGGCCCTGATGCTGTTGAACCGGCGCAGCAAAAAGCTTGAGGTCGCCGCCTCCCAGGGTCTTAGCGATTTCTACCTGAACAAGGGCCCCATCAGCTCGGCCCGCTCCATCACCGCCTCCCTCAGCGACGGCCCGGTGGCCATCTTCAACGTGCGCGACGACCCCCGGCTGCAATACCCCGAGGAGGCCCAGCGCGAGGGCATCGAGTCCATTCTCAGCGTGCCCCTGGTGCTGAGGGGAAAGCCCTTGGGCGTGCTCCGGCTTTACACCGCCGAGCCCTGGGAGTTCACCATGGAGGACATCACCTTCGTGCAAGCGGTGGCCTTGATGCTGGCCTTGGTGCTGGACAACATCCGCATTTCCGGCGCCTACAAGACCTCCATCGAAACGCTCAAGGAGCTGCGCGTTCCCATACGCCGCGCCAAGCGCACCCTGCACGAGTAGGGGCAAACCGGACGGCCGGTGCGTCTGGTCGGCCGGGCCGCGTTCCTCATCCCGGGGGAGCGGTCCGGCCTAATTTTTAGGGACCGCCACCTTTGCCGCCGCGACCGTCCGGGTCGGTGCGAACGAACGGCTTGGCCTCGCGGCTCGGCGCACCAATATGGTGGCTCTCAATGTCGGGGTAAAAACCGGCGCCCGGGATGAACGCCCGAAGAGTGCGCTTAAGCCGCAGCGAACAACGCGGCGCGCGACAGGCGCACCTCGGGCCGCTCCTTGAGTTGCATGCCTATTTCGCCAGCCAGGGCCAGGGATTTTTCAAATGCCTTGGCCCTGACGTGAAAGCGTGGCTCGGCCAATAAAAACAGGCCGCCGGGCTTGAGCAGCGTTCTGACCTGTCCAAGAAAAGCGGCCTGATCCGGCACCTCGTGCAGCATCCAAAAGGCCAGCACCATGTCCAGGCTTCCGGCCAGGCCGCCGGCCAAAAGATCGCCCCCATCCACCTTCCTGGTTTCGATGCGGCCCTCGAGCCCGGCCCGCCGTGCCCGCTTGTTCACCCCGGCCAGCATCTTCTCCTGCAGATCCAGGGCGTACACCCGGCCCGTTTCCCCCACCATCCGGGCCAGGCCCAGGGAAAAAAATCCGATGCCGCAGCCGATGTCCGCCACCCGGTCGCCGGCACCAACCCAGGAGGAGAGCATCTTTTCCGGCTTGTGAAAGAGACGGCGCGCCGGGTTGTCGAAGGTGTGAATCATCCACCAGGGGCATACATATTCGCGGCTCACGGCGTTTTCCTTTGTTGGGGCGGGGATCACCCCACCGAGTTGTCGAGCAGGCTGCCTATTCAGTCACCGGCCTGAAAGCCGGTGCCGCTACAGCCAAATTTTTCCACCGCCTCTCGCAGCCATTCGCTCAACATTGCGGTCAGGGCGGTGGCTTCGCGCACCGCCTGGCCGTCCACCTGGGGCATGGCCTGCCCGATTATCTCGGCCTCTTTGCGTTCGGCCGCAGCCAAGGCGTCCCGCCCCTGACTGGTCAGGGAGATCAACTTGGAGCGTTTGTGCCTGGGGTTGTCGGAAAAGGCCAGCAAGCCCGAGGCGGCCATTTCATTGCAAAGGGTCTGCACGAACTGCCGGGATACTTCCATCTGGGCGGCCGCGGCGGGCACGGTCATATCGCCCCCATGCCGCAAGGTTTCGGACAGGCGCCTCTGCGTGGTGCGCAGCCCGGCCTGCTCATGCACCGCGTCCATCACTTGGGACAATTTGGCATGGAGCCCGAATACTTCCCTGAAAAAATCATGCAGTTCTTTGCCGCTGGCCGATTTCATGTCTACAGCCACCTGCGCACCGCCCGGCGGTAAATTAGGTAATCCTCGCCAAAGGCCCTGGTCAGATAGGCCTCTTCGCGCGGCACCACGTAAAAGGCCAAATACAGGAACATGGGCAGAATGGACATCATCATCCAATAGCTGCCCATAGCCATACCAATGCCTGGCAAAATTGCCAAAAACCCCACGTACATGGGATTGCGGCTAAAACGGTAGGCCCCCTGGCTCACTAACTCACACGCCGAAAGATTGGTGTACACGTTGACGCCGCGATCTTTGAAAATGCCGTGTCCCCACATCATGAAGCTGAATCCCGCCAAAGTCAGCCCCGCCCCCAAAGCGATTCGCCAAGCCTCTGCAAACAGGTTCATCCGCCACGGCATAAGCCAGGACGCGAGGCCGCCAGCCAGCAAACAAAGCCAAAATACCACGGGAGGCATAAACCTGATACTTGGGGAATCATCTCCAACGGCCTTTTCCATTATCACCTCTCCACAAAACAAATTTGATAATCAATAATTTTACACAAGACAATATAGTTGTCATAAAATAGTCACAAAAACACACCAAGAGATATTGGTCCCGTCACCACTCACCCGGTTTAAATAACCTCTTGCTACTGATGATTTTGGAACGGACGAGAGAAGGTAGGCCTTGCGGTCATTTATTCAAGTCTTCAGGCGGAGACATACGTATGACCATTCCGCAGACTATCCCCACCGGCCAAGCCCAGCAACCCAAAATCGACCAAAACCAGAGGGGCCAAATTTCTTCGCCGTGCTCGTGGAGCGGTTTCAGCATCCAGCGGTTGACCAGCAGGCCGAATAGGCACCACAGGCCGATAATGGTGAAAAACAAGGCCGGATCATAAAGATAAACCGCCACGGCCATAGCGAAAATTAAAAGCAGTCCAAAGCCAAAGAAAAAAGCAGAAAATATGCAACAAAACGTTTTACACATGGCGGCCTTCCCCCCAAAAAGCCGGCGGGGCCCCCACCAAGGGCCCCGCTTATGCGACCACGCCCGCTCGGACCTACAAACGCATGGGCATTATGACGCTCAAGAATCCCGGGTCCGCCTCGCCCTTGATTAGGCAGGGATGCTGCTCGTCCACGAAGCCCAGGGTGATCTCCTCGCTCTTCATGGCGCTGCACAGGTCCATGAAGTAGCGGGCGTTGAAGCCCACGGCCAGGGGATCGCCGTCGTAATCCACCTCCAGGGCCTCCCTGGCCTCGCCCAGATCCGGGTTCTGGCTCACCACCTCCAGCAGGCCTTCCTTGAAGTCCAGCTTGACCCCCTGGAAGCGGTCCGTGGCCAGGATGGCCACCCGCCTGAGCACCTCGGAAAACGCCTGGCGGTTCACCACCACGTTTTTCTTGCTCACCTTGGGGATAACCACCTCGTAGTCCGGGAAGGAGCCTTCTTGCATGCGCAGAATCAGTCGGGAACCGTCAAGGGCCAAGGAAGCGTAGCTCTGGTTTAGCCCCATGCTCAGGGTTTCGGCGTCCTCGGCCATCTTGCGCATTTCGGCCACGCCCTTGCGGGGTATTATCACCCCGCCGTCCAGAGCGAAGCTTTCCAGGCCCTCCAAGGTGCGGTCCACCAGGGACAGGCGGTGGCCGTCGGTGGAAACGAAGCGCAGGTAATCGGCGCCGTCCAGGTTGCGCTTTTGCACGTAAAGGCCGGCCAGGTTGAAGCGGGTGTCCTCCTGGGAGATGGAGAAGATGGTTTTCTCCACCATTTCGGCCAGCACGTCGCCGGCGATGGTCAGCTCCGGGATTCCCTCCACCTGGGGCAGGCTTGGAAAGTCCTCGGCCGACAAACCCACCAAGGTGAAGCTGGCCCGCCCGGCTGTTATATGCAAGTAGTTGTTTTCTTTTTCTTTAAGATATATCTCTTCGGCCGGAAGCTCTTTGACTATCTCGTAAAGCTTGCGGGCGGGCACGGTGACCTTGCCCGGTCTGCTCACCCGGGCCGCGCATAGCCCCCGGAAACTGGTCTCCAGATCCGTGGCGGCCACGGTCAGGCCTTCGCCCTCGGCTTCCAAGAGCACGTTGGACAGGATGGGCATGGAGGTGCGCCGCTCGACCACCGATTGGGATTTGCCCAAACCCTTGACCAAATCTTCCTTGCGAACAGTTAGTTCCATCTATCTTTCACCTTTGAATTGCTGGATATAGGTGTCTGGCCCACCTTAACCCAAAGCCAGCGGCCAGGGCAAGATAAAGACTCCCGCTGGCCGGCGTCTCCATCCCGCGCCGGCCGCGAAAAGAGGAAGACGGTCCAGGTTATCGTGGGGGCGGGCCCAGAGGATCATCACCTACCCGCCCAGGTTTCCGCCTAGGTTGCCCATATACAGGAAAAGCGGGTCGCGGTCCTTGCCCTGGCCGCCATTTGGGGCAATTTTTTCTGTGGACCCTCCGTGGCGAAGGAATGTCCTGTTCGCCACCGCGTCCGGCAAAGGTTGACGTATTGGCGGAGGAGGGTCTTCTTGTTCGCGGATATAGTGCGCTGCCTCCTTCTTGACATCGCCAACCCGCCACCCTCGTCTGATCTTGAAGCCGCTTTGGCCGGAGTGAACGCGCCGGGTCATCCGAGGGTGCGGCGCGCCCTCCCAAGGCGGCTTCTTCCATGGCCTGGCCTACTTGGGCGGTGGAAACAGCCTTCACGGACGGCTAAGGCCTTCTCCACCCATGAAAATCCCCACTCTTGCAACTCTTTGGCCGCCCCGCCAGATTCCCCCATGACCCGCCACCACCGGCGGCAAGCCGTTGAAGCCCACACCAAATCTTAACAACTCTAAACATTTCATAAAAAAGTTAAATGCTATGTGAAATGAGAGGGTTTGTCTAAACAGTCATTCTTTACGTGTTGTTATAATTATTTGTACAAGCAAGGTGTACGAAAAATCACACACTACTCACAAGAGGCCCCAACACGGGAAAATCATTGGAAAGATGAACGTTTAGGCCTATCATTTCCGGCGGGGCTGCATGCGAAGGCTTCAGGACCCGTCCGCCACATAGTCCATGGCCGGAGCATGAAGGCCAGGACATTGCTTCAGGCTTTCATGGACGGATTAAGCCATAAGGGTCGCGCCGGCATTGGAGGTCGGACCCGGTCCTTGTCACCCTAACGTGAACAGCCGCAGTCTGCGCGACCACAGCGCACGGTGATATTACTGCCTCCTGTATTACCACAATCGCAATTCGCCCAATCCGCCCCTTTCACATCGTAACTGACCCGGCAATTAGTCACGCGCGGCTTGGTATCATAATAATTTTCAATAGTAACATTAGCCGATAGGAGCTGTTTTTTGGCACCGGGAGAGATGGTCCAAATATTAACCTTGTAATCCCGCTGCTTGTGTTTGAGGAGGTAGGCCGCGTGGGAAAAACTTACAGTGGGATAGTTGCCAAAGTTGGTTTCCATGTGTCTTGCTTGGCTACCATATTGGACATCCATTTCCATATAGTCGCATCCACACCCGCAGAGTAACATGAATGTGCTCTTGGTACTCTTGGCCAGCGCCAAGCCGGAACCAGCAAGGACAAGCCCGGCAGCCAAGAGCAAAGCGGTAATTTTTAGCATGATCACTCCTTTCCGTTCGTGTTCTAATCGCAAGCCGCCGAAACCGAATTAACTTTATAAAGCGCATCATTACAGATAGTTAGCCACGCCATCCCTCCGGAGCGATCCTTCGGTTTCACGATGAAAATGACCACCCCCCCGTCTTATAGCGTGGTAACCGATCTTCGTTTAGCCTATCAAACGGGCACCCGATAGACCCGTGTCCGATGAAAGCCTGGCGATTTAGAACTCAATCAATATCTAGCGGTTGAAATCCGGCCTTCTGGTTTATTCCCTACCTCTGGGCAATCTTTTTTTATGTATCAACATATTGGAGTCAATTGAAAGGACTTTTGGC
>Ga0180009_10002843_pt1 | contig 20128 bp, 11 predicted proteins | sample OS_PC_MetaG_FD_123537 | JGI IMG/M metagenome (GOLD analysis project Ga0180009, IMG submission 123537) | Groundwater microbial communities from the Aspo Hard Rock Laboratory (HRL) deep subsurface site, Sweden - OS_PC_MetaG | ecosystem: Environmental > Aquatic > Deep subsurface > Groundwater...
ATGAAATCTTCCGGGGCGCCGCCCGGTCCTGCCGTTCGACCCGGGGGGTGGTCATGGCTTTGGCCCGTCTGGACTGGTCCCAGTCGGGAATCGAATACGCCGGCATCGGGAACATCGAAAGCAAAATCGTCAACGGCCCTTCCACCCAAGGCTTCATTTCCCGGCGCGGCATCGTGGGGCTCAACGCCCCCAGGCCCCTGGTCACCCGGAATCCCTGGTCGCCGGGCCATATCCTGGTCATGTATTCCGACGGGCTGAGTTCGCACTGGAACTGGCGGGACTTTGCCGGCCTGGCCGAAGAGCCGGCCGGGGTCCTGGCCCGGCATCTGCTTCTGAAACTGGCCAAGGACAACGACGACGCCACTGTTCTGGTGGTCAAGACCAAAACGCGAGGCCATGACATCCCGTCAGGCGCCGCGTTGACGGAGGCCGGATGAAAAATGGCCCCGCCATGCCCCATGAACCGCGGGAAACCATGGAAGCACTGAGCCGAAAGGTTCATGAACTCGAGGAAGAACTCGCCGCGGCCCACGACGAGATTCAACGGACCAATTCCGATCTGCTTCAACTGACCCTCGAACTCGACGACCGTGTCGCTCTGCGCACGGCCGAACTGCGCGAGTCGGAGGAGGAGCTCCGAAGGCACCGGGACCACCTCCAGGAACTGGTGGAAGAGCGGACCGGGGAACTGAAAAAGCTGAACGTCGAACTGAAACAGCACCTGCTGGACCTGCAAGCCTCGGAGGAGCGTTTCCGGAGCCTGGTCCTGACCATCCCCGACATCGTGTACCGTATCGACCGGGACGGCCGCTTCACTTTCATTAACGAGGCCATCGAACGCCTGGGCTACGAACCGTACGAACTCGTCGGACGTCATTTCAGCGAAATCGTCATCCCGACCGACACCGAAGCCATCAGCCGGGAAAAGGCCCTGGAAAAGCTCCAGGGGCGGTCGACCGGTGACAAGGACAGCCCCAAGCTGTTCGACGAACGGCGTACGGGCGAGCGCCGGACGACCGGCCTCGAGGTCCGCCTGGTTTCCAAGGGCCAAAAGACCAAGCCCGGACTGATCGAGTCCTTCACCGAGGACAACATTGTCGTCGAGGTCAACAGCGCCGGCATGTACGGTATCGGCGGGACCGGCGAACGCCAGGTCTTTATCGGGACCGTGGGCGTCATCCGTGACATTTCGGACCGCAAGCGGGCCGAGCAGCGCATCATCCGCCAAAGCGCGACCCTGAACGCCGTCAACCGGGTCTTCCAGGAGGCCCTGACCTGCAAAACGGACCAGGCCCTGGCCGACATGGCCCTGGCCTTGGCCGTCGAACTGACCCGGAGCGAGTTCGGCGTGATCTGTGAAATGAACGCCTCGGGCCGCTTCGACAGCCTGAGCATGAGCCCGTCGGCCCGTTCCGCCTGCGGGCTCCATGACCGGCAGGGAGAGTCCAGCCTCAGAGACGTCGAACTGCATGGTTTGAAGGCCTTGATCGCCCGCAAGGGCGAGGCCCTGATCATCAACCATCCCGAGTCCCACGAGCACTGGAACCCCCCGCCCGAAGGCCACCCGCCCGTCTCCTCCTTCATGGGCCTCCCCCTCAGGCAGGCCGGACGGGTCTTCGGCATGCTCTGCCTGGCCAACAAGAAACCGGGCTACGCGCGGGCCGACCGCCGGGCCGTGGAAATGCTGGCCGTGGCCTTTGTCGAGGCCCTGATGAGCAAGCGGGCCGATCAGGCCCTGGAACGCCGCGTGGCCGACCTGTCGGCCCTCAACGCCATTTCCATGGTCGTCAACAAGCCGTTCAATGTCGATGAAATCATCGAACGGACCCTTGACGAGGCCGTGCGTTTCACCGGCGTCGAGTTCGCCGGCATCCTGCTCCTGGACGAAGAGCGCCGGGTCCTCGAACTCAAGGCCCACCGGGGCATCAGCCCGGAGTTCATCGCGGTCATGGGCCGTGTGCCCCGGGGCGAGGGGATGGCCGGGCGGGCCGCCCGGGACGGACGCACGATCGTGATCGGTTCCCCGTCCGACCTGCCCGAGGCCTACCGTCCCTGGTGGGAGCGGGAAGGCATCCTTTCCATGGCCAGCGTACCCCTGATCGGCAGCGGCGGCGTCATCGGGGTGCTGAATCTGGGCTCCGGAAAACCGTACTTTTTCGATGAAGACCGGCTGGAACTGCTGGTTAGCCTGGGCCGTCAGGTGGCCATCGGCATTGAAAAGGCCCGGCTTTTCGAAAACCAGAAGTCGGTGGAACTGTTGATGGCCGCCGAACGGACGGCCAAGGAAACCCTGGAGGCCATGGGCGACGGGCTGGTGTTGTTGAATATGGACGGGCAGGTCGCCTTCGTCAATCCGGCCCTCGAAGGTATCACCGGGTACCGGGCCGCCGACCTGGTCGGCCGGGCCATGATGGATATTGTCGAGAGGACGGTCAGCAGTCTGGACCAGCGCAAGTCCAGAACGATCCTCAAGCGCCTTTCCCAAGGGGACGTCCCGGGGCCGTTTTCAGTGACCGTCATACGACCCGATGGTTCCGAGGTCTCCATTTACGTCACGATCTCTTTCCTCAAGGACGCCCGGGGCCTGCCCAAGACGATCGTCGTGGTGATCAAGGACGTCACGGAAATGCAGGCCGCCCAGGAAGCCTTGCGCCAGGCCATGGAACAGCAAAAAAAATCCCAGCGCCAACTGATCGAGGCCGAAAAGATGGTGGCCATGGGCACCATGACCGCCGGTCTGGCCCACGAACTGAACAACCCCATGATGGGCATGCTCAACTTCATTCAATACTGCCTCAAGCACACCCGGCCCGACGACCGGCGGTTCCCGGTGCTCCAGGACGCCGAGCGGGAAACCCGGCGCTGCGTGGAAATCGTTCGCAACCTGCTGGCCTTTTCCCGGTCGGCCCCGGGCGATGAGCCCCGTCGCCGGAAGGACCGGATCGAGACGATCATCGACCGGGTCGCGCGGCTCCTGTCCTACCGCATCGAAAAGGAGGGCGTCGTACTGACCCGGACGGTTTCGCCGGACCTTCCGGCCGTCGACATGGACGCCAACGGCATGCAGCAGGTCTTTCTCAACCTGATCCTCAACGCCCTGGACGCCATGAGAGAGTGCCGGATCAAAAAACTGGACGTCTCGATCGGCCGCGAAGGCGGGTTCGTCGAGGTCCGGATGCGCGATACCGGCAGCGGCGTGCCACCCGAGATTCACTCTCGGATTTTCGACCCCTTTTTCACGACCAAGGCCCCGGGCCAGGGCACGGGCCTGGGCCTGTCCGTCTGCCGCGGCATTGTCGAAGACCACCAAGGCGCACTGGCCTGCGAAAGCAGACCGGGAGAAGGCGCGGAATTCACGGTTCGATTACCGATCGATATCACCGATACCAGATCAGGAGGGAAATGACATGGCCAAACATGTCCTGGTCATTGACGATGAAGAAGCGATCCGCAAGTCCTTTGTCCTGGCCCTCGAGGACACGGGCCACCAGGTGGACACGGCCGGGGACGGCCGGGCCGGGATCGCCAAGGTCGAACAAAGACGATACGACCTGATTTTCCTGGACCTCAAGATGCCCGGCCTCAACGGCGTCGAGACACTCCGGGCCATCAGAAAGATCGAGAACAAGGCGCCGGTCTACATCGTCACCGCCTTTCACTCCGAGTATTTCGACCAGCTCAAGGAAGCCGAGGCCGAAGGCTGTGAATTCCAGCTCGTCAAAAAGCCCATCGGCATCGACCAGATCGGGTACCTGGTGGAAAGTGTTCTGGGCGGCTGAGCCCGGGACCGGGGAGATTTACTATGTACGAGTTTAAACTTTACCTGGTCGACCACACGGCCGTCACGGCCGAGGCCGTGATCAGGCTGGAAGGGATACTCGAGGCGCGCCTGGGCGGGAAGTACGTCCTGGACGTCATTTCGGTGATGGACGATCCGGAATCGGCCGAGCGGGACGACATCTGGGCCACGCCGACCATCGTCAGGACCAACCCCGAGCCGCCGCGCAAAATGATCGGGGACTTCACCGACCCGGACAAGCTCTTCGCCGCCTTGGGCCTCAACGGGAAAGCGTGAGCGTCGCTCGGTTTTTTTTGAAGCGTGCAAGACGAAAAAGAAAAGGGGCGCTTGATGGACATGGCCATGTCCCAATTCGAATCGCCGGCCGAACATAAGCCGCCGGCCGTCAGGACGGCCCTCGCGGCCGTTCTGACGGTGGCCGGTTTATACGCAATCCAGTCTTATAATTTTCTGCTCTTCCATTCCCTGGCCGAGATATTCAGCATCGTCGTGGCCTGCGCCGTCTTCTTCATCTCCTGGCATACCCGGAAGTTCGTCCGGGACGCGTACCTGCCATTTCTGGGTCTGGCCTACCTGTTCGTCGCCGCCATGGACATGGTCCACACCCTGGCCTACAAAGGCCTGGGCGTCTTTCCCGGGTTCGACGCCAACCTTCCGACCCAGCTCTGGATCGCGGCCCGGTACATGGAAAGTATCACCCTGCTCGTCGCGCCGGCCCTCGTCGGACGCCGGCTCCGGGTCGGCCCGGCCATCGCCCCCTATGCCGCCGCTTTCATTCTGGCCCTTCTGGCCATTTTTGTCTGGCGCGTGTTTCCGGACTGTTACATCGAAGGCCATGGCCTGACCGTTTTCAAAACAACCAGCGAATACGTCATCTGCCTGATCCTGGCCCTGGCCCTGGCCCATCTGTGCGGGAGAAGGCGGGCCTTTCACCCCTTCGTCTTCAAAATGATGGCCTGGTCGATCGTCCTGACCATCCTGGCCGAACTCACCTTCACCTTCTACATCGGCCTGTACGGGCTTTCTAACTTCATCGGCCATGTTTTAAAAATCGCCTCCTTCTACCTGATATACCGGGCGATGATCGCCACCGGCCTCCAGGAGCCCTACGCCATTCTGCTCAAGGACCTGGACCGGGAACACCGGTTGGTCAAGGCGAGCGAGATGCGCTATCATCATCTTTTCAACGGCATGAGCAGCGGCGTTATCGTCTACGAGGCGGTCGACCAAGGACGGGGCTTTATTCTCAAGGATGTCAACCCGGCCGCTGAACGCATCAGCCGGGTCGTTCGGGACCAGGTTGTCGGCCGGAGGGTCACCGAAGTGTTTCCCGCCATCGAGGTCTTCGGCCTGCTGGACGTCTTCCGGCGGGTGCGGGAGACGGGCCGGTCCGAAAAAATGCCCACCGCCCGTTACCGGGACGACCGCCTGATCCATTGGGCGGAAAATTTTGTTTACCTGCTGCCTTCCGGGGAAATCGTGGCCGTGTACGACGACGTGACCGACCGGGTGAACAAGAACCAGGCGCTTGAGGAAAGCGAAAAAAAGTTTCGGACGCTTTTCAACAGCCTGGGCGACGCCGTGTTCATCCACGAGCTGGACGGCCGCATTATTGACGTCAACGACGAGGCCTGCCGGCGCCTCGGATACAGCCGCGAAGCGTTCCGGACCATGACCCCGCTGGATTTGGACAGCCGGGATTTTTCGGGCCGGGTTGTCGAACGGATCGAGAAGTTGAAGGAAGCGGGGCGCCAGCTTTTCGAAACGGTCCACGTGGCCCGGGACGGGACCCGCATTCCCACGGAACTCAGTTCCCGAATCGTCGAGTTCGAGGGACGCCCGGCGGTCCTGACCATGGCCCGGGACGTAAGCGATCGGGAGGAGACGCTCAAGGTGCTTCGCCGGAGCGAGGACCGATACCAGGCCCTGTTCAGCCGCTCCCTCGAATGCGTGTACATCCACGATCTCGAGGGGCGATTCCTGGAAGCCAACCCCGCGGCCCTGGAACTACTCGGCTATGGCGCGGGGGACGCCCCGTCCCTGACCTTTGCCGACCTGATGTACCCGGACCAGTTGGCCCTGGGAATCAAGGCGCTCGAAGAGACCAAGACCTTGGGCCACCAGAAAGCCATCGTCGAACTCAGGCTGAAGAGAAAGGACGGCGGTACGGTATTCGTGGAAACCAAAGGGGCTTTGCTTTATCGGGACGGGAAACCGTACGCCGTCCTGGGAATGGCCCGCGACGTCACGGCCCGCAAACTGGCCGAGGATGAGTTGAGAAAAAACGAGGAGCGCTACCGGACCATATTGGACAGCATCGAAGAGGGGTATTTCGAAGTGGACCTGTCCGGCCGCTTCACCTTTTTAAGCGACGTCTTCATCCGGGCGACCGGGTACTCCCGGGATGAGCTGATGGTCATGAACTTCTCGGATTACATGCCAGAGCAATCGGCTGGAAACATATTCCATGCCTTCAACCGGGTCTTCAGAACCGGCCGGCCGGTCAAGCGGGTGCCATACGAGGTCATCGACAAGAACGGGGACAGGCGGCAGGCCGAGCTGTCCGCGGCCCTCAAACTGGACGACCAGGGCCAGCCCTCGGGCTTCCGGGGCATCGCCTGGGACGTGACCGAATCCCGGAAGGTCGGACAGGCCCTGCGGGCCGGCGAGGAGAAGTACCGGCACATCATTCAGACCAGTTCGGACGGCATCATCGTGATCGACGAAGAGAGTGCCGTGCGTTTCGTCAACCCGGCCGCGGAAACCCTGTTCGGCCGGAGCGCGGAACAGATGGTCGGCCGGACCTTCGGCTTCCCGGTCGTGCTGGGCGAAACCACGGAAATCCAGATCATCCGGACCGGGGCTTTGCCGGCCGTCGCCGGAATGCGGGTGAGCCGGACCCAATGGGAAGGGAGGGAGGCCCATCTGGTCCTTCTCAGCGACATCACGGACCGCAAGCGGGCCGAAGAGGAAAACCGCCAGTTGGAGGCCCAACTGCGGCAGTCCCAGAAGATGGAGGCCATCGGCGCCATGGCCGGAGGCATCGCCCACGACTTCAACAACCTGCTGACCACCGTCGGCGGGTACGCCGAACTGATCTCGATCGATACCCAGGCCGGGCCCTCGGTCCAGGACAAGGCGGACGTCATCCGCCAACAGGTCCGTACGGCCGCCCGGCTGGTCCGCCAGATACTGGATTTCAGCCGCCGATCGACCAGCATCCAGCACGCCATGGATTTTGCCGGATTTCTCAAGGAAAATCACAAGCTGCTCTCCCGGACCATTCCGGAACACATCAAACTGTCCCTGGAAATCGAACCCGGCGACTATTTCCTCATGGGCGATCCCGTCGGCATGCAGCAGGTCGTGGCCAACCTGGCGGTAAACGCCCGGGACGCCCTGCCCAAGGGCGGGGAGATTCGGTTCAAGCTGGGCCGGCTGGGACTTTCCGCTTCGGACAAGTCGCCGGTGCCCGGGATGCCCCCCGGAGACTGGCTGGTCTTTTCCGTCCGCGACAACGGGGAAGGCATCCACCCGAAAATCCGGCCCCAGATATTCGATCCCTTTTTCACCACGAAGGAAGCGGGCCACGGCACCGGCCTGGGACTGGCCCAGGTCTTCGGCATCGTGGCCCGGCACCAGGGATTCATCGAGGTGGACAGCGATCCGGGCCGGGGGACCGATATGCGGATTTACCTGCGCGCAAGCAGTTCCCCGGGCGTCCAGGCCGAGCAGGCGACGGAAGAGGGCCAGGCCGAACCTCGGGGCCGAAGCGAACTGATTCTCCTGGTCGAAGACGAAGCCATGGTCCTCGAACTGGGTAAAAAGATGATCGAAAGCCTGGGCTACCGCGTCCTGACCGCTGCCGACGGCCTGGAGGCCCTGGCCCAATACGATGCCCATGCAGGTGAAATCGCTTTGGTCCTGACCGATGTCGTCATGCCGCACATGGACGGCCAGGAGCTTGTCGAGGCCTTGAAGGCCCGGAATCCGGGAATCCGGGTCCTGGTCTGGACCGGATACGCCAGCGACACTTCGGGCCGCGAGCTTTTATCCAGGGGCGTTCTGGGCTGGATCATCAAGCCAGCGACCCGGGAAGACCTGGCCAAAAATATCAAGGCGGCCCTGGAACGGCCCATGGCTGCAAACCGCGACCCGGCCGGAGGGCCGGTCCTGGAGGATGCCTCATGACGGACATCCTGGCCGTGGACGACGACCGCCACGTCTGTCTGATCGTCGAACAGTTGTTGAAAATGAGAGGCTACGACTGCGCCACGGCCCTAAGCGCCTCCGAGGCCCGCGAAAAGCTGAAGGCCGATCCGGTCCGACTGATCCTTTCCGACGTGAACATGCCCGGCGAGTCCGGCCTGGAACTGCTCGAATACGTCCGGACCGCGCACCCGGACACGGCCGTGGTCATGATGAGCGTCATGGACGATCCCGAAGTGGCCCGGGCGGCCTTGGACCTCGGGGCGTACGGGTACATGACCAAGCCCTTCGAGTCCAACGAACTGCTGATCCAGGTCACCAACGCCCTGAGGCGCCGGGACCTCGAGATCGAGAGCCGGACCCATGCGGAAAAGCTCGAGGCCTTGGTCGCCTCCCGCACGGCGGCGCTTCTGGAAAGCGAGAAGCGCTACCGGACCCTGATCGAGAAGATGACCGAAGGGATCGCGGCAATTGACGAGAGCGGGCGATTCAATTACGCCAACGACCGGTTCTGTCAAATGATCAGTTATGCCAGGAACGATCTGCTGGGGCGGCCTCTGATCGAATTCGTCCACGAAGAGGACCGGGAAAAGTGGTTTGGACAGTTCGAACGCCGGCGCCAGGGCCGTGAAGCGAGCTATGAACTGAGCTGGCGAACCCGGGACGGCGGGCGGCTCTATACCATTGTTTCGCCCACCGGCCACTTTGACGAGCAGGGCCGCTTTCTGGGCTCCTTTGCGGTCATAACCGACATCACCGACCGGAAAAAGGTCGAGGAGGACCTGCGAAGGGAGTATCAGAAAAGCACGGCCCTGGCCGAAACATCGAGCAAACTGATCTCGGCGGCGTCCCTGGAAAGCATTTCCGAGACGATCATGGACCAGGCCTTGCGCCTGACCAACAGCCGATTTGGATTTGTCGCCTATATAGACCCCGAGACGGGCTACATGGTCGCACCGACCATGACCCAGGATATCTGGGACGTCTGCCAGGTCCAGGGAAAGAGCCCGGTTTTCAAGGAATTCAGCGGGCTGTGGGGCTGGGTCCTGGAACACAAGCAGGCAATGCTCTGCAACGCCCCCTCAAGCGACGCCCGTTCCGGCGGAACACCCGCCGGGCATATTCCTATCGATCGGTTCATCGGCGCCCCGGCCGTCATCGGGCCGGACCTGGTCGGCCTCGTGGCCGTGGCCAACGCTCCGGCGGATTATTCCGACCAGGACATGGCCGCCATCCAACCCCTGGCCGTCCTGTACGGGGTCGCGATCCAACGAAAACGACAGGAGGAACAGCTTCTCGAAAACCAGCGCCGCTTGCGTACCGTAATGGACTCCATCGACGCGGGCATCATGATCGTGGACGCCGAAACCTATGAGATCATCGAGGTCAACCCCACGGCGGCCCGAATGATCGGGGCGGACAAGGAGCAGATCGAGGGCTTGAGTTGCTGGGAGTTCATGTGTCCGGGGAAGGTGAACTGCTGCCCGATGCGTGATGCAAGGAACCTCGGCGACGATTCCATCGGCATGCATCAATTAATCGATAACTCGGATCGAATCTGCTACACGGCCGATGGTCGAGAGTTCCCGATCATCAAGACCGTGGTTCCCGTCACACTGGCCGGCCGGCGATGTTTCCTTGAAACGTTTATCGACAACAGCACGCGCAAGCAGGTCGAGGACGACCTGCGGGCCAGCGAGGAACGCTATCGGATGCTGGTGGAAACCATGCGCGAAGGCATCATCATTATGACGCCGAATCAACGCCTCGGGTTCTTCAACAACCGCTATGCCGAAATGCTGGGCTACACCAGGGAGGAGTTCGAAAAGACGTCCTTGAGACATGTGCTCGATCCGGATAGCCTCGCCATCATGCGGGAACAGTTCCAACGGCGGCGGGCCGGGATCAACGAACCGTACGAACTGGCCTTGACGAAAAAGGACGGGGACAAGATCATCGCCATGTTTCATCCCGTGTCGCTTTTCGGCCCGGACGGCCGGTTTGAAGGCAGCCTGTCGGTCGTCGTGGACATCACTACCCAGAAACGCATGGAAAGACAGCTTCTCCAGGCCCAGAAGCTCGAATCCATCGGCCAGTTGGCCGCGGGCGTGGCCCACGAGATCAACACGCCCACGCAGTACATCCACTCGAACGTCGAGTTTCTCCAGGAGGCCTTCACCACCCTGCTCGATACGGTCCGGGACATGAACGGCATTATGGAGGCGGTCCAGTCCGGGAAATCAACGGATGATCTGGTAAGGTCCTGCCTGAATAAAATGGAAAAAGCCGGCCTGGATTTCATCACCGAAGAGGTGCCCGACGCCCTGGCGGGCTCACTGGACGGGGTGCGCCGCATCTCCCGGATCGTGGACTCCATGAAGTACTTCAGTCACCCGGGCGACAAGCAGAAAAAGCAGATCGACGTCAACGATGCGGTCCGCAACGCCGTGACGGTCTCGACCAGCGAATGGAAGTACAGCGCGGAGGTGGAAACCGACCTGGACCCGAATCTGCCGCTTCTGCCCTGCTACGCGGCCGAGTTCAGCCAGGTGCTGCTGAACCTCATCATCAACGCGGCCCATGCCATCGGCGACGCGATCGGGCCGAATCCGGCCGGCAAGGGCGGGATCGCGGTCCGGACCGGCCAGGACGACGGATGGATCGAGATTCGAATCAGCGACACCGGGTCCGGTATTCCCGAGGAAATCCGGTCCCGGATTTTCGACCCCTTTTTCACGACCAAGGACGTGGGCAGGGGGACCGGGCAGGGACTGGCCATCGCCCATTCGGTCATTGTGGAAAAACACGGGGGGACCATCACCTTTGAAACGGAAGTGGGCCGGGGCACGACCTTTATCCTGCGTCTGCCCCTCGAAACGGAATCGACGGAGCCGGCGGTCGAGGATCGGTAGATTCTTTTGCCTACGATTCATCGAAACATAACCGGGCTTCCCCCGATTGATCTTCCGGGAAACATGAATCCGGGTTGCGCGGCTGCAAAAATGAAAATATACTAACAACATGTCGCTATCAATATCCATCCTGGGACTGAGCCAGCAACGGGAAGCCGCTGTCGCCTTTCCTGTCATTCCCGCGAAAGCGGGAATCCATCTTCTTTCCGGGAGGCTTAAGATGTGGATTCCTGCTTTCGCGGGAATGAAGGTTCGGGGGGACCCGCGGCCCCAGCCACTCCTTTTCGGCCCTACGATACCGCCCTTGGCAAGAGTCGTTTCCTTGTCGGTCACCCGGGCGAGATGCCAGGGCGGAGAAGACGCAAGAAACATCATGCCCAACGAGCCGGGCACAAGAAACTGGTTTGGTCTGCGAGACGAGGCAAGACCCTCACCCCTGGTCAGGCCAGGGGCAAGCTCCCGCCCCTCTCCCCGGCGAGGGTGTCGATTTTGGGAAAAAATCGATTTACCATGGATTCCCGTCTTCCCGGGAATGACACGTAACTATTTGGCTTTCCTGAGAAAGCAGGAATCCATCTTTTTTCCGCCGACGCTTGATTTGGCGATAAACGCCATTTGTCGACACCTTCCTGAGGGAGAGGGTCGGGCATGTCCGCCGAAGCCTTGGCGAAGGCGGAGTGAGGGGGGAGTTTGCTATACGCGCCATATGCTCCAACCTGCCGAAGGCGGGCACTGGGAAGCGATACCCAAAGAGGGCGGACCCAATAGCGGAAGCGGTATCTAAACACCATAACCTACGCGCTTCCTGAAGGACCGTTACTCGCAAGGAGATTCCACATTGACTGAATACAAGGTCCTGTTCGTGGATGACGAACCCGAACTGCTGAAATCCTTTCGCCGAAGATTCCGGGGCACCTTTGACATCGACCTGGCCGAAAGCGGCGAGGAGGGGTTGTCCGCCATTCAGACCCGGGGGCCCTACGCCGTGGTGGTCTCGGACTACCGCATGCCGGTCATGGACGGGATCGAGTTTTTGTCCCGGGTCAGCGATATCGCCCCGGACACGGTCCGAATCATGCTCACCGGCCAGGCCGACCTGCAGACGGCCATCAAGGCCGTCAACGAAGGCCGTGTCTTCCGTTTCCTGACCAAGCCCTGCCCGCCGGAAGATTTGGACAAATCCGTGGCCGAGGGGATCAGATTCTTCAAGTTGACCGAAGCGGAACGGGAACTGATCGGTCTGAAAAAATGGCGGCAGAGCCTCGAAGACATGATCGTGGCCTTTATCCGAGTCATCGAAATGAGGGACCCGTACACGGCCGGACACCAGCAGAAGGTGACCCGCCTGGCCAGCGCTATGGCCCTTGAAATGGGCCTGACCCAGACCGAGCAGGAAGGCATCCGCATGGCGGCCACGGTCCATGACATCGGCAAGATTTACGTGCCGGCCGAGTTCCTCAACCGGCCCGGAAGGCTGACCGAAGTCGAGTTCGCCGTTATCAAGGCTCATCCGCAAGTGGGCTACGACATCCTCAAAAACATCGATTTCGAATACCCCATCGCCCAGATCGTCCTGCAGCACCACGAACGCCTGGACGGTTCGGGCTACCCGCAGGGGCTAGCCGGCGACGACATCCTGGACGAGTCCCGCATCATCATGGTCGCCGACGTGGTGGACGCCATGATCTCCCACCGGCCGTATCGGCCCGGGCTGGGCCTCGACGCCGCTCTCGAAGAGATCGAACGCAACCAGGGACGATACTACGACCCGGACGTGGTCGCGGCCTGCATTCACTTGTTGCGGGATAAAAAAATGGTCATGGAGCCCTAGGCGTCCCGTTCCGGTCGCTGCCATATAGAGGAATGACGAAATGCCGGAAAAATTGAAAATCATGGTCCTGGACGATGAGCCCGAAATCACCAAGGGGCTCAAACGGATGCTCTTCAAGGAGGGGTACGAAGTCATCGAGGTCAACGACCCCATGAAGGTCGAGGAATACCTCCTTTACACCAACCTGTCCCTGCTGGTGACCGACTTCAACATGCCCGGTCTGGACGGCCTGGGCGTGCTCGATATCGTCAAAAAGACCAAGCCCGAACTGCCGGTCATCTTTCTGACCGGTGTCCTGGACCTCGAAACCGCCGTCGAGGCGACCCGGTCCGGTGCCGCCGAGTACCTGACCAAACCGGTCAACACCCAGAAGCTCGTCGCGGCGGTAAAAAAGCACGTTCTGGTCGATGAGGCCATACCCGAAGACGTGGCGGAGCTGATTAAAAAGCAGAAGGTGCTCGACGAGGACGACGAAGCGGCGGATCCGGACAAGATCGTGCTCGAAGACGAAATCATCTCCACGGAAACCATCCCCAAAGGATTCGTGGAACTCAGGTTCGAAGATATCCTGCCGGGGCAGATGATATCCTTCGCCCTGTACATCCAGATTTTCAACAAGCGGACCAAACGCTTCTCTCTTCGCAAGGTCTGCCAGGAAAATACGGTCTTCACCACGGGATTGAGGAACATCCTGGCCAAGAGAAACCTGGCCAGCGCCTATATTCACGAAAAGGACTACCGGGCCTATCTGGAATATATCACCGCCCTGAAATCCTCCCCCCATTTCAACATTGAGCGGGTGACCAACCAGAAAAAGCTGGTCCTGTACGGCAAGGCGGTCGAGGCGGTCACGGAAATCCTGAACAAACCGGTGGAAAACAAAAGCATCACCTCGGCCATCGGCCTGGTCGACCACATGTTCCAGACCATGGTTGACGACCCGGTGACCTACAACGATCTGTTCAAACTGTTCCAGCGGGACGACACCATTTTCAGCCACTCGGCCAACGTCTGCCTCCTGTCCGTCTCCTTTGGCATCTATCTGGGTCTGGACCCCAAGCGGGTCAAAGTACTCGGCCTGGGCACCCTGTTTCACGACCTGGGCATGAACCGGGTGGACCGGAAGATACTGGAAAAGCGCAGGCCGTTGACCGAGCCGGAATGGCGTGAAATCAAGCTCCACCCGGAAAGGGGCTACGCCATTCTCAAGTCCTCGGTCATCGTTCCCCTGTCCTCGCTCAAAATCGTCCTCGAACATCATGAAAAGGACGACGGCACCGGATATCCGCGCGGCATTGCGGGCGAAAAAATCAATATGATGGCCAAAATCTGCCGGCTGGTGGACAAGTTCGACTCCATGACCACGGACAAGCCCTATCGCAAGGGATTCCTGGCTCCGGAGGCCCTCAAGCGGATTTACTGGGAAGAATCCGACGAAACCATGAAGAAGGTGGTCCTCAAATTCATTCAGTTTTTAGGGGGGCAGTAAACGGTCCGGCCTCGGATTCCCAAACCGACCCACCGCTCCAGACTCTTGGGAAACCAATAATTTCAAGCCGGCCGTCGCAGGACCCGGCCGGCTTTTTTCCCTTCTATCGCCCTGCCTTCCGAAACAACCCGCTCGCCGTTGATGAAGACCTCCCGGATGCCCGAGGGCCGGCCGGCCTGGTCCCGGATTCCTCCCGGATCGAAAAGCACCAGGTCGGCGGCCTGTCCGGGGGCGATGGCGCCCCGGTCGTGAAGCCCCACTCGCCGGGCGGTCTGCCCGGTCATTTTGCCGACCGCCTCTTCCATGGTCAGCAGGCCGGTTTCCCGGACGTAGCGGCGGATGAACCTGGGGAAGGCCCCCAGGGACGCCGGGTTCCCCGAACCGCGGGCAAGCATGAAGACCCCGGTCCCCAATGTGCTTTGGGGATGGGTCAGGACCCCTCGCAGGGCCTCTTCGTAAGACTCGTCTCCATTGACGGCCCGGATCAGGCAGATCGCCCGGCCCCGGCTCTCCCTGGTCAGACGAATGAAGGCCGCCCTGGGCGAACAGGCCATGTCCCGGGCCAGTTCGGCCAGGGACAGCCCTTCATACCTTTCCAGTTCCGGAACGCCGCCCCAGGAAAGCAGGACGTCCCGGGGACGGAGTCCGGCCCCCCACAGGATTAAGGCCCATTGAATGCCCAGGCGAATCATGGCCCGGGAATTCCCCCATCGCTCGGCCTGATCTTCGAGGAACCAGGGCGGGTAGGCGGCCAGGACCGGTTCGCTCGAGCAGGGAAAGGGCACGGCGTCAAAGGCCACGTCGGCGCCCCGTTTCAGGGCCGCTTCGATCAAATCCAGGGCCTGGCCCTGGGTGGCCCAGGTTTTCCGGCCCACGAAATGCAACGGAGAAATCTGGAGCCTCACCCCGGTCCTTTGCGCGAGGGCAAGCAGTTCCCGGAGGGCTTTCAGGTTATGGGCCTCGCCAAAGGGCCCCCAGCGATAGGCCGGGGAAATCCGGGCCAGGGCCCGGGGCCGGGCCGCCAGCAGGGCGCCCCGTTTCAATACGGTCCGGGCCAGCCGATCGATTTCCTCGATCCGGGCAAAAAGCCCCGGTTCCCAGCCCAGGCCCAGGGACAGCCCGAATGCGCCGGCATCGATGGCTTGTTCGACCACGCTTTCCATCACGGCCAGCCCCTCCGGGCCGGGGTCGCCGTAATCCGCGCCCCTCAAGGACCAGTGCAGGGTGGCGTGTCCCACCAGTTGAACCAGGTTGACCGCAAGCCCCTTTTCTTCCAGGAACCGGAAGTAGGCCTCGATCCCCTCCCCTTTAAGCGGCCAGGGTCCCTGGGCCAGGGCTTCCAGTCCCTCGATCATGGAATGAAGATGCCCGGCGTTGGCCGGCCAGGGGGCCGGGGAAAAGCCGCCGTGCCCGCCGACGATGGTGGTCACGCCCTGTTCCAGCAGACTGGAAAGCCGGGTCGGGTGATCGTCTCCGGGCAGAAGAAAGTCGGCGTACGAATGGCCGTCGATGAAGCCCGGGGCCACGACCAGGCCGATCGCGTCGACCACCTCCCGGGCCTTCCAGTTGTCCCGGTGGTCCGGCCCGGCGGGCTGGACCGATAGTATCCGGCCGTCCCTGACCGCCAGATGGCCCGTGAAGCCGGGCTTGCCGGTCCCGTCCACGATGGTCCCGTACTTGACGAGCAGATCGCATTCCCGTTGCGACACTTCGGATACGTCCATCAGACGAGACGGGTCCCGGGTGGCCAGTCCCAGCTCGGACGCCCTGAGGACCCGGCGCAGAATGCGCCCGGTCCGGGTCTTGGGCAGTTCATCCAGGTATTCCACCTCCTCCAGGGGCGTGTCCGGGGACAGATTGGCCCGGACGAAGTCCTGCAGGGCCCGGGTCGTCCTGGCCGAAGGCTCGCTCCCGGGATTCAGCTTGACAAAGGCCTTGATCACCGGCCGATCCGAACGGTTCTTCTTGGAAATCACGGCGGCTTCGTCCACCGCCGGGTGCTGGGACAGCACCTGTTCCACCTCGAAGGGGCCGACCAGCTTTTCCCCGACCTTGAGCAGGTCGTCGTTCCGGCCATGATGAAAAAAATACCCGTCTTCGTCCCGCACGGCCAGATCGCCGGCCAGGAACCAGCCCGGATACCGGAGGTAGTCCCGGAACCGGTCCTCGTCGTTCCATAGCCCGGTCATCAGGGCCGGCCATCCGACCCGCAGGGCCAGTTGTCCCATGGACAAGAGCGGCAGGGCCTCGCCGTTCTCGTCGAGTATGCCCGCTTCGACCCCGGGCACGGGCCGGCCCATCGAACCCGGCTTGGTCGGCAGGGAAGGGAAATTGGCCAGGCAGATCATTCCGGTTTCGGCCATCCACCAGGTCTCGTGGGGGGTCACTTTGAGGTGCTGGCGGACCCAGAAAAACAGGTCCGGCGCCAGGGTCCGTCCCACGGAGGCCACATGGCGGAGGCGGAACAGTTCGTACCGGCCGGGCAGGTCCTGACCGGCCTCGGCCAGGCCTTTGACGATGCGGGGCGAGGTGTACCAGACCGACACGCCGTACCGTTCCATGGTCCGGTACCAGGTCGAGGCCGAGAACGGGTCCCCCTGGACCACGGTCGTCACGCCGCACAGCCACGGCGCAAAAGCCCCGTAGACCGTGCCCGTGATCCAGGCCGGTTCGCTGTCGGTCCAGAGCACGTCTCCCTCGATCAGGTCCAGAACGTCGCGGGCCGTTGTCCGGTACCCGGTCATGGCCTGATGGGCGTGGACGACTCCCTTGGGCGGACCGGCGGCCCCTGAGGTGAAGGCCAGAAACAGGGGCGCCCGGCCCGGAAGCCACTCGCAGGGACAGTCATCGGGCATCCGGGGCAGCAGGTCTTCCAGGGCGGTTTCATGGGGAAAGCATCCCTCCCCCGGCCCGGAAATCAGGAGGACGGTTTCCACGCCGCCCATGACCTCCCGGGGCAGCCGGTCGACCAGTTCGGGATGGGTCAGTACGGCCCGGGGGCAGGCGGCGGCGAACCGCGTTTCCAGTTCGTTGCCCTTGAGACTGGCGTAAAGGACGGCGAAAACGAGACCGATCCGGGCGCAGGCCAGCATGGCAATATGGATTTCCGCACTCGGCGGCAGGAAGATGAAGACCAGATCGCCGGCCCCGAGGCCGGACGCCTTGAGGGCGTTGGCCAGGCGGCTGGATTCCGCTTTCAGTTCCAGCCAGGTGTAGGTCCGGGTCCGGCCGCCTTTTTCGAATATCAAGGCCGGCCGGCGGGCCTGTTCCGGGTCCTCGACCCAGCGGTCCACGGCTTCGTGGGCGATGTTCAGGCGGCCGGTCCGGCGCCAGGTGAAATACCGCTCCTCCTCGGCCCAGGAAAATTCACGACAGGCCCGATCGTATTCGGTCAGGTTCGCCTCGGGGTTCTGCGCTTCAATCCGGGCTTTCATGGCGCCCTCCGTCAGAGATGTTCCGGAGGCCGGTCCAGCCAGACCCCGTACCGGGCGTGAACCCGGGCGGCCTGCTCCGCCAGGTCCCGGCCCAAAGGGGTCACGGGGATGTCCGGCTCCGACTCACCTCGATCCGAAGTCAGGACCCGAAGGACCGCCCTGACCGACTCGGCCAGCGCGGTAATGTCGTACCCGCCTTCGAGTGCCAGAAGCAGGGGCGGGCCGCCGACCTCGTCGCCGCAATCGAGCAAAAGCCGGGTCAGTCCGCCGTATCCCTTTTCGGTCAGGCCGAGATGGCCGAGGGGGTCGCGAAAATGCCCGTCGAACCCGGCGGCGACCATGATGATCTGGGGACGGTAGCGCCGGATGATGGGGCCGAGCACCTCCCGGTAGCAGTGGAGGATGTCGTCGTCGGCCAGGTTTTTCGGAAGCGGGATGTTGACGGTGTACCCGAGACCGGGGCCCAGCCCGGCTTCGTCCAGGTCCCCGGTGTGGGGGAAGGAACCGATGTAATGGCTGGAAAAATAGAAGACTTCCCGTTCCTCGTAAAAAATCTGCTGGATACCGTTGCCGTGGTGGATGTCCCAGTCCACTATGAGGATGCGGTCGAGGCCGAAGGCCTTTTGCCCCTGACGGGCGGCGATGGCCAGGTTGTTGAAGATGCAGAACCCGCTGGCCCGGTCCGGCAAGGCGTGATGGCCGGGCGGCCGTATCAGGGCGAAAACACAATCGCATTCGCCGGACATGAGGGATTCGAGGGCGCGCAGGCACCCGCCCACGGCCAGCCAGGCCGCCAGATAGCTGCGGGACGAGGCCGGCGTGTCCGGGGCCAGGTAGGTGAAATCGTAATCCGCCGTGGTCAGGAGCTTTTCGATGTAGGCCGGGGTGTGGACCATTTCCAACTCGTCGATCGCGGCCGGCCAGGGCCGGATGCGAACCAGGGCGTCGCCGAAGTCCCGGTCCAGCATCTTGTAGATGGCCTTGAGCCGGAAGGCCTGCTCGGGATGGACCAGACCGGTTTCGTGCTCCAGAAACCGGTTGTCCCTGACGATGCCTATCTTGCTGACCATTTTCGGCTCACAATCTGATCAACATCATCCGGTCCCATCCCTGGTCCTCGCAAAAGACGAACCCGAACTTGCGGTACAGGCCGATGGCCCTGAAGTTGTGGCCCTCCACGGTCAGCCAGACCATTTCCAGCCCCAGGTCCCGGGCCCGCTCCAGGGCCGCTCGCGTCAGGCCGCTTCCGAGTCCCCGGCTCCGGTAATGCTGTTTGACGAAGATAAGGAACTCAGCGTCCTGACTGACAAAATCCGGAATCAGGGCCGCGTGGCCCACCACTTCGTCGCCGTGCCGGGCCAGGAAGTTTTCGCCGCGCTCCAACAGCCCCCGGACCCATTCCTGCCGGGTCTTGGTGTTTTCCGGCGGCAGGCCCTGGCTGGCCTTCTTGGGCTCGAACAGGTCGTACATATCCGTGAGGCACCGGGCGTCGTCCAGGTTGCAGAGGCCCAGCTCGAAGGCCTCCCCCTTTTTATCCTCGATTCGGCCGAGCATACTGCTTTCGCTCATAACCACCTCCCGGAGGCCGGGGCGGTCCGCGCGCGCGGACCGCTCAACTCTCGGAACAGGCCTTGACCAGGTTCCGAACCGCCTCGGGGTCGGCCAGCGTCGAGGTGTCCCCCAGATGCCGGCCCTGCCCGGAGGCGATCTTTTTGAGCAGTCGGTGCATGATCTTGCCGCTCATGGTCTTGGGCAGCGAATCGGCCCAATACACCGTGTCCAGGGCGGCGATGGGCCCGATCTCGGACTGAACCAGACGGTTCAGTTCCTCCTTGAGCGCCTCGGATCCGGACGCGTCCCGGTTGAGAGTGACAAAGGCCACGATGCGCTGTCCCCGGGTCGGGTGGGCTAGTCCGACCACGGCGGCCTCGGCCACCCGGGGGTGGAGGTCCAGGGCGGACTCGATTTCCGCGGTTCCCAGTCGATGGTTGTTCACGGTGATCAGGTCGTCGATCCGGCCGGTGATATAGTACAGGCCGTCCTCGTCTTTCCTGGCCCCGTCGCCGCTGAAAAACCACCCCCGGAGGGCCGAAAAGTAGGCGGCCCGGTACTGGGCGTGGTCGTTGTAAACCGTGCGGGCCATACCCGGCCAGGGCCGCCGGATGAACAGGGCGCCTTCGATGTGGGGATAGGGAATTTCGGTCTGGGTTTCCGGGTCCACAATGACCGGGTCGATGCCGAAAAAGGGCAGTCCGCAGGACCCGGGTTTCAGGGCGCCGACGGCCGGGAGGGGTGTGATCATGTGGGCTCCGGTCTCGGTCTGCCACCAGGTGTCCATGATGGGGCAGCGTTCCCGGCCCACATGATGGTAATACCAGCGCCAGGCTTCCGCGTTTATGGGTTCGCCCACGGTCCCCAGCATCCGGATCGAGGAGAGGTCCCGGCCCTCGAGCG
>Ga0180009_10002844_pt1 | contig 20121 bp, 18 predicted proteins | sample OS_PC_MetaG_FD_123537 | JGI IMG/M metagenome (GOLD analysis project Ga0180009, IMG submission 123537) | Groundwater microbial communities from the Aspo Hard Rock Laboratory (HRL) deep subsurface site, Sweden - OS_PC_MetaG | ecosystem: Environmental > Aquatic > Deep subsurface > Groundwater...
ACAAATGACCCCAACCTTTAAACGATTAGTCAATTCTTTCTCTATTGAATTTCCAATCGAAATTGTTTTATTTTGTTTAATATACTGAGGTTTAATTTTGTCTAATTCTGCTTTGATTAACTTTTTAGTATCTTCTATAATTTTTTGATTCTGAAGTGCAATAAAATAACCATCTTCCAATCCAAAAAATTTACACAACCGTAAGTCAGTATCGGGGGATATCGCTCGTTTACCATGAATAATATCGCTAATCCGTGCAGGAGGAATATGAAGATAATGCGCCAGACTGTTTTGAGACAACCCTAACGGAATAATAAATTCAGACTGTAAGATTTCTCCTACTGCCTTGCTTCCTTTTATTGATGTCATGGCAAGTCTCCTTTGATTTGAAAATACCCCGTGATTTGACTCGGTGTATTTTATTTAAAAAATTTGCTTAAAGGGATAGCGGCTTGGCCGCCTCAACAACCTGTTACGCGATATATAACGCGGAATTGTCTTGGAGTCAAAAGAATGTTTATTCAGAGAAAAAACAAAATTATTCGCTATTGTTACTGTCTTGGTACTGAACCATAAGGGGAATAGTCTAGAACTCTGACTTAGGCTCGCGGGATAAAAATGCCAATACGGCGGATTTTGGAGAAATTTCATTATTAAGAATGCGATTCACCATATCACAAATTGGCATTTCAACATGGTACTGATTCGCTAATGCGATTACTTGCTTAACGGTATGCGTCCCTTCTATCACTTGTCCAATCTGTTTTTTTGCAACGTCTATCTCAATACCCTGGCCTAATGCTAATCCAAAACGGCGATTACGCGATTGATTATCGGTACAGGTCAAAACCAAATCACCCATACCCGACAATCCCATAAACGTCTCCTGCTTAGCTCCCATCGCAAGACCTAACCGCATAATCTCAGCAATACCTCGCGTGATCAGAGCACAACGCGCATTCGCCCCATAAGCTAGTCCATCACAAAGTCCAATCGCGATAGCAATAACATTCTTAACTGCGCCTCCCAACTGAACACCCACTAGATCATCACTGGTATAAACACGAAATGCATGCTGATTAAATCGTTTCACTAATTCATCCGCAAACGCGGTATTATTTGAGGCAAGTGATACCGCGGTAGGCAACCCCTTCGCCACTTCTTTTGCAAATGAGGGACCAGAAAGAACCGCAAATGATCTTGCCCCTAAACTTGCTTTAGCAATCGTATGCAAGAGCTCACACGACTCTGGGTCAATCCCTTTCGTTGCCCAAACAATACTGACATCGGAATTAATTAATGGCTTGAGTGTTAATAATGTTTGTTTAAATGCAAAACTCGGCACGGCAACCAAAATAGTTTTCACCGTTTTAATTGCATCCGCCAGATTTTCATAGACCGTTAAATTCTCAGGAAAAAAAAATCCAGAAAGATAACGTTCATTCGTATGATCTTTTTGTAATAATTTAACCTGATCGCGATCAAATTCCCACAAATGAACTTCTTGATGGCTGTTCGCCAAATGCAAAGATAACGCAGTCCCCCAGGCGCCTGCGCCTAATACTGCTATTGGTGAAAATTCAATATTACTCATAAAAGCGACACGATTAATGACGCGTCTCGTTTTGTTTTTGTTGTTTTTGTTGCATAAACAACTCACCAAAATTCAAGGGCGCTAAATTTAATTGCGGAAAACTGGCCTTATTCACTAAATCGGAAATAGCTTCACGCGCATACGGATAAAGCGTTGTTGGACAATAAACACCTAAAATCTGTTCTAACTCTGCTTCTTCAAAACCGGCAATAGTAAAAATACCCGCCTGATGAACTTCAACTAAAAAAGCCACTTTATTATCTAATTTTGCAGTAACAGTAATCGATAACACAACTTCATAAATATTTTCTTCTAAAGCTTCATTTTTGACATCTAATTCAACAGACACCTCCGGCTTCCATTCTGACTGAAACACACTGGGAGTATTGGGTGTTTCTAATGAGGTATCTTTAATATATAGACGTTGAATCTCTACTGTTTTTTGACCGACATTTTCTTTTTCTGCTGCTGACATTGCAAACTCCTTATTCAATTATTTTTCCAAAGGAAGAGAAGCCTCTTCCCAACCTTTTATACCATTTTTTAAAATTTTTACTTTTACAAATCCTAACTGCATTAATTTCCCTGCCAAACGTGACGCTTGCTGACCCATCTCATCAATTAACACAACAAGTTCTTTTTTATCCGCCTTTAACCGATCAAAATCCTTATTCAATTCTTGAAAAGGAATATTAACGGCATGAATAATATGCCCTCTTAAAAAACTCTCTTTATTACGAAGATCAACTAAAGCTACTTTTTCATGATTCATAATCTGAACAAGTTCCTGCGCGCTTAATTTTGCCGCGCCCAACATTTGATCGAGCATTTGCACAATCACAATAGCGATAAAAATCACAATAAAGAGTAATGATAAAACCCAATGTTGAAGAAAGAACGTAAGATACTGATGCATATTTATATCACCTTTTTGAAGTTTGGCGCCATTATACCCATTCACTCCGAATGAACAACCTAAAGATACAAAGATACATTGTGGTATTAATGTATGTGTTTCTGTATACTCCGCGCGTTCTTAAGCAACCCATTCATTAGGAGAAAACCATGACCACAACGCCTCGCCCTATAACACTCATAATATTGGACGGATGGGGTTACCGCGAAGAGACAAAAGCCAATGCCATTATTGCGGCTGATACGCCCACCTTTGATCGACTTTGGAAAAAATATCCCCATACGTTAATTTCAGCTTCAGGCCTTGATGTGGGTTTACCGGAAGGACAAATGGGAAATTCAGAAGTGGGTCATCTCAATTTAGGCGCTGGACGGGTTGTTTATCAAGACTTAACTCGCATTTCTCGCGATATTGAAAATGGTGATTTTTTTAAAAATCCGGTATTAATTAATGCTGTTGATAGCACTGTTAAAAATGACAAAGCCATTCATGTATTCGGATTACTTTCTCCTGGTGGCATTCATAGTCATGAAAAACATATTCAAGCCATGTTTAAATTAGCCGCTGCACATGGTGCAAAAAAACTTTATATGCACGCTTTTTTAGACGGTCGCGACACTCCTCCAAAAAGCGCTGCACAATATATTAAGAATCTTGAAGAGACCTTTCAAAAAATTGGTGCTGGAAAAATTGCGTCAATTATTGGACGTTTTTACGCAATGGATCGTGATAAACGCTGGGATCGCGTTGAGATCGCATATAACATGCTTACGCTTGGCGAAGCAGAACGTCATGTCACCACCGCATTAGAAGGTTTAGAGAAAGCGTATGCTGCAGGCGAAACAGATGAATTTGTCAAAGCCACTTGCATCCACGCAAAAAAAGAAAATCCTATCACTATCAATGATGGCGATAGCATTATTTTTATGAATTATCGTTCCGATCGCGCAAGAGAAATCACCCGCGCATTTAATGAAAAAGAATTCCATGATTTCGAACGCAAACGTATCGTCAAGTTAAACACCTACATGGCACTTACAGAATACGATCAAACATTCACCGTTCCTATCGCATTCCCTCCTGAATCATTTAAAAACACTTTAGGGGAATATTTAGCAAATCAAAACAAAACACAACTACGTATTGCTGAAACAGAAAAATATGCTCACGTTACTTTCTTCTTTAATGGCGGTATTGAAGCGCCCAATAAAAATGAAGATCGCATTTTAGTCGCTTCGCCCAAAGTCCCTACTTACGATCAAACACCCGAAATGAATGCTGGAGAAGTGACTGACAAATTAGTCGAAGCTATACAATCCAAAAAATATGATGCGATTATCTGCAATTACGCAAATCCCGATATGATTGGACATACGGGTAATTTTGAAGCAACCGTACAAGCACTTGAATTTTTAGATAAGTGTCTAGAACGTGTGATAACAGCACTTAAAGCGGCTGGCGGTGAAGCGATAATTATAGCTGATCATGGCAATGCTGAGCTCATGTTTGATGAAAAAACGGAACAGCCCCATACGGCTCACACCACCAGCCCCGTTCCCTTTATTTATGTTGGAAGAGAAGGCTCTATTAAAGAAAATCATTTTGCTTTATGTGACATCGCTCCAACAATGTTAACACTGATGGGATTGCCGATTCCAAATGAGATGACTGGAAAATCGATTGTTGAACTCAGTAAATAACTGTTAGAATCATTCGTGTTTTTATCAGCCTAGGCAAGTTTTTCTATTAATAAGACACAATAGGCAAGTAATTTTACATACGAGCCGATGTATTTAAAATGCTTCGGCGCAATTAACAAAGAGCACTAAGGAAAGTGTTAACTATTTCTTTAAAAAAGATACTAAAACTAACATTTATTATTGCAATACCTTTGTGTTGCTCTATTACATTTGCTTCTCACTCAAAACCATCAAGCGAATTATCTAAAATCACAAATAAAATTGATTCCTTAAAACATAATTTAGTATCCATGCATTCTCGCCAAGAGGATTTAACCGCTTCATTAAAACAAACAGAAATTAATTTAGGAGATCTTGCTAAAAAACTAACAATCACAAAAAACCAAATCGCCGATCAAAAAAAACAATTAAGTGACACCAATCGATCATTAGCAAATCTGCAAATACAATTACAAAATCAAAAAAAATTATTAGCTAATCAAATTCAAGCCGCTTATCAGTTAGGGCATGATCCCTACATTAAAATATTATTGAACGAAGAAAATCCAGAAAAACTTAATCGTCAATTACGCTATTATCAATATATTTGCCAAGCACGTCTCGATATTATTCATCGCATCAATTTCACGACTCAAGCAATAAAAGCCACCACTGCAAAAATTCAAGCGCATACAAAAATATTACAATCCACACAACTTACAGAACAAAAACAACAGCTCACTAAACAAGATGAAAGAACCAAACGACAACACCTATTAAATTCGATCAAAACACAAATTACAGGCACAAATAAACAACTGAAACAACTCTATGCGAATAAAAAACATTTTGAACAAGTTATCTATGAATTAAGTCAGCACGAACAGTACGGTTATGCTCCTGGAGACACGTTCACTAATATGCGCCATAAACTTTACTGGCCAACAACAAGCAAACATTTACTGGAATACTTTAATACACCACTTGTAGGTGGGCGAATTCGTTCAACAGGTATTTTAATTAAAGAAAATCCAGGCGAACAAATTCATGCGATTTTCTCTGGTAAAGTCGTTTTCGCTGATTGGCTGAAAGGTTTTGGGCTATTAGTTATTGTGCAACATGGTAAAAATTATTTAACCCTCTATGGACGCAACGAAAGCTTATATGTCAAAGCGGGAGATTCAGTAAACGCCGGCGATATTATTGCCACTGCAGGTAACAGTGGTGGTTTTGATTCAACCGCCCTCTATTTTGAGGTTCGCTACAAAGGTAAACCCGAAAATCCATTGCTTTGGTTAAAAAAATCGTAGGGGCATCAAAAAACGTAGAGATGCGACAAGTCATCGAGCGTTAGCAGAGGTGATTTATCGCGTCTCATAAGAATCCGTAAAACAATTGCCGCTTTATTTATCCTTAATTTAATATAACAAAATATTAGTTGGAAGAAACATATTGAATCATTCAAATAAATCTTCAAGCACAACTCTTCCCGTTATCATTTCTTCAGAATAACAATTCCTTTTTAATCCACCTGCGGTAATAATTGATAAAAAAATTTGTTTTTTTGTCTTTGTCTGTTGTTTAAAAACTTCAATCTTCTTCTTTAAAATATCCGCATATTTTTTATCTATTTCAAAATCATCTTTATAATACTTAATTTCGCAAATTGTAATAATTCCGTCATCTCTATCAAATAATAAATCAATTTGCGTGCCGTCTTGTCCTTTAATATTTGATTGAAAGCGCCATGATCCAGATAATGAACCTAAGGGTATAAATAGTGCATGTTTAATTTGTGAAATATGCTTGAAACAAATTGATTCGAATGCATAGCCAGACCAACTTTTCCATGATCCTGTTGTAACCTTGGATTCCCAATAATCAGTTATTGTTTCATTTTGAATTTGTCTGTAAACAGGTTGAATCCAAGTAAGATAAAACAAACAATATTCGTCAATTATTTTGTAATAAGTCCCTCTTTCAGTATGTCCGAATGGAATAAATCCTTTAATAAATCCTGCTTCCTCTAATGCGGTCAACCTTTCTGTAAGTGTTCCTCCCATTGCTGTCAATTTTGCTTTAGCTTCAATAGTATTTCTTTCGATCCCTTGTCTTTTTGAAGCAATAATTTTAATTATTTCCACATAAGCTTTCGCTTTATCAAATAACGACGAAAATAATTTATTAAATTCATTAACAAGTTGCCCATCCCTAGAAAAGCATAGACGGGAAATATTTTGTGTTGCTGACAAGCTTGGTCTCACTTTTTCCAAATAATGAGGAATTCCGCCCAATGCCATGTATAATTCTAGCACCTGTCTTTCATTAAACTTTTGTCCCCTGTATGCCAAATATTCGGAAGTTTCTTTAAGAGAAAATGGATATAATGGTATTTGCCAAGTAATCCGGTTATGCAACCCTCCTTTATCATTAATAATATTTTTTATCATCCAGGAGGCAGCCGAACCACAAACAATCAAAAGTATTTTCTTGTTTTTTGACCATTTTGTATTCCAGTAATAATCAAGAGCTGCTTTAAAGCCTGATTTTTTAGATGCAAGCCAAGGTAATTCATCAAAGAAAAAAACAATACGATTATGTTTTGAAAACTTCTGAATAGTATTAGTTAGCAGTTCAAATGCGTGCATCCAACTTATCGGTCGCTCTAGTTTTAAGCCTGTTTCAGCAAAAAAAGTTTCGCTCATCACTTGAGAAAAATTCTCTAATTGTTCGTTTAATTTACCTTGTAATAGGCCAGTCACATGTAAAAAAAGGCAAGGTTTGTTCATAAAAAATTGTTCCATAAGATATGTTTTTCCTACTCTTCTTCTCCCATAGAGCGCTACAAATTCCGCCTTTTTAGAGTTAAAAATCTCATCAAGCAACTTTTGCTCCTGTTTTCTACCAATAATTTTAGCTTTTGACATAATTTTTTCTCCCGTAGTTATGGCTAAACATAAAGATATTATACTTAGCCATAACTGTAAAGTTTATTGAAATTATGGCTAGATATATTTTCATCAAATCTAGCCATAACTATAAATGGATCAACTCAACATACTATAATGCCTTCCATTCAACCGCCCTCTATTTTGAGGTTCGCAACAAAGGTAAACCCGAAAATCCATTGCTTTGGCTTAAAAAGGTTTAAGTAAACTACCAACGGATAATTTATAGTGTCAGCAAAAGTTTAAATTGACAAAAATAAATGGAATACAGTATAAACTAATTCAAAATCAAATGATTATTTTTGCCTAAAATTATCGGTCATTATCAGAAGAGCTGCGCAAGTTTATTGTGATATACAAATTAAGAGATTAACATGAGAAAAACTATAAAATCGACTGAACAAAAATTAAAATTCCCAGCTTCAAATGCTTCATGGGGTAATATCTGGTATCGGTGGACAAAAGGGATATTAATTATTATTGGTGCTATTGGGCTAGGAACCATTGCTACAATTATTGCTCGTGGTTTTCAAACTTCTCAAAGAAGCGATGACCCTGATATTAATGATGCTATTAATAGTAACTCATTAATTTCTTTTGGAAATTCAAGGAAGTTAGATAAGTTTCAATCACAAAGAGCAAATACACCCAAAATTGTACCTATTACGAATGAGTTTTATATTCAGAATGAAGATGATATTAGCAAACATTGGCTAGTTGGTGCTGCTTTGCGAGGAGAAGAATTAGGAAATCTTAATGATTATATTAGTGTCTGTTATTCGCGCAGAGGGGAGGATCCTAGTTATACAAAAAATTTTGCTTGTAGCCTTTTAAATTATACTAACACAGCTGATCTTCCCCAATTTCTGACCTTAACGCCCGTATTGATTCATACGGAGGGGGGTGATTTAGGGTCGTTGTTTAGCCATGTTCTTGAAATACCTGTGTCACAAAGATTTTTAGGCTCTTATGACTTAAGCTGGGGACAAGGACAACAATTCGATATAGAAGGTAATTTGTACTTATCAGTGGTTGATTTGAACTATATTTCAGGAGCTGAAGTGAATGCTGCTAAGAATTTTATTGGCGAGTTTGTATTTCAACAGGGGAGGGATGTAACTCACAAAAAAATTAACCTCTATTCAAATGGAATTATTAGTAGTAATAGGGTTAATACTTGTTCAAGTAGTGCATCATTAGGTAGACCAACAATCACAGCTTTCCCAGATGGAGGTTATGGCATTAGCTATACCATGAATGAGTGTTGTAAAAATAAAGCAGTGATGGTGCAGTTTTATGATGTCGATGAAAATAAAAGGGGATCGGAGATATGTGTTGTCGATGCAAATACTACTGCAACCTATACCAATTACGGGTATTCTTCCATTATTAACCAGCAGGGGAAAGGCGCAGTTATTTTCCAAGGACCTGATCAAAGTGCTTATGGACAACAGACTATTTTTATGCAGTTATTTGATCCTGTTAATGCAACGAAGATAGGTCAAAATGAATATGCTTTTCCAGCTTCCTTTGGGACCCAAACGTTAGTGTCTGCTTTTTCTATATTAAACCATGCTAATTTTCTCATCTGTTGTCTGGCATCAGATGGAAAATACTATCTGAGGCAATTTAGTTTATTAAATGGAGAGTCCTTTCAAGCTTTAAGTGATCCTATTCAACTTGAAATTAATAATCTTGCTGATCAATGGGTTTCTTTTTTTCCCCTATCTCATGGCCAATTTATGCAAATTTATAGTCAAACTGGAACTAATCAACAAAATGGGGTGGGTCGTATTTATGCCACTGAACAATCTTATGTCCCTAAATTCGTCAATAATGTTTTAACTGTCGACCGAGCAAAAACAGTGATCCTTTCTTCGACCTATCTCAAAGTGACAGACATGGACACACCACCTTCCTCCTTGGTAATTAGTGTGGACAGTATTTCTCATGGTCAATTTGAACGTTTGAATAATCCTTATGTTCCTATTACTTCATTTACCATGGCTGAGGTGAATCAAGGAAAAATACTTTTTCGTCATGATGGTTCAAAAACAGGCCCAGGCTATACACTGTCAGCGACTGATGGGCAACATTCAGCAGGCCCTAATGTGGCTGTAGTATCCTTTATTGATCCTCATGATTATCCTGTTCTTGCTTCTATTCCCACAGGGTTAACAGTACAACAGGGGGCAGTCGCACGATTTGAAGTGGTGAATTGTACTTCTCCTTCCGATGATTATCCGGTAGCAACTTCACTAACTCGACCAGATTACACGCCTCCGCCCGTTTGGCTCAAGTTGGAAGGGGGAACAACTATCGTAGCCAATCCTGATACCGGCATCCCATTAGGGGATACTGTTGTTCGAGTGAGCTGTAAAGATAATCGTGCGTGGTCAAGTTATTCAGATACTACCATTGGCGTGGGAGGGGCTTCTACAAAATCTTCTTCTGAAACCCCTGTATGGCGTATTGTATTGCCAGCAGTAATGACCCCGGTTGGATTAACTGGAACATGTATTTTATGTAGTAGTTCACTGCTAGCAACTATGGTAAGCGGGGCACTATGTTTTGTTGGAAGACAACAATACTCAGAACAGAGAGCAAAAAGAACATCACGCAAAGAAGACTATCTTGCCTTTTTAACATTTAAAGAGATTGGCGCACCTTATGACTGTTCTGATTTTCGAAGTGATAAGGGCAGAGAATTCCGTGAAGAAATAAGAAATATTTTAAAAGAGGCTGGAATAGATGCGCCAAGTTTGGAAGATTTCACTGAAACAAAAATTCTTGCAAAGAAATTAGCAAAAGCAATAAAACAGGTTATTCGTAAAAACGGATATCATCATTACGCCAGAAAATTAATAGGGTTTCATTTTTCATTATTTTTATGTGGCTGTTTTCAGCCAGGCTCGACAGCCAATTTCTTAAAACGCCACAAAGCTGAAATCGTGCGCCAACTGAATAATTTGATGAATATTCAAGAATTACAACAACAGCCTATGAAAGATTCAACTGCGATGACGGCATCCTTGCTTCAAAACGCTGCACCTTATGATGGCGCATTACCTAATGCGCTAAACGTGCCACAAGGAGGACGAGTAAGCATTGTAAGAGAAATTTACTATATTCACGGCGCCAATGAGGCTAATGGACATATCCCACGAGGATCAATCTTATCAGGTATGTTTACTCCTGAGGCGCCAAATGGTAATAATCGGCAAGTAACTATTTTAGAAATGAATCCACAAATTACTGAAATGCCACCTGAAAGCGCAGAATTACCCCAAGATCCAAATTCAACAGTTCCTACTTCCCATTCACATTAATCAAGTTTCATCTAAGGGTATTGATTATTTCAGGAAAAAAGTTTTGTTAAAGTGTGCATATCTAAAGTGGACCGTATTTTATCTTGCAAAAAAAACATAACCTATGCACCATATGTGCTCATATGGATTTCACAAAGGATTGCAAGAATGAAAAAAATAGGGGTATTCATTTGTATCGTATTAGCAATGATACTGTTTAATCAAACTCTCTTTGCGCAAGACATTTCTGATTCTCCTAATACGATTACACTCAGTCCAGAACAAGTGGCACGATTTAGCACAGTCATCGGCCAGGTAAAACAACTCTATGTTGAGCCAACGAAAGATGAAGATATCTTTTCTGGCGCAATTCAAGGCATGCTCTCTGTTCTCGACCCACATTCCTCTTATCTCGATGAAAAAACATTTAAAAATTTACAAGATCATACTAAAGGCGAATTCGTTGGCTTAGGGATTGAAGTCATTCAAGATCGCGGAATCGTAAAAGTCATTAGTCCGATCGATGATACCCCCGCTCAAAAAGCCGGAATTAAAGCAGGCGATTATATTCTCGCCATTGATGGAAAACCGCTAACGAATATTTCTTTAACTGATGCCGTTAATCAAATGCGTGGTCCAAAAGACACAAAAATTATTTTAACTGTCGTTAACGAAAAAGAACGCAAACCACGTAAAATTACAATCACTCGTAATGTCATAAAAATAAAAAGCGTCAAAAGCAAAATGTTAGAAGATGGTTTTGGTTATATTCGCATTAGTCATTTCCAAAAAGAGACAGCAGGAAAAGTTGTCGATGCGTTTAAACAGCTAGAAAAAGAATCGCACGGTCACTTGAAAGGATTAATTTTAGACTTAAGAAATAATCCGGGTGGTATTTTAGAATCTTCTGTCCAAGTCGTCGACGCATTTTTAGACAGTAGTAAATTAGGAAAAAATAAAAAAATTGTTTATTCAAAAGGTCGTGTTCCTGAAGCACTCTTTACTGAAAACTCAACGCCTGGCGATCTGTTAAAAAACGAACCTTTAATTGTTTTGATTAATGAGGGCTCTGCCTCGGCTTCTGAAATTGTCGCAGGCGCGTTACAAGATCACAAACGTGCAATCATCATGGGAAAAAGAAGTTTTGGAAAAGGCTCTGTACAAACCGTATTTCCTATTGATAAAAAAACAGCCATTAAATTGACAACCGCGCTTTATTATACACCTAAAGGTCGCTCTATTCAGGCGGAAGGTATTTATCCTGATATTATTGTGGAAAATCTGACATTACAAAAAGATAAAGAAGATGACTTATTCTTTTTTAATATGCGAGAATCTGATTTGAGTCACCATTTAAAAAATGGCGATAAAAAAACTATTTCAGATATCGTAAAGGAAAAAGCAACGATGTCCGATTTAGCTTCTGATGATTATCAATTGTATGAAGCATTAAAATTATTAAAAAGTTTGGATATTTTAAATCCAGAAGGGAATGCTTAATTATTTCAAAAAAGGGCGCCCACAAGGGATGCCCCTACAATATTTCTAGATTAATCTGCTTATTTTCTAATGAGACATTGATCACTTTTATTCTAACGACATCCCCCATATGGTACACTTTGCGTGTTCGTTCACCCATTAAACGATGACGTACTGGATCAAAATGGAAAAAATCATTTTTTAGTGACGTCACCGAAACTAATCCTTCGATATAAACATCTTTCAGTTCAACAAAAAATCCAAATCCAGTAACACCACTAATAACGCCTTCAAACTCTGCCCCGACTTTATCTAACATGTATTCGCATTTAAGCCAATTTAACGCATCTCGTGTCGCTTCATCGGCACGGCGCTCTGTCATCGAACAGTGCTCTCCCATTTTTTGCAACACCTCTTCATTCAACGTTAAACATTTTTTACGTTTCTTTTCGATAACCGATTTGATTGCACGGTGCACAATCAAATCGGGATAACGGCGAATAGGTGAAGTAAAATGCGTATATTCATCAAAAGCTAAACCAAAATGACCATCATTGATGGGTGAATAAATCGCTTGCGCTAACGAACGCAATAACACCATCTGAATCATATGTGAATCAGGACGATTTTTAATCTGTTCAATTAATGTTGCATAATCTTTTGGAAGGGGTAAATCACCACCTCGAATGGATAGTCCTAATTCACCTAGAAAAGTTTTTAGCTCCGTAAATTTATCGATATTCGGCGCATCATGCACACGAAATAAACCTGGTGCTTTATGCTTTAATAAAAATTTTGCAGCTGAAATATTGGCGCACAACATACACTCTTCAATAATTTTATGCGCCACATTACGTTCCGCTGGATATAAACGTTTTATTTTTCTTCCTGCGCCAAATTCAACTTTTATTTCTTGTGTATCAAAATCTAAAGCGCCACGTTTTTCACGATTTTTTTCTAATACTTTATATAAAGCATGTAAATGCATTAAATTCGGCAAAACATTTTGATACTGTTTTTTTAACACCTGATGATTATTTTCCAAAATTTTTGCGACATTCGTATAGGTTAATCTTGCATGAGAATGCATCACCGCAGCATCAAAACGTGAACGCTTAATATTGCCTTGACCATCTAAAACCATATCACAAACTAAACATAAACGATCGACATGGGGATTTAACGAACACAAATCATTGGAGAGTTGTGTCGGTAACATAGGAACCACCCTGCCTGGAAAATAAACGGAATTCCCTCGTTCTAATGCTTCTTTATCTAATGCCGTATTGGGTTTTACATAGTGGCTTACATCCGCAATCGCAACAATTAATCGCCATCCTTTGTCATTGGCCTGTCTTTCACAATAAACCGCATCATCAAAATCTTTGGCATCTTCTCCATCAATGGTGACTAACGGTAACGCTCTTAAATCCACGCGGCATTCTTTCTCTTTTTCGCTTACCGTTTCAGGAATTTTTTCCACGGCTTTTAATACGCTATCCGGCCATTGATAAGGAATTTCATTTGCACGAATTGCGACCTCAATTTCTAAACCCGGCGCCATATAATCGCCTAGTACTTCAATAATTTTACCAATCGCTTGTGAATGAAGCGTGGGATATTTCACAATTTCGACTTCAACTAATTGGCCAGGTTTTGCTTTCGCCTGTTCTTTTATGGGAATAACAATATCCTGCGCAATGCGCGTATTATCTGGGACGACAAAACCCACACCACTTTCAATAAAAAATCTTCCCGCTAATTTCGGTGATTTGCGTTCAATAATTTTAACAATGCTTCCCTCACGTTTATTTTTTCGATCGGCATTTGTAATACGAACCTCAACAACATCACCATGAAAAACAGTTCGCATTTCTCGTGCTGATAAAAAAACATCAGCCGTGCCATCATCTGGCGATAAAAATCCAAAACCATCTTTATGACCAATGACATAGCCTCTTATTAGATCTTGCGGTTTAACAACGGCATAGGTTCCGCGACGCGTTTTGTCTAATTGACCATCACGTACCATGGCACGCAAACGACGCCGAAAGGCTTCACGTTCAAACTCTGATTGAATTCCTAAGAGATTCTCTAATTGCTTACGTGATTGCGGTACATGAAATAATTTAAATTTTGATAAAATATACTCACGTGAGGGGATTGGATGTTGATACCGCGATGCTTCCCTGTCTGCGAATGGATCTGATTTAATTTTTCCTGTTTTTTTCAAGATAGTAACCTAACAATTTTCCTGATTTTTCTCCAGCTTGCAGATTCTTTCCATCAAATCAAAAGAGGAAAAATCCTTTAATAGTGGATCGTGTAACTGATCGCGCAACATTTCAAAATCATGGTGAAACGAATTACGCTTTTCCGCTGGTAACATTTGTTGCGAGGATAGCACAACGAATTCTTTCATCATAGCGCGCATTTGTTCAAGCAACTGATTATCGCTATTGACTTTATTATTGTTATTCATTGTCTATGCCTCTTATTCGTTGAAATTACCATTTCAATTCTCATTGAAGTTAGCATAGAATTCCATTTTTACCAGGCGATAATGAGGAGATCCCAAATGAAACGATTCTATCAATTAGCAACACTAGTAGTCTTTTCTCTTATCTTAGGCGCCTGTACGAATAATCCCCAACAAACGGGTCCTTCCCCTCGAACACAATGTATTAGTCTCCAACGCCAACAATTGTTTGTCAGAAGCAAAGCCGATAACGCGAGTGATGCGCAACTACAAAAACAACGCATACAATATGAAAAAGCTTACCAAGAGATGGGCTGTAATCAGATTATGCAGCAGGATAACAAACCTAATAAAAAATGAAAATTTAGACTTATAGGGATAGATCTAAAATTTTGTGCATTTGTTCATTATGATTTTTTGGATAATTTAATAGGAGGTCAGTTGTAGGGGCGCAGCGTGCTGCGCCCTGGGGCATAGCACGCTATGCCCCTACAGATCTAGAATATGAGATAAGAAAAAAAATCATGAAAAATAGCATTCAAGACGGTTGCTACATATTGTTCATTTGAAAAAACAAAGTAATTCTCACACCGCAACCTGCCCCTTAATTGTTGGATGACATTGATAGTTTTCAATCTCAAAATCTTCAAATTGATAATCAAAAATCGAATCGGGTTTTCGTTTGATTTTTAATGTCGGTAACGGATACGGTTCACGCGTTAATTGTAATTTCACTTGCTCGAGATGATTGTTATAGAGATGACAATCTCCCCCAGTAAAAATAAATTCCCCCACCTCTAAATCACATTGCTGTGCCATCATATGCGTTAATATAGAATAAGAAGCAATATTAAACGGCGCGCCTAAAAAAGCATCGGAAGATCTTATATATAACATACAAGAGAGTTTGCCTTTCGCGACATAAAATTGAAATAGCATATGGCAAGGCGCTAATGCCATTTTAGATAGTTCGCCAACATTCCAAGCACTCACCAAAATTCTACGTGAATCGGGATTATGCTTTATTAGATCTATGGCTTCTTTAATTTGATCGACCGTATCCCCTTCTGCGGTTTTCCACGTACGCCACTGTGCACCATAGAGAGGACCTAAATCACCATGTTCATCAGCCCACTCATTCCAAATTCGCACACCGTTTTCTTGTAAATAGTTAATATTCGTGTCGCCTTGTAAAAACCAAAGCAATTCGTGAATAATACTTCTAAGATGTAATTTTTTTGTTGTAACTAATGGAAATCCCTTTTGTAAATCAAATCGCATTTGGTAACCAAACGTACTCATGGTACCTGTTCCGGTACGATCATTTTTTTCAACACCGTTTTCGAGAATGTGTTTGAGATAGTTGAGGTATTGTTGCATGAGTTCTCCTTAGTTTTTTAATCCAATTTTTTGAGACGCGATAAATCGCGTCTCTACGATTGGGCATAGCACGCTATGCCCCTACGATTTTTTATTTCCAACCCAAAACATAAATAAACCACCAATAATCATGGGGAACGATAACAACATCCCCATCGTAAGCCAATGAAAGGCGATAAATCCTAATTGAGGATCAGGCTGACGGAAAAATTCACAGAAAAATCGAAAACAACCATAGCCCGTTAAAAACAGCGCAGAAACCATCATGCGTTTTCTTGGCTTTGCAGAATAGAGCCATAAAATAATAAACAGCAAAACACCTTCTAATAAGAATTCATATATTTCCGAGGGATGTCTCGGTACTGGTCCGGCTTGTGGATAGATCATTGCCCATGGCACATCAGTCACTCTTCCCCAAAGATAACCATTAATAAAATTACCTACTCTTCCTGCCGCTAGCCCAATCGGAATGACCGGCGCAATAAAATCGGTGACATCAAAATAATTCACCTTATATTTACGTGCCCACCACCACACCATAAAGAGCACCCCTAAAAAACCACCATGAAATGACATACCCCCTTGCCACACTTTAATAATCATCCATGGGGCACGAATAAATTCCGGAAACGCATAAAAAAGCATATAGCCCAAACGACCGCCAATGACTACACCAATTGCACCATAAAATACTAAATCGGTAATTTGTTCTGGCGTCCAATTTAATTGGAATTTTTTTGCGCGATATTTTAAAAGCAGCCAACCAATTGCAAAACTTAATAAATACATCAAACCATACCAATGCACTTTTAAAGGTCCAAGTTTAAATGCAATGGGATCGATATGAGGATATACAAACATAATTAATTGCCCTCAACGATAGATTCTATCGACTGATCCTTATTAAAAATAATGGGGGAGAATTCAGTTAACGCCTTTCGATAAACTCCTTTCTTAAAAGGAATCACTCGACGCAACGGAAACCAATAATTTACCCAACGAAAACCATCAAATTCCGGCGTATCAGTGATATCAAATTTAAAATGATCTTCACTCCCTTTCATCCGAAGTAAATACCATTTTTGTTTTTGACCAATACAAACTGGCCGTGAATTATAACGCACCATACGACGAGGTAACCGATAATAGAGCCACTCTTTTGAGTGCGCCAAAATATCAACATCGCAAGGATCGAGGCCAACTTCCTCTTTCATTTCTCGAAACATCGCCTCTTCACTGGTTTCATTCACTTTGATTCCTCCTTGAGGAAATTGCCAAGCATTTTGGCGAATACGGCGAGCGAGGAAAACTCGATTAATATCATTCACGATGATAATACCAACCCCAAGTCTGAAACCTCTGCGATCGATCACGTCTAGTCCTTTTCTTTAAAATAATTATTATGTTTGTTTTTATTGTCCGAATTGTTCCATAAAACTTTTCAAAAAACACTAAATTCCTCAATAAAGACATGTTAATCTCCCACCTCATCCATTAATAATTAACTGCTAAATTCATGGTTACATTGACAATCACAAAAACAAACTCTCATTCGCCAGCATTGCTCACAATCGTGTTTTTATTGGCAAGCCTTGTGAGTATCATGATTAGTCTTAGCCTTGGCAGTGTATCGATTTCCATTCATGATCTATGGCATTCGTTGTTTAGCCACACACAAACGATCCAAGAAACAATCATCATACAAATGCGACTGCCGCGTACCTTATGTGCATTTATTACAGGCGGGTTACTTGCGCTATCGGGCGCTTTGATGCAAACATTATTACGCAACCCGCTCGCAGATCCTTACGTGTTAGGCATTTCGGGCGGTTCTGCTGTGGCAACCTTAATCGCGATGATGCTCGGCATTGTCTCAAGTTTTTTGAATCTTTGGGCATTCATAGGCAGCGTATTATCGATGTTTTTAGTTTTAGAACTATCGCGATCGCGCAATCAGTGGTCATCATTACGATTACTATTAACTGGTGTTGTCGTCGCAACAGGCTGGGCTGCCCTAATCAGCTTTATTCTTACGATTAGTCCCGAGAAAAATCTACGCAGCATGCTATTTTGGCTTATGGGTGACCTTAACTATGCCCAATTTTCTCTTTGGCAACCGATTATTCTTTTCGCCGGATTAATGATTAGTCTTATTCTTGCAAAACCATTAAATATTTTATCGCGAGGGGATCTAGCGGCTCAAAGTCTTGGTGTTAATACAAAAAAATTAAACATCATTTTATATCTATTAAGTTCTCTTTTAACGGCTTGTGCCGTGAGTATTGCGGGCTGCATTGGTTTTGTCGGATTAATTATTCCTCACATGTTAAGATTAATGGGTAATTCTGATCATCGATTTATTTTACCTGCATCAGTTTTATTAGGCGGCATATTATTAACGTTAGCGGATACGCTCGCTCGCACGGTAATGTCGCCATTGCAATTACCCGTGGGTATTGTCACCGCCTTCATTGGCGTTCCCTGCTTTTTAATTTTATTACAGCGAGGATATCGCGCATGACAACCTTAACAACTGAAAAGTTGTCAGTCGCTATTCGTGATACTATTTTATTTTCTGAAATAAATCTTTCATTTAACCAAGGTGAAATTTGGGGAATTTTAGGGCCAAATGGCGCAGGGAAAACCACTTTTTTACATACGATAGCAGGATTATACCCAATACACACTGGGGGAATTTTTCTAAACGATCAATTAATTACAGATTTAAAACCGCGCGAACGCGCAAAAAAAATTGGATTGCTACTTCAAGAAAATGAATCTCCTTTTCCTTGTTCTGTTTTAGAAACCGCCATGATTGGTCGATATCCTTATCAAAAAAATTGGTTTTGTGAAACAAAAGAAGATAAAGCGCTTGCGATGCAAGCATTAGAAATAGTTGGAATTAAATCGCTCGCTCATCGTTCTGTGTTACAACTATCTGGCGGCGAGAAAAGACGATTAGAAATTGCAACACTCCTGACGCAAGATTCGAATATATTACTATTAGATGAGCCCACAAATCATTTAGATATGCAACAACAGTTATCAATATTGTCCTTATTAAAAAAAATATCACGTCAAAAAAAGAAAACTGTTATTATGGTGCTGCATGACATTCATGCGATTAAAAAATTTTGTGACCATGTATTACTGTTAGGCTTTAACAATTTAAATAAAGCAGGAAAAACAGAAGACATTTTAACCGAAAAAAATATCAAAAAGTTTTTTCCAGAGATGATCAATAATTTTTAAAGGAACCCAATGCAAGAGACTAACCAACACACTTCTTTTTTTTCACCAATCTACTGGCCCGCTTGGATATTAATCGGAATTTTGTGGTTTCTCTCTAAATTACCTTATCGCGCACAACTGTTTCTAGGAAAATGGCTCGGTATTTTGATCTATCAATTTAATACACGCATGAAGCATATTGCTAAAGTGAATATTCATTTATGTTTTCCAAAATTATCCGAAGCAGAAAAAACATCCTTATTAAAAAAGAATTTCATTTCTATTGGCATAGGCGTTTTTGAAACCTGTTTAGCTTGGTGGGGATCAAATAGTCAATTAAAAAAATTGGCCCATTTTCATAATTTTGAAGTTATTCAGAAAGCATTATCTCTGGGAAAAGGCGTTATATTAATGGGCGAACATTTCACGTCGCTTGAAATTGTCGGAAGATTATGTTCTTCTCAATTTCCATTTTCAGTGATTTATCGTAAACATAAAATTGCCTTTGTCGAAAATTTTATTAGTAAAGCTTACAAAAAATATTATGCGCAACCGATAGAACGTCATGATGTACGCTCAACATTACGACGTTTAAAACGCGGAGAAATTGTTTGGTTTACCCCCGATGTGGATGCGGGCCATTTTCACAATGTATTCGTCCCTTTTTTTGGGATACGAGCTTCTTCATTAATTGCCAGTTCACGATTACCGGCAATCACCGGCGCAAAAGTGATTCCTGCTTACTTTTATCGTCGTGATGATGGCACAGGCTATGACATTACTGCTTCTGATCCGCTCGAAGATTTTCCGACAGGCGAAGTTGAAGCCGATGTAGCCCGAGTCAATCAAATGCAGGAAAATTTCATCCGCAAGAAACCTGAGCAATATATGTGGCAATACATGCGATTCAAAACCCGCCCCGAAGGTGAAAAACGGTTTTATTCGACGAAATCGTGATTGTTTAATTATATCCTCATCCCAAATTTATCAAAAACCTCCACCAGAGGTGGAGGTTTGAAACGCTTCGCTTGGACCACTAAAAGTGGTCTTCTCCTAATTAACTCAATTGTGTAAATAAGCTTTGTTGTTCTAGTTGCTTATCTGCCT
>Ga0180009_10002845_pt1 | contig 20116 bp, 17 predicted proteins | sample OS_PC_MetaG_FD_123537 | JGI IMG/M metagenome (GOLD analysis project Ga0180009, IMG submission 123537) | Groundwater microbial communities from the Aspo Hard Rock Laboratory (HRL) deep subsurface site, Sweden - OS_PC_MetaG | ecosystem: Environmental > Aquatic > Deep subsurface > Groundwater...
TCTATTATTACACTGACGATTCGCACTCATCGGTCGATTGGAACGACTCACCTCCATACGACCCGCTCAATTACGGAATATCACTTTACGGACACGATGAAAAAGATAAACCTGTTTTTAAACTCTTCACACCCTCCGACGAAGAGAACGTTATCGTTTCAATCACAAAAGTCGGCAACGACGAAACAAGAAGCGAAGGATTCACTCTGAAGAAAGATGCCAACGTGCGCATCTATTCTATCGGTGAAAGATACAGCTCGCGAAGACAGATGGCAGATTACGGATGGATTATCAACGCCAAAACCCGTGAAAAAGTATGGGAAATGAACGTTGATAAAACCGTGCACGCGGGCGGCGGCTCAAAAAATAGAATGATAGATGAAGTAATTTCACTACCGAAAGGCAGCTATATGGTTTTCTACCAATCCGACGACTCACATAGCTACGACGATTGGAACGTCTCGCCGTCTTACGACCCTAAACATTGGGGAATTACAGTTTACGCAGTCGACGGCGATTTCGACAAAAGCACAGTAGAAAAGTATATAGAGGAAAGAGATAAAAATATTATTGCACAAATTATAAAAGTGAGGGATAATGCAAATCTGTCGGAAACTTTTAAACTGACTGAACCTACACGAGTCAGAATATACGCAATAGGTGAAGGCGCACGACGTGAGATGTCCGATTACGGCTGGGTCGAACAGGCAACAACGGGCAAAGTAGTTTGGGAAATGACATACTCGATGACTTTTCACGCAGGTGGTGCACGTAAAAACAGGTTGGTAAACACAACCATTCTGTTAGACAAGGGTGAATACCGTTTACGTTATGTCTCGGACGATTCACATTCTTTCAACAAATGGAACGACGACCCGCCGGACGACGCACAATATTGGGGAATCATTTTGTATAGAGAATTAGAAGTGAAAGATAAAAATTAATTTTGGAGAAATAAATATGAATGTTAAGATAACTTTATGGGTAGTGATAATCTTTTTCATGAGCACCAGTTTTTTACCGGCTCAAGATTCTACTTCTGTAGAGAGGAGTGGAAAATTAAAAAACAGAATAGAAAGTATCGTAAAAGATATCTTTAAACAAGTCGAAAAAGAGCTCGGTACTACAATTTACGAGGATGATGAGGAAGAGCTTGAAGATGATTATATAGCTGAGGACGAAAACAACGACGAAGAAATTGAAGACAAAACGGATAAGTTGAGCTTGTACGCATTCCCGGTTGATAAAGGTATAGTACGAAATTATTCCACCAAGTTTATTTCACAAAATATCGAGGATAAATTTCTTTTCCGGTACAACAGGGTTGAAGGTTTGTTTTTAGGTTTCCAATCTCCGCAAAAGTTTTATTGGGATGAGAACAGAAAGTTTACGCTATTCGGCTCACTCGGGTACGGTTTCGGCGAACACCGGTGGCGCTTTAACGTTGGAGCTGCGCAGCAATTTGGTTTCGGTAATCATCTTTTCGAATTCGGCATAGAAGGTCACAGCTTTGCCGATACACGCGATAATTGGTTGGTGGGTAATCTCGAAAACACACTCAGCGCCTTAGTGTCAAGATATGATTACCGCGATCATTATGGCCGGAACGGATACACAGGCTGGCTCGGGCTTTATGTTAAAAAACCTACAACTGATATGCAGTTCAAATTATCATACTTAAACGACGATTACGATTCGCTGTCTGCGAAAGTTAACTGGTCGTTGTTTAGAACTAAAAAATCATTCAGAGAAAATCCGGCTATTAATCCGGGTGAAATCCGAAGCCTGTTATTTACTTTCGACCTGCACAATTTATCAAAGAGCGAATATATGCCGTGCGGCTGGAGCTTATCATTGAGTGCAGAATTCGCCGGTAAGACATTGAAAGGCGGCTACGATTTTAGCCGGTATGTTATTGACCTACGCCGGTACCAACCGATTAGTCAATACGATAATATTAACTTGCGCTTGCGAGCTGCAACCTCCGAAGGCAACTTACCTTTACAACGTATGTATGAGTTGGGAGGTATTAGCACGTTACCTGCATTCGGGTATAAACAATTTGCAGGCAATCGGTTGCTACTCGCTAACATCGAATACATAGTGAATGGAAAAATGTTTGCTGAGGGAACCGACTTCCCGCTTTCATTATTAGACAATGTAAATTTGATTCTCTTCACGGATGCCGGTTTTGTCGATCAAGTTCAGGACAATCTCTCGTTGGACAGCGGCTTCGATAATTTTACATTCAAAAACATTAAGAGTGATGTTGGGTTCGGATTCGGAACTCGCGATGGAAAATACCGTCTCGGATTTGCTTGGCGGACCGACATAAAATCGCCCGTGAGTGTGTTTTTTAGAATGAACAGACCATTCTAAAAATTTGAGATTTTTGATTTCTGATTTGTTTAACCCGAAAATTGCATTTGAGAAATCAATTCAACCTTCGATCCCTGTAATCTATTGACATAGAACAATATAAGGACAGATTTTCTAATTGTATTGCCTTAGATAAAGTGAAATATTCTTTCGCTGCAAACCATTTAGCATCAACTATTAGTGGAAGAAACAATTTTCTATTGCATTTTTCGGGTTTAACTTTGACCTCCGTGTCCTCTGTGTCAAAATAACTCATCTAAAAAAATTAAACGCAGTGAACGCAAACTGTAAATCGGAATGCCAGCCCGACAATGTCGTTCTGGCGGGTTATTCCGATCACTGCGCCATAGGCGAGTGCATATTGCAAAGTGTGCGCTTCGTGTCTCAGATTTTGTTTTGACCTTCGTGGTTCTCCGTGTCACAAAATCTAAGCCCTATAATAATATCAACCACAATAAGTCACAGAGTATTTTTGGCAATCTTTCAAAAATTTTCTTATCTTTAAACAGCCTTTTTTAAGGTACTACATATCAGAAACCAAAATCATGGGGATAGAATGAACATACTAGTAATCAACTGTGGTTCATCCTCGGTAAAATTCCAAATTGTTCGTACAGATATTGACTTAATCGAAAAAAACCAAGATAAACGTCTTGCCAGCGGTAACCTTGAACGTGTTGGTAGTCAAGCTCTGATTACACTACAAACCGAAGGACAACCAAAAATTAAACAAGCTCTTCCGATCCGCGACCATCGGGCGGCATTGGATTTTATTTTAAGATGGATAATTTCACCCGAATCTAAAATCAACGGTATTAATTCATTAGCCGATATACACGCAGTAGGACATCGAGTTGTGCACGGAGCTGAGAAATTCACGATGTCAATTCTTATCGACGACAAAGTAATTGACGGCATCGAAGATTGCATCGACCTTGCACCATTGCATAATCCTGCTAACCTGAAAGGCATAATTGCTGCCCGCGACCTTCTCGGTCCCGGCGTCCCTCAAGTTGCAGTATTCGACACTGCATTTCATTCAACCATGCCAGAAACGTCGTACCTTTACGCAATACCGTATCAATTATACAGGCGGCACAAAATCCGTAAATACGGATTCCATGGAACTTCTCACCGCTACATTGCATATCGCTACCGTCAGTTAGCGGGTGTCGAACGTGAAAAAGTAAACATCATCACTTTACATTTAGGTAACGGCTGCTCTGCCTGCGCCATCAAAGAGGGTGAATCTATCGACACGTCGATGGGACTTACGCCATTGGAAGGATTGGTAATGGGAACACGCGGCGGCGATATTGACCCGGCGATTATCGAATTCCTTCATCACAAAGAAGGTATGAGTCTGAATGAAATAGATACGGTTTTGAATAAACAATCCGGCTTACTTGGTTTATCCGGTTTAACAAACGACATGCGCGATTTACTTGCTGAAGAGCACGAGCACCAAGATAGACGTGCGCGCCTTGCAATCGACATCTTCTGCGGACGAGCACGCAAATACATCGGCGCCTACGTGGCAGAAATGCACGGCGCAGATGCGATTGCTTTTGCAGGCGGTATCGGTGAAAACAGTCCCGAAGTCAGACAACGTATCTGCAATGGACTTGAATGGTTCGGTATTACTCTCGACGATAAATTAAATAAACAAATCGTAGGAGGTAAAGAAGGCGAGATTACAACCAAAGATTCAAGAGTAAAGGTCTATGTTATACCTACAAACGAAGAGATGTTAATCGCTCGGGATACAGTCAGATGCGTTAAGGACGTACCGAGAAGGTGGTAGATAAAGTATTTCTCGCAACGGGTGCAACTTGTAAATCGAAATGCCAGCCCGACAACTCGCCCGACTCTGTCCCCGCCCGCCTGACTGGCGTCAGCCGGTCGGGCGGGGTTCGAGCGAGTGTCGTTCTGGCGGGTCATTTCGATTACTGCGACGGAAACGATTGAAAAGTGAAAAGTGCAAAATGAAAAATGTTTAGCTTAGCTCTGTGCTTAATTATTGCGACCTTCGCGTGAAACCAACTCAGCTCAAAAATATTTCGCGGAAAAATTGATTAATTGTTTCAATCATTCCCCCGAAGGGGTCACTTCGTGCCAATCTTTCCAATCTTTTAATCTTGAAATCTTCTTATTATTTATGAATAGAAAAGCCATGAGCGAACCAGGACTTTACATCTCATATACTTAAATACTTACATACTACGCTACTAATATACTCCAATACTCCGCCCCTTCGTTTTGTAACTCTTTACCAAACATTCCGTAGTAGTTGTTGTTTTATATCAATTTGGAGATTTATGAGAATTTTTTATCCAACCATTACTATTTTATTGCTGAGCTATCAATTAGCGGCGGTTACAAAAATAGTTGGCGACTCGAAGACTGTTACCGCTGTGCGTCTGAACAGTCCATTCATCATCGACGGAAAACTGACAGAAGATTTATATGCCAAACCGGGCAACGATAAATTTACACAACGAGAACCTGACGAAGGCGCTACGCCGTCGCAACGAACAGAATTCTGGATTGCTTACGATGATAACGCTTTGTATGTCAGTGCTAGAATGTATGATTCCTCACCTGATTCAATCACAGGACTCTTAGCTCGACGAGATAATTCCCCCAAATCTGATTGGTTTTACATTGCAATAGATTCTTACCTTGACAGACGAACAGCCTATTACTTCGGTGTAAATCCGGTCGGATCAATTGGGGATGGAACTTTTTACAACGATTCATGGAGTGATGATACCTGGGATGGAGTTTGGGATCGCGCAGTTAGTATTGATGATAAAGGTTGGTGTGTAGAGATGAGAATACCATATTCACAGTTAAGGTTTACTAAAAAAGATGAATATGTTTGGGGTATAAATGTTTTAAGAGAAATCGCCCGAAACAATGAAAGCGATTTTTATGTGATGGTTCCAAAGAAGGAGAGTGGGTTTGTTTCTCACTTTGCAAACTTAACAGGGATTAAAAATATTTCACCACCAGCACGCTTCGAAATTATGCCCTACTTTGTTGCAGGCACTGAACGTACAAAGAATTTTGAGAAGGAAGACCCTTTTAACACGGGGGAAAAATATATTAAAAATATCGGCGCCGATTTTAAAATCGGTCTCGGCAGCAACCTCACAGTGGATGCAACTATAAACCCGGACTTCGGACAGGTAGAAGTAGACCCGGCTGAATTAAACCTTTCCCAATTCGAGACATATTATCAAGAGAAGAGACCTTTCTTCATTGAAGGATCGAATATTTTTTATTTTGGAACAGGGGGCGCAAACAACAATGTGAATATCAATTGGATGACACCGAAATTCTTTTACAGCCGCCGCATCGGCAGGCCTCCGACAAAATACCTTAATGGGTATAACAATTCACCCAAAAACACTACGATACTTGGAGCTGCAAAAGTCAGCGGAAAAATAAATAAGGAACAGTCATTAGGAATTATTACCGCCTTGACTGAAAGAGAAATGGCTGATGTAGAAATCGACGGAGTTAGAAATAGAAAAGAAGTTGAGCCGCTTACTTTTTGGGGAGTGGGCAGAACACAATATGAATTTAACGATGGATATTATGGGTTAGGTTATCTGGTTACTGTAGTTGAGCGTGATTTAAAAGACAAGAAATTAGCCGAACTTTTAAATAAAAGACAATACACTTTAGGAAGCGACGGCTGGGTGTTTCTGGACAAAGAACAGAAATGGGTAACAACAGGTTGGATGGGCTTGAGTTATGCAGGAGGAAGCAAGGAAAGAATTTTAAGTTTACAGACAGCGCCGCAAAGATATTTCCAGCGTCCCGATGCAGATTATTTAACGTTAGACAGCAATGCAACCTCGCTAACAGGTTATGGCGGCCGGTTTGCTATAAACAAACAGAAAGGGAACTGGATGTTCAATGCAGCATTTGGATTTATATCTCCGTCGTTTGATGTTAATGATATAGGATACCAGTGGCGCTCGGATCATATCAATGGCCACATTTTTACTGGTTATCAATGGTTTGAGCCGGATAATGTTTTCAGATGGAAATCTGTTTTTGGCGCTGTTGCGCGAAGTTATGATTTTGGAGGTGACAATACGCAACAATTTGTTTTCATTGGCTTTAATTCTCAATTTGTAAATTATTGGGGATTGAATGGACAAACATTTATCGCGCCGCGAGTTACCGATATTCAGCGAACACGCGGAGGTCCCAAAATGCTTTCACCCTCGAACTATAACTTCAATATCAACGGATATTCGGACTCGCGAAAGGATATCATTTTAAATTTCTACTCCAGCTATAACAGAAATGAATTTGGAGGATATGGATACTATCTCGGAACGGGCGTTACCTGGAAACCGACTTCTTACATTCGCTTAAACTTTTCACCAGATTATGGATACAATTTCGCGTACGCTCAATACATCAGGAAAAAAACGGATGAAACAGCAATTGATACTTATGGAAAAAGATATATCTTCGGGGAACTTGACCAAAAAACCGTTTCAGCAAATATCAGATTAGACTGGACATTTACACCAACGCTAAGTTTGCAGTTATATTTACAGCCGTATATCTCTGTTGGGAAATATAATAAGTTCAAAGAACTTGCCCGGCCAAATTCTTTTAGCTTTTATGTTTACGGAGAAAACGGATCAACCCCGATTATATCGGGGTCAACCATCAGTAAAGATGAGGACGATGATTATGTGATTGACCCGGATGGGATAGGTCCTGCGCCAAGCTTTAGACTTAGTAATCCGAATTTTAATTTTAAATCTTTACGCGGTAACGCTGTATTAAGATGGGAATATCTGCCTGGCTCAACTTTATTTTTTGTCTGGACACAAAGGCGTGGTGATTCTCAGAACCCGGGGAATTTTGAGTTTGGAAGAGATTTATCAAATTTGATGGATGCAAGCCCGGATAATATTTTGATGATAAAGGCGACATACTGGTTTTCGTTGTAATACTTTTTATTTGTATATTATTTCCCAATAATAATTTGTAGAGATAATATATGACAACAAAAGCACCCTCAAAAGTAAAAGAATTTCCGGCCGATTTGCTGGAGAAAATCGCATACAACAGCGCGAAAGATATTCCTACTGTAGAACCGAACGACGCAAGTCGTCTCGGTTATCATATTTGGATTTGGCTTAAAGAAAAAGAATGTACACTTGCCGATGCGGTTAATCGATCCGAAGCTCGGTTGTTAATCCCAAAAGATGAAGCGGTAAAAATTATCCGTGAAGCTTTATTGAAATTTGGCGTTCAAGCTGAATCCTAAAAATGACACCGTTCGAAACATTTCTCCTGGCATTCATCCCGCTTTTCGTTGCGATGGACGTCCTCGGCACCCTGCCTCTATTTATCGGATTAACGGAAGGTATTACCGAAAAACGACGCAATCGACTCGTCATCGAGGCAACTTTAACGGCTCTTGCAATCTCTTTAATCTTTCTTGGAAGCGGCAAATTACTTTTTTCTTTTTTAGGAATTACAGAGAACGATTTCCGCATAGCAGGCGGACTCGTACTGCTTGTACTTTCGATTAACGACTTGCTTTTCTCCAGCGACACTGCACGAAAAAATCCCGAAACTACTGTCGGAGTTGTTCCTATCGGCATCCCGCTCATAATGGGACCCGCCGCGCTTACAACGATTCTAATAATCGTTGATTCATACGGATACGTTTGGACTATTACTTCGATAGCGCTGAATTTATTGATCGTTTGGGTTGTGTTCAGGAATGCAGACAGGGTATTAAAGGTGCTCGGAAAAGCGGGCTCGCGTGCTATTGCCAAGGTCGCATCCTTGTTCTTAGCCGCAATCGCCGTGATGATGATTAGAGTTGGAGTAACGGAAATTTTAAAATGATAAGCCGAATTGAACATCGAATAACAAATAATTTCTTGGAGGTAATATGGATGAAGATATTCACCGTATAATTAAAACAACAGTCGGGAAATTCGGGACTATACATATTTTAGTCAACAACGCCGGTGGACCTCCGGTTGGAACATTTGCAGAACTATCGGACGAGCTGTGGATGAATGGAATCTTAATCAACAACGTATGTCCAGGTTATATGCTTACCAAGCGGCAGGAAGAGATTATAAAGAAACGGTCGTCTGATCAAAATTTATCTGTCGAAGAATACATGACGTAACATGCGAAAGAAATTCCCGCAACACGCTACGGCACACCCGAAGAGCTTGCTAATATGATTGTGTTTTTGGCATCGGAACGGGCAAGCTACATTACAAGGACAACAATTTCGGTTGACGGTGGATTGGTGAAAGAGCTGTTCTAAGGACTTACGCCGAAACCGGATGAGATGTCTCCGGCTTTGTTATAGATAATCCAAGCTTTATATCTTTTTGCAAATATTTTTAAAAAACACTTGACAAAAGAAAAAATATGTAGTATATTTACTTTGGAAAACAAAGTGCTTTAGAAAGGTGAACAAAATGGACGAAAAAACAGCTTTAGACGAACTTCAATTTATTCGAAAGATTATAGAAGACAGCAAAAAGACTGTTCTTGATGATGGAATTGGATACATCTTCTGGGGTATTATAATTGTTGTCGGCCTATTCACAACAAATATTTTGATAATCTCAAAAGTTTATTTCAATTATCTCTGGATATGGTTAATAGTAATTGGAATTGGGTGGACTTATTCAATTATCTCTTCCCGCCGAAAAAAAGAAAGATTACCACGAACATTTGGACAGAAACTTATTCATTCCGTGTGGATTTCGATTGGAATTGGAATGACTTTACTTGGACTTGTTGGACCTGCGGTTGGTGCATATAAAGGCTTTTTTATAAGTCCGATTTTATCAGTCCTTTTGGGGAGTGCATTTTTTATCTCGGGATTCATTTACGATCTCAAGTGGGTTAAGTTACTTTCTATAGGATGGTGGATTGGCGCAGTTGTTATGTTCATTTATCCAGGTATGCATTCGTTTATCATAATGGGTTCGTTGATGATATTCTTTCAGATAATTCCGGGAATAATTCTATACAGAAAATATAAACGAGAAGCAAAAGTACAATCGTGAATAAATTTGATTATCACCAACTTGATGATATTATTCATTCGAGAATTCGACTTGCAATAATAGCGGTGCTCATCACTGTAGATGATGCCGAGTTTAATTTCTTGAAAGAAAAAGTAAACACAACTGATGGAAACTTAAGTGTTCATATAAGAAAGTTAGAAGAAGCCGGATATGTTTTAGTAAAAAAAGAATTTATCGATCGAAAACCAAAAACTGTTTATTCACTTTCAAACAAAGGAAAGAAAGCTTTTGAAATTTATGTTGAACAACTCAGCAAGCTAATAAAGAAATAAAATTTTTTAACCATATACTTTATAATACAAAGCACTTTATTTAATCAATAACAAAAAAGGAGTATCAAATGAAAACTAATAAATCATCAAGCATAACTTTGCTTGTATTATTCTTCTTATTCACTAATAATCTCTTCTCGCAAAATGAACCTGTGAATGAATTACTGAAAGAAGCCAAATCGGTTTCCGATACAGCATACATCTATTACAATCGGAACACTATGCAAAAAGCACACGACATGTTCGATCAGGTATATCAAACGGACAAATCAAACATTTATGCGCTTTACTATCTCACTTACACGGAGTATAAACTTCTCGAAATGAGTATGCAAAAAGGGAACTGGGACGAGGAATTGTTCGATAAATATTATGAGCCTGCTTTGTCCAAAGCGGAAAAGTTAGCGGCTGAAAAAAATTTCGAGTCAGAGGGTAAAACGATCCTCGCCGCAATTTACATGATGAAAATAGCCAACAGCGCAATGTCGGCGGTTACTCTCTCACCCAAAATAAATGGTTTACTTAACGAAGCTGAAAGAAGTAACGCAAGCAACCCGCGTCTTTACATTATCCGCGGACAAATGAAATACAACACACCGGGAATTTTTGGCGGAAGTTACAAGGATGCTGCTCAAAATTTTAGAAAAACAGTTTGGCTATTCGAGAAAGAAGAACAAAAGGATTACCTACAGCCAAGCTGGGGATATCTTGAATCTTTAGCGTGGCTCGGACGTGCACTCGAGAAACTTGAAAATTTTGATGAAGCAAAGTTTATCTATCAAAAAGCGTTGAATGTCGCGCCCAATTTTTCTTGGGTAAAGTTTGGGCTGCTTCCAAAACTTGAACAGAAACTAAAAGAGAAAAACTGACCGAAAGGAGAACACCATGAAAAATAAATTTCGAAAAAAAAGCATCACTTTTCTGCTAGTGTTTGGTTCTATTACAATATTCGCCCAAACCAAATATACAATCGAAGGAAGAGTGATAGATGAAAATCAGAAGCCTCTTCCTTATGAGAATGTTTTCATTCTAAACACCGCCGATGGATCAATGAGCGGCGACGATGGAACATTTACTTTTACGACAACACAAAAAGGAAATGTTACACTCGTTGCGAGTATGATTGGTTACAAAAAATTCACGAAAGAGATTGCGCTCAGTTCAAAAAAGATTACTGTTAAAATTGAACTGGAAGAATCGATTGTGAATTTGAAAGAAGTAATTGTTGCTGCGAGTTCGTACGGATCGGAAAAAGAAAAGGGATTAGTCATAAGTCGTATTGATGTGCTTACTACTCCCGGCGGCGCAGCAGATATTTTTCAATCATTAAAAACTTTACCGGGCTTAACTCAGGTATCCGAGAGCGCTGAATTGTACGTCCGTGGTGGTGACCCAATTGAAACATTAACAATGATCGATGGAGCCGCGTTTTATCATCCATTTACATTCGAGTCTGCTTATGGTGGGCTTTTTTCTAACTTAAATCAAAGTGCAGTGAAAGGAATGTATTTTTCAAGCGGGGGTTTCTCCGCCAAGTATGGAAACGTTCTTTCTGGTGTTCTCGATATCGAAACACGTAATCAGCCGGAGCGTAACCTTTATCAGTTCGGTCTATCTTTAGCTAATGCTTCTTTCTCTGCTGACATTCCATTACAGGAAAATAAATTTGGTATGTATTTCGACATTCGACAAAGTTTTACGAAACCGATTTTCTGGTTGAACGGCGGGCTGGATAGAATGACCGTATCACCTGTATCAAGAAACGGAACTGGCGGAATAGTCTATTCATATTCGCAGTCCGGGAAATTGAAACTGTTCTTTATCGTTGCCGATGATAAACAGGGCGTTAATGTTGACCGACCTGAATATAATGGAACCTTCAACGGCAATTCCAAAAATCTTTTTGTCAATTTGCGAAATACAGATATTCTTTTCAGTAATTTGATTATGAAAAACAGCCTTGCGTACAATAAATATTCAAATCAATGGCTATTGGGATTGCTTGATATAACAAAGACAGATTTCGTCTATACATTCAGAAGTGATTTCGAATTATCGATAAGCTCAGCAAATAAAATTCTATGGGGTGTTGAATACGAAAACCGAGATGTGAAATTCGTTGGAAAAATTCCCGAACAAGATTTCGATATTCGTCCAGAAGGGCAATCAACAATTATTGATGCTTTTTTTAAAGGTTCACGAATTGGAGGATATACAGAATTACAATCAGCAAATCCATTTGGCTTAAAAAATATTTCAGTATCCTGCGGAGTTCGTTTCGATAGAATTCCGGAATTAAATCTTAACTGGATCGATCCGCGTTCAAGTTTGGGTTATCGGTTAAGTGAAAAATCAACTATAAAATTCGGTTGGGGAATTTTTCATCAATTGCCCGATCCACGATTTTTCCGCGCCGAAGACGGCAACCCAAACTTAAAATCAATGCGGGCAGATCATTATGTTGTTTCTTACGATTATTCAATAGACGAACAAAATTCTTTTCGGTTTGAGTTATATCATAAAAATTATAAAGACCTGCCAAAAGAAAACAATATCCTAAATTACAATAACTCCGGAAGCGGTTTTGCAAATGGTGTCGACTTAATTCTCAAAGGAACTCTCCCACTTGGTTTTACAGGCTGGGTATCATACGGCTACATCAACACAAAAAGAATCTGGTTGGATTATGATGAATTAACAAGCAGTTCTTTCGATATCACTCATAATTTTTCTTTGGTTCTAAAATATAATTTAGCAGAGTTGTGGCAGATTGGGATCAACGCGAAGTATGCAACGGGCAGACCTTACACTCCAGTAAATGGATCTATTTACAGAAATGATTTGAAGCTCTTTGAACCGATCTACGCCCCGACAAATTCAGATAGATTCCCCGATTATAAAAGAGTCGACCTAAGAATAACTCACTTCAATCAAATATTTGGTAATGTGCCAATTGTGGTTTATATGGAAGGATTAAACATTCTTAACTTTACCAACATTTTTGGTTATTCTTATTCACCGGACTATAAGGAGAGGAAAGAAATCAAAAGTTATTTTGGAAACAGAATGGTTGTGGTTGGGTTTACATTCGGAATTTGATCGTTAAGAAATATGTTATTGTTACAATAATTCCGCTGCTGTACAGTCTGTGTGAAAATCATTGTAGAGCGAGATTCATCCCGTAAACGGGATTCATCTCGCTATTAATCATTAAATGGGGCTAATATTGAACAAAATCCAATATTATTTTGCGAAATAAATTTCGCATTACAATTTTCACACAGACTCTGTATAGCGGGACTATTCTCACTTTGTTTAACCCCGGTCACTCAAAGTTGATGCCGGGGTTTTGTTTAATAATACTTATTTGAATTTATCTAACTTTTTTTTAGATTGAATCATCAAAAATTCAAAAAGGCGCCGTATGCGATTAATTAAAAACATATTTATTACTATCTCCGTTGTCATCCTGATTTCTCAAAGCGTATTTTGTGGAAGTAACAGCACTTATAAATTTTTAAGAAACGACGTTAGTGCACGAGCCGCCGCTTTGGGTGGTAGCTTTTTGACAACAACGAACGACCCTAATACTATCTTTTACAACCCATCGGCTCTTGCATCAATTAACCAAAGACAAGTTTCTATCGGTTATTTCAATCATCTTTTAGATATCAACTCAGGACATTTGAGTTATTCCGATCGTGTGGAGGGATTCGGCTTTATAGGCGCTGGAATTATTTATACTCACTACGGTGATTTCGAGATGAGAAACGAATTAGGCTATAAAGAGGGAAATTTTTCAGCCGGCGATTTTTCTGTCTCCGCAGCTTACGCTGACCAATTGATAGAAAATGTTACATATGGAGCAAGCATAAAATTTATCTATTCAACAATTGCTAGTTACAACTCTTACGGTGTCGCTACTGACTTTGGAGTAACTTATACAGCTATACCCGACCGCTTTCATGTCGCGGCAAGTTTGCTTAATCTCGGAACGCAACTGAAGCCATACATAAACACAAAAGAGAAATTACCACTTGACTTGAAAATAGGCGCCTCTTTGAAACCCGAACACTTGCCACTCCGAATAAATATCAGCTTTAACAAATTACTCGACTATCAGAATAATTTCTCCTCGCGTTTCAGGTCGTTCACATTCGGAGGTGAATTCACACTAACTCAAAACGTTCAATTCAGATTCGGCTACAACAACGAGAACAGGAAAGACCTAAAAATCGACAAGAGCGCGGGCTTGGCAGGTTTTTCAATAGGCGGTGGATTTTTATATGAGGTTTATAAAATCGATTATGCATTCAACTCGATGGGAAAGATTGGCGGACTGCATCGAATAACTGTAGGAATTTTACTGTAATGATTTGAATAATGAACTACAAAGATGAACACAATGCGTTATAAAGAGTTTCCCATAGGCAATGGAAAGATTATACAGGGCGATTGTACTAAGTTTCTTTCAGAAAAAGCTTTTCCTGAAAAAGTTGATTTTACCTTCTTAGACCCACCGTTCAACCAAAATAAAGATTACAATTATTTTGATGACAATCTTCCTACGAAAGAATATTGGGAAATGATGCACAAGGTTTGTTCAGACATTCACGGAAACACATCTGTAGGCGGAGCAATATATTTCATGCAAAGAGAAAAGAACGCAGAATTTGTTTTAAGATGTCTGAGAGAATCGGGTTGGTCGTTACAAAATCTTATAATCTGGAAGAAAAAAACTTCTGCTGTTCCCTGCAGCAAAAAATACGGAATACATTATCAGATAATCGCGTATGCAACTAAAGGTTCACCGAGAGTTTTTAATCGACTGCGGATATCTCCACCCCTTCCCGCTAATTACAAATATGAAAGAGACAACGGTGTTTACGTTACAGATGTGTGGGACGACATTCGAGAATTAACGTCGGGGTATTTTGCGGGGGGTGAGGCGATAAGAAAATCTGACAGGGAACGATTTCACAAACAACAATCACCTATCGCACTTTTGTTGAGAATAATTCTTTCATCTACAAAACCAGCCGACGTTGTTTTAGATCCTTTTGCCGGCACAGGAACTACATTAGTTGTTGCAGAACAGCTTGGAAGAAAATTCATCGGAATTGAAATTGACCCTGACAATGTACAATGTATGAAAGAACGGCTGAATTATATCCGGGATGACGATAACATTGAAAAGTATTACAAAGATTTCATTTGCACTGAAAACCTTGATGAAGTATGGCATTTGAAATCCAATATGACGGTTCCAAAAAAGCAAAAAGTGGAAACTCTAAATCTATTTGAGGGCTAATGTATTCTATTTACCATTTCTTTCGATCAATCGTCAAGAACAAAGCACATTTCAAAACATCAAAGAAGTTAGATGAATTCCCGTTCAATAAGAAATTGCTTTCTTGTAAAAACGCTGGTGTATTTCCCGATATGGCAATCAGGATAAACAAGGAAAAATCGATTATGCCTTCAACTCGATGGGAAAGATCGGTGGACTGCATAGGGTGACTATTGGAATTTTACTGTAATGATTTGAATAATGAACTACGAAGATGAACACAATGCGATATAAAGAGTTTCCCCTAGGTAATGGAAAGATTATACAGGGCGATTGCCTTGAAGTGTTGAAAATGCTACCGGAAAATGAGGCAGTTTTGGCTTTCACTTCTCCACCATATTTGAATGCAATTAACTATGAAGAACACGTTGAAAAGCTGAATAGCAAAAAGAAGCGGTGGGAAAGAAAAGAGATTTCCTATGAAGAATATAAGCAGTTCCTGATGGATAGATTCAAAGCGTTGCTCCGCGTAATTCAGCCTGGCGGACATAATGTTGTAAATATCTCTCCTGTGTCGTGGAATGGTGAGCGAACTGCGTTGCCTTTTCACTTTGTTGGCTGGATGGAGGAAATCGGATGGAAATTCCGAGAAGACATTGTTTGGGAAAAACCCATAGCGCGTGATCGGAGATCGGGTGTTCTTTTGCAGCATCCCTATCCGGGGTATTATTACCCAAGTCTCGTAGCCGAATATGTATTTGTGTTTCAAAAACCTGCCGAAAAAGAAAGCAAAGAAAATATTTATTGGTTTCGAACACCCAAAGAGAAAGAGTCTAACCGAATTGATCTCTCAGATTATCAAGGCGAAAAGAGTAAAAATGTCTGGAAGGTACGTCCAGTTGCCCCACAAGAGAATATCCACCCTTGTCCATTTCCGGTGGAACTTGCTGATCGTGTTATCCAGCTTTATTCATATAAGAATGATATTGTTATTGATATATTCGCTGGAAGCGGACAAACGAACCTGGCTGCTCAGCGAGCGGGCAGGCGACATATTGGGATTGAAACTCAAACTGAATATATAAATTATGCTGTCAAGAAAATAAATGCTGAAATCGCACAGCAAACACTCTCGTTCGAAACGGCGAGGTAAGAAGAAATTGAAAGTTGACGCTAAGATTGAAAACCTAAAGTACGTCCCTTCTCTCTGCCTAAAGCTCAAAACTCTTGGTATCGACGAATTTCTTTCAGGGACAGCGTTTAACAACGCAGCTTTTATTCTCTCCTACAATCAGAATACATTCTCCATAAGCCATTGGGTTTCTCCGAAACGTACTCGCAGCTATCCTTACTCTCGTGTATATGATACCATGGATGCGCGAACACGGGTGACGATAATTCCATTTCTTAAAGATGAAGGCAAGCAGGGTGATCGTGACTTTATTCAATGGGACACCGTTTCTTTGATGAGCCTTCTTGGTGTCTACGTTATTCTCGGTTACTACAAAAAAGCTGTTAAGAGCTCTAATTATCAACACAAAATTACAGAACAGGAATTCGATTACAATTATCTCAAACAACGTCTCGACGAGCTTTCTCATTATAAGCTCGACGCACTCCATTGGAACCTTAATGAACTTAATAAAAACCTTCTCAACATTGCTGAGCTTAGCAAGTTCCATTACAAAAAGATTTCAAAGCAAACAGGCGTAGAAATGCACGGGGAGCAAGGGATATCTAAAAGAATCGAAGTTATCAAAGATAGCGTTGATAAGTTTCAGAGTAATTCAAGGGAGCTTGCCTCGTCAGCGCAAAAACGAGAATATCAAACCATCCAGCCAAAAGAAAGTGTTATCGAGGAAAAAGCGACAATCACAATCAAGAATTATCTTGGTGGTTTTTATTACTTCACGGTCGATGAAGTTCTCCTTAACAACAATAGTCTTTTTTTGATTGAGAAAAAGCACAGTGAAAACTCTCTTGTCCCAAGTATCGCCGACATTAAAGACGGATTAGTCAAGATGATCCTTTACTCGAACTTTCCTGAAGTGATGGTTGCTGGTAAATTTTATCCTCATCATCCAACCCTCGGGCTTACTTCGAAAAATGTTCGTGAACAATGTCATACTCTTTCTACTGAAGAAGAGTTAACTTCGTTTTTCTCTACAAACAATTTTACTAATAAAGCAGCTCAGTCCCTTCAGGACTTATTCAATGAAGGGCGTAAAAACAACATAGTGATTTTCTTAATGGACAGCAGAACTCCAAAATTACAGAATGAAATTATTGGAGAATTTCTTGAACGTAGAAAAGAATAAGATATTTTACTTTTTTATTTTTACCCTCATTCTATTTGCGAAGTGTAATAAGGAATGATAAGATCTATTTAGTTTACGTGCTATTTCATTTCATGTCATCGTAGGGAAATTTTTGCTGATAAACTCTAAGTCTTTCTTCGTCTATCTTCGGCGTATACGCGGCTTAATGCCGAGACGACGAATAGCTAAAAGTGATCCACTTGAAATTCCAAATTTCGCAGCTATCTCGTGTATAGGAACCTTCCCGTACATTTTATCTAATATCTCTATGTCTTTTTTTGTCCACCGATGCATATTTCCCTTCTTGAGCTTTAAGCTATATTGCATAGCTAATATAGCTGTAGTGGTTCTGTTCAGTTTTTTTCCGATTTCTTTGTGCTTCATACTGCGATAATTCTTAATTAAAAAATCTTTCTCCTCATCAGTCCATGGCCTACATATCCCCTTTCGGATTCCAAGAAGACTCGCTTTGCGTATAATGGAGTCTCTCGACCGTTGTAAATAATTAATAATATCAGCGTTAGATTTGATCGGAAAATATTTTTTTAAGTATTCTACATCTTCTGAACTCCAATATCTATAATTTTTGTTTTGTTTAATACGTACCATAAGCTATGTCTCCAGACTTTATTTAATGCCCTTCCATAAAACTTACAATCATTAATCTACTCAGGTAAAACAAAAGCATCCCTACGAATACAACCATCGGAGTGATGCGATTTTCGGAACGATTGATTTCGGGGATCAGATCGCTTGCCCCAACGTACACAGCGACACCTGCCGACAAAGCAAAAACATATCCAACAATTTTAATATCGACCTCTGCAAGGAAAAATACCGAAAGAACACCTAACATCGTAGCGGTAGCACACGAAGCCGTTGCCAGGAACGCTGCCTTTTTAGATTGATTCGATGCCAACATAATTGAAGAAATTGTGATACCCTCGGGAATCTTGTGGAGCGTGATGCCGAAAAACAGCATCAGTCCGATATAAAAATCGAAATGAAAGCCAGCGGATATTGCTAACCCGTCGAAGAAAGCGTGTATAAAAAGACCGAGCACGGCTGAATAACTTGCAGTTTTAGAAATCATGATATCGGTGTGCGTTTCCTCGCCGAAGTGCAGGTGTCCGATAAAAGTATGCTCAAAAAAATGAATTAGTGCAAAACCAAACAAGAAAAACAGCGGGGCTTGCGGACCAATTTTATCGATACTTTCAGGAATCAGCTCTAAGAAAACAAGTGCCAGTATAAACCCAGCGCCTAATGCAATCAGATACTCCTGAATTTTTCTGGGCCATTCATGTCGCAGTGTAATTAGATAACCGCCTAAAAGTTCTGCGCCCGCAGCTAACAAACCGAATAAGATTATTGTCAACATTTTTATAACTGTCCGTAAGATTTTTTGATAAATTGTCGGGCTTGTTCTCTTGAGTTTTGGTAAGCCGTCATATTAAGAACTTTGTTGTATTGCTTAATTGCCAAGTCTCTTTTTGATTGTAAGTCGTATATCATTCCGATTTTTAAGTTAGTTAAAACCATAAACCCCGATTGGTCCCCCATATCTAACGATCGGGAAAGCTCGTCGCATTTATAAAAATTTTTCAACGCCTCATCCAACATAGATGTATTGAAATAATTCAGCCCTAAATAATAATATGCTTCACGCAGCACAATGTGGTTGTAACCGTTTTGGTAATTGGAATTCCTATTAATAATCTCGCTGAAAACTTTTTGCACATCTTCCCATCTGCCGAGAGCGACATGGAGTCTGCCAACATATCGATGGAAGATAGGATTGTTAGGATACTTCTTGAAAATTTTTAGAGCAAGCGGTAAAGCTTGGCTGTATTGCTTTTCGTAATTGAGTAGTAATTGAATAAGAAAATAAGTTGCTTCGATGTTAGCATACTTTGCTTGGTCGGCAGCTTGTTTCAACTGTTGTATGCCCAACATTTTGTCGCCGGGCGGGAATAATATTACGAACGGCTTAATGATCGGATATTCGTTAGGAATCACATCACGGTAATAATTATAAATCCCCATACCGAGCAGTACGTCGATGTTGTCCGGTTCAAGCTTGTATGCTTGATGCACTATTGGGATAGCCAGTCTTCCGTCGTTGGCAGCGTGTAACCACTGTTCGCGATGTACACGCAGTCGTCCTCGAAAACCAATTGCTCCTCCCTTGAAGAACAAGCCCGTTACGTCGTTTGGGTTTGCCTCCAATCTTTTATCGCAGATAGAAATGACGTTCGCAAGAAGCGAATAAAATCTTCCATCACTACTCTTATCGTCGGGATCAATCAATATTTTCCACCACTCAACCATCGCTATAAAAAAATATCCCGACGGGTGACTCGGATTGATTTTTATAAGTTTTTGGAATTCGCTTCTGGCACTGTCGAATTGCATGCCGTAAATAAAATCGACTCCACGTCGTGTATGATAATCGGCAGAGCTGTCCGGCAGCCACTGCGCAAGGGCGTTCGAGTAAATCAGTAAGATTGGAAACGATATAATTGTTAGAAGTTTTATTCGCATATATATTAAAAAGTGGGCGACACACAGCCGTCCCCTCCTTGTTCATTTAATGATTCGATTATTTCAGATATTTACCGATGTCTTCTAGAACCACGAGACGAATACCACCCTTCTTGTAAATTGCGCCTTTGATGAAAACCGTGATACCGATGTAAGGTTTTACTTGATCTGCGAGCGGTGATTCCGCAGCAGTAGAAGTTAAAAACA
>Ga0180009_10002846_pt1 | contig 20114 bp, 39 predicted proteins | sample OS_PC_MetaG_FD_123537 | JGI IMG/M metagenome (GOLD analysis project Ga0180009, IMG submission 123537) | Groundwater microbial communities from the Aspo Hard Rock Laboratory (HRL) deep subsurface site, Sweden - OS_PC_MetaG | ecosystem: Environmental > Aquatic > Deep subsurface > Groundwater...
CCACTCATCTACAGGATCATGAGGTCTGGAATTGTCTATACTAAAGCACTGACAAAAGCTGGTATAGTTAAACCGGACTCGGTTCAGTTGCTTCTCTCCCATCTCATTCTTATTAGGAATGTGAAGGAAGTGGGTGAAGTCCTTTGCATAAGGTTCCCCAACAACCTCAAGGCGAGGCATCAAGTAATCGAGGTCATTTTTATCTGTTCCTTCTTTTACCTCAACAATGACGAGTTTGTACTCCTCACCAGCCTTTACCGCATAAGGTTCTTGACTTTCATCGAGCTCATACTCGGTCGGATCTATCATTGCCATAGTTTTTCTCCTTTTGTTTAGTGGTTAATGGTTATAGTGCTAGTAGCAAAGCTGCACAGTATCCAATTATTGTCCCAAGTATAAAGAATATAAGACTTCTCATTTTCACCTCCTTTCTTTACAGTACATTCTTTCCGCTTTTGCTGGCTCATCCCAGTAGATTGCGAGACCTGCAGCCACTTCCGTCCAATTTGTTCCTACAAATGTCTTGCAGCCGACCCTGATGATGAAGCCATTAGTTACCTTTTCTATTGTTACTAGTTGATGTAGCCGTTCTGTTGGTTGTGGTGGTCCTGGCGGTGGTGCTATGGGCTGGTAAAGATGACTAACATCACTGCCCATTCTCAAGGTTGCTCCTGATGTATGCTCTTCCATAAAATCATCTCCTTTTAAAATAGTTTAGGTTTGTCTTCATAGTTTAATCCGGCTTTCTTGAAAATGTTGCGGAGGTTTGTAGGCTCCTTTTCACCCAGACTGCCTGTACCAGCAAGACGTGATCGGGCAAGGAACATTCCGGTACTTTGCAGGATAGTATAGTAGTCCAATCCCTTAGATGTTTCCTTATTCTCCAGCACCCAGATCTCGTCAAATAAGAGTGGTACAACTATTGCACCCTTTCCAGTCATTAGAAATCGGCGACCTATAATATTGCCTTCCTTATCCTTTTGTGGCTCAAGATGGCCAGTAACTATTACATGACATGGAAGGCTCGTGATTTTACTTATCCATTTGCGGAGCTCGACTTTCTGAGGATGGTAGTCTTTTTCCCATAAGGGAACTGTGCCCTCAGCTTTGCGATTCTTCTGGATGAAGTTCATCACAGCCTCAGTATAGGTTGATGCTGAGTCAAGGCAGTAGGTTCCAATAGACTCGAAGTACTTACCTACACGTCTAGCCTCAAATTCCTTTGTCCACAACTTGAAGGCGTGAGGGTTGAAAGGATCATCGTTCTCAAACCGAACGTCAGCAATGATATCGCCTTTGTCAATTAAGTCTCTGACTGACTTAGTTCCACGAGGGTCGAAGGAGTCAATGTGGACTGGAAAGGGAGCAGTTCGGAGTGAGAAGGTTTTACCCTTCCCACTTTCACCAGTCATGAGGATGCTCGCAAGGTCCTGGCGAGGATCATCGTTGTATAGGTTGCGGAGTTTTTCTGCTTCAACTTTTGCATCTATTGGCATTAGCTCACTCCTTGATCTTTTTCCATTTTGGATAGAAGTTCCTTTGTCCTTTTATAGATGTCAGCAAACTCAAGATCATCTATTAAAACACCAGCATAGTCAAACTCAGCCTCTATCCCAACATCTAATCTTAGTGATTGATAGTTGCCAATGTTGTAGGTTTTACCAATGCCTATTTTTAATATTGTCATGTTGATCTCCCTTCCAAAGATTCATTAATTTCTTTTAGCTCAAGTCCCAATATATCCTTTTGCATTTTTAGCATTTCGTCCCTAGGTATAGTTTTTATGAGTTTTCCACACTTCTTACATACCACCCTATACAAGCAGGGTACTATAATTGCCTGATTAAATTCTACTTTTTCATGAGGACACTCGAGTTGACGCACTTTAGTTTCTAGTGCTGCTACTCGATTTGCAAGGGTTCCTAATGTTACCAACTCCCAAGGGCCATGTTTCATGCTAATCCCTCCATTTTAGTAGTTGTCTCTTCATCTGTAGGATTCCAGAACTCTACCTCAAATCCCATCGGTGGAGTCTCACACCTTTGTAGAGGATTAGTCCAGGCAGTACAGAAGTCATGATATGGGCAACCGAAGTACTTGGTGCAGGACTCAGTCTGCATAGGGAAAGCCATTAGGACATCTTCTGAATCCCGAGCTTCCGAGAGGAGTTCAAAGTTTGACCTCAGCAAATTATACCAGTATACAGTATTCCACAGCCAGGACTGCATTTGATTGAGAGACTTCCAGCAAGGAACTTCCTCAAACTCGACTGGTTTAGATTTATAAAAGAATGTCCCACGATACTGCATACCCTTTACTTCTTCACGAGGATAAAGACAATAGAGAACATGGGTGTATAGGCCGGTAGCAGTGGAAAGCAGCCACTTATCAGTCCAAGTCCTGCCCTTTTTAGAGCCAGTCTTGTGGTCGAGAGAGAATTTTTTGTTAGTATCCTTTTCCCTCAAGACTGAGTCCATGCGGAAGTGCATTAGATGATCCTCAGTAATCATAACTGAGCCAGCTATTTCGGTGTAGAGGACTTCCCACCTCCGTAGATCATCCTTAAAGAATGCAGCATAGTCACGCAGGGCAGCATCTGCTTTTGTTGGAGTCTTATTACCAAAGAGTTCATCAGTTTCAGGTCTGAAGGTCTCCCTGTAGTCGGCCATGAAAAGCATGACGGCCTCATCTACAGAATCGTAGCCGTTTAGTAGGAGATGCTCCTGAGCCTTATGCCAAGCGTGGCCAAAAACTAAGTGGTTATTAGGAGCGGTGGATCTCCAGCCAAGTACATGGCGGTAGAAGTACTTTTGTGGACACTCCATGAACTCGGTTAGTTTGGAAGCATCTACAATTTCCCAATTCTGGTTGTATTCGAGTGGGTAGGTTAGTTCCTTGATCATCCCTCTTCTCCTTCCCTATATGCTTGAGTCATTAATGACTCTATGAATATTTCTATCTCATTGGCTGCAGGGATTACTGCAGTTCCTCCATATGCATCAGGAAATGTGTGACACTTAACCAGTCCAATCTTCCTTCTCCAATCAGAAACCTTTAACCAAAAGATTATCTTTTCCCCAGGACTCATCCTTACACTTGTTGTTTGCTCAACTATCATCTTTTTCTCCTTCCTTTCCTTCTAGTCTAAAGATCATGCTCCTCTGTACATACCTTCCAGGACCCCCAGTCCTTGAAGCCTTGTAAATGAGCAAGTTCAATCGCCTGTGTAAGCAAGCAAATATAGCACAAGCAATATTGCTCATAATTGTGAGTCCAGTTGGGAGGATGTAGTCCTCCGGGCCGGACTCAAGGAGCTTTGGGTAGAACTCTCTAAACATTGAGTTTGTTGAGTAGCGATTAATTGAGCCTTCGGAGAGGTATTCGAGAGTTCCGAAGCGCTCAGCATCACTGTGGTCATGCGCTCCCTTGTTTACGATAAAGACCTTAGCCACGTTATATCACCTCCTTTTTATAAGTTCATAAAGTCCCCAAATTACTCCCATAATGGTGCAGTATACGAGAATGTACCTTGTCCAAGCATAAAAGAAGATTTCCAAATCTTCCAATTAATCTTCCACGTATCTGCTTAAGAAAATATTACCACACTTCTTACAACGCAGCCCCTGGCGTGCTTTTGTGTGCCACCTGTATTTGTAGTGGCAGGTGGGACAGGATGTGTAGTACACTTTCTTTGCTGCTCCTGTAAGTAGATAGCCTAGTATAATTGCCAATACTACAAATACTCCTATACACCACATACTTGCCTCACTTATCATAGCAAATCCTCCCCTCACGACTAGGGTCTGTAATTACTAAGCAATTTTTGTATTGCGTCATCTACTGACAAATCTTTATGCCTGAAGAAGAAAAATGATCTACCCTGTGAATGTAGAATTTCGCAGTGGTAAGTTTCAACTGGCATATGAAGCTCCATTGGAATTTCCTCATTACCATAGACACAATGCTGGAGTGGGGGATAGTATGGCACACGAAGTATAGGATCTGAGTCGTAATATGCCATCCTATATTTCCCATCACTCTTGCCACCAATTAGTGGATATTTCATCAGAAATCATTCTCCTTTGCATAAGAGTTAAACTTCCTATGATCTAGGATCAAGCGGTTCACGTTCCAGTTATCATCACACTCTACATTGATAATTAGGATTCCAAGTTCTGGCATAAGTCCCTTGGCCTTTAGGTATGGTGTCTGAGTTTGCATACAGGGCACCATAAAGCCATCAATGCCTATGTGTGGAGTGTAGTTCATAATGTGAAGATGTCCCATAAGCATAAAGTGCGGTATGATTGAAAGGTCTTTATGGCTGCGAACACGTGAGATTATATCTCCTAATGCTCCTTCAATGACCTTCTGCAATCTATAGGATTTTGCATATGGGACACCACCACTAGGATGGAGAATGTCAAAGGTTAGATTTTTCATCTTAAAGGTGTGAGCACCGTGCTCACCTTTGTAGACCAGGTCACTCCGCTGGGAGCAAATGTTCTTAACAATGTCGAAGCCGGCTAGCTTTTTGAATACTAGATCATGTGAGCCGGAGATGATGTACGTCTTATACGCAGAGCGCGTTGGATAGTGATTAAGCGTATAATCCGCCTGCTCGTCAGCGGAGTGTAAAAAGATCTCCTGGTCCTGGCCACGGTAGAGTTTCATGCCCTCTACCAAATCACCAAGGTGAATGACAAAGTCTACCTGGCACTCGTCAAAGATTTGGTATGCAGTTTGTAACAGAGTAGGTTGTTGGAATCTTGATCCAAGGTGAGTGTCACTGATAGCACCAATGGTGATTTTATGTTTGTACAGGGGCTCGAGTTCCAGTGGTGCAAAGGGTTTTGCTTCAATATCTTTATCGAGTATAGCCTCCTTCCTAGCCTCATCAACCGAGACGGAGAAGCCCTTAGTTCGGAGTGATTGAAGGATTGAATAGACGTACTCCTTACTCACTCCCATAGGCTTGTTGATGGTTCGGGAAAGTTCACCTACAGTCATGTTCCTTGCGCGTAAGAGTCTATGCACCATGGACTCGTGGCCGGTTAGGCGAATCCCAGTAGACTTTTCCTTTCTTATAGATGCTGGAAGTTCAACTAATTCCGTAGCGTCACCAATGAAGTAGTACTCCACTGAGCCATCCTCAAGTGGTTCCCTTGAGATTTCTCCACTATCGTCTAAAGCACTGAGAACTCTATAAATGGTAGACTTTTTATATCCTGTTCTTGATTCAATTTCTTGAAGAGTGGCCCCACCACTACAGGCTGCGGAGACTGCAGTTATTGCTTTATCGTTTGGTTTATACTGTTTATTCAAGTTTTTCACAGCTTCAGTCCTACCTCCTTAGGCTCAACATCTATGACTTCAATGAAGACAGGAAATCTTGGAACGCCCCTTCCAGGCGTGAGGTGTTGATAAGCGACATGGAGAAGCTTCCCTTGTAAAAGTAAGCGACCATCCCACAGCTTTTCACGGAGTTCGTCAGTGAGTCCACTTCCGACTGTAAAGATCTCACCATTACTTCCTGTGCATGTGATTGCACCAAGTCTTCCTTTTGGTTCTCCATGGATAGATACCTCCTCCTTGAATCCTATAATTGTGTAGTAATCATCCTTTTTTGGCTTAAACTTCATCATGTACACCGAGCGCTTACGCATATAAGGAGCATCAATATGCCTTACAACTATGCCCTCATAGCCTTCCTCCAAGATGTTATCATAGATCTTTAAAACACCCTCAAGGTTATTTGCAGCATGTATAGGAACTGTGATTATTGGGTGAGTGTTGTAGAGAGGTAATAGGCGGTCAATCTGAGCCTTGGAGCTGACTGTGTCAAATAGGTGATACTGCACCTCACTATAGTTTGGGTGAAGGTTAACTTCCCTGCTGGTAATGGAGAATATATCCTCAAATGACATACCATGGACATAGAGCTCACCATCGAGTTCTCGTGGCCAGGCCCCTAGTTCCTTCAGTGCCCTGTTTATGTGAGGTACTGAGATTATCTCATTCTCCTCTGAGGAGAGTAGTTTATATTCTCCAGTATACACAAGACTGCTCATATCTGGAACTGCTCTGCACCTCACCCCATCCAGTTTTGGTTGTACTAAGAATGGTGGCTTCCACTTGAGGAGACGTTTCTCCTCGAAGGGGTAGCACAACATTATTCCTTTTCTGCTCATCCTGAGCTCCTTTTATTCCTTAAGTATTCTTCATAAGCCCAAAGGACTTTGTTTTTGAAGTCTATGAGGTTCTCTTCTTTTGCCAGGTAAAAATATACCTGTCCTTTGTCCTCCTCCATAGTAACTTGTATAACGTTAGTCCTTACTACTACTATTTTGCTAATTCGTACTCCCCCAAAACTCTCATCAGCCCAAACTTGGAGTTCTAAAGTATTACCCATAACTATCCTCCCTCATTAAGCCTGGATAATTTGATCAGAAGTTCCTTTATCTCTCGATGAATAGGACATAAATTGTTTTTATCAGCCTGACCACCCTCATCTTCAATGTACCACCTTGTGTAGGAAATATCCTCATGAGGGTCTTCCACCTTCTCAGTTCTTTTTATTAATTCGTCAATAGATTCTGACTTCATGAAAGGCTCATAATGAATACCACAGTCAAAGCTTACCATCAGTGTTTTCATAACTATCTCCCTTCCCACCAGTTTGTGACATTTGCCACATTTAGTGCAACCAAAAGAGAGGGGCCAAATAGCCCCTCCCTCTTCCTCCACGGGCGCGGATTACTTCTTGGATTTCTTCTTGAGTTTCTTGAGAATCTCATCCTGCTCTTCTGGAGAGTAGGAATCCCACTTCCCAACGAGTGAAGCGACAGGATCAATGGTGCGCTCAAGAGCCACACCTGGTTTCCAGCTGGACATTGAGGCAGTGATTTCCTCTTCACCCTTTCCGCCTTCAAGCATTCGCCTAATGGCCGCCTGTGCTGTAATCACAGCTGTTCGCTTGAAGTTGGTAAAGACCACCGCATCACCGAACTTGTCCACAGCCTCCGGGAGTGTAGCGCCAAAATCATACGCTACCGCTGCCACCTTGTCAACGCCGTCAATCTTCTTAGTTGCCTTAATCTCGGTTAGTGCCATAAGCTTACCTCTCCTTATTATAGTGTTAATAATTCTGGCCTCTTGCCATGTTGTGATATAATTGTATTATTGCATAAAGCACCTCCACTTGTCAATGTATTTATTGCCATTAATACACCACTATGTTCGATCGCCGGACGTAGGTTATTGTATGATCTTTATAGGCCCACCTAGACAATCTGTTTTGAAAAATTCATTGACAAAGCCTACTAATCTCAGACCTCTGCCATCTTTAAAGATCTCACAGATATTTCCTGCAAGTATTGCATTTCCGCCCTTGGTAGCCTGAACTGTAAATCTATCAGGAAGCTCGACTACATTTATGCCATCAAAGATGGGCTTTGGTACCTCTGCCCTCTCCGGAAGTTCTGAGATTTGCTTTGCAAGGGCTGCCCTTTCCTTAACTGAGTCGGAGGCGAGCCAAGCATTAAATAGGCCCCCTCCTTTAAGGAATACACATATTCCTCCTGGCCACTCCAGTGGGCAGAACTCACACATCCCATCTTTACGTGCTATTCCAGAACACTCTAACGCTTTCTCCCTTGCCACGTCATAAGAATACTGGCAAAGGAAGCAGAAGTGTAAAATGTGTCCAGGACTATAGCCCATCAAATCCAATACCTCATCCTTTTTTAGTAATGGATTACCTGCCAGCAGTTTCCATTCTTGTCTATGAAGGGAAATTGCTCTTGCCCTATCTGATTCTGTAAACATTATCATAGTTCATCCTCCTCCTTTTTTGGTGGTTTAATTTTCTCCCAGACTGCCTCAGCGGCTCTGAGGAGTCTAGCTTGTAGGACAGGCTTGCTGACTGCCTTGTCGAATTGCTTTTCGAGCTTTACAAATTTCTTGTGAAGCTTCGATGGATACTTTCGCGGGATAGGATAAAAAATTCCTGTTGATTCAGGTCCTGGAATAAACTTATTCATCATCTAACCTCCCTCCAGTCATCTTCATCATATTCATCTACCAGAATTTTGTTATAAAGTGGATAGCTACGTATATTACAGTTCCCCAAAATCCAACAGTTACTAACACAAAGAATAGTGCACCTAATAAATGTAAGAGCCTCATCCATTTAACCTCCTTTCCAGTGCTGCAAGCATTTCAGTTGCCTCAGCCGCTGACATTGTTTCTACACGCTCGCTCAAGGACCTTCGCTCCTCTTCGAGCTTTTTCTTAGTCATGCCTAAAGGGATGGTTTGAACTTCAGTCATTTCCTTTTCTGCATCCCACTTCATATGGTAAAGATCAAGGTAGGCCCTTTCCATTGGAATGAGTTTGAGTTTGAGTGGCTTGATCTTAAGGACAAGGGTGTTCATACCCCTCACCGCGGCCCTTCTACGCTTTTGTGGGGTCATTCAGTTCCTCCTCATACTTGGATTTAAGTTCCTGTAATTCCTCAGGAGTAATTTTGCGAGTCTTAGGATGAATCCTGTAGCGTATAGCAAATCGTTCCTTTGGAAGGATAGGCTTGTGGATTTTCACAGGCCTGAAAGACGAAACATGCTCACCGAGGATAGTTGTCATTTAAGCCTCCCTTCTACCTACAAATCGTAGCCTGCTGGTATTTCTAATCTCACCCCATTTAATCAACTCACCCCACATGGCAACTGCTATGAGGCGGACTCGTAGGTGGGTAGGCGCTTTGTAAACTGGACAATAGGGATTATAGCCATTAGTCCTTTCCCTTGCCTGCTTCCTGGTGCAGTTTCGGTCACTGCAGTTGTTGCAGCTTTTTAACATAGCTACTTTCTCCTTTTCGATGCCTTTAATGGGTTTACTTTCTTGGCTGTAGTTTTGCCTGCCGGCTTGTTCTCAGGGAGTACTGCAAAATTACACTTACCATGCCTACGGACACGCTCAGTACTCGCAAAGATTGAGCAGTGGCCATTAGCAACTGACTTTAGGCAGTACTGGTGTAGGATGCAGAACATTTACTCCTCTTCCATCCCAAGATGTTTGTTTAGGTGTTCGACTATATCAGCCTCTTGTTCAATCACAGTAATAATATGTACTGTGCAAATTATATTACAAAGTTCAGCTATAAATATGACTTCTCCTGAGCCTTTGCGTGGGCTGATATGTTGAAAGTGTGGAATCCTAATTGTGCCAGTTTTTACCATTGGCTATACCTCCTTCCTTGTAAAGTAGTTTGATGTCCTTCCCCAGCAAGTACCCTTCCCTGAAGAATAAGAAGAAGACAAATGCTGCAGTGATGCCCAGGGCACAGTAGGCTATTTCAAAGAATCCCACTACGCTTTACCTCCTTTCAATAAAGTAATTATCACTTGTCTCAGCCAGGTATTTGCACACTACAACATACCTGCTGATTCGAAGGATTTTGGTCAACTTCGTGACCATGAGTTGAAATGCCTTATCCATTGAAGTGGCCCAGCACCAGAACTCAAAGGACTGGTCGTGCCAACTGAAAAGGCCGTGATACCGATCTTTTTGTGAGTTATTCATTATACACCTATTATAACATAAGCCAATGTGCTTGTCAAGGGAAAACTCACCACTCGATACGTTTCAGGACTTCACCATCTGGGAGTGGGCAGTATGCTTCCCACTTCTTTACTTTAGTCTGCCATAACACATTTGTAAGAGAATGAAGATGTGTAATATCTACTTTTTCTATGATATATAGTCGTAATGATCTACTAAGTGGGCTGATCAGGAGTTTTTGGGTAAGTCTGTTGAGTGGCATTATATCTGACCTATTATGAAGTGCAAATGTAAGGCCGTGAATTTGTTCTAGAATTGTTATAATCCTTTCAGGATAGTCCGCATTTGCAGTATACATGTAGATCTTTGGCAGTGCTATAGTTTGCCGCCTGATTTCTCGAACTACTGCCAGTACCTTATTAGGTGTTAACATAGGCTCACCACCAGTTATTATGATTTCCTCATATGGCCTGAAGTCGGTTTCTACTGGGAGAGCATCTAAGTTGTACTGGTCGTTGCAGCACCCATGACAGTCTCTGTCACACTCCTTTGTTACTAATAATCTTAGCTTCATTTCTCCTCCTTCGTTCGATTACCGAACATAGGGTATGCTCGAGTGAATAATTCCTGTGAACTTTTAAGGTGAAAATAGCAGCACCCACTTTCATGCTTGACATTGTGGTAGGATATTGTACTTGTAATATCCCCTCCAGGTGTGACACTTCCATCAGGCTCAGTGTATCTACGCTTTGAGGGTTCATAGTAGTGTACTGGTGGCTTGCTGTAGTCAGGCACCATGAGTGCTTGCTGGTTGCAGCCAGTTACTGAGCAATGTGGTCGAAGCACTGTTGGTGGCTTAGATTTCATCTATCCCTCCCACCTCCTTTATTCATGAGGCTGTCCCAAAGTTTAACCACTGCCACAACTAAGATTGCCATTATTCCTAATGTTAATAAGTCTGGCATTTCAGCACCTCCTATTCGTCTAATTTTATTTCATTATAACATTAGCATCTGCACTTGTCAAGGGAAAACATTACACTGTTGTCGATTCAGGCAACATACTGATCTGGTGCAGTTGTAGTAAGTGATTTATGAGTATCACTAAGCATCTGTTTCAAGTCCACTGGTATCACCTTCATCAGCCCTATAATAGTCCTGAATACCTTTCGTGGATTAGTGGAGTATGCACTAACAAAGCCCTGCTCACTCCCGTACTTGGTTACGAGTATTTCACCTACATCATCAATCAGCATTGTCTTCCTCTTCTATAATATCTGTTGGCACTGCTGACATTGCAGTCTTCAATTCAGCATCCTCATGCTTGCGTCTGGCAGTGGCCTCTTCAAGTGTCTCCACTATCATATTATCAGGCTTGCGATACTCCCGTGGTTCTTGCTCCTGCCCCTGATTTATAGCTCTCTTTATCACTTCCATATCCATCTGCTTGATAGCTTCCATATACCCTTGTCGTGCTTGTTCTTTTCTTCTTTCAGCCTTATCCCTCGCAGGTGATAGGATACTATCAATTTTACTCCCCTCGAATACTGCATTTTCTATCTCCATCTTCTTCACATATGTAGCTACATTCCTCCCTGCAGGATTGATCTTACCAGCTCCTACAAACTTGAGTATGTCAGTAGCATCATCACTGGTCTCGATATCTTCAGCACCGAAGTGAGTAATAATTATCTCCCTCAACCTTTCTATGCCCAGTCGTACCACAGAACTGGCACTACCAACAGGCTCACCATTTTTCCTCAACCATATAGCAATGGTTGCCAGTGTTCTACGGTCGCATGAACTTTGTATAATAGCATCATTTTGCCGCTCCATTGGATCTACTGATTCTAGCATAATACCCTCCCTTGATTATTTATATCATTATATCAGTGCTTATTTGCTGAGTCAAGGTATTTATTGCCACAAATGTTATCAGTGTGATACATGTAAGCCATGTAAAACATGTGAATTATGTATCACATGAGGCCCCCTCCCCCCTCCACCATTTGTGCCGGCCAGTCCTACTCCCTCCCCTATGTTCGATCGTATTACATAGAGGAGTGGTATCTCTTCTTCTTTTAATTATTTTTTTTTTAATACTACCATGTTAGCATTTAACCTTAAATCCACCCTATCTGCGGTTGGCATACGGGAGGGGACACCCCTGCCCATGTGATACATAATTAACATAATTCCCACTGAATACATGGGAGCCATGTAAAACATATATGACATGGTAAGCACAAAAAAAAGGAGGGCCGAAGCCCTCCACTGTCAGATATACTTTTCTAGCTCGTCTTTAATCTCCTGTAGAAACTCCTCACTCCAGTTGTGATACCTTGCATACATTTCCAAGCGCGCAGGAATACTAGTCCTATAAACCTTTTCATCATGCTTGAGCATATACGCCCAGACAAATGCACTAAATGTCGACTCCATTATAGCCTCCTGTGGTTATTGAGGAGGGCATTTCAGCCCTCCGTATTCGTGTTACTTCTTGCCCAGCCTCGCTTTGATGAGGTTGTACGCTGCCATTGCCTGCTCATCCGAGAGCTTATCGACCGTGGTCTCGACCGACTCGACCTTTTTTCCGACCTCGGAGTAATGCACCACAATACCCTTCTCCGCCCAGGTCTTCTGCTCGGTTTCCGAGGCGTCACGAATGACCCTCTGCAGCTTCCAAACGTAGTAATTCATAGCATCCGTTTGAGCTTGTTCTGGAGTCATGCCGTTGCATGTCACGGTCACGTCGTACTTCACCTTGCCACTGGCAATTACCCTTTTGATCTTGTCTAACATGGCTTGTCCTCCTGCCGTCTGTGAGGGCATTTCAGCCCCCGTGTTAAGCGCTATTCAATTGTCAAGGAGCAATTTCACATTATGAGATATCATACCACAGGTATTTTCAAATGTCAAATCCGCACATTTTTCAGCAGTTCATGACCTAACAAACTCGATGGGGGAAAATGTGTTGATTTGCCCTTACATAGGTCTCCCCACCCTACTCACCAGTTTTACTATATGTGGCATATGCCACGGGCATTGACCTAATGTGATACTAAGTAAAGGCTGGTGTGCTATGTAATGCAATCGAACATAGCGGCCGAGGTTAGCTGACATCATTATCATACTTAGAAGCCACAATTATTACTATCACAGCCGCTGGGAGCTGTTATGGGTGATAACAGCCGATGGTGGCTGTGGTAGCTGACGTCATTATAGTGCTTATCCACAATGGTGACTACAGTGGTTATAGAGGAGAAGGAGTAAATAGTAACGAGAGTCCTAATGATGTCAGTGGTGCAAGGCCGAGCCACATTTTGGAATTTCAGCCATGCTGAAGGTGAAAATGGCACGAAATTCCTTGACATTTGCTTATAGTCCTGTTATGGTGATTATATGTTTACAGAAAAAAGTCGAGAGCGGTTTTGGAGCAAAGTAGACAAGAGAGGAATGCTTGAGTGTTGGAATTGGACTGGGTGTACCAATACTCGTGGATATGGGACATCTAGGATAAATGGTTATCAGTACCAAGCACATAGACTCTCATGGATGCTAACGAAAGGTGATATACCTGATGACTTTATGGTTCTACATGTCTGTGGAAATGCTAGATGTGTTAATAATGCACATCTATATTTAGGATATGCAAAACATAATGCAGAAGATTTAGCAAGGCATAATGTCTATCGTAGCTTGGGACTAATGTAATGGTGACAACAGCAAGCAAATACTTTAATGGTGAAAGAGGCCCGGATCTTAGGTTTAACCCACCTAGCAAGCCGAGGACCTTCAAGGTAGCAAAACTATGGGACATTCATCATGAAATTTGTAGGCGGGCTGCACTGGGAGAGACCAATGTATCTATTGCTGACGCACTAGGTGTATCATCAGCAATGGTGTCCTACACCCGAAACTCCAAGATTGCAGTAGACCATATAGGAATCCTACGTGGAGCAATGGATGCTGATACTATTGATATTGGTCAGCAGATTCAGAAGTTTGCACCAGTGGCTTTGAGACTACTTGAGGACATAGTCAAGGGTGAAGGACCTGGAGCAAATGCCTCTATAGGCATCCGGGCCAGGTATGCTGATCGACACCTTGACCGAGCTGGGTACTCTCCTGTAAAGAGGATAGCTGCTATAAGTACTACTCTTACTCGTGAAGATATTGAGATTATTAAGAATCGTGCCAGGCAATCTGCACTTGATGCTGGAGTAATTAGTGCCGAAATAATCGAAGTAGAGGTAGTCAGTGAGTAAAACTACAAGTAAACTGGACTTTGAATACTTCTCTAAAAAAGTAAGATATTATATAAAGCAATTCGGCCTCAGTGATTATGAGATAGTACTTATTCATAAGGATCTAGAGGATGAAGGAGAACCACTAAGTAACTCCACAGCCGGAGTTAAGATGAATGCTAATAGTAAGAGTGCTACATTCTATCTAAATAAAGATTGGGGAGATGGAGAACTAGATAGGAAGGCATTAGAGAGAGCCGCAATTCATGAAGTTGGACATATTCTACTTTGTGATTATTACTGGTGTGCAGCAACTAGATTTGGAATTACATCTGAGCAAATAGGCGGTGTAGAGCACGCAATTATACGAAGATTGGAAAACTTTATACTAAGGACATAATATGGGACTTTTCAGCTTTCTCACAACTGCACCAAAAGTAGTCGATACTGGCATGGATTTAGCTAAGCAGGCAGCTAACGGCATTGATGCACTATTCTTCACTGATGAGGAAAAAAGCAATGCCTCACTTAAGGCTGTTGAGCTTTGGATTGAGACTCAGAAAGTCCTAAGGGATGAGAGCTCTGCTAGGAGCATTACCAGGCGATACTTAGCAGTCATGATAATGGGTGTTAACCTATTTGAGGGCTTATCAGCCTGTGCAATATACAGGTTTAATCCTACCTGGTCAAAGTTCATCTTGGAGATGATGCAATCACAAGCTTTCATGGTTGGAGCAGTGGTAGTATTTTACTTCGGCTATTATGGCTTTAAACAAATAGTAGGAGCTAAGAAATAATGAAGAATATATTTTCTATGGATGGGGTTCCAGGAACAACATTCACTATGACTAGTACCAACGCCTCACAAGCACTTACTGCAGCAAGTTTGTTAAGTGCTAATGGCAATCGTGCTATTGCTGCACTTATTACCTGTGAAACTAATGATGTGAAGTTTGTCTTTGGGACTACTCCTGTGTCTAGTGGTCTTGGTCATGTACTTGGAATTGGTGCAAGTATTATGATCAACAACTCTGCGGGCCTGAAAAGTTTTAGGTTCATAAGTTCAACAGCTGATGCACACGGAGTTCTTCAAATAACACCATTCTTTGAGCCTGGGAGATAATAATGAATCCTAAGATATGGCCGCAGGGAGTTGCTGGTGGAAATAGCCATGACCATGCCGGTGGAGATGGGGCACAAATAGATCACACCACCCTATCCAATATTGGAAGTGATACTCATACTACCATAGACTCTCATATTGATGATGCAACTCTGCACTTCACTCGAATTAGTACTTTCCAGGCTGCCACTGCTCTTACAGGATCGTTTGCTGGATTTACCACTACTGAAACCATTACTGCTAATATTGCCAGTGCTGGCAGCAATAACCCAGTAATTCGTGCTATTAGAGCATGGATTAGTAATGATCCAGGTGCTGATCAAAATATCAACTTCCGCCTCAGCCTTTATAATAGTGACAGTATGACTGAAGATGAGTTGATGGCAGACTTCTTCTTTAACCTCACTTATACTGAGGTGAAGACTGCCGAGTGGGCAGCCTCAGGCACTGGTGGTGATGTTGATAGTACTGCTGGCTTAGTTAAGTATGATCTGGTACGGCTAATGGGTGGGACTGCAGAAAATGTGCGTATATCCGCAGTGACAGATTCAGATACTTTAGCTGTGAGTACATTAGTTGGCGCTCATGCAGTTGATTCAGGTGTAGTACGTATAGCAGAGATTTCTGGCAACATTCAACTCCTGGATGCAGATGGGACTAGTGAGATTCATGCTAAACTAGAGACACTATCTGCTCCTAATGCTAGCATGAATGTAGCAATCGCTATTGACGTGCAGTAGGATATAGTATGCGCGTATTGATAATCCACAAGAAGTTGATGACAAAGCCTGTGCCTCCAATTACCTGGGCAGCCTTTGCCGCCTATAAGGCCGAGATGCTCAAGTTCATGAACCATCGGGTGAGCTATGAGGGTCTGCGGGTAAGGTCTGAGGCTTGGCCGATTACGGGGGACTACACCTTCGTTATTGATGAGAATACGCCTGTCTATGTAAGGGACGGGGTTTCTTACCAAGTCCATAATCTAGACGGAGACAGGGTGAATGTTCCAAACCTTGCTGCTGCTATCTCAAGTGAGGAAGCTTTTCTTAATGCTAATATCACCGAGGCTATTGCTCTATTTGTTGTAGAGGATGGCCCAACTTGGCTGGCCACTAACGACTTTGTCCCTGTGGGGGAAGAATTATGAGTACGAGAGTGCGAATGAGGCAAACCTTTGAGGAGCGTTATCCGGGGCTGAATCCTGCTACCTATGCTGCTCTTGTTGCCTGGTGGGAGCAAAATGATGCGAGAGGGTATGGAACAGCAGCTCTGTGGCCTGACTTATCAGGACATGGGAATGATCTTGTGCAAGCTACTGCGGCTAATCAGCCAAGCATTGTAGGCACGGTTGGAGGAGTTGCTGGGAGGATAAGAAGCTCCGATGGCACCGACGACTTCCTGACCCAGCGGGATCTTGCCAGTGTAACCCTGACCGCAGCGGCAAGCGGGAGCAATGGAATTCAGGTTGCTGACAGCGTTCACCTCGATCAAGGGACGGGAGCATTTACCCTGTCTTGCAAGCGGAATCTTGCCAGCTATATCGTCGCTGCCATCCTGATGGAGAAGCATGACGGCACGACCGGATATAGACTTTCAACAGTTGTCACTACAGGTTATCTGAAACTTGAGATCAACGATACGACCTATACCTCAAATGCGGCCCCTGCCATTACTGGGAACACCGAGCATGAGTTTACCGTCACGGCTTCTCCAGGAGTTACGAATACCACAGTCACCTTTTACTGTGACGGAATCATTGTGGGAACGGCTCAGACAGCCACGAACGAGACGACTACAGATAACGCCGTGTCCTTCTACGCAATGGGGACGGATGCCATCAGAACTGCTGGGATTGACAAGGGTAATATTGTCTACAACCGAGCCCTGACCGCAGCCCAAGTCCTCTCCCTCTACACCACCGGCGAGGTTGACCCCTCGGATAAGTGGGGAGCCTTCAACGTCTATGTAAGCGATTTCTCCGCTGGAGTTGATGGGTGGACTGGCATACGTATGACAGCCGCTGGCAATATTGATGGTATTGGAGGGCAGGACAACAACCTCAGAGGTACATTGAGCGGTGGTGCAAACAGTCACGTCCTAAACAAAGTAGTTTCCTCTACTCGATTTACCGATACTGCTTCAACCGCCCGGCTGAGATTGTATATATATATTCCATCGGCTAACGCAGCAGTCGATGGTTTTGCAATTTCGCGTGGTACGAACTGGCTAACGGGGTATAGCTACACTGAATCTGGAAGTGGGTGTGCGACGGATGTGTGGATAGAGGTGGATGTTGATAATTCATTGTTCAACGGAGCTCTAACTGTCTATGTATTAGATGGCACTAATTACAATACAGTAAACGCAGATGGAGATTTAATCTATGTTCGTGCGGTTATCGTAGATCAAAAAGGCGCAACCCTGGCCCTTGAGCCGATAGGGATACGCTCTGACGCTTGGTACGATTCCTCAACCAATGCCCTAGACGCTTCCTACCCTGCCGCTGGTTGCACTCCCACCCCTGATCCTGCCCCGAATTTTAACCTGACAGGATCATTCACTTATTGGGAGTGGCTTAAACCCTCCGATGGACAGCCTGCCGCAGACCAGGTGCTTTTCGCAAAGGGCGAGTACGCAACCCCTAATTATGGCTACAGTCTGAAGCTCAAGACTACCGGAAAGCTCGAAGCGATTGTAAGTTCAAACGGCACCACCGCAACAGGGAAAATCACTGATTCAGCTATCTATGCAGATGGGGTGCAGACCTCCTTCAACATGGTTGCAGTCGCCTATGACGCCTCAGCCCAAACCGTGACCTTTTACAACAATGGTTCGCCAGTTGCTTCAAGCAATCTCGGGGGCGGCGGCCCTCCAGCATCCATAAAGGATGTTTACCGCAAATTTACCTTAGGAGCCTCCAGCGTACCACTTCTTTATTATGCAGGATCAAAGGGTGGCGGCGGTCTTATGTCCCGGGCCCTGAGTGCGGCGGAGACTCAGAGGATCTTTCTTATAGATGCTCCCACGTATGGACTATTATAGGAGATATAATGATAAATTATATTCTTGCAGCAATGCTCATTGGTTTACAAGCATTTGACTTCTGGTCTACCAATAAGATTTTGTCCAAGGGTGGTATGGAGTTAAATAGCCTACTAAGATGGATTATGAGGAAGATTGGAGTACTGCCCACACTTACTATAACAAAGGTTCCACTGTGCATACTCATAGGGCTGGCAGTAGTAATATATCCTAGTAACCAAATGCTATCAATAGTATTAGGACTTGTAAATCTATACTATATCGTAATTCTATACAAGAACAACTTCAGGACACTACTAATAAATGGCTGATCCAGCCCTGCAGGAGATATTAGCTAATTGCTACCGAAGCACCCAGGTGTGTGCAAAGACACTATTTCCAGATAGTTTCTACTCACCATTCTCGGACTTGCATAAGCAGATATTTCAGCTAATAGACAGTGGCCAGCGTAAGATTGCCATTGCCGCTCCTCGTGGGCTGGGGAAGACGACCATTGCTAGAACCCTTGGAATGAAGGGAGTTTTGTTTAGGGATGTAAACTTCATCTCGTACGTTTCCAATAGTGCCACTGCTGCTGAGATGCAGACAGAAAACATGAAGCGGGAACTCAAATCCAACACTGAAATCCGGAAGATCTTTGGTGATATTCAAGTAAGCGACAATGATGATGGATTTGAAGATTCCTTCGCTATAAAGTCCTGGGTAGCATTTGGTAACACTCTTGTAATGCCTCGTGGTGCTGGTCAGCAGGTTCGTGGTCTTATATGGAAGAACCACCGGCCACAACTTATCATTGTTGATGATCTTGAAGATAAAAATGAGCTCATGAATGAGGATAATAGGAAGAAGTTAAAGGAGTGGTTCCTTTCGGACTTGATGAAGTCCGTCAATAGGTATCTTGACGACTGGCGTGTTATCTATATCGACACCCTAAAGCACGAAGACTCAATCCTGCAGATGTTACTCGAATCCAAGGACTGGGCATCTATAAGACTGTCGCTCTGTGATTCTCATTATAACAGCTTGGTGCCCGAGTACATCTCAACAGAAGAACTTCTAAAGGAAGTCGACTCCCATCGTGAGAAAGGCGCACTTGATGTCTTCTACATGGAGTACATGAATGTGCCAGTTTCTGCGGAGGATGCATCCTTTAAGCAGGAAAACTTTCGTTACTACAACGAGACCGATGAAGAGTTTGTAAAGAAGATCAAGCCCAAACTTGAGAACATTGTCATAGTTGATCCTGCAAAGACTGTGAAGATACAAAGTGCCGAAACTGCTATTGTTGGTGTAGGTCTAGACTATGAAACACCAGCAATATATTTTCGAGACTGTGTATCAAAGAAGATGTTTCCTGATGAGATCTATGATGAGATGTTTGCAATGAAGACTCGCCTCAATGCTCACACAGTTGGGATTGAGGTTACTGGACTTGAGGAATTCATTAAGCAGCCCATCAAGAATGAGATACAAAAGCGTGGCCCCAAAGCGTCTTTCCAGCCAGTATGGCTGAAGGCCAGAGGTGGACCTGCAGATGGTTCGAAGGGTAAGATTAAGCGTATTGGGGCCCTAGTACCCTTCTACCGTCAGGGCTATGTATTTCACAACCATTCCTGCTGCGCAGGTCTTGAAGCCCAGTTGCTTATGTTTCCTCGATCAAAACTCCTTGACATCATGGATGCCTTTGCATATGTGATTGAGATGATGGAGTTGGGTGAGCGGTACTTCAATCCTCCAGATGAAGATCAAAATGATGTGGAAGCAGAGTTTGCAGAACTCGAGTATGAAGAGCCCATCACTAATTGGAGATATGCCTAATGAACACAGAAATAGTCTTAGGTGGAATAGTTATTAGTATAGTTTCTGGAGCGATTGGATCTATGATTGGGAGTAAAGGCAAAGTACCAGAAAAGACATGTATTGAGCGTAGAGATAATTGTACTGCTCAGGTTTCACTTAAACTTGATCATATCAAAGAGGCTGTAGACGATATAAAGAAACAGATGTGCTCTGATGGATAGGTGTAGAAATGTTTATATCATTGCTGAGGTGGTTAGGTGTAAAGGTTATTGTATGGGAGCATACTCATAATGTTAGGAATGCAACTGTTAGTATTGCTGGTATACTCACTTACATCAAGAC
>Ga0180009_10002847_pt1 | contig 20110 bp, 13 predicted proteins | sample OS_PC_MetaG_FD_123537 | JGI IMG/M metagenome (GOLD analysis project Ga0180009, IMG submission 123537) | Groundwater microbial communities from the Aspo Hard Rock Laboratory (HRL) deep subsurface site, Sweden - OS_PC_MetaG | ecosystem: Environmental > Aquatic > Deep subsurface > Groundwater...
CAATATAAAATTGATAAAACACCTTAACTTTAGGCACTCTAGATCACTTTAGGCACTTTAAACTTTTTCATAGGATGAAGAAACCAATTGTAATACGTAACCGTATTTAAGAATACGTGTACTTAGTGATATGACAGATCAATACAAATCTTTGTTTTGAATTTGTGTTTTTGGTTATTGGATATTGTTTGTTATTTGGGATTTGTTATTTGGAATTTCCGGTTTGTCCGGATTAGGAGATAAAGGAATTAGGATTACTGCCGGGTTGACAAGAGCTCTTTATCCAAGGACTGATTCCAGAGCACCCATGTACTTCGGTCCGGTTTGACCATAAATTGAAATGGATTTGTTGACGTGCCGTCCGGCCGGATAAAAATCTGTTGCATCGGTTTGAGGAGATGACTCCAGAATTTTGATTTACGGCTCGCTTCCCCTTCGCGAGCCGTAGTTTTTTTCTTACTTACGGTTACGGTTCCCTGATAGATTTTCACCAGAACCGAGTTGTTCGGAAAAATAGAGAGCCTGAAAACGGCTTGGTTCGGCTGAAACACGGCATGCTCCATTGATATCGAAACACGACGTTTCGGTGTTGCGACCTTCGAAGCACTGAACCAGATATTTCCGGATATCGCATGCAGCGTTGTATCTTTACTTTTATTATCTTTGTCTATGGGATGAACCGTCAATTCACAGGTTGTCAGTTCATCAAGCCGGATATGATGATCCTCTCCAAAATCGAGAGCCATCCGTGAATTTACTTCCGTATGGATTTGACCGCCGATCTCTATAACATCTCCTTTTTTCAATGAGACAGGGGTCTTGCCATTTTCGGCGGTTGCCGTTGCTTTGCCTTCAAGCCGCAAGATCACCGGCCGCTCTTCTCCATTTGCTTGCGGCAAAAGCAGAAAAATCAGTGAAATCGACAGCAGTATAATTTTTTTTACTCGGCCCTTATCGTCCATACACATCCCGGGACAAATGATAAGATGTGAAAGAATGTCGGTCTAATCCAGCACAATAATGACACTGCATTTTCTGAGAAAAGAGAGGTGTTCGGACGCCTGTCTAAGTTTAGCAGCATCAGAGTTGCTGACAACGATGACGGATCTTCCATTGTTCTTGGTTTTGAGACCTTTAACAATTAATGGATTTTCTTTAATTCTGGGGTCGATTTTCGCCGATGATAGGGTACGGGTGTATCCGCTCATGCCGACCTGCAAGGCATATTCGCGACTTACGAATGCGGGACCGTATATTTCCTGCCCGGATTCATCAACAATTTTCGGTACGATCGCCGGTTTCACATCACTCACACCCTTGGCATCCACAATCATTCCGGTATAAAGGATCGGTTTTGATTGAATTGGAGCAGGCGCCGGAGCTTTGGATTTAACGGAAGTGTCTGCTTTGGGATCGGGCTTGACCGGATTTACCTGCTTAATCGGCTCTATCTGTTTGATGTCGGCCGGAAGGATGAGTTGTGCAAAAGCGCCCTTTAACGACATTTGCAGCTTGATCATCACGGTTCCGTCCGGCAGATGACTTGTCGGCTCAATCGGTTTTAAAGCATCCAGAATTTCTTTCAGTTTACTTTTGATGGTTTCGCTTGCCACGAGAATGTCACCCATCGCGGTGTTTGAATCGATGCTGATTTCTTTAATCAATTGAACCAGGTTTTTCCCGGCATCCTGACCGGCGGCGGTAACGGCAGCCTGCAGCGCCTGCGATTTGTCTGTTTCATTCTCATCGGGAAGCGCTTTGCCCGTGGCAGATACGGTTCCCTTGGTCCAGTTGATTTGCCCGGTGGGTTTCTGTTCGATGACATCGTGAGATTCGATACCGAATCCGATAAAGGGTGCGCCGAGCATGCCCAAAAAGACCAATATACAGACGAAATACCCTTTCATTTTTCCTTTACGATTCCATATGAATAAGTTTGCAGGATGTAGTCGTTGATTATTCATTTCGCTATCGGATCATGTTATCTTCCCGACACCTCGATTAACAGCGCCAATAATGCATCATATATAAATGAAGAAAAAATTCCAAGCGAAATGGTAAAACGGCATGTCAGACAATCCATCATTGACCTGCTTATGAAAAATATCCCTTCAGGCCTATTTGGACCGCATGGTGTAGCTGCCGTTCCATCCTTTTCCCGGCGGCGATTCTTTAAATTCAAAACAACGTTCAAGCATGGTTTTGCTGGGTCCGTCTTCGGAAACCAGGGATAACGCGGCCTGAAACAATTCAACAGCCTTGTCCCATTGCTGGTTTCTGTAAGCGTGAAGACCCGCTGCATATTGTTTCGTCATATCCATCCGATTTGAATCGATATCTCCCCTATAACCCATGAGTTCATAAACCGTCACCGGTTCATCCCTGCCCACCACATTGATGGAATCGATTTCACGGGTAAATATATTGCCGTTCAATCCTTGATGGGTAGAATTGCTGACGAGGGTATATATTCCGTAGATCTTATTTACCCCCTCCAATCTTGCAGCCGTATTGACCGTATCGCCCATCATGGTGTAGTCCATTCGGTTTTTTGAGCCCATGTTACCCACCACAGCGGGACCGGTGCAAAGTCCGATACGCATTTTAAGTTCGGGTTTATCCTGACCTCTCCAGTGATTTCTGAGTTCGATCATGCGATTTTGCATGTCGATGCTGGCATTGCAGGCAACCTCCGGATGATTTTTGAGCTCATTGGGTGCACCGAAAAATGCGATGATGGCATCGCCTTCGAATTTGTCCACCGTGCCCTCGTGCCGTAAGATGATATCGGTCATTTCAGTGAGAAATTCGTTTAAAAGTTCTACCAGTTCATGGGGAGTGAGTTTTTCCGAAATGCTTGTGAATCCCTGTACATCGGAAAAAAAGGCGGTGATATCCCGCTGTTCGCCGCCCAATATGAGTTTGTCAGGTGAATCGATCAACTGCTGGACCACGGAAGGGGCCAGGTAAGTCGAAAACGCCCCCCTGATCCATCGTTTTTGCCGCGCTTCCACAAGATATTTGTAGATGTTTTTCCCCACATAGAGCAGTAAAATCACCGACAATGGATAAACCACATTTAAAATCCAGCCCTTGTCGGAAAAAAAGAACTGGCATATCAATATGTGGCCGATAAATACGGAGATGCAGAAAAGGGCGCCATAGAAAGCCCCGACCCGTGGAAGGACGAATCCGAGCATCAGGCCCCCGACAACCATGAACAACAAATCGAAAACAGTGGTCCATGCCGGTTGTCTCAGGAAATCCTCTGACAATACCGTGTCTATAAGATTGGCATGAATCTCGAGGCCGGGGAACACATTGCCGAACGGTGTCACACGCATATCATAGATGGCGGTGGCGGTTACGCCCACCAGAACGATTTTATCCTTAAACGTTCCGTCCGGGACGTTGCCATGAATAATATCGGTGACCGGGATATGGGGGTATGTTTTTTCTTTCCCCCGGTAGTTGATAACGATTTGCCCCAGCTCATCGGAGGGGATCTCCAGTTTCCCGATTCGCACCGACTCCACCCCATAGTCTGCGATTTTCAAAGATATGGGCTCGTTCTTGAACGCGCTGATGGCCACAAGAGAGAGCGGTGCATACAGCAGGTCTTTAAATTTGATCACGGCAGGCATCCTGCGGACCACACCGTCAAGATCCGGAACCATTGAGAAGGTGCCGGCATATTCGGAGGCCTGGGAGATCCCTGCAATATTGGGTTGAGGCGCCAACGCCTCTCTCAAGGGCGCTTTCTGAGCAAGGCCCGATGTATAATGGACCATCTTGTACGCGGAGCCTCGAATTAACTTTTCGTAAGCGGAAAGCGCTTCCTGCCCGATATGGCCGGCACTTCCCTTGTCCATCTGGAAAAAGAAGCCCAGCACGACCTTTGCCTTTGAGTCTCGAATGGCTTCCGCAAGGAGTCGGTCATAATCGGATTGATGCTTCAGGCGTTCGAAATATTCCCTCATATCCGGAGATTGGGTGCTGAAGCCTTGAATTTTTTGTTCTACGGCATCCAGCATTTCAACCAGGCGTTTGTTGTCCGGTTCCAGAAACCCGATATCAAAGGCGATGACCTTAGCCCCGGCATCCGAAAGTTTCTTTACCAATGCAGCCATCTTAGCCCGAGGCCAGGGCCATTTTCCCTCTCTGGCCAGGCTTTTCTCGTGAATGACCGCCAATACGACATCGGGTCCGGGTTTGATGTCTCCCCTGGATGTAAATCGAAGATCTATGGTTTTCAGTTCCATGAGATCGAGAAACGGTATCCCCGTCAGATAAGCAGCGCTTCCGATAAGGATGGCGGAGATGGAGATGTAAATCGGTCGAAACTTGAACAGGGATTTGAGACGTGAAGCCATAGCAAGTCCTTTGTTTAGGATTCGTTGCCGGTAATTGCGCTCGTGACAGTTCCTATGTGTCCCCAATTGCTTTCTTTTTTGAGCTTATAATGAAAGACGAGTTAAAAGTCAACCAAATCAAATACCTATGGCTTCACTGATCGTTTGGAAACTTGAATATTGATTTTACCTGACGGGGCAACTATAAGGGCTATGGACAGCGATATTTAAAGTGGCAGTCTTTTAATTTTACGGTTCAATAACCCAAAAGAAGGCTAAACCTTTGGGGAACTGAATTGTTCCTGAGACGATGTAATGGTTTCAGGTTTCAGTGTTAAACTCTAAGGTGCGGATGTTTCCTGACACCCGAAACCTGACACCCGTAACAATGATTATTACTATTTTGATCGAACAAGGAGGTATATCAAATGGATTGGGGAATGCAAAATCGACTTTCAAGATTGATTCAATCGGATGGGCACTGCATGTTTCTTCCCATCGATCACGGTTATTTTCAGGGCCCCACTTCACGGTTGGAAAAACCCGGCGAGACCATCCGGCCGCTTGTTCCGTATGCCGACGGTCTTTTTGTAACACGAGGGGTGCTCCGTGCATGCGTTCCACCGGACAACAGCCCACCGGTCATTCTGAGGGTTTCGGGTGGAACCAGTGTGGTGGGTAAAGATTTGGCCCACGAATCCCTTACCACGTCCGTTCAGGAGGCGATCAGACTCAATGTCGCTGCGGTCGGCATGTCCATCTTCATCGGGAGTGACTATGAATACGATTCTCTGGTCAATCTCGGAAAGCTTGTGGACGAATGCGAAACGAACGGAATTCCGGTTATGGCGGTTACTGCAGTCGGCCGGGAACTGGAAAAGAGAGATGCCAGATATTTGGGGCTGTGTTGCAGAATTGCTGCCGAGTTCGGCGCCAAAGTGGTGAAGACCTATTGGTGTGAAGCGTTTGACAAGGTGGTTGAGGGGTGTCCGGTTCCAATCGTTATGGCCGGAGGGCCAAAGTGTGAGACGGAGCGGGAAGTGTTTGAATTCGTGCATGATGGCATGCAAAGGGGTGCCATCGGTCTTAATCTGGGCCGCAATGTATGGCAGCACCCACACCCGGTGCCTGTGATGAAGGGGTTGCGGGCGATTGTCCATGGAAATGCCGATGTTAAGACGGCAGTGGACATCTACGAAGAAGAAAAACAAAAAGCTTGAAAGCCGTCTTTAGATGGAAAACCTTTATAATACAGAGGATGCAAGACAATTTATTCAACAATGCTCAGCGTATTCCCGCGAGCTGGCATTGAGGGTATATACTTCCCGGCTTATCGGAAAAAACCGGGATCTTGTATTGCATGGGGGCGGGAACACTTCCGTAAAATGCAGGATCAAAAACATTCTGGATGAGGAGATCGATGTTCTGTTTGTTAAGGGTAGCGGATGGGATTTGGCGACCATGGAGCCGGAGGGGTTTGCCGGGCTGATGCTGGATCCGATCCGGAAACTGCGGCGTCTCGATTCCCTGTCCGATGAAGCGATGGAAAACCAGCTCGCCATTAACCGCATTGAAAGCCGTTCGCCGAATCCCTCGGTAGAGGCCTTGCTGCATGCATTCCTGCCCCATAAATATATCGATCATACCCATGCCGACAGTATTCTTATACTGACAAACCAAAAGCAGGGGAAAGCATTTGTTGAAGAGGCGCTGGGCAGCCGGGTAACGATTATTCCGTATGAGATGTCCGGCTTTCCATTGGCAAAGGCGGTTGCAGAGGCTTATGAAGATGCCCCGGATGCGGATGCTGTTGTGGTGATGCATCACGGCATCTTTACCTTTTCCGAAGAGGCGAAGACCGCCTATGACAACATGATCCGATTTGTCACCCGGGCCGAAAAATTTATTGCAGAAAAAATCCGTACCTCACCCATCGGCGTTCAAGACGCCGGTATGGATAAGGAGGGCGGTTCCGAATCCGACATCGTCCGAGTGGCGCCTGTACTCCGCGGCGCTGTTTCCCGGCCGGCGCCGGACGGCCGGCTGCGCCGATTTTACATCGAGGCGCGGACATCGCCCGACCTGGTGAAAGCGTCATTGTCTCCGGAAGCAAGAGAGATCTGCCGGTCAGGGGTATTGACACCGGATCATGCTATCCGGACCAAGCACCAAATGGTTTTTATCGATCATGTGCCTGAACTTGACGATGATTTGAAGGATCTCGTCAATATGGCCATCGATGCGTTTAAAACCGATTTTAAACGATACTGCCGAAACCAAGCGGATTTGAATCCTTATCCGATCCTGTTTTTGGTTTCCGGAGTGGGAATGATCGCTCTGGGAGAGACCCGAAAGGCTGCGCGGGTCAGCGCGGATATCGGGGAGCATACCATTCGAGCGAAATTGTTGGCGAATGCGCTGGGGGGTTACAAGCCGATTGCGGAATCTCATGTCTTTGACATGGAGTGCTGGAATCTGCAGCAGAAGAAGTTGGGAAAAGACATGAAGCCCCTTCAAGGACAAGTGGCGATCATAACAGGCGGTGCGGGTGCCATCGGTTATGGCATTGCCAAACAGGTTCTTGCTGCAGGAGCGGTGGTTGTTATTTCCGATATCGACGGCTCCCGGTTGAATCGTGTGCATCATTTGCTTGCCGAAGCCTTTGGTGAGGATCGAGTAGAAGCGATGGTCATGGATGTCACGGATCTGGACTCCGTTGAATCCGCATTTAAGGAAATCTGCCGTCGGTTGGGCGGGATCGACATTGTGGTCCCCAATGCAGGTATTGCCCATGTGGCCAAGCTGGAGGATCTGAAACCGGAAAAATTTGATCAGGTAATATCCGTCAATCTGAAAGGCACCTATACGGTTATCAAAGGGGCAATACCCATATTCAGGCGGCAGGGAACCGGCGGAAATATTGTCGTTATCAGTTCCAAGAACGTATTCGATCCGGGAGCCGCCTTCGGTGCCTATAGCGCTTCCAAAGCCGGCGCCCATCAGATATCAAAAATTGCCGCACTTGAACTGGCGGAGTTAGGGGTGCGGGTGAATATGGTCAACCCGGATGCGGTCTTCGGCGATGACACCATCGGTTCGAAGCTGTGGGAAGAGGTGGGTCCCGATCGAATGAAATCGAGAGGGCTTGATGCCCAGGGCTTAAAGGATTATTACCGGCAGCGGAGCCTTTTAAAGGTTCAGGTATCGGGAGAACATGTGGGAAATGCCGTTGTGTTTTTTGCCAGTGAACTGACGCCCACCACCGGAGCGTCTCTACCGGTGGATGCGGGGAATCCGGCAGCGTTCCCGAGATAAGCTCAGGCGCGTCCTCCGCTCCAGCTCAATTTGGACTTGAGAATATCATAGTAGTTCTGTCCCGGAAGACTTATCATGGTCACCGGATACTTCCCCTTTTTGATAATTATGGTATCCCGATCATCGATTTCCAATCCCTCCTGACCGTCAAAGGTCAACATGATATCCGATGATTTTGCCCCCAGCCGTATGGTGATGCAGGCAGTATCCGGAATGATAAGGGGACGGTTGGTGAGGGTGAAAGGGCAAATGGGAGTCATGATGATTCCGGGAACAGTCGGGTGAATGATCGGTCCTCCTGCGGCAACGGAATACGCCGTGGAACCGGTGGGGGTAGCCACGATTAGACCGTCCGCCCGATAGGTCGTCAGATAATGTTCGTCGATATAAGTATCGATGTTGGCCAGCCGGGCAAGCGCACCTCTGTTTATCACGACATCGTTTAGGACGGTTTCGCATGCACGATCTATTTCATCGCGGACAACCCGAACCATCAACCGTATCCGGGTTTCGGTAGAGAATTCTTTTTTTAACACCGCATCAGCAGCGGATATCAGGCTTTCTTCGGATGTTTCAGCCAAAAACCCGATATCTCCAAATTTGATACCGAGGATGGGTATTTTCTGATCTCCGATCCATCGAACCGCACTTAAGAATGTACCGTCCCCCCCGAGTACGAATACACAGAACAAATCTGCAGGCGCCGAATATTTTGTGTTATTCCGGTTGGTTAACTCAAAGGGCCTGTTTTCCTTTCTGATAACGGCAGTTCCCTGAGCATGGAGCCACTTCTCCAGTTCATCGGCTTTGCGACCCGCTTTGGGATCCGCTTTAACGAAGATCCCGATTTTTTTAATAATCTGAGTAGCTTTCATTTGGATAACCGTGAATAGGGTTAAATCTCTAAGATCTTGAAATCTCTAATACTAAGATATTATTAGTACGGCAAGGCTTTTTCCGAATCTCGTGTCGACCATTTGTATCGGGCCTTTTCTGATGCATCTGAATCGCAATTTATCCAGGCTCTTTCGGCAAGCGGAAGCCTGCCGGAACCATACGAAATGGGAGGCATTTTTTAGGGTATTTAAATATTTTGCTTGACAGCGGAGGCCAAAGTTCTGTAACGGTCATAAGGTTGTGTGGCTATTTTGTAGCCAGTTTTATCCGCGATGGTCCCGTGCTTTAATATGCTTTCGATAAGCGATATCACGCTGTGCGGGGTCTTTCGGGTAATGAAATAGAAGAACGGGTATCCCCTATGTCATCCGGCCGGGTCCAGAGAAAACGTCTAGGGCGATGTGGTGGCCATTGCAGCCTAGCGGGCCGGGGGGAGGATATCCAGCGACTGAAGCAAACTTTGGTCGCAGCTGATGTGCCTATCGCCGGATTGGGCGGGCGTGACGACGGATTTTTACGGGTGGATAAAAAATTGCACCTGACCTTTGCCCAAATCAATAATAATCCCATGATACCGAGAGGAGGTGATGAATTCCCATTTAGGCTATGGCTTTAACCAACAGCAGGTTGAATTTTTCAATACTGTTATTCAGAAAGGAGAGGAACTCATGAAACGGATTTTAACTCTTTTTATCGTTTTGATTGCAGTCTTTTGTTTGGCCATGCCCGCTGCCGCAGCCGGCAAGGGTGTGGTAAAAATTAAAAAAGGCGAACCGGTTCACATCGCATACTGGTTTGTCATTTCCGGACCGAACACCTCGTTGGGTATGGACACGGTGCGGGGCATTGAAATCGCTATCGAAGATTTCGGCAAAAAAATCAAGGGCCATCCCATCAAGCTGACCGGTGAGGACACCGGCTGCGGTCCTGAAGGCGGGCAGGCAGCCGCCACCAAGATCGCTTCCGACCCCTCCGTCGTAGCGGCCATCGGCTCCAACTGTTCCAGCGCGGCCAAACCGGGTGTTCCGATTCTCTGGGCGGCCGGTATCCCGTCGGTTTCCCCTTCCAACACAGCGCCTTATCTGACGGACCCCAAACGGGGAGACGGCTACAGCGGCTATCTGCGGACCTGCCACAACGACACGGTTCAGGGGGCAGTGGCGGCCCAGTTCGCAAAGGATGTATTGAAGGTTACCTCGGCGGCTACCATCCATGACGGCAGCGTCTATGCCGAGCAGCTGGCGCAGGTGTTTGCTGCGAACTTCAAGAAGATGGGCGGAAAAATTACCGCTCAGGAAGCGGTCAGCCCCGGGGACACGGACATGCGTCCGGTGCTGACCTCCATTGCAACCGGTAAACCGGGCCTTATCTACTACCCGATCTTCATCGCCGAAGGCGGACACATCACCCGTCAAGGCAAAGAGGTTTCCGGTCTGGAAAAAACCAAGATGATGGGGGCGGACGGCATCTTCTCCCCTGACTTCTACAAAGCCGCCGGCGAAGCCGCTGTGGGCATGTATCATACCAGCCCGGATTTTTCAGCGTTCCCCGCCGCATACAAGGACTTCCTGAAGAAGCATCAGGAGAAATACGGTAAAAAACCGGAGGCGCCGTTCCACGCGCATTCCTACGACGCCGCCATGATGATTTTAAAGTCGATCGACAAGGTTGGGGTTGCGGGTAAGGACGGCTCTCTGACCATCGACCGTATGAAGCTGCGTGACGCCATGTACGCCACCAAAGGCTTTAAAGGAATGACCGGTACGTTGAACTGTGACAAATACGGTGACTGTGCGGATCCGCGGATTGCCGTATACGAGACCAATATCGATAACATCAAGAAGGGCGAAATGCCCACTATGCCTATCTGGAAACCTTACAAATAAAAGGGATGAGAAACCCGGTTTCAGCATCATCAATGAAATCGGGTTTCTCTATGCAAAAATTGACAAACAGGCCCGCGTTCCGGCGGGCCTGACCCTATTCAAAGACTCGGTCTGACCCTGACCTGTACACCTGATACCGGGTGGGTTCAGGTGATATCAGGGGATGGAGGGTATTATGTTTCAACGCTGGAAGGAAAGTATCACACCCACCGATATCGTGATGTGGCTGATCGGAGGTACGCTGCTTTTGATGGTTATTTGGGGTTCCGTCGCCACTCTCGTCGCAGGCAAGTATACCGGTCGGCACTGGATCGACTTCGTTATTTTCGGCTTGGCTCAGGGAAGCATTTATGCCCTGATCGCCACGGGGTACACCATGGTATACGGTGTCTTGCGGATGATCAATTTCGCCCACGGCGAGGTATTTATGAGCGGACCCTACACCGCTTACTTTGTGGCGGCCGCCATGTACCGGTCCGATTTCCTCGATAAACACCCGTTTACCGCCCTGTTCGTTATTTTTGTTGTGGCCATGGCGATATCCACCATGATCGCCTATTTTCTGGAAAAAATCGCATATCGTCCCCTGAGGGGCGCTCCCCGTTTGATTCCGCTGATTACCGCCATCGGGGCCTCTTTCTTTTTGCAGTACATGTTTCGGGGATTATACGGATCCGGTTTTCAGGCGTATCCGGTGATCAAGATTTTCGAGGGCGCATGGGTGATATTCGGCATCCGGATCCTGAAATTTCAACTGGTGGTGATCGTCGCCGCCATCCTGCTCATGGCGGCCCTCTACAGTTTTATTATGCTGACCCGGGCGGGAAAGGCGATCCGGGCCGTATCGGAAGACAAGGAAGCCTCATCCCTGATGGGGATCAATGTGGACGGCATGATTTCCACCACCTTCATTATCGGGGGGATGGCCGCCGGCGCGGCCGGTGTCCTCTATGCCTTGATGTTCAAACAGGTTCACTTTTTCATGGGATTTATTCCCGGGATCAAAGCCTTCACCGCGGCGGTCTTGGGCGGTATCGGCAATATCCCCGGAGCCATGCTGGGGGGGATTTTCCTTGGATTGATCGAGTCCGTGGGACCGAGTCTGTTTTTGGACGGCCTGGGAATCCCCGCCCCGTACCAGTTGAAAGACGCCATCGCCTTTACGATGCTTGTTTTGGTGCTCATCTTCAGGCCCATGGGTATTATGGGTGAACGCCTCGCAGCAAAGAAGGCTTAACCGTCAGGAAAGAAAAGGAAAAAGAGAGGATCATGACACAAACGCGCTCTTTATGGGAACACGGAGTAAAAACCGGCATCATCGGCGGGGTTGCCGTACTGGTCATCGCTCTGGTGGGGATGGTGGAGTCGTTTCACCGACGCGACATCATTGCCGAAGTCATCACCATGGGGCAAGTCCTGCTGCTGATTGGAGGCGTGTTCATAGGGTACATTGCGGCAAAGCGCACCGGCAGCGATGAGTCACTCGCTCCCGGCCTTAACGCCGTGATCGGAAGTTCGGTTACCGGAGGGTTTTTGGCCTTTCTGGTCATCGTGGGCAGGCTGATCAATTTGCGGGCCGTACTGGTCAACGCCTCCCCCATGCTGTATAAGCTGTTAACCCTCGGGCACAAGGGGGTCGCGGGTATCTTTATCATTCTCTTGATCGGGATGGGTTGCGGTGTATTCGCAGCAGCTCTTTTTTATCTGCCGCGACTGACCCGACGGGTAATCATTTTGTCCCTGAGCAGCATGATCATTGCAGGCGTTTTGCAGGATCTTATACGACCGGTCATCGCTGCATGGGGCCCGGTGGCCGTCGTCAGTGAGTGGCTCTTTACCGGTAACGGGCTCACCGTGTCGGGTTCCATTTCAATCGTAATACTGATTGCGGTCGTGATGACGGCTTGGGCCCTGAAGGGTCAGGATATTAAATCCGGCTATGGGAACCTTTCCGGAGGGAGCCAGCGCGGGATCAAGATCAGCGCCTTTTTCATGTTGGCGGTGGTTTTGTTAGCTTTGCCTCATATCCTCGGCCTCTTTCTCAGTGAAGTGCTCACCATCGTGGGCCTTTACGTGCTGTTGGGTCTGGGGCTCAATATCGTCGTGGGGTACGCCGGCATGCTGGATCTCGGTTATGTGGCATTTTTTGCCATCGGTTCTTATGTGACCGCCGTTTTAACATCCCCGGAACTGGGGTTTTTCAGCCTGACCTTCTGGCAGGCACTTCCCTTCGCCGTTGTTCTGGGGATTTTTTTCGGGGTCTTGCTCGGCATCCCGGTTCTGAAAATGCGGGGTGATTATCTGGCCATCGCCACCCTGGGCTTCGGCGAAATCATCCGGATTCTCGTACTTTCAGATTTCTTACGGCCTTGGCTGGGGGGCGCACAAGGCGCCGGTAAGATTCCCAAAGCCGCCATTATGGGATATCAGTTCATAACCCCCCAGCAGATTTATTACTTGATCCTGGCCGGTTGTATCCTTGTGGTCTTCATTTCACTCCGTCTGAAGGGGTCACGGCTGGGGCGAGCCTGGATGGCCATGCGGGAGGATGAGGACGTGGCCCAGGCCATGGGGATCAATCTGGTGGCCACCAAGCTGCTGGCTTTTGCCACCGGGGCCGGGTTCTCCGCCTTGAGCGGCGCCATCTTTGCCAGCAAGCTCGGTTCGGTCTATCCTCACAGCTTCAACGTGATTATCTCAATCAACATCCTCTGTTTGATCATTGTCGGCGGCATGGGAAGCATACCCGGTGTTATCGTCGGTGCCGCCGCCCTGGTAGGGTTGCCGGAGCTGTTGCGGGAGTTTGCAGAATATCGATTGCTGGTCTATGGAGCCGCGTTGGTGGCGATGATGATTTTGAGACCCGAAGGGCTATGGCCGGAAGTGAGGCATAAAATGGAGCTTCATGCAGAAGAGGAAAACAATATCGGGGAACCAGAACCGTCCACAGCGACCTAGACCGGTATTGAGGAGGACAAATGGCTGCTATTCTCACAGCAAATAACATGACAAAACGATTCGGCGGGTTGGTGGCAGTGGATTCTCTGAATGTCGAAATCGAAGAAAACAGCATTCACAGCATCATCGGTCCCAACGGTGCGGGTAAAACCACTATCTTCAACTGCATTACCGGATTTTACAAGGCTGAAGAGGGGGTCGTCTTATTTGACAATCACTCCCTGCTGGGATTGCTCCCGGACCGGATCGTCTATTTGGGGATTTCCCGCACCTATCAGAATATCCGTCTCTTCCCCAACCTGACGGCCAAGGAGAACATCCTGGTCGGCTTGCACTGTCATCTCAAATCGGGATTCCTCGGCATCGTACTGAATCTGTCGAAGACGCAGAAAGAAGAAAAGGAAGCGGAAGAAGAGGCGGACCGTCTTTTAGCGTTTATTAACATGAGCGGCAAGGGCGATTTTCTGGCCAAGAATTTTCCTTACGGTGAACAGCGGCGGTTGGAAATAGCCCGCGCTCTGGCGGCCCGGCCCAAACTGCTGCTGCTGGACGAGCCCACGGCCGGAATGAACCCGAGCGAAACCCAGGCGATGATGGATTTCATTCAACACCTGCGTGATGAGCTGGGGATCACGATTATCCTGATCGAGCACCAGATGCGCGTGGTCATGGGAATATCGGAAATCGTGACGGTTTTGGATTACGGCAAAAAGATCGCCGAGGGAACGCCGGGCGAGATCCAGAAAAATCCGGATGTCATCGAGGCTTACCTGGGCCGGGGAAGCGCGGCCGAAATCCGGTAACGGAAAGCACACGAAGGATGTTATCGTATAGGAATTTTCTTTGGACGCTGATGAACGCAGATTATATTGACTGGATGCTTGATGTTCAATGCTCGATAGTTGAGTTGGACATGTGCGTTGATTCATCATTAACATCGAGTATCGAGTATCCAGTATCGAGTATCGATAACTAAATATCTGCGTCCTATTTATTTGTTTGAGGTGAACGAATATGGCAATGCTCGAAGTCGAAAATGTACACGCCTACTACGGAAAGATCCATGCCCTGAAGGATATTTCCTTAAACATCGATAAGGGCGAAATCGTTACGCTTATCGGTGCCAACGGGGCGGGTAAAAGTTCCACGTTGAAGACCATGAGCGGTTTGTTGCGGCCCCGCCAGGGTTCGGTCCGGCTGGAGGGAGAGGACCTGACGGCTCTTCGTGCCCACGAGATTGTGACCCGGGGCGTGATCCAGGTGCCCGAGGGCCGACGGATTTTCGGCCAGCTTACGGTAATGGAAAACCTCGATATGGGGGCTTTCACCTGCCGGGACAAGCAACAGATAAAAACAAATATCGACAAGGTGTTCATCCTGTTTCCCAGGCTGCAGGAACGGCGCCGGCAGGTGGCCGGTACATTAAGCGGCGGCGAGCAGCAGATGCTGGCAATGGGGCGTGCGTTGATGGCCAATCCCCAAGTGCTTTTACTTGACGAACCTTCAATGGGGCTGGCACCGGTGCTGGTGGATAGCATTTTCGACACGATTCGACGGCTTCATAAAGAAGGCACCACCATCCTCTTGGTGGAACAGAATGCCCGGATGGCACTGCAGGTGGCTAGCCGTGGATACGTTATTCAGACCGGCGTGGTGGTGCTCAGCGACTCGGCGGAAAACCTGCAGAAAAACGAAATGGTAAGAAAAGCCTACATGGGCGAAAACTAAGGGCAGAATGCCAATTCCTTGACGATTGCTACCTCTCACTCAAATCTATTTTTAAACAGAAACAGAGAATACTATCTCCACTTGCCCTGAATAGCCGAATGGTGTCCATATCTTTTCCTGACTCGTCTCTCCCTTGTATTGCCGGCATATTTATTGCTTTCCTTGTTTAGAATAACATATAGAAGAACTTAGTTCGCTTTGCTCACAATTGGAATACTGGAATATTGGAACGCTGGAATGATGGGTTTAGTTGCACTGCAATGTTGAGCGTCAGTTAAAAACCATAATATCAATAGGTTGTAGAATTTCCGAGACGTTTAATTGGGATGAAACAGCATGAGACGACGGTATGTGATCGGTTGTTTTCCGATTCTGATGGTACTGGTTTTATGTCTTTCGATTTCCGGGTCGTTGGCCCAATCTCCGCCTCGTGAGAAGGATCGAAATCAGGCATTTAAGGATTCCGGATATACCAAAGGAAACGAAGAGGCTATTGAGATTCTGCGTCGGATGTCTCCTGAAGAGATTTCGCGATTGGATCAAAAACTCGCAAAGGCGCTGGTTTATTATTATGACAGGAAATATGCATCGGCCTTGCCGATTTTCCTCGAGGTTGCCGAAACGGTCGAGACCATGGATCTTCGGTTCTGGATCGGGGTCAGTGCCATGCATATTGGGAAAACCGATCTGGCCGTCGAGAAATTTCAAAGTATGCTTGCCGTCGATCCTGAATTACACCGTGTCCGCTTGGAGCTCGCCGCCGCCTGCTTCAGAGCCAAACGGTACGATGAAGCCCGCAAGGAGCTTGATCGGGTCAAGACCGCAGTTCCATCTCCACCGCCTGCGGTGATGGAAAATATTGAAAGACTGCTCGCCGCCATCGATGAAAGAACCCGTCAATTTTTCTGGAATGCCCGATTGTTCCAGGGGATACTGTTTGACGACAACGTTAGTGCCGGGCCGGATGAGAGAGAACTTGCCGTGGTTGGCGGTACGTTAACGTTGGATGATGCATCCAAAAAACTTGCGGATGAAGCATCGGTTACCGATCTTGTGGGAAGCATTATATATGACTTTGGCGGAAGAGGCGGCTTCATGTGGAACCTTGAAGGCAGCTTGTACAACCGGGCCTATTTCAGCGAGAGCCAATTCAATTTTTTCCTTGCCGATTTCACCACCGGACCGTGGTGGGCTCATCAACGGGGAATATTAAAGGTTCCGGTCGGATATTCCTATCTAGAATACGGCAGCGATAGATTGTCGCAGATTTTTCATTTCCGCCCCTCTTATGAGTTCCGTTTCGCGCCGAATATCAGCCTGAAAGGATCTTATGGCTTAAGTAATACCAATTATTATGCATCCGGCAATTCGGATTTGGAAAATACCCGGCAGCGGTTTGAACTACTCCCCACCTTCTATTTGAAAAACAGAAATCATATCTTCACTGCAGCAGCAGCTTATGAAACGACCGATGCGGAATCCGATCGATTCTCATACGATGGACCCATCTTCGGCGTTTCTTATTCCACCCGTCTGCCTTTCGGCACCGAGGTGTATCTCGGATACGAATGGTATCGGAGGGACTACGACGATAAACCGCTGCTCTATGATGTTGTCCGGGAGGATGAACAGAACAGAATTGTAGTGTCGTTGAACCAGCCCTTCCTGGATCATTTTTTTGCTGCCTTCAGCTTTGAGTACGTCGACAATGATTCCAATGCGGCACTCTATAAGTATGATCGCAAGACATATCTCATCAGCATCGGAGCCAGATTCTAAGGAGTAAAAATGAAACGATATCCTTTAATCATGTTTATCTCCCTTTCATTGCTGCTTACAGGCTTTGTCACTTCTCATGCCCAGGCTCAAACAATAGAATTGCCTGAGGAGTTAAAAGGGGTGGATGTATCAGAAAGTTTTATCGCCTCCGGATCGGAAGAAATCGGGGAGATTCAGACGGTGACCGGTCATGTGATTGTCTTTCATGAAGACAACAAACAGGCATATTTTGCATCGAACGGTGTTCCGTTGTTTAAGCAGGATGTGGTTTATACCTTGGCCGAATCCCGTTGCAGAATAAAGTTTACCACCGAAGACATCATTACCATGGGCGACAACACACGAATCGGGATCGAAACCTATTTGGACAGTCCGGAAACGGGTGAAAAACGATCCGTCATCCGTTTGCTGAAGGGCAAGGCCATGTTTTACATACTGAAACTATTCAAGTATAAAATTATTAATACGGCAGTGAACACGCCCACCGCAATCATCGGCGTCAGGGGAACACAGTTCGGTACCGAGGTTAGACCGGTTGCTGATATGAAGGCGGAACTCACCCCTCTCTATCTGGCCGATGCATCGGGCGGCTTGGACTGGTTGTCCCAAGTCCCGGCCGGTGCGCCTGAAACAGAGACCATCGTCCACTGTTTCGAAGGGGCGGTTGAAGTATTTTCTCCCATCGACCAGGTCTCCAGAATGATAGGGGAAGGTCAGTCCCTTGATGTCTCTCCGGCGGGTGTCGGCTCGGTCCGGCGCACCGATCCTCAAGTGGCCAGGGAATTCAAGACGAAAACCGAAGCCCCTGCATTTGAGTCTTCTGAAGGTAAGGACGAAGGTTCCGGAGAACAGGGGGAAGGCAAAGCGGAACAGGGTGAATCGGAGGCGGAAGAGTCGTCAGAAGATACCGGGGGCGAGGAGCAATCGGCCGAAGGTGTGGACACCAGCCTGGTGCAAGATGTAACCCAGAACCAGACGACTCAGAAAATTGAAGAGAACAAGCCGAATGTGGGCAGGGGCGGCTATCTTGTAGGCATGCTGACCCGAATAGACGGGAGTAATAAGAGGTTTCAGCATGCATACATCAGTGATGAGATACAGGATTTCGGGAGCGGAGAATCGCTAAAGGCCAGAGACCTCCTGGGTGGGGATCCGGGTAATCCCCTTTTGCTGATCGGCGGCGGTGAGGTGAATCCCGGGGAGGGAGAAGAAGCGGATGCAAACCTGATCAGTGTTGATGTCGATTCGGGCACCGGCCGGGAAACCATAACCGGCCCCTTTAAGGTGCATGACGTTACCATCGGCGCTGACGAGTTTATGGCTTGGGGATACTGGACGGTTCCACAGATAATGACCAGCCCTTCCGGTGATCAATACACCGTCGACAACCGGGGATACTGGATTGAGGGAGATGTCACTCGTGATGATGAAATCAGCGCCCTTGCTTCAAACAATGTGACCGGAACCTATACCGGAAGCGCACACGGCACCTACTGGACCGATACCGAAGGGGCTGATATGGCGGGCGACTTCAAAGCCCGTGTGGATTTTGCTAACAAGGAGATCAGCGACTTCAGCCTGTCGGTCTCCGGGGGCGGCCACAGCGCCACCATCGAGAATGCAAGCGGAAAATTTTCCAGTAATTCCCCGGAATTTTGGATCGATCCTTATTCCCAGGGTTCGGTGTGGCAAATCGACGGTCAGGATGCCTTGCCGAACAAAAAGGAAGCATTCGGCGCCGTATTCGGGAAAGATGCAAAGAAAATGGGCGGCGCCTGGAAAATGGATGCGCCCAACGGAAACGGCGAAGCCCATGCCGCCGGTCTGTTTGAAGGAAGCCGGTAATCAGGTTTTTGGACGCAGATACATGCGGGTAAAATGATTATGATGTTTGGATCTTCACCAAAAAAGGTGGTGTAACCTTGAGGGTTCGAGGGGCCAAGGATTCAAGGGTTCGGGTGAAATCTATTTTAAGACATGGTTCTGCAGTTGTTCCAATCGAGGGCTTAATTCAACCGGATAGACGTGCCTTTTGTTGATTTCTTTGTACTTCTCGCCAAGGAGAGAGAAGTTTTCTTTGAAACGATTTCTTATGGATTCCAGAGAAGGAGTGGATTGGGTTCGAATACCGTTTTCAAAAAATTTTTCCAGCAAAGGACGACTGTTATTTATCCGATCATCTCTTAATCCGATGATATCTTTCACATATCGACCCTGCGGATCGGTGTCTCGGAAAACCTGCTTTTTTCCGGCCAAAGTCATTTTTCCCGGGCTCAGTTTCCGGACCGGTCGGTTATCGAATTGTACGAGTTTATATACGATGTCCATGTGGGGTGCATCAGCAGCGACGCCCACCTTGGTTCCGACACCGAAGGCGTCGATTTCAGCTCCCTGAGAGAGCGCCGCATCAATTTTGTATTCATCAAACCCGCTGCTGGCAAAAATTTTGACTTCCGGAAACCCAGCAGCATCCAATATTCTTCGAACCTTTTTGCTGAGATCCACCATATCACCGCTATCCAGCCGAACGCCGACGAGTGCTTTTCCCCGACTTCTTAACTCTTGAGCCACACGGACCGCGTTTTTAGCTCCCTCAATGGTATCGTAGGTGTCGATGAGAAGCACCGTGCTTTCCGGAAACACCTTTGCATAAGCGTGAAACGCTTCATGTTCACTGTCGAATGCGGTGATAAAAGAATGCGCCATGGTTCCGGATACGGGGATGCCGTATATCTTTCCGGCCAGCACATTGCTGGTCGCCGTAAACCCGGCAATGTAAGTGCTTCGGGCAACCTTTATACCCGCCCAATGGCCCTGTGTCCTTCTGAGGGAAAAATCGATAAGCGGTTTTCCTCCTGCGGCATGGAGGCACCTTGCCGCTTTGGCGGCGATCAGCGTCTGAAACCCGATGGTATTCAAGACCAAGGTTTCAAGGATTTGCGCCTCTATAATGGGGGCCGTAATCTCCAGGATAGGTTCATTGGGAAAGAAGATGGTTCCCTCCGGCATCGCATATACGGTGCCGGAAAATCGCAGGTCTTTCAGATAATCGATGAATTCAGGCGAGAAAAAAGCCGTCTGCTCCATATATCGGATATCGCTGTCTGAGAACCGGAAATCTTCGAGTTCCTTGAGAAGGTCGTCAAGCCCGGCAGCCACGTAGTAATTTCTCTCCGATGGGTCTTTGCGGACGAA
>Ga0180009_10002848_pt1 | contig 20108 bp, 20 predicted proteins | sample OS_PC_MetaG_FD_123537 | JGI IMG/M metagenome (GOLD analysis project Ga0180009, IMG submission 123537) | Groundwater microbial communities from the Aspo Hard Rock Laboratory (HRL) deep subsurface site, Sweden - OS_PC_MetaG | ecosystem: Environmental > Aquatic > Deep subsurface > Groundwater...
ACGACGTGCTGGTCCAGCTTGAAGAATCAGCCAATTGCATTAACGGTGTGCGTGTGCGAGAGCGTCATTGCGAGCGACCGCAGGGAGCGTGGCAATCTCACACGTTTCACAATCGTAAAAGTCAAATTGAGATCGCCATGTCGCTCGCTGACTCACTCCTCGCGATGACGGATTCCAGCGCGGATTTCATATCGACAATCGAGTGAAAAGGGATTGCCGTCTCCAAAAATGGACTTGACTGGGGAACTATTTGTTGCTACGATAGGTTTGAGACTGTAATGGAATAGGCTAACAACGCGGTCAGCAAACATGGAACGGAAACAGCCAGTCAAAGTACCCAGGAATACAGATTAAACTTGAACGATATTGCGCAAAAAACAGCACTTATACAAGCATCCGAAGGCTCCGACACCTCATCTGAGGCGGAAAGTGGGTCCAGAAGTCCGCATGGGCCGCACGAGTCGGTATAGCGGGGAGAGAATCGAATATGGCTACCCCTAAGCAGGCTCAGGACATAGCAATGAAAGATTTCATGTTCAAAGACTTCGATCCGCTGCAGGGTAAGCGGCTCGAAATCATGAACATTAACGGCGAGATTGTGGCCCAGAAGTGGATGCCGAAGATCTCGGACGAGAAGATCGTCGAAGCGTACAAAACTATGCTCTACGCGCGCATCGGTGATCTCAAGGCTGTCTCGTATCAGAGACAGGGGCGACTCTACACACTCCCGACCAATATCGGTCAGGAGGCCGCTGCTGTCGGTAGCGCGATGGCAATAGAGAAGAACGACTGGATGGTGCCGGCATACCGCGAACTTGGCGCATGGCTCGTCAAGGGCGCAACCATGAGGCACTATTTCTACTATTTCGGCGGAAGCGAAGAGGGGAGCCGGTTTCCCGAAGGGACACGACTCCTGCCGGTTTCTGTGCCGATCTCCTCACAATTGACTCATGCCGCCGGCATCGGCCATTCTATCAATTACAAAGGCGAAAAAGACGTCGTCATCACATACTTCGGCGATGGGGGGTCATCGCAGGGTGATTTCCACGAGGGACTCAACTGGGCCGCAGTCTTCAACTGCCCCGTGATATTCTTCTGCAACAACAATGGCTACGCCATATCGCTTCCGAGAAAAAAGCAGACAAAAGCTCGTACAATCGCGCAGAAGGCGATAGCCTATGAAATCCCCGGAATTCAAATCGACGGGAACGATTTCTTCGCAGTATACAGAGCAACATCTGAAGCGGCAAGATACGCTCGCGAAGGGCACGGCCCGGTGTTGATCGAAGCCGTCACCTACAGGCGCGGTGCCCATACCACATCGGATGATCCTACCAAGTATAGATCGGCTGAGGAAGAGAAAGAGTGGGAGCAGAAAGATCCGCTGCTGCGACTGCGGAAATATCTCGAATCGAAAAACCTTTGGGATGAGAAGAGTGAGCAGGATCATACGGAGGAATCAACTGCCGATATCGAGAGTCAGTTCAAGGAATACGAACAGTTCGAGGGCACTCCGTTGGAGGATATTTTCAAGTACCAATTAGAGGAGATGCCAGACAGCCTGAAGTCCCAGATGGTCGACATGCGCAACTTTATCAACAGGAAGGAGGGCTGATCCATGGCAGTAATGAATATTGTACAGGCAGTGAATTCAGCCCTTGATGCCAAGCTCGCGGACGATGAAAACGTACTTGTATTCGGCGAAGATGCCGGCTATGAGGGAGGCGTGTTCAGAGTCACGGAGGGTCTTCAGAAGAAATATGGCGACAAACGTGTTTTCGACACACCCCTCGCTGAATCAGTCATAATCGGAGCCGGAATCGGGATGGCTGCCAACGGCCTGCGACCCGTTTGCGAGATGCAGTTCTCCGGATTTATGTATCCGGCATTCAACCAAATTATTTCGCATGTTGGCCGAATGAGACTCCGTTCTCGCGGGACATATTCTGTCCCGATGGTGATCAGAGCGCCATATGGAGGCGGAATCAGGGCACTTGAGCATCACAGCGAAAGCGCGGAGGCCATTTACGGTCACATCCCGGGAATCAAAGTCGTGATCCCATCCACGCCATACGATGCGAAGGGTCTTCTTATCAGTGCAATCGAAGACAATGATCCGGTGATTTTCCTTGAACCGAAGAAGATATACAGGGCTATCAAACAGGAAGTCCCCGAAGAGCTATACCGCATCAAGATCGGCAAGGCCAAGGTTCTGCAGGAAGGTACACAACTGACTGTTGTCGCCTATGGCGCGATGATCAGGACGGTGCAACAGGCACTGCAGCACGCAAAGAAAGAGGGTTTGTCTATTGAGTTGATCGATCTCAGGACGATCTACCCTCTCGATAAGGAAACAGTCATGGATTCGGTGAAGAAGACCGGCCGACTGCTGGTGGTGCATGAGGCTGTGAGAAAATTCGGTGTTGCGGCAGAGCTCATTGCTCTTGCCAATGAGGAGGCGTTCCTTCATCTTGAAGCTCCGCCCGCGCGTGTCACCGGATTCGATACGGTCGTGCCGCTCCCGAAGGGCGAGGATTTCTATTTTCCGACTGCCGATCGGATTTACGAGGCCATCAGGAAAACGGTCGACTTCTAAGGAGGATTCATGCTTTACATATTTAAATTTCCCGACATCGGCGAAGGCATTACCGAAGGCAAGATCCTCGAATGGTTTGTTAAGAAGGGGCAGCAGATCAACGAAGGCGATCCGGTCGTCAAAGTCGAGACCGACAAAGTCGTCGCAGATATCCCAAGCCCACGCACAGGCATTGTGAAGAATGTCTTCGGCAAAGTGGGCGAGATGATAAATGTCGAGGATGCGCTTGTGGAGATCGAAATCGAAGGGGAAGAAGCCGAACAAGTCGAAAAAGTTCCTATCGAGGAGGCTGGATTCGGAGTGGTTGGCACAATTGAAGATGCCAAGACAGACGCATTTCTACCCGCAACCGGCGAAGGATTTGAGGATGTTGCCGTAGCTGAAAAAACAGATGTCAGCCGAAAAGTCCTCGCCACACCGGTAGCGCGGAAGATGGCGAAAGACCTCGGAATCGATATCAACAGTATAATTAGGACCGGACCTGCGAAAAGAGTCATGAAGGCGGACATCCAGCGTGCGTTCGAAGCTAAGCAGGCTGGTCCGAAGGTTGGCGTCGCGGCTGCGAGCAGAATCCCCGAGCCGCTTGCCGAAAGAACCGAGATCGAGGAACTGACTCAGATCAGGAAAACAATCGCTGCGCGGATGGTCGAATCGAGATTCACCGCCCCGCACACGACGACATTCGAAGAGGTCGAAATTTCCAGGCTGATAAATGTTCGAAATGAGAAGAAGGATCAGCTTGCGGAACAGGGCGTCAAGCTGACATATATGCCTTTCATAATCAAGGCTGTCGCACTGTCGCTGAAGAGGCATCCGAAACTAAATTGCCGCCTCGACATGCAGAAAAGCCGTGTAATTTACAACAAGTACTACAACATCGGTTTCGCTCTTGATACGCCCGACGGCCTGATCGTACCGGTTATCAATGATGCCGACAAGAAGAGCATCATCGAGCTTGCGAATGAACTCAATGAGAAGGCTGCGCGTGGACGTGACCGCAAACTGACACTCGATGAGCTTAGAGACAGTACATTCTCTGTCACCAACTATGGATCAGTCGCCGGCATCTACGGCGTACCGATCATCAACTACCCGGATGTGGCGATTCTTGGAATCGGACGCATTCTTCGAAAACCGATAGTCAAGGACGATGTGATCGTCCCGGGAAATGTGCTTCCGCTCTCGCTGTCGGTGGACCACAGAATCGTGGATGGTGCGGACGCCGCACGGTTCATCAGGGATCTGATGGTGTTGCTCGCCGATCCCGTTGCAATGCTCGTGATGTAGGAGATAGGCATGAACGAATTTGATGTCATAATAATAGGTGCCGGCCCAGCAGGCTATGTTTCTGCTATCAGAGCGGGGCAGCTTGGACTGTCCACCGCGATCGTAGAGAAGGAGAAACTTGGCGGAATGTGTCTTAACTGGGGGTGCATCCCCTCAAAGACACTGTTGGAGAGCGCCAAACTCTTCGACAAAACTCTCCATGCGGCGACATTTGGAATTGAAGGAATTGACACGAAGGCTGTGACGTTCAACTGGAAGAAGGCCACCGGCCGCAAAGACAGAATCGTGATGCGGCTTGTCAAAGGTGTCGAGTTTTTGCTCAAGAAGAACAATGTCGAAACGATCACTGGTGTTGCGAAGGTCACAGGCAGCAACAAAATAGCCGTCGACGACGCTGAGTTTTCCGCGAAGAACATCATTATTGCCACCGGATCGCGTCCTGCCAAAGGCAGAATGAGCGCGATAGATCAGTCGAAGATCACCGAAGTCGATGAACTCTTTGCTGCGTCGGAGATCGGCGAGAAATTTCTCGTTTACGGCGGCAATGCCAGCGCGTGTGAAACTGCGTATATGCTGCGTCTTCTCGGAAAGAAAGTCACTATGGTAGCTCCTGATAAGGCGCTGATCGGTTTCCTCGATGGCGAGCTGTCGAAGTTCGTTCTCGACAAGTTCAGCAAAAGCGGTATCAAGACATATCTGGAACGCGAGATCACAAAAGACGGAACTGACGGCGTATATGCAGGAGATGATTTCATCGAATGTGACCAGATTATCAACTGCTCGGATCGCACGGCTGTTATTCCGGAACTGCAGAATGTCGACATTGCGATGGAAAACGACTTCGTAAAAACCAACGAATTCATGCAGACTAATATCCCCTCGATCTATGCCATTGGCGATATCACCGGTCAGATCACTGCTCACGCAGGATCCGCGCAGGGGACCTCGGCAGTGAATCATATCGCAGGAATCAAGCAGCCATTTGATCCCCTCAAGATTCCGATGAACATCTACCTCGATCCGGAGCTTGCTTCGATTGGCTTGACCGAAGAGCAGTTGAAAGAGCAGGGCATAGAATACAGAAAAGGCGAGTTCCCACTCACTGTGAACGGTAAGGCGATGGCCGAGGGAACTGCTGAAGGATTTGTTAAAGTGCTCGCCGAGTCGAAGTATGGCGAAATTCTCGGAGTCCACATCGTGGCTCCTTCCGCAACGGATATGATAGCCGAGGCCGCGACAATCATGCAGCTTGAAGGCACACTTGAAGACGTCGGCCGCGTCGTTCACGCTCATCCTACGGTCAGCGAGGCGCTGCTTGAAGCGACGTTCAAGGCAATGGACAAGCCGCTTCATATGTAGCCGTCCGCCGTGTGATGAATATTCTCAGTCCATATGATCTGCCGGATGCAGACCTGATCCGATCACAAGAGAGCAGTCCAAGGTCATTGGTCTGGGCTCCTGATCACGTGATGGTCGTTATCGGCAACGGTTCCGATCCCGACACTGAACTTCACACCGACTTGATAATCCGGGATAACATACCTGTGGTCAGGCGAGATACGGGTGGATGTGCCGTGATACTCACACCCGAGATGTTTGTTGCCTCGTTCGCTCTCTACGGCAGCGGCTCGACCGATTCTATCAAGTACTTCAGATTCTTCAACACAATAGTCATCAACGCACTTGAGAATCTCAGTGTTGATGGAGTGTCGCATGAAGGGCGGTCAGACATTGCGATCGACGGTCGGAAAATTGCTGGCACAGCCATCTACCGCAACAGAAGCGTCATTTTCTACCACGCAATCATAAATGCCGGCGGAAGCACCCAGCTCATGGAACGATACCTGAAAGTGCCTCCACGGATGCCCGATTATCGAATGGGGCGATCACACAAAGACTTCGTTACATCACTGGCCGAACAGGGATATCAGTTGTCGATTGATGATTTCAGGATGGCGATAGGTAACGAATGCCGCGTTTCGCTGAACGAGGCTATGATTTCTTCACTGCTTAACAACTAAAACACTTATTCCCGACAGCAGCCTCCTAATTCTGTCAATTGATGAGATGTGAGAAGGCAGGACAAATCAATCATCAGCGTGTATTGATCATCCTCACCCAATATTCCCGAAATGCACTTGCATCCGAGCGGGAGTGCGACATCGGACACCGGCTGGATAGCGTCTTTTGACATCCTCTGCACACCTGTAACCGAATCGACTACGAGACCAACTTTCTGGTCGGCAATATTGACGATTACAAACTGAAAGCTCTCTTTCCCAGATCTCCGCTCCAAGTCGAAGCAGTTGCGCAGATCTATCACCGGAATCGTCTTTCCTCTGACATGTATCACTCCGTACGCAAAATTGGGCATTCCCGACTGTTGCATGATCTCTTTGTGGTGTACAGTTTCCTCTACGTCAAGGACGTTTATCGCGAATTCTTCTCCTGCGAGTTTGAAGCAGAGAATCTTTCGAATGTCTGTTGCACCCTCTCCTACCTGTATGTTAGCCCCTGAACAGTAAGTGGATTTCGTGAGCGTCATTTTGTCTTCCTCCGCGATGTCGGCGATCTTTGCCCCGCCAGTGTTGTCCTCAGTACAAATATCGACCATATTTCTCAGAGTCTTGAGGCCTTTTGATGCGCAGGGAATTCTTGTCAGAACCATTCGAATTACGATTGCGGGGCGAGGGGCTGCTAATGCCAGCCTGGGCACGACAAAGCACAAAAAAAGCGGAGAAATCATCTCCGCTCTCAACTTCTAAGATGAAGTTAATGTCTATTCATAATCGCTCTGCAGGTAGACTTTGCTCGCAAGCTGCCGCTGAATCTTCTCCGAAAGCCTCCTCGAAAATTCCACTGCCGTATTCTCGCCGTACGTTTTCTGCATGTGGTTCATCGCGATGACTTCCGAGATGACTGTAATATTCTTACCCGGCGACACAGGAATTGTAATTACCGGGATTTCGACGCCCAAAAGCGAAGTGTACTTCTCTTCCATGCCGAGCCGCTCGTAGCTATCCATAGTCTCATTCCAGAGCACAAGCCTCACCTCGACTTCGATACGCTTCTGCATCCGAATGGCCCTGATTCCAAAAAGTCGCTCTATGTCGATAATCCCAATGCCGCGCACTTCCATATGGTGGCCGAGTAGCTCTGAGCCGGTGCCGACTACAAGATTGGGAGATTTCTTGACAATCCTGATCATATCATCCGCGACCACGCGGTGGCCTCGCTCTGCCAGATCGAGAGCGCATTCAGACTTGCCTATGCCGCTTTTGCCGGTATAGAGCAGACCGACACCATATACATCAACTAATGTCCCGTGAACGGTAACTCTTGGCGCGAATATGTCATCGAGATGACCGGAAAGCTGATTCACGAATTCGGCAGTAGTCAGCCTTGTCTGGAGCACCGCGGTATTGCTCTCTATAGCAGTATCTATCAACTCCTGCGGGGGATTAATTCCTTTGGTAACCACCAACACCGGCAGATCAAATGAGAAGAACTCTCGCAAGAGTCTTTTGCGTTCCTCAGCGGAGCAACTCGTAATGAAGGCGATTTCCGTTTCACCAATGATAAGAGTCCGCTTGTGTGGGAATCGTTTGGTAAATCCCGCTAGGGCGAGGCCTGGCCTGTGGATGGCCGCAGTCGTAATCTTTTTCTTCAGACCTGCCTGACCTGTAAGGAGGTACATTTCGAATTCCTCCTTACAGTCATTGAATAGCTTTTCTACAGTGATTTCTGGCATGACATCAGTAGTCTAGCGTAATATCCTCGTCAGATGTCAGCGGAGGAGGCGTCTCTTTGCGAGCAGAGACTTTCTTCTGGTCTCGGTCTTTGAGCTTGCCTTTGTATTTCTTCAGTTGCGTCTTCAGCTTGTCCGCACTCTCCTCGATGGAAACATACATATCATCCGACTCTCCGGTACCGGTCAGTGTGGCGCCGGAGACCTTGAGAGTGATTTCACTGCGCTGGCGATATCCTTCTACTTCAAGGACAACATTTCCCGAGACAATGCCATCAAAATAGCGTTTGACCTTCTCAATCTCTTCTTCTACAAAGGTCTTAAGCTCCGAAGTAAGTTCGAAGTGTCTGGCGGTAATCGAAACCTTCATGTCAGACTCCTTTCAAAAGCGAATATGTGTGACCCGGCTTACGCCGCTGACGGCAGATCATCAGGGTCAGCCTGCGTGCAGGGTACGCTCCAATTCCCATTTCGATATTGCCTGTCTGAGTCTACGATAGGACGCTCGGTGTAGGAATGTCCTGGCCAATCCCTCTCTACTGAATCTACGAAACTGCAGCTCACATAGTTCCTGGATAAAATGCAGCAATATGCTACCTGAAAGCTCGTGTAGAACAAATTCACACTCTGATGATAGAAACACCCTCTTGACAGCAGAAAAGACCGGGACAAATTTCTTCCCACGTTCTTCACTCTACTTTAAAAGTAATTCGAAGAGCATGAGTAAGTCAACTACTTTCTTTGACAACTCTTTTCCTGAACCGTGCGGGAAGAATCTTAAGTTCTTCCCGGTACTTTGTCACTGTACGGCGAGCAATGCTGATCCCTTCGGCATTCAGGCGTTTGTGGATTTCCTCATCGGAAAATGGAGCGGTTAGGTCCTCGGAGTTGATTATCTCTCCGAGCATCTGCTTGACACTCCTCTTGACGAGTTGTTCGCCTCCCTCGAGTGGTAAGCCGGTGTTAAAGAAGAACTTAATCTCGAACACACCCTGGGGGGTTTGCACATACTTGTCGTTGGAGACTCGCGAGATGGTGGCTACATTCATGCTGACCTTCTCGGCAATATCCTCCATGATTAGCGGCTTAAGGAAATCGGGACCACTCTCGAAAAATTCTTCCTGCTCCTCGACAATCGCCTTCATCACCCTGATCATAGTCGAACGGCGCTGGTTGACAGCATTCAGCAGCCAGCGAGCCTGCTCGAGTTTCTCCCTGACATACTGGCGCGTTTCTGTCGCCGTGTTGTTTCCCCGCTTGAGCAGAGCTCTGTACGCAGAATTGACGCGAAGCTGAGGAACATTCCGGTCATTATGGAACACCACGAACTCATCGCCGACCTTATCGACAATAAGATCCGGGACAATCGGTATCGCCGCGGCATCGAATCTGCCGGTAGTTGGCTTGGGCGACAGGGTACGTATCAGTTCCATCGCCTCCTGCACACGCTCCGGGGTACTTCCGAGAGTTTTCGCAATCTGAAGGTGGCTCTTTCTGTCCAGTGTTTCAAAGCACTCGCTGATGATCCGATATGCAAGAGAACCCTCGTTGCCTCCCTCTGCCAACTGAATCAGGAGCGACTCCTTGAGATCACGAGCTCCGACACCAATCGGATCAAGTTTCTTGATCTTCTCGAGTACCGTGGCAACACGATCGGGCTCGGTCTTAAGGAGCTCCGCCATCTCCTCGATGCTGCATGTCAGGTATCCGTTGTCGTCGATATTGCCGATTATGAACTCGCCGATTGCCACCTCCTCTTCGGACAGCTTCAGGAAGCTCAACTGCTCCAGAAGATGTTCGTATAGAGTCTCGCCGGCTGCTGCCATCTCGCGCTGCTTGTCCTCCGTATGCTCCCGCATGCGCTTGAAAGTATAGTCATCAGCTTCGTCGCCGAGATAGTAGTCCCAGTCGATCTTATCCATCTTGGGATCGAGTTTCGGATCATCTTCAGACAGTGTCGGGCTTTCGATTTCCTCGGACACTTCTTCGACCGGTTCCAACTCCTCCAGCAGCGGATTCGTGGAGAGCTCATGTCTGAGCATCTGCTCCAGCTTAAGCACCGGCATCTGGAGCATCTTCAGCGATTGGATGAGCTGCGGTGCGAGAGTCTGCTTGAGTTTGAGCTGTAGTTCAAGTCTCATATCAATAACTTGTAAGACAATAGGTTGCGAATACTGGTTGCCATTTAACCCTACATAAGTAGTTATCGGCTCTCCGTGCGAATCAGTTTAATCTGAACTTCTCTCCAAGGTATATTTTCCGTGCCTCGGGGTCATCTGCAAGGAATTGTGATGTTCCTGTCTTCAAAATCCTGCCTTCACACATTATATACGCACGATCGGTGATAGAAAGTGTCTCTCGGACGTTGTGATCCGTAATTAAAATGCCGAGATTCTCCTTGCGCAATCCGGCGATGATGCTCTGAATATCCTCGACAGCAATGGGATCGATGCCTGCGAAAGGCTCATCAAGAAGCAGGAAATTTGGCCTCGTAACCAAGGCCCGAGCTATCTCGACCCTGCGCCGCTCACCACCGGAGAGTGTGTATGCATAGCTCTTTCGGAGCCTCGCCACGTCAAGTTGCTCGAGTAGCGACTCGAGTCGTTCCGTTCTTTCCTGTCTGCTCAGTGGTTGCATCTGTATAATAGCCTTAAGGTTATCTTCCACGGTCAGTTTCCTGAAAATCGACGGCTCCTGCGCAAGGTAGCCTATTCCGCGCCTCGAACGCTTATACATTGGCAAACCGGTAATATCTGAATCATCGAGCTGAACCGTACCCTTGTTCGGCGTGACAAACCCGATGATCATATAAAATGTGGTCGTCTTCCCAGCGCCATTCGGTCCGAGCAAGCCGACAATCTCGCCACAATTGACCTCAATCGACACCTGATCAACCACTCTGCGCCTCTTAAAGACCTTCACGAGGCTTTCTGAGTAGAGCTTCCCCATTTAACTCCTGTGCATCACCGAATCTGTTGTCCGGCAAATAGTTCGCTGTCCTTGCAATCCTTCGGGAAGAACCTGGTCATGGCCAATAATACCCTCGTTGAGCCAACCTATATAATATGCTACTAAATGTTGACACTGTCAAGGCATAATTCTTGCTACGCTGTCGAATTCTCCTCTCGGCGGTGCAGGCTCTGAGGTTGATCTTACACGATAACTATAGATTGCGAACCGGCTTTTAATAAAGTAGTATTCCTGTGATTCAGGAGAGGAGGTCTGACATGAGACTAAATGTCAAAGCCCTCGCACTGACCTCAGGGATACTGTGGGGATTGTCAGTCTTTGTGGTAACCTGGTGGGTCCTTGTGTTTGAGGGAGCAACCGGAGACATCACTTGGCTTGGACATATCTATCGTGGTTACAGCATCAGCTATGTAGGGAGCGTCATTGGTCTGTTGTGGGGGCTCTTTGACGGACTGATTGGCGGAGCCATCTTTGGCTGGCTGTATAACTTTATTGCCGGTCGCGGAACCGGCAGAGCAGCCGGCGCCTGAGTTCATGAAATTGCGGGAGTCGGTTTTCGACTCCCGCAATTGGCGCGTAGCCGCGATCTCAGATAGCGGTTTGACCGAGTCGAACGAAGCGAGTTGGCAGAACCCTTCGAAGCTCAGGACATGCCGCTCCGTCGCGCCTCGCGCAACTATAGGATTTTGCCCTACTCTCCCAAAATCACACGTTATTGATCTTCAGCACCACGACCGTCATGTCGTCTTCGGGGGTGGTGCTGGCAGAGAAAGAACGAATCTCAGATATGACCAGTTCGGTGAGATCGTTGGCGGGAAGATGTCTGTTATCTTTTATGAATTTCACGAGGCGGCCTTCACCGTACTCTTCGGACTTTGCATCGTGCGCTTCGTTCAGTCCGTCTGTGTAGAAGAAAACGAGGTCGCCCGGCACAAGCTGGAACTTGTTGCTTTCATACGTCGCTTTCGGAAAAGCGCCCATCAGCAAACCCCCGGTCTCAAAATACTCTATCGATCCATCCTGTCTGATCACGAATGGATAATTGTGACCGGCGTTGCAGTACGAAAACTCAAGATTCTCCTCATCCAGTTCACCAAAGAAAAGCGTTACGAACTTCTCGGGCGAGGTAGACGTCGAGATGAGGTAGTTCGCATTCGCAACCATGTCGGAGAGCGATCGTTTGTTTCTGACTTCTGATCTGAGAGTCGCCTGCAACTGTGAAATCAGCAGCGCTGCAGGCATGCCTTTCCCGGATGCATCAGCAACCACTACACCGATCGTATTTCGCTCGGTGTTGAGAAAATCGAAGTAATCACCGCCAACTTGCCTTGCCGGCTCAGTGAACGCTGCAAACTCGAATTTCTCGCTGCATGGGAGGCTCTTGGGAAGCAGGTCGTTTTGAATCTGCCGTGCAAGTGCCATTTCCTTTTCGAGACGCTGCTTCTCGAGGGATTCTTCATAGAGCCAAGCATTGGAAACCGCCGTGACAAGCTGATTGCCGAGTATGTTTAGAGTGGTCATGTCTTCATAGCTGTAACTGTAGCCGGATACCTTGGGCGAAAGAGCCACAAAACCGAGCACACTCCTGCGGTCCTGCAGTGGCACGATCAATTCATAGGAACCATGCTTGAGTTCCTCCCAGCACTCTGAGCCATCCAGCGGAGCGGCAATCAGCTCATCGATGCTGACCGGCTTCTGATGCTCTCTCAGCTTCTCGATCATGGAATCGGTCGACAAGAATTTCATGTGCGGAGGCTGTGTCTCTGCAGCAGACGAAAGTTCATACGATCCGGTGGTCCAGTCACGAAGGCAGAATGATACTCTCTCCACCAGCATCTGTTCACGGAGCACGGTCGACACGTTGTTCTTGAGCTCATCCAGATCGAAGATAGTCGCAAGCCCTCGCGAGAACTGCTCCGCGATATTCCTGAAGTCCGACTTGTCGCGGATGAAGAACCGCTTGATCACATTGTCGACGTAGTTCATAACCGGCTGGAAGAATATCAACGCGACAATGATAAAGGCGACATCGATGACCGGCGCGTCTCTCCCGAAAATACTGCGCGTGATTTTGCCGAGCTGACTGATAATCAGCATGTACATCCCGACCAGCAATCCCGATGTCACCGTGTAAACCAGCGATTGTCGAACGATCAGTCTGATATCGAGGAATTGATAGCGGATAATAGCATAGACTATCGATCCGGCACCGACCAGCAGCGAAACTGTCGCGATTGTGGACTGAAGCGCAGCACCCAAATTCAGGATACCAAGATTCGGGAGGATGAATGCCAGAACATACAATCCGACACTGATACGCACCCCCCAGATCACGATTGATGTCTGAGTCCGGAGCCTCTGATTGGTTACTGTCTTGTATCCACTGTACAGCAGGGCAGATGCTATCAGCACGTACACAAGATTGACTACCGCGAAGAACTCCAGATGCACTTTGATCATCGATCCGACAATGGCAGAGAGGAATTTGGTGCCGAGAGCAAATTGGTCAAACAGCCATTTGAGTGCTTGCGGGGGATCATCGACCGAAAGCCACCGTATGATCTTGTCGGGGTCATAGAAAAGGGTTGCAAGAATCACATGGAACACGTGGGGAATGAAGATCAGAAATCGCGCTTTGCGATGCCGGGTGACGATCTGTCGCTCAACCGGAAATGTCATGGAAAACAGCACCAGTTGCGGGAAGAAGAGTTCCCACAGCAGTGAGAGACCGACAATTGCAGATTGCGGTCGACTTCCTCCAGTGTCTACAGTGAAGAAATTGCCGAGCGCGGCGAAGAGCGGTCCCAACCCCACCAGTATCAGCATCAGCCCTGTGATACGGTTGAGGCGTCGCCTGGGGTTGTCCCTGAGCACAACTGTGCCCGTGAACAGCAGCAGGACGCTACTTATGAAAAGAATAATAGATACAAGAAGCTGATAGCTCATCTTTCGACTCTACTACTGAAAATCATCCGCGGACAGAAATTTCGTTAGCGTGGCCTTGGTGCCCCATCCCGCCTCAGAGCTGAATTCGATCTTATCAACGAGGGATCTGGCAATGAATATGCCTCGGCCTACTTCTTTCATCAAATTCTCTTCCGCGAGCGGATCTGGTACCGTGGCCAAATCGAACCCCGAACCCTGATCCAGGATACTGACTTCTAACTTCTTGTCCTCAAGGACAAGACGGATCATAACCTTTTTCGATGAATTGCCGCCATTTCCGTGCAGGATGGCATTGTTGATCATTTCGGTAGCAGAGATTGCGATGTCGGCTGTCAGGCTCTGGTCAATTCCGATCTCTCCAAGATTAGATTCAATGAAATCATCCGCTTCCGCAAGATGCTTTTGAGAGCTCGGTATAACAAGTTCCTTGTGCAGTTTCTTCACGCTGTCCTCTGATGTATGAAGTCAAAAAAAGGCAGGCTCACGCCCGCCTTTGATTACGGTTTTCTCTTTCACTTCACCGAGAAGGAGGAGATAGCTGTCTCAACATCATCGTGAGACTCAAACACTGTTACCAACTTTGTGATTGTCAGGAGAGACTCTATTTTCTCCGTGACGTTTGCAAGCTTCAGATCGCCACCATTGTGCCTCATTGTGGTCAACCCCGAAATGAGGATTCCGAGACCTGTGGAATTCATCCAGTCGACACCCGAAAGATCGATCACTACTCGCTTCTTGTCATGCGCCACCAAATCGTGCAGCATTTCGTGCATGGCTGTCGCATCGGGTCCACCCATTATTTTCCCTTTGGGCTCAAGGATGATAATTCCATCCTGCTCTCTACTGCCAAGCTTCATGCCGTTCCTCCTCGGTTAGTTATTTGTACGAGAACAACTTTTCAGTGTTGCAACGCGACCCTGCAAAAACAAAAAGCCATTCATCATCTGAATGACTTACTTTGTACGGCACTTGTGCATGTGAGTTTATTTGAACAGTGCCTTGATTTTTCCCCAGGTAGTCTGTTTGACTTCCAGGCTGATCTTTACAGCGAGATCGACATTGGACTTTCCAGCTGCGGCGAAAATGCTCGGCTCTGCCTTTCGGCCGTCCACATACACCGTCACTACATCACCATCATTCTGATATCCCTTGACATCGGGCTTCAGCGGGTCATATCGGTAAATGGTGATGGAATAGCTACCTGTCTGGGATACCGCAGTCCGAGCAACTTCGTCCGTTCCGATGACAGCCACCAATTCCGTACCGATCGCAGCGGGAGAACCATCTATCTTGAGAGAGCCATATGCCTCACAATCGTCTCCAAATGGCGACGCAGACAACCAGGAAGCCAATAGGAGGACTCCCAGCAACGAGGCGATGTAGAACGACCTTTTATTCATTTATAGACTACCACTCTCCATACCGATTATACCCACGTGCAAAATGATTGTCAAGATCAAAAAACGGACCCGGCGGTTAGGAACGACCCTTGGCGTAGCAGAGTGAGAATGAGAGATATTCCAGTTCCATGGCCATATTCTCGTTTCGTACATCAACATCGTCCGGGACCTTCAGGTTTACCGGCGCGAAATTCAGGATGGCCTTGATGCCTGATCGTACGACATCATCCACCAATATCTGCGCCGTGGCGGTCGGGACTGCGATTATCACGATTTCGATATCACTATTGGTGAGTTCCTCGAATATGTTCTTGATATCAGAAACGATGATCCCTTTGTGATTCGATCCGATCTTGCGCTGGTCATTGTCAAAGAGCTTCTTGATTTTGAAACCCTGTTTCTGGAATTCCTTGTATGAAACAAGTGCTGACCCTATGTTACCGACCCCGATCAAAGCAACATTCCATGTACGATTAATCCCGAGAATCTCGGCTATTTTATTGCGCAGTTCAGTCACCGGGTAACCGAGGCCACGTGTACCGAATGAGCCGAAAAACGAGAGATCCTTCCGAACCTGAGCAGGCGTAAGCTTTTCTCTTTTAGCTAGTTCCTTGGATGAAATTGTCTCGTAGTTCTCCTTCTCAAGCTGATTGAGAGCTCGATAGTATATGGACAACCTGTGTATCGTCGACTCTGAAATACGCCTATCTGTACTGGCCATCTAATCTCCTGAACCTACCCTTTCAACAAACATAGTTGTGAAACGTTTCACAACTATGTTGAAATTAATGGGATGAGTAGACTGTGTCAAGGGAAAAAGAGAGAAAGATGACATTAATCGTCAAAATTCCGCCCGCCTTGTCTGGCAAGGCTTTCAGACGGGTCCGCTCAACGTGTGTGGACTTCTGGCGGCGAAGCAATCAGACAACTCGGCCACATGCCGTGAGTCCGGAATCACAGATTGCACTCAAACGCAACTCCGGCTGGAACAAGCCTCATCATCTGAGCGATCAGCTATAACCGAAGCTCGTTATGGCATCTTCTCGACTCTCGTAAATACTGAACACCTGTGCAAGCCGCGTGATCGTCACAATTTTCTCGATCTTGCGGGTCAGGTTTGAGAGTTTGAGTTCACCGTAATTGCGCTTGAAGCAATTATGGTGGTGGATCAAAGTCCTGATACCGGCCGAATTGATCCAGTCGCAATCACTGAGGTCTACGACCGCTTTGTTGCAACCTCGACCGATGGCAGCATAGAGCTTGTCATCCAGGTGCTCGGCCTCCTCAAGTCCTCTGATGCGTCCTTTGATCTCAAGTACGATCACTCCGCCGTGGTCAGTGCAGGTTACCTTCATCATTCCCTCCTCGCATCTGTTCCATACGAGCAGAAACTTCTACTCTTAGCGAGCCGCTCGGAGGAGTCGAATCGGTTGCAGTATCAAACGTTAGACTGGCCGACGATTCACGTCCCGCTCTAAATATACGAAAGAATTTCTGATTTGAAACATTTATTTCTATAGTGAATGTCGAATCCCGTCAGATTGTCGGTTAGGAGGCGTCAGCCAATACAGTTTCAAATGCCGCAGATGTCTTAGCGTCAAACAACACAAACTCGACTCTTTCGATGGAGACCGGCGAATGCTCTCTGACAGTCGCAATCATGATTCGTGCGCACTCAGCGACATTGAATCCACCAACACCGGTCCCGATAGCAGGGAATGCCACGGATTTCAACCCAAGCCCATCAGCAACTCGCAGCGACGATTCAGTCGATTGTCGGATGAGATGCTCGGATGTCATTAGATCCTGCCCCATGCCTGCCGCATGAATGACATGTTTCGCGCTGAGCATTCCACCTGTAGTCGCGACCGCATCTCCCGATTTGATCGGTCCTTTGGCAACAGCTTCCCGCTCGATTGCCTCGCCCCCTCGTCTCTTAATAGCACCTGCAACACCGGCACCCATCCAGAGATGATTATTAGCGGCGTTTACAATCGCATCGCAAATTGATTCTGTGATGTCTCCCTGGACGACAGTGATCTCGATAGGTTTCATTCTTCAGATTCCTTCGCATCAGTGATACAGAGTACGGACAACGGCTCAGGCAGTCAATAACAACAGTAAGTGTGATGACGAATGATGCTGCCAACCGTGAATGAGCAGACGACACTTGACCGATGTGAGATGTAATTGTGATCAATATCCGATGATCCAACGCTTCATTTATTGGACAATTTTCAGATACTTCGGAGCGCCGAGTTGCACTGAGAGTCCGGGTAGTCTCATCTGAGCCTTTTAACGTATTGAGATACAATAGCTTGCGGCTCCGTGCATGCGAGAGTGCTTGTCTGTGGCGGCTACCGGCTGAACAACTTCACTCACAACGAATTACACCACTTTTGTCTAAAGCTTTCTGAGAATTGGCCGAAGAAAAGAGAGAATTAATGAGGAGGGAATATCCAGGATACTGGAAGGGCTCGGCAAAGTTGATCTCTTCCAAACTGTGAAGAGTCCCGGAGCGTTTCCTCATCCTTTTGTTACAGGTTTAAGGAGGAGAACAATGGTCAGACGCACAAACCGTCGTCGCATTGCCAGCGGCCGCAAGGTCAGAAACACTCGCAGCCGCACAACCACGCCGAGACGTACCCCGAACACCCATCGGACATTCAGATTCAAACCGTGGACGCCATTTGAGGTAAAGACCCTCAGGCAGATCTTCCGCGACACTCCGACAAAAGACGTCGCCAAGAAGCTCGGTCGCAGCATCTCTTCGGTGCAGGGCAAGGCCGGCTATCTTGGTCTGCGCAAATCGGCTACCTACTTGAAGAAGATGCACAACTCCTGGCAGTAGAAAGCAGTTTTGTGTCTGTTGAAAGGCGGTTCATTGAACCGCCTTTCTTGTTTGAATTTTCATGGGATCCAGCTTGAGCCTCGTATCGAGTCATTCGGTTGTGAAAGATATCGCAAATCCTTGACACATAGGCTCCCTGACCGTACATTCCGATTTGACAGATTTATTGATGACAAGCTATGTTTGCATGAAAGTTCTGATGTCTGGCAGTGAGGTGGTCGCGAGGGGCTCTTTCGAAGCGGCAGAGTGCCTTCGCGCGCTGGCATGGCTGAAGCCGGGTGGAACCGCGATAACATCGCACACGAGGCTCGTTCCCCCGATTACGACAATCGGCAAGTTCACCTATCCTGATGATCCGGTAGCTATGCTGAGAGAGAGTCGAGAACTAATGAGATATCGATGCTGACGCGATAGCGATTGAACTCGGGAATTCACGAAAGGTAGGAGGATGACCCGTGGCTGAGGTCGTTCCGGTTATCAATCCAGGGTCGACATCGATGGGATTATACTGACCGGAGGAATGGCACATTCGCGAATGCTGCTCGACGAGATCGAGCAGTATATCGGGCATCTCGGCAAAATATACGAACGACCGGGCGAACTCGAAATGAAAGCACTCGCAGAAGGAGTGTTTAGAGTTGTCGATGGAAAGGAAGCGCCCAAGGAGTACATACAGGATGGAACCGATAACCTCAGCGGCCATGATTATCGATGCCGCACGCAAACTCTCCGAGAGGAAGAAACGAAAGCATGTCGCTGTGGCTTCTGCAGCCGATATTGCGGTGCTCGAGGCTGTCTCGACTGCCGAAAGCCTCGACATCTGCGATGCCACTCTTTTCGGGGACGATGAAGAGATCAGACAGATTGCCGACTCGGAGTCGATTGACATCAGCAACCTCGAGCTGCGGCACTTCAGTGATCCGACGGAGGCAGCGTACAATGCGGTCAAGATGGCCGATGGCGGTGATGCCGATGTTATCATGAAAGGCTTCATTGCGACCTCGGCTCTTCTAAAGACTGTTCTGTCGAAAGACTTCAACCTTCGCGGGAAGAACCCTATGTCGCACACCGCAGTGCTCGACATACCGGGTTATCACAAGCTGTTTGGGATAACAGACGGTGGAATGATTGTGAAGCCCGATTTCGAGACGAAACTGCAGCTTATTGAGAACGGGTCACTCATCTTCAATGCGCTCGGTTTCGAGAAGCCAAAAGTGGCGCTCTCAAGTGCGGTCGATTATGTGCATGAGAATTTTCCATCGACTATCCTGAATAAGCGCATCATGGATTTTTTCGAGGCTGGTAAGATCCCTGACTGCGAAGTGTTCGGTCCGTTGACTTTGGAGGCAGCGATCTCGAAGGAGATTGCCGCGCAACGCGGGATCGAGAGTCCGGTCGCCGGCGATGCCGATCTCTTTGTAGTAGACTCGATCGAAGAGTGCAATATTGTGTCGAAAGTCCTTATCCTGTTCATCAAGGCGACTTTTGCAGGTGTGATCGTCGGCGCGAAAGTGCCGGTGTCACTGGTCTCCCGAACAGATACGGCGGAGAACAAGAAGGCTTCGCTCTCGATTGCATGTCTTGTTGCAGACTATCTGGCTGAAGAGAGAGGGGCCGCGTAATGGTAAAAGATTTCCACGGCATAGAGGAACTCGTTCGGTCCCGTTGCACTACGCCGAAGCGGGTTATGGTAGTCGGAAGTTGTTTCTGGCGCTGGATGCTCGCTCTTAAGCAGGCAGCTGACTCTGGACTGGTCAGTCCAATCCTTGTCGGCAATGAGAAGTCGATACGTGAGAATGCTGAAATCCACGGCATCGACATTTCGGGATTCGAGCTAAGGAATGTTGTCGGGGATGTGATCGACCCTGCGGTCGCAGCTATGAAATCTGACGGCGTCGATGTGATCGTTCGCGGCGATGTCGGCGTGCTCGATATGTTGAGCGCTCTATTTAGTCGGAAGTGCGGCTACCGGATCGGAAAACAGCATGTCTCCGGTATCAGCGCGCATTTTGTCGGTTCGCTCGGACGATTGCTGTTCGTGACCGATCCGATTGTTACTCCCGTGCCGGATCTAAGAAAGAAAATCGCTATCGTCGAAAACGCAGTCGCATTCACTTGCAATCTTGGCTTCGCGAAGCCACGAGTTGCGCTTACTGCTGCCGTTGAAGTCATCTATCCGGTCATGCAGCACACAGTCGAAGCGGCTGTCATATCCAAAATGAACGAACGCGGCCAGATTAAGGACTGCCTCGTCGACGGCCCTCTCTCCCTGGACACTGCTGTAATCGAAACTGCCGCAAAAGATAAGGG
>Ga0180009_10002849_pt1 | contig 20106 bp, 12 predicted proteins | sample OS_PC_MetaG_FD_123537 | JGI IMG/M metagenome (GOLD analysis project Ga0180009, IMG submission 123537) | Groundwater microbial communities from the Aspo Hard Rock Laboratory (HRL) deep subsurface site, Sweden - OS_PC_MetaG | ecosystem: Environmental > Aquatic > Deep subsurface > Groundwater...
CCCATCACGATGAGGCAGCGCTTGCACTCGAGCAACTCGGATTTGATAACGTACGCCTCGAGAGCTTCCCCACCCGCTGCGGTCACCCATGCCAGAGCCAGAACGTCCTCGCCGAGGTCATGCGCAACTGTTCCTGCCTTCCGAGGCACACGATCATCCTGGCCGGCGGCTGCCTCGCCGCCTCCACGTCTCCCGCCCCCGAGCTCGAGGGGTGCCGGATCATCCAACATCACGACTGCACCTGCTGGTTCGCCGATCCTTCCGTCGTTCGAGAGCACCAGAACAACGGTGGCTACGTCCTGACCTCCGGCTGGCTTCAGCAATGGAAATCCGTGATTCAGGGATGGGGCTTCGACCGCCCTACCGCCAAGGAGTTCTTTCAAGAGAGCGCGCGGCGTTTGGTCCTGCTCGACACCTCGATCCATCCCCTCGAACACACCGAACGCGTGTTCGCAGCATTCTCCGAATACGTTGGGCTGCCGTCTACGCGCATCGCTGTTGGGCTCAATCGCTTTGGAACCATCCTGCAGCGGGAGATCTACGAGTTGCGCCAAGCACAGCTGAGCCAACAGCTCGCTGCCGCAAATCGTCGCGTCGCCGACTATGCCACCGCCACGGAGTTCGTTACCCAACTCGCGAGCGCGAAGGACGAACATCGGGCCGTGGAGCTCGCCTTCACGCACCTCGAGACTTTCTGCGCACCCAAGCGCCTGGCCTACTTGCCCGTGATCGCCGACAAGCTCGGGGAGCTGCAACAGCGCGACGGCGGCGATCCCCACGAAACGGTCACGCGCATGAAGCTCCTCCAAGGTGATCACGCGTGGACCCCTTCAGGCGCCGGCTTCACCCTCCGCGTTCCCGATGGCGAAAACACCGTTGGCTTCGTGGAGATCGACGGAATGGCGTTTCCAGAGCGCCGAGAAGAGTACTTGGACATCGCCCTGGGCCTGGTCACCGCGCTCGGAATGGCCGTGCGAAATGCGCGCTCCCACCAACAGGCTCGTCGCTTCAACAACGCCATTTCTCGTTCAGGCAGTGAGATATACATGTTCGACGCTACGACGCTGCGCTTCGTCGACGTCAACCACGGTGCGCGTCGCAACTTGGGCTACAGCCTGGAGGAGCTTCGAGAACGCACGCCTGTGGACATCAAACCGGAGCTGGACGCGGCTCGGTTTGCGGAGCTCGTCGAGCCGCTGCGTAGCGGAGCCAAGGATAGGATCCGCTTTGAGACCAAGCACCTTCGCAAGGACGGGTCCACGTATCCCGTGCAGGTTAGTCTGGAGCTGGTTCGGGGGGCCTCGCCGACGTTCGTGGCGATCATCGAGGACCGGACGGAGGCCCTGGCCGCCGAACAACGCCAGCAGGAGATCGCCGAGCAACTACGCCAGGCGCAAAAGATGGAAGCGGTGGGCCGGTTGGCCGGCGGCGTGGCGCACGACTTCAACAACATCCTGACCATCATTCTCGGATCGTGCGACTTCCTCCTCGATGAGCTTCCCAAGAACTCGCCGCACCTCGCGGACGTGCAACAGATCCAGGAAGCAGGGCAGCGCGCGCAGTCGCTCACACGGCAACTCTTGGCGTTTGGCCGTCGACAGGCTCTCCGCCCAGAGCTTGTCGATCTCAACAAGCTCATCGGAGAAATGGACCGCATTTTACTGCGCATTCTCGGCGAAGACATCGTTCTCAAGACATTGCCCAGCGCGGGGTTGTGGCATGTGAAAGCCGACGCCGGACAGCTCGGGCAGGTCGTCATGAACCTCGCCATCAATGCTCGAGACGCCATGCCCGAAGGCGGCAAGCTCACGATCGAAACAGACAACGTGGAGCTCGACGAACAATACGCGAGCACGCATCTGGATGTAGCACCCGGCCCCTACGTCATGCTCGCGGTGAGCGACACGGGCAAAGGCATGGACGCCGAGACGAAGGCCAAAATCTTCGACCCCTTCTTCACCACCAAGGGCGTCGGCAAGGGCACGGGCCTCGGACTCGCTACGGTACACGGCATCGTCAAGCAGAGCGGCGGCAGCATCTGGATCTACAGCGAACCCGAAAGCGGCACGACGTTCAAGATCTTCCTTCCTCGCGCCGAAGGCAGGCCGGTGAGGCCATCGAAGGAGATCGGGGCTCAGGCCCGCTCGCTCGGTTCGGAAACGGTCCTCATCGTGGAAGATGAGAGCCCGGTGTTGGACCTGGCGGCACGTGTCCTCGAGCGACAAGGTTACAACGTATTGAAAGCCAACTGCGGAGCCGAAGCGCTGCGTGTCGCCGAACAGTACGCGGGACGTATCGACCTGTTGCTCACGGATGTCGTGATGCCGGGCCAGAGCGGCCGGGTTACCGCAGAGCAGCTTCTCGAGGTACGCCCGAACCTGCTGGTTCTGTACATGTCTGGCTACACGGACAATGCCATCTTGCACCACGGTGTGCTTGATTCCGGCACGAACTTCATCGAGAAGCCTTTCAGCCAACTCGCTCTGGTCCGCGCTGTACGTTCGGTCCTTGATGGATCGGGTGATGGCTTTGATGCTGGACCACCCCGGGGTGGTCCGGACTCGGAGACGCCCGCCTTGGGACATGATCAGCGGAAACGATGACACGGCGACGAGGGCCTGCCCCTTGTCGCCAGAATCGATTTAAACTGGGCAATTCGTGCACTCACTCGCCCTCGGATCGCCTTGACACCAAGGCCACCCGCGCCTAGTTTTGACGCACTGTGGCAACGGTCTGCCCGGACTCGGAAACGCTCCGAACAACACCGCGTCTCGCCCCGAAAGGTCGCGCGTGAACACGCTCGAAACCCGCGTGCTCATCATCGGCGGCGGCGCCACGGGAACCGGACTCGCTCGCGACCTGGCCCTACGCGGTGTTGCCTGCACACTCGTCGATCAAGGCGACCTCAACGCAGGCGCCTCCGGCGCCAATCACGGCTTGTTGCACAGCGGTGCTCGCTATGTCGCCGGCGATGCCGAAAGCGCCACCCACTGCCGCAAAGAAGGACTGATTCTCCGAAAGCTCGCACGCCACTGCCTGGAGGACACGCAGGGACTCTTCGTCGCCATCGAAGGCGACGACGAAAACTACATCGCGGACTTCCCTGCCATGTGTGCGCGCTGCGACATCCCCGCGCGTTCGGTCGACTTGCAGGAAGCCCGTGAGCTCGAGCCTTTGCTCTCGTCCGCGCTCATCGCTGCGTACGAAGTCCCTGACGCCACGATCGATCCATTCAAGCTCGCGCTCGAGAACATGACGCAGGCCACCTCCCTTGGGTCGACGCTGCTCACGCACAGCAAGGTCGTTGGCTTCGAGCTGGCGGACGGGCGTATCGAGACGGTGAGGGTGGCGAGCCTGCGCGACGGGCAAGAGACCAAGGTGCGGGCCGAGCAAGTGGTCAATGCCGCAGGCGCTTGGTCTGGCCACATCGCGGGCTTCGCCGGAATCGCGATCGACATCCTGTTCTCCAAAGGCACGTTGCTCATCACCCAGAAGCGAGCCACCCAGCGCGTGGTCAATCGGCTTCGAAAGCCGGCAAACGCCGACATCATCGTACCCGGCGGGACCGTCTCCGTGCTTGGCACCACCTCGATACGCGTCGATTCGCTCGACGACATCGCGCCCACGGTCCCCGAGGTCGACCTGATCATCGATGAAGCCAGCGCCATGGTCCCGTCCTTCGCTTCCGCCCGGATCCTTCGCGCCTACGCCGGCGTCCGACCTCTGGTGCGTCAGGGAGGAGCAGGCAGCGATGACCGATCGGTGAGCCGCGATCTGACCCTGCTCGATCATCGCGAGCACGGCGTCGACAACTTCATCACCATCACGGGTGGCAAGCTCACGACGTACCGGCACATGGCCGAAAAGGCAGCGGACCTGGTGTGCGAGCACCTCGGGGTCGACGAGCCCTGTCGCACCCGCATTGATCCGCTTCCCGAGAGCTGCAGGTGGACCGTGCCGGGTCTCGCGCCGCAGGTATGGATGCAACAGCGAGACCCTCGGGACCTGCTCCTTTGCGAGTGCGAGATGGTGCCGCAGAGCGCCGTGGACCACATCGTCGGAACGCTGCGCGACCCTTCTCGCACGCCGGCGCTCAAGGAAATCGGGCTGAGAAGCCGGGTGGGCAAGGGCTCTTGCCAGGGTTGCTTCTGCAGTCTGCGGGTACTCACTCACCTGTATCGAACGGATCATGTACGGGCCGACGACGGGCTCGATCATCTCAAAGCGTTCGTCAACGAACGTTGGAAGGGAGAGCAGGCCGTCCTGTTCGGAACCCAGCTCGAGCAAGCCGAGCTCGATGAAGCATTGCACTGCGCCTTGCTCGGGCTCGAGCTCTGAGCCTGCCGAGGACGCCTACGAACACCATGCCCGAGCCCATCGCCATCAACACCGACTTCACCGTCATCGGGGCGGGTATGGCGGGATTGTCTGCCGGACTGTTCGCGCGCCGACGTGGCCTGGGCACCCTTGTCGTGGGCGGACCGAGCGAGCTTGCCTACGCCGCCGGCCCCTGGGACCTGCTCGGCGTCCATCCCATCGAACAACGCTATCTCGTCACCGATCCGTGGATGGGCATCGAAGCGCTCGTCAAGGATCTCCCGAAACACCCCTACGCTCGCATCCGGGAAGGCGATCTGCGCGCAGCGTTCGCCGTCGTCCTCGAGGCGTTCCGGGAGGCCGGCTATCCGTACCTCCGCCTGCCGGACGGCAACTGCGAGGTCATCACCTCCGTCGGCACCCGCAAGCGCACGTACTGCCTCCCCCACACGATGTGGAATGGCGTTGAGGCGTGGCGGGATCGGGTGCCCTGTCTCCTGGTCGACTTTCAGGGATTGAAGGACTTCAGTGCCCAGCAGATCGTTGCCACCCTCGCCGAGCGCTGGCCTGACCTGCATGCACGGACCGTCGTGTTCCCAGACACCGAGCACTTGCCCGAGGTGTCTCCTGAGTTCCTGGCGCGCTGCCTCGATCTGCCCGAAGTCCGCGCGAAGCTCGCCAAGCTTCTGTTGCCCCTCGTGGAGGACCACGAAGCGATCGGCCTGCCGGCGATCCTCGGACATCACCACAGCACCGAGGTCGTCGCCGATCTCGAGATGCGGCTCGGGGTGCCAGTGTTCGAAGTCCCTTCCCCGCCCGTCTCCGTACCCGGCCTGCGCATCCGTCTTACGTTCGAAAAGCTGCTCCGACAGCGCGGCGCCCGCCTCCTGCTCGACGACCGCGTCGTACGCATCGGCCCGCACGGCGACGGCTTTCAACTGTTCTTGGAAAAGGGCGATAGGGCGTATGTGGTAAACACACGTGGCGTCTTGTTGGCGACGGGACGTTTCCTCGGCGGCGGTCTGTCTGCGGATCGGGTGCGGGTGCGGGAGACGTTGTTTGATCTGCCGGTCTCGCAACCCGCCCATCGATCGGAATGGCATCGAAAAGAGCTGCTCGATCCGCGAGGGCACCCCATCAACCAGGCGGGCCTGGAGGTCGACGCCCAATTCCGCCCCCTGGACCAGGCAGGTGCGGTTGCCTTTCCCACCCTCTTCGCCGCGGGTTCCGTGCTCGCTCACCAGGATTGGATGCGCATGAAGTGTGGCGCGGGTCTCGCCATCACGACGTCGTACGCCGCTGTGGACGCGTTCGTCGGGCTCTCGCGCCCGGCCCGAGGTGAGGCATGACCGCCGAATCACCGATGCTGGTGATCGCCGCGCTCATCGCCGAGGCCGGCGGCGAAGGTCTTCACGCTTGTATGCAATGCGGCACCTGCACGGGTGTGTGCCCGTGGCCCACGGTAGAGCAGCTCAGTCCGCGCTTGATTCTGCGGCAGGCGTCCCTCGGTCTCGAGGGTTGGGAGGAGGAGCAGGTCTGGCGCTGCGTCACCTGTCGAGCGTGTGAGGATCGCTGTCCCCGGGGGATCGAGATCACGGAGGTGATGCGTGCGGCCCGTTCGGTCGTTCAGGAATCGGGCGGTGCACCGCGCGGGCTGAGCGGTCCGCTGGCGAGCTTGCGCACCAACGGCAACCCGTGGGAAGGCGAATCCACCGAGCGGGCAGTGTGGATGAAGACGCTCGGCGTGCCGTCTTGGGAGCCGGCCTGCGAAGCGCTGCTGGTGCCCTGCTGCACCCAAGTCCACGAGGCGCGCAATCGACGGGCATCCCGCGCGCTCGTGGGGCTCTTGCATCGGGCCGGCGTCCGCTTCGGGACGCTGTCGGAAGGAATGCAGTGTTGCGGAGACCAGGCCCGCAAGGTTGGTGCCGAGGACGTCTACCAACAAGTGAATGACGCAAACCTGCGTACTTATCGCCAGAACGCGATCGAGCGCATGTGGGTGGCATCCCCCCACTGCTTGAACGTGCTCAGAGCGCAACAGGACGCCCCAGCCTCCGAGCACTACACTGAAGTACTCTGGCGCCTCGTCGAACAGGAACGCCTTCACCCGTCGCGCTCTTGCGACGAAGTCGTCACCTACCACGACCCGTGCTACCTCGGCCGCTGGGCTGGCGTGTACGACGCGCCTCGTCGCACGCTGGAGGCAATCCCTGGGTTGGAGTTGCGGGAGATGCCGCGCAACCGCGAGGAGAGCTTTTGTTGCGGGGGAGGTGGCGGCGGGCTCTGGCAGGAGCTGCCGATCGAGCAGCGATTCGCGGTGCACCGGGTTCGAGAAGCGCTCGAAACGGGCGCGCGGGTGCTCGTCACGGCTTGTCCCTACTGCGTGCTGATGTTCGAGGATGCCATCAAGGTGCTGGAGCTCGAAGACGAGCTCCAGGTGCGCGACGTGGCCGAGGTGTTGGCCCACGCGGTGGGCGTGGACGCGCCGGAGGCGACGCCATGACCGAGCGCATTGGATTTTACATCTGCCATTGCGGCATCAACATCGCCTCCAAGGTGCGTTGTGGGGAGGTCGCAGAGCACGTGGCGGCGATGCCGAACGTCACGGTCTCACGTGATTACCTGTTCATGTGCTCGGACCCCGGGCAGGAGCTCATCGAGCGCGACATCGCGGAGCTCGGATTGACACGTATCGTGGTGGCTTCGTGCTCGCCCCGTATGCACGAGAACACGTTCCGTGCGGCGACCGCGCGCGGGGGCCTCAACCCCTACCGCGCATTTCACCACGTCTGCGTGCGGGAGCACGTGTCGTGGGTCCACCTCGACGAGGACGAGGCGACGTACAAGGCCACGGTCCTGTCGCGCGCGGGCGTCCGGCGGGTCACCGAACAGCAGGCGCTCGTGCCCGCGAAGTTCAAGGTCCACCCCTCGGCGGTGGTGGTGGGTGGTGGAATTGCCGGCATGCAGGCGGCCCTCGACATCGCGTCGGCGGGCCACCAGGTTCACCTGGTCGAGAAGGATCCCACCGTGGGTGGGCACATGCTGCAATACGACAAGACCTTTCCGACCCTCGACTGCGCAGCGTGCATCGGGACGCCCAAGATGGTCTCGGTCGGGCAGGACAGGCACATCAATCTAATGACCTGGGCCGAGGTCGAATCGGTCTCCGGGTTCGTGGGCAACTACAAGGTACGCGTGCGCAAGAAGGCGCGCTACGTGGACGCCTCCAAGTGCACTGGCTGTGGGGATTGCTCGACGGTATGTCCCGTGGACAAGCCGAACGAGTGGGACGCCTATACGCGTATGCGCAGCGCAATCTACCGGCCTTTTCCGCAGGCCGTGCCCATCACCTTTCTCATCGACAAGAGCGATCGGGCGCCCTGCGTGCAAACCTGCCCGGCGGGCACCAACGTCCAGGGATATGTCGCCTTGATCAAGGAAGGCGAGTACCTGCGCGCCACCCAGCTGATCATGGAGCGACTCCCCTTCCCCGGCACCCTTGGACGCGTGTGTCCAGCGCCCTGCGAAGCGGACTGCCGGCGAAAAGAGGTGGACGAGAGCATCGCCATTCGCTCACTCAAACGCTTCGCCGCCGACCAGGTCGATTGGGACGACCTCCCTCTGCCCGCGATCGAACCGAAACCACCGGAGGACAAGGTGGCCGTCATTGGCGCCGGTCCCGCCGGCCTCAGCGCGGCTTACTTCCTCGCGCGCATGGGTTACCCCGTCACCGTCTTCGAAGCGCTCCCGGTGGCCGGTGGCATGATGCGCACCGGAATCCCGGACTACCGCCTACCGCCCCGCGTGCTCGACCGAGAAGTCCGATACATCGAGCGGCTCGGCGTCGACCTCCGTCTGTCCCACGCCATCGGCGGCGACACCACGGTCGACGACCTCTGGAACCAGGGCTTCCGCGCCGTGTTTGCCGCTGTGGGCAACCACGAAAGCCCCCGGCTCGGCGTCGAGGGAGAGGACGCCCCGGGCGTACAGTCCGCCATCGATTTCCTCAAGCAGGTCAATCTTCAGGGCAACGCGGAGCTCGGCGCGCGCGTCGTCGTCATCGGTGGAGGCGCCGTGGCCATGGACGCCGCCCGTACCGCCGTGCGACTTGGCGCGCGCAGCGTGTCTGTGTTCTGTCTCGAATCCCGCACCGAAATGCCCGCCTGGGAGGACGAAGTCCACGGCGCCCTGGAAGAAGGCATTGTCATCCAAAACGGTTGGGGCCCGAGCCGATTCCCCACCAGCGACGGCCGAATGCACGGCGTAGTCTTCCGTCGCTGCACCCGCGTTTTCGACGATGCCGGCCGGTTCGCTCCCGTCTACGACGACCGAGACACCCGCGAAGAGCCGTGCGACACGGTCCTTGTGGCCATTGGGCAGAGGCCGGACCCGGCTTGGATGCGGGGCAGCCAGGACATCCCCACCGACGAGCGCGGCTACCTGCCCGCCGATCCGGTGACCTTCGCGACGGCACGCCCGGGACTGTTCGCGGGCGGAGAGCTCTACACGGGGCCGTCGATCGTCGTTCGCGCCGTCGCCAATGGCCGCGAAGCAGCGCTGTCCATCGACCGGTATCTGCGGGGCGAAGCTCCGCTGCACAATCGCCCACCGCGACCGACGGGCAAGAACTGGAACGCGCTTCCCGGGTCGGCGGAGACCGCGCCACGGGCGGAAATGCCCAGGCTGGACGCGAGTCAGCGGGCGGGCTTCGACGAAGTGGAGCTGGGGTTCTCGGAGGAAGACGCTCGAAACGAGGCGGACAGGTGCATCGCTTGCGGCACGTGCAGCGAATGCATGCTCTGTGTCGATAGTTGCAAAGCCAAGGCCATCGATCACGCCCAGAGGGACGAGGTCATCGAGCTCGACGCAGGCGCGATCATCGTGGCCACCGGCTTCGACGTCATGGACCCCACGCCGATGCGCCAGTACGGGTACGGCAAGCTGCCGAACGTGGTGACCAACCTGGAGTTCGAGCGGCTGTGCAACGCGACGGGACCGACGTCGGGCAAGATCCTTCTGCGCGACGCAGAGTCACCTTCCGGCTACGGCGAGGCGCCCGAGCGGGTGGCGATCCTCCACTGCATCGGGAGTCGTGACAAGAACTACCACCGCTACTGCAGCCGGACCTGCTGCATGTATGCGCTCAAGTACGCGCACCTGATCAAGGACCGCATTGGACGCGACGTGGAGGTCTACAACTTCTACATCGACATGCGTTGCTTCGGAAAAGGCTACGAGGAGTTTCTCGAGCGCACACAGAAGGAGGGCGTCCGGATGATCCGGGGCAAGGCCTCGCGAATTCGCGTCTGCCCCGATCCCGACGAAGCACCCGGCACCCTGGAGGTGCTTGCGGAAGACACGTTGTCCGGTCGGCTCTTGCGGGTTCCGGTGGACATGGCGGTGCTCTGCACGGCGATGGAGCCTCGCAAGAACGCACAAGACGTTGCGCGATTGTTCGGCATCACGACCGGCAGCGACGGGTTTTTCCTGGAGGAGCATCCCAAGCTCGAACCGGTGTCGACCGCAACGGCGGGGGTGTTCGTCGCGGGCGCTTGCCAAGGCCCCAAAGACATCCCGGACTCGGTGGCGCAGGCCAAGGCGGCGTCGAGCATGGCGCAGGCCCTGATTTCGCGCGGTGAGGTCGAGGTATCGCCGATCGCCTCGAGCATCGACGCCGACATATGCATCGGCTGCGGCGTCTGCATTGCGCTTTGCCCGTACGGGAGCATTCAAATCGACACGCAACGTCATGTGTCACAGGTCAACCCCGTGTTGTGCAAGGGGTGTGGGAGTTGTGCGGCGCACTGTCCCAGCGGCGCGGCGAAGGTCAGCCACTTCCGCGACGATCAAGTGTTCATGGAGCTGGAAGGCCTCCTCGCTTCGGAAGGGATCCGATGATGAGCGATTCGTTCGAGCCGACCATCGTCGGCTTTCTCTGTAACTGGTGCACGTTCACCGCCGCGGACCTGGCTGGGACCTCCAGGCAGGTCTACCCGCCCAATCTTCGGATCGTGCGGGTGATGTGCAGCGGCATGGTGGATCCCAAGTTCGTCATCAAGAGCTTCCTGGAAGGGGCCGATGGCGTGTTTATCGGAGGATGCTGGCCGGGTGACTGCCACTACATCAACGGCAACCTCAAGGCGCGACGGCGCGTCGCCCTGCTGCACGAGGTCCTTGGCCGATACGGCATCAGTCAGGAGCGGCTGTGGCTGCGCTGGGTGGCGGCCTCCGAGGGGGGGCAGTTCTCCGAGCTGGTGGACGAGATGACGGCTCGCCTTCGGGAGCTTGGGCCGTGCGAGCTCAAGCACAAGATGGTTTCTTGACCGGGATGCCGTGGGATCGGTCTGAACAAGGCAACGCAATGGCACAGTTTGCAACACTGGACACGGAAGGAAAGCCCACGCAGGCGGTGCGCAGGCTTCTCGCCGATCTCATCGACAAGGGTGTCGTCGAGGCCGTGCTGACCCCCGCGAGGCAGGGGCCTGGAAACGTGGTGATGCAGACCCTCGTTTCCGACGCCCGGAAGATGGAGCTCGCCGAGCCCCTGGCGCCCGTGGTCTGGACCAACGCTGGAACGCTGGTGTCGTCTCTGACGTACAATCCCACGGGCACGCCCGTCGCCGCGGTGATGCGAAGTTGTGAGGTGCGCGCGTTCGTCGAGCGAACCAAGCTCAACCAAGGCAGCCGGGAAAACCTGCTGCTCATCGGCCTGGACTGCCTCGGGCGCTTCGAGAACCGCGACTACCTCGCACTCGCTCGTCGCCACGAAGACCTGACCGCCGAGTTTCTGGCGCACGCGGCGGCCGGAAACGCGGAGGCCTTCGATGGAGTGCATGTCACCAACGCCTGCAACGCTTGTGAGTTCCCCGTTGCTCCGAGCGTCGATCTCCGGCTCTGCCTGATCGGCGTCGACACCAGCCGCGAGGTCGTGCTCGAAGCGTTGACCGAGTCCGGCGAACGGGCGCTGTCGTCTCTGGGGCTCCCGGCCTGCGAAGCCCCCTCCGGCCGCGGGGAAGCCACAAGGAAGCTCGAAGGCGAGCGCGTGGCGTTCCGCGACGCCCTCTTTGCCACCTATCGGGAGAAGACCGCCACCGTGGACGGGTTGATCGAGGCGACGGCGGCGTGCATCAACTGCTACAACTGCCGTGTCGCCTGCCCGGTCTGCTACTGCCGTGAGTGCGTGTTCACCACCGATCTGTTCCGGCACAACAGCAGCAAGTACCTGATGTGGTCTCGCAAGAAGGGCATGGTGAAGATGCCCACCGACACGCTCTTCTACCATCTGACCCGCATGATCCACATGAGCACGATGTGCGTGGGTTGCGGGCAGTGCAGCAGCGCCTGTCCCAACGACATCGATGTGATGGAGATGTTCCGCACCACCGCTGAGGACACGCAGGCCCGATTCGACTACCTGCCGGGCCGCGACTTCGACGAAAAGCTGCCGATGGCCACCTTCCACGAGGACGAGCTTCAAGATGTCTCGGGACCTGGCAAGTAGCGCCTCAGAAGCACAGCCGTCGAACGCCGGCCGGGTCCTCGTGGTCGGCGCGGGCGTCGCGGGCATCCGCTCGGCGATCGGCCTGGCCGAGGTCGGCTGCCGCGTAACCCTGCTGGATGCCTCACCCGCCATCGGAGGCATCCTCCAGAAACTCGACCACCAATTCCCCAACAACCACTGCGGCATGTGCCGCATGCTGCCCGAGGTCGGGCGGATCCAGTCGTCCCGGTTCTGTTTGCGCAAAGGCCTGTTCCACGACGGTATCGACATTTTTCCGAACAGCACCATTCAAGAGGTCCGAGGTGAGCCCGGCTCCTTCGAAATCGACGTCCTCCGGCAAGCCCGGTGGATCGACACGGAACGCTGCGCCGGCTGCCCCGCCCCCTGTGTCGAGGTTTGCCCCGTCGAGGTCCCCGACGCCTTCAACCATGGCCTGACCCGCCGCAAAGCCATCTATCGACCCGTTCCGCAGAGCCTGCCCGATTCGCTCTGCATCGATCGACAGGCCTGCTCCCGCTGCGGCGACTGTGTCGTAGCCTGCCCCGAAAACGCCATCTCCCTCGACACCCCGGACGAACGCACCACCGTTCAAGCCGACGCCGTGATCCTTGCTGTCGGCACCTCGCTTCGCCGCCCCGACGAGGATCCGACCGCCAAGCACTTGCAGGTTTCGCCGAACGTCGTTAGTGCGCTTCAATTCGAACGCATGCTGGGGCTCGCCGGACCACGGCGCGACAAGCTCTCACGCCCGTCCGATGGCAAGCCGGTCGAGCGGGTGGCCTGGCTGCAGTGCGTGGGTTCGCGGGATCGGAAGCACGGACGTGACGTCTGCTCGACGGTTTGCTGCATGTTCGCGCTCAAAGAGGCAATGTTGGTGCGCGACATCGACGACGGAGCCATTGGCGCGACCATCTTTTACATGGATATCCGTGGTCAGGGGCGGGACTTTCACCGGAACCGGGAGCTTGCCGAGCAGCGCGGGGTGGCGTTGATTCGCTCGCGCGTCCACGACATCGAGCCCGCTGCGGATGGCGGGGTGAGCATTCGGTACTTCGATCAGGTGTCAGGCACGATGAAGCGGGGCCACTATGACCTACTCGTGCTCTCGACGGGACAGTCCCCCAGCGCGGCGATCGCCACCTTGGGAGAACAATTCGGGTGGACGCCATCGGAGAGCGGATATGCGCCCACGATGGCGCACGACCAAGTCCGCAGTGCGACGCCGGGTGTCTTTCTCGCCGGCTCGATCACGGGACCCACGGACATTGCGGAATCCATCACGGGGGCAATCGCTGCCGCCGGCGAAGCGTGCAAGTTGCTTACCTCGTTGGGACGCAGCGTGGGTATCCAGCGGACGATTCCCGAGCCCAAAAAGGTCGACGGCGACGAGTCGCGCGTGCTCGTCCTTCGGTGTGGCTGTCATCACGACCGGGCGGGTTTGGAAACCCGCCCCTACAGCGACCATGCCACAGCGATCTCCGACAACGCCTACGGACCGGGCGCGGACGTGCATGTCGTCGAGTCGCCTTGTCTGCCAGAAGGGGCGAGACGGGCTGCCGAAATTCTCGCGGCAGCCAACCACGATCGCGTGGTGTTTGCGGCTTGTCATCCACACGGGTACCGGCGGAAGCTGACGGCGCTCGCCGAGCGCGCGGGGTTCGATGCCGAGCTCATTCGGGTGGTCGACGCCCGACGTGCGATTTTCGGATCCGGACCGCCGGGGACGGGCGGACTACCTCGGGTGGTCGACGCCCGACGTGCGATTTTCGGATCCGGACCGCCCGGGACGGGCGGACTACCTCGGGTGGTCGACGCCCGACGTGCGATTTTCGGATCCGGACCGCCCGGGACGGGCGGACTACCGATTCGCATGGCCGTGGCTGCGCTCCGAAGCGTTCATTCGCAGCGGAGGCGCCCGCCGACACTTTCTGCCGAACCTCGCGTGCTCGTGGTTGGTGGGGGGCTGGCAGGCATGCGAGCGGCGCTGTCGCTGGCAAACCGCGATATCGACGTGCATCTGGTGGAGAGGAGCGACCACCTCGGCGGCCGATTCGCCGATCATTGCGGAGCCGGATTCGACGGTAGCGATCTTCACGCCCACGTGTCGAGGCTACAGGCACAGGTGTTGGAGAACGCGCACATCACCGTTCACGTGGGAGCACGCGTCCTGGCGAGCCAAAGCGCTGTGGGCAGACGCGACACGATCGTTCGGAAGAGCAGCGGGGATACGATGGTCTCTCACGGTGCGACCATCCTTGCGACGGGCGGACACGAGGCTGGAACCGAGTCGTACGGCTACGGAACCAGCGAGCGTATCGTCACCCAATCCGAGCTCGAGCGGCAGCTCGACACCGGCTCGCTCGAACCGCACGCGTTGGGCTTGGTGGTCATGATTCAATGTGTCGACTCCCGAGAACCAGGGTCGCACGACTACTGCAGCCGAATTTGCTGCGCGCGGGCCTTGCGAAACGCCAAGAGGATCCGCGGGCTGAATCCCCGGACACGCGTCTTCATCCTGTACCGCGACATGATGACCTGCGGGCTGTGGGAGCGAGACTTCACGGAGGCGCGCAGGGAGGGAGTCCTGTTTGCCGCCTACGACATCGATGACAAGCCGCGCGTCCAGGTCGTGAACCATCGGCCCTCGGTCACCGTGACGGATCCCATCCTCGGCCGGCCTCTGCAGCTCGAAGCGGATTGGCTGGTCCTGAGCAACGCTGTCGAGAGCGATGCGTCGAATGTCGAGCTGGCCCGCATCTTTGGCGTCGACTTGGACGAGCACGGGTTCTTCCGGGAGGCGGACGCGAAGTGGCGCCCCGTCGACTTTCTGGCCGACGGCGTCTTCGTCGCGGGCACGGCCCACGCCCCTCAACCTGCCCGCCAGGTCGTGATGGAGGCGGAGGCGGCCGCTCATCGCGCTTTCGAACGGCTCACCCGCACTGTCCCTGCGTACAGCCACGGAATTGCGGAGCTGCACCATGCACTGTGCGCTCGATGCGGGTTGTGCATCGAGGCATGTCCTTACCACGCCCGCCGGTTGGACGAAGACGAGCACCAAATCGTGGTCGACCCGTTGGGATGTCGAGGGTGCGGGGTGTGCACGTCGACCTGCCCCAACGGAGCCACGCGTCTCGGCGCCATGGGCGAACGGCAGATGATGGAGGCCCTCGACGCTGCCCTCGAGGATGTCGTGGTGAAGGAGGGCGTGTCATCATGAGTGGCATCGCGCGCAGCGGCGAGCCGGTCCCCGCGGCGGTGGAGGCCGACTATGAAAGCTGCCTGAGCTGCAACGCTTGCCGATCGGTGTGCACCATGCACGTCGCCACCAATCGCCTGCCGCCTCTCAAGCTCCTTCGTATGGCGGCCCTGGGCATGGTTGAACCGCTGCTCGCCTCCGTGGAGCTCTGGTACTGCCTACAGTGCAATCAGTGCACCGCCACCTGCCCCATGTCGGTCAAACCGTCGTTGCTCATTCGACGGCTCCGGTCCGAGGCGTTGGGACGGGGTTTGGTGTCGGACGAGACGCTGGTTCGGTTCGAGCAACTCGAAGCGAGCTTCCAGCGCGTTCGGTGGCACATGATCGCGCAGCGCGCCGAGGGTGCGCGTCTCGCCCAAATGGCGGACGACTGGCGCCGGTGGTCGGAGACGCCGATCGAGCCGCTGGCAGAAGCCCTCCCCCTGAGCCGCTCGGGAGCGGAGCCCCCGGACGACGAGCTCGAGGCCTGTCTCGGGTTCTCCGCAGACTTCGCCGCCTGTATGACGTGCGGAGCGTGCACGACCGCCTGTCCGGTCACGCACGATCGTGCGGTCTACGATCCGGTGACCTTCTTCCGCATGGTCAACCTCGGAGCCAAGGAGGAGCTGCTGCGTTCCCCATCGCTCTGGTTGTGCCTCGGGTGCCAAGCATGCACCAACGCTTGTTCGCAGCAAGTGGCCGGGCACCTCGTGATGCGGGGGCTACAGGACCTGAGCCAGAGCCGAGGGTTGGTCCCTGCCGACGTCCGGGCCTGGCTCTGGTCGATCGACCATGCATTGTTGCCCCGTTACTTACAGGAAGTCGACGTTCTGTTCCAGACGGGTTAGCGCCTTCGACCCCGCCCCCTTGCGCTGGGAGATGCATAGCCCCTTGCGCTCGGGTTTGTGTTCGGTGCAACCTCAAGGAATGATGAATCAGATCGCGCTGTCTGCAGAGGAACCATGCCGGTAATTCGTTTGAGCGTCGCCGCACGGTCGGACGTCGGCCGGGTACGCACGAGCAACGAAGACTCGTTCACGGTGGCCGACCTGGATACCGGCTTGCGGATCGAGGACGAGTCGGCGATGACCGAGATGGACGTGCGGGAGCGCGGCGTGTTGATGGTCGTGTCCGACGGCATGGGCGGCCACGCGGCGGGCGAGGTTGCGAGCGCGTTGGTCGTCGACTCGTTGCGCGATTCGTTGGGCGAATCGGGCAACGTTGAGTCGATGGAACGGCTGGTCGAACAGGCGGTGCAGCGGGCAAATGCGGATGTGTTCGAGGCGGCGCGTGACAAGTCCAAGGAGGGCATGGGCGCCACGCTCACCGCGGTGCTGGTGCACAAGCGAGAGGCGTACATCGCGGAGGTGGGGGACTCTCGCGCGTATGTGTTGCGCCAGGGGCGGCTCCGGCAGATGACGAAGGATCAGAGTTTTGTGCAGGTGCTGCTGGACTCCGGGGCGATCACGTCGGAGCAAGCGAAGAACTTCGCGAACAAGAACTGGATCGTGCAGGCCATGGGGCTGGAGCCCAATGTCCACGTGTCGCTCGGCAGGTTGCAGCTTCGGCGCGGCGATAGACTGCTGCTCTGTTGCGACGGGTTGTACAATCTCGTGGAAGACAAGGAGCTAAGCGAGATTCTCGCGGACGACAACTTGTCGGTGGCGTGCAACCGGATGATCGACCTCGCGAACGAACGGGGTGGAAGCGACAACGTCACCGCCATTGTGGCGAAGGTCGATGGGGACGGGCTCCCGGCTGCGGATTATGACGAGTCCGTGACACAGACCTTCGAGGTGCTGAAGGAGTTCAAAGGACTACCGCTCAGGGACCCGTCACGCGACGGCGACGACGACGACGAGGAAGATGGTGAGGGGCTGAGGGCGGTCGCCGCGCTCCCGAGCGAAACGCCGACGGTCAAACCGCCTCCGCCGAGCACGCGAAGCGAGCCTGAAACGCCTCCTGAGAGGGCAAACATCGTGGCGATGGCGGTGGTGGCGGTCGTGCTTCTGGCGGTGGTGGTGGGCTATTGGCTCACGCGGTAGGGACTGTTGGGATTCAAGGCACCTGGCGCTTGAAACACCAGATTCTTGTTTCGCCTACGGTCATCCCGCCGGACCCCGAGCCGCCTACCATCTCCCAGCTCTCTGCTCCCAGACGATTCGAGTAGTCCGTCAGCTGTTTGACGTCGTCGAGTTGGACACACATGTATTGCCACCTTGCCAAAGTCGCTCTCTGCTGAGCAGTAGCAGAGGGCACGACGAGCTGGGAGGCGGCGCCGCCCACGGCGCATCCGACGATGAAGACGGCTGCGATTCCTACGAATCGAGGTCGGTAGTTCATGCGCGGAAGCTAACATGTTCGGCTAGACTGCCCCAATGCCCCTCACCCACCTTCCCCAGCACACGACCCAGGTCGTGCCTTCAGCTCCGACGGCAGATGGTCCAAAAACCTACGCTCGGGTGATCGGCAGGGGTATCGTGACTGCAACCGTCGCTGCCATGTTCTGCTCCTGTGGCGGCTCCGTCGATTCGAAGGAGGGCAATGCCGAGAAGGCTGACTGCGATCCATTCGCTGGCGGCGAGCTTCCCACTGCGATCGATATCGACTGGGATTGCGATGGAACCATCAACTGGCGCGCGTGCGACATCTACACGTACGACGCACGAGGGAACGTCCTCACGTCTCGCTCGGGATGCGACAACCCGCCATTGTGCCTCGCATTCAAGTACGACGAAGGCGGCAAACTCCTCAGCGAAACATGGGATAACGATTGCGACGGGGTCATCAACCGGTGCATAGAGTACGCGTACGGGACAGACCCGAGGCGCAGGGAATTCGGCATCGACAAGGGCTGCAACGGCGTGATCGACACCTGTGTGTCCGAGTCCTTCGACGCGTGCGGGAACTCAGAGACGTACTTTGTCGACGTCCATTGCGACGGCACCCCGGACGAGTGCCATACCATGGTCTGGACGGGAGACACCTACACACAAACCGTAGGCTGCGGGGTCGTCCCTGATTACTGCTCGACAGGCTATGTGGATGAACGGGGCTGGCCGACCCAAAATGACCACGATGAAGACTGCGATGGAACCGTCGACGACTCGACTTGCTACGAGTACCACGACGGCGCGGGCAGCGGTGGGACTGGTGGGACTGGTGGGACTGGTGGGACTGGTGGCATGGGCAGCGGAGGAACGGGAGGGATCGGAACAGGCGGAACTGCCGGCTCTGGCGGCGTCGGAGGAATGGGTGGCACCTCGGGCACGGGCGGTTCCGGGGGGCTGGGAGGTTCCGGGGGAAGCCCTTCCTGCACTGCGCCCGCGGACCAGTGTCCGGGCACGCAGGTGCTGCTGAGCGGAACCGGAGCAGAGCCGCGAACGGGCTCGGGCTACGGCACCACGTCTGGTACTTGCTCTGACTACGAGGGAAGCTGCAGCTCGCCAGGCACTCCGGACGCCGTGTATTGGTTCACGTCCGACGTCGATGGCATGATGAGTGTCGGCGTCCAAGGCGACAGTGGCACATGGTTTCCGTTCGTGTACGTGCGGACTTCCTGCGACGACGCCACGACGGAGCTGCTCTGTGAGCTTCTGATTCCGACGACACCCATTCTTGTCCAAGCGGGCACCGTCTATTTCGTCATCGTGGAAGGTCCCCCGACCGGGGAGAGCTACGAGTTGGGGGTCAAGATCATTCCGCAATAGCGAGAGGTGACGAGCACCGATGGCGGCTCGCGAATCTCTGCTACGATGGCCGGATGCGAAAGCTCCTCTTGTTGCTGACGGCTTCGGCGTTGCTTGCGTGCGGGGAGGACGACGCCGGGGGTTCGTCCGATCCTCAGGGTGGCGCGGGCGGCTCGGCAAGCGAGGCGGGTGCCGACACCCATGTCGGCGGAGCAGCAGGAGGTGGAGGTGACGCCTCGGGCGGTTCCGGCGGAACGACGCCTGGGGGACTGCCCGACCACTGGAAGGCCGGGCTCGAGCCGGGCATCAACTGGGGCCTTGCCGAGCAGTACGTGGATGACACCGGGATCGCTGCGGACCCGTACGTCATCGCCGCAGAGGACTTCGAGACCGGTACGGTCACCATCGCCACGGAAGAGGACCGCTACGCGAGCAACGTGACCGTGACGGATGCCGAGCACTACACTGGGCAATACGCGGGCGTGCACACGTGGCCGGAGGGGCTCAACGGTCCCACGACGCGGCACCTGTTGGGGGACGACGCTCATCAAGACGACCGGCCGGCGTACTTCATGCGCATGTGTTTCAAGTACGATTCGAGCTTCCATCCGGGTGATCTGACGCGCGGTGTCGGCGTGAAGGGCTTCGGCATCTACTACGAAGACGGGTCTGGAAACGCGAACACCTGCGACGGGATGAGCTGGTACGACGTATCCTGCCAGTTCGTGGGTTGGGGACCGAGCCAGAAGCCGCAAGCGAACGACGGATATCTGTGGGTCGGCCATCTTTACAGCTACAACCCCTACCCGCAGCTGGCCGTTCCGGAGGTTGGCACGGTCGAGCTCACCGACCCGCCTGACGGCACCCAGTCCTGTCGATTCAGTTCCTACGCGGAGCCCTTCGACTACATCGCGTTCCAGGCCTGGCGCTGCTACGAATTGGGACTCTATCTCAACACGCCAGGGCAGAGCGACGGGGAAGGTCGTTTCTGGATCGACGGCGTGCTGCAATCGCGAATCACGAGCATGCGGTTCCGGGATCTGGAAGAGCAGAAGCCAAGCAGCATGCAACTGAACTTGCACCGTACGACAGAGGACTTCTCGCAAACGATGGTTCGGTGGGTGGACAACATCGTGCTCGCGCGCCGCTACATTGGCCCGGTGAAGACATCGCAGTAGGGGCGGGTCACTGACCCGCCCGCTTGAACTTGTGGCGCAACGGGCGGGTTTGAAACCCGCCCCTACCAAGAATTGGGGACGCCGCGGCTCCGATAGGCCGCTAAGGGACCTCCAAAGAAATGACTGGTCCATGAGGCGGGTCCCCTCCAGGCCTCGCCCGGTGGTCCCAGTCCGTTGCCGTTGCCG
>Ga0180009_10002850_pt1 | contig 20105 bp, 10 predicted proteins | sample OS_PC_MetaG_FD_123537 | JGI IMG/M metagenome (GOLD analysis project Ga0180009, IMG submission 123537) | Groundwater microbial communities from the Aspo Hard Rock Laboratory (HRL) deep subsurface site, Sweden - OS_PC_MetaG | ecosystem: Environmental > Aquatic > Deep subsurface > Groundwater...
AAATCCGATATCTGAATAATGCTGGTTGCCTTGTATTGAGAGTAACCAAGCAATTGCCAGGGAAGCCCTGAAAAAAGATAAGCTTTGCAGAACTCCAGAACAGTCCATAAGCTCGCTATCCCGAGCATTTTAATCGTTTTATTAAGTCCGGATCCAAGCAGATAATTCGCACCGACGGCAAAAATCGCAAAATAAAGACCGAAAATGACTCCCAACAGTAGAAACGGAAAGAGAAAACTCATCCAGGGGCTGATATCGCTATATCGAAACGTTGCATAAAAAACCCAGTGAGCAACTATCAGATTCGTTAGGCACCCAAAAATCCAGCCGATGAGAAAGGCATGTTTTATTGAAGTGTTTGATAATAACCCGAGCAACGGAACAAGGCAGAACCATGCCAGTGGATAGTATCCCGGTGACGGAAAAGAAAGAACATACAGGGAAATTGAGCTTAAAAGTAGCATGCCTTTTTTGACGAAATCTTTTGACCCTTCTTTTCCGAGCATAATATGTCCTGTCTGCATTTGAGATATTTTGGATTTTGTTTTTAAGAATCCAGCACTTTTTGGTCGTTTGAAAAAAACATTACAGATTAAATCCAAATCTGTAATCGGAAGACAGCAACCATAGGGAAAAAATACTTCATCTACGCCCATTTATAAATATTCTTCAAGTTAAAGACCTCTTCTTTCCCTGATTTATCAAGGTTTTCATTAACGTGATTCTAATATGGATTAAATCTAATCCTATTAAAAGAGGGCTAGCCTATATTTAACTGATTAGTCCGGAGACCGGATCAGATTACTGAATAATTTTGTGCAGACAGCCAGTTACTGGAAACATGGATTCACTCTCCTATCGGTTTTGGAATATTGCAACAAAGTAGGGCTGCAATAGTGTTTAAAACAGAATTGGTTTTCTCATTTATAATTCTAAATATCGTGATTTTCCGACAATCAAAACAAAGGATTCGAAAGATGAAGGACATAATTCCATATCAACAGCAGATACAAAACTGTTACCAGGATTTACTGAATCAGCATGATTTGATGATTCCAACGGATGAACGATTAAAAATCGATCTGCATTGTCATGATGAAAACAGTAATGTTCCGGACGAGCTATGGGGAAGAATTCTCAGGGTTCCCGAAACCTGGACTAAAACATCGGAATTACAACAATCGCTAAGATTCAACCAATGCAATGCAATTACCATTACGAATCACAACAATGCCAGATCCTGTTGGGAACTCTTGGACAAAGGAGTGGATGTTTTGGTGGGGGCTGAGTTCTCTTGTCACTTCCAGGAATATGATATCAATCTTCATGTTTTGACCTACGGTTTTACTCCGGAACAGGAAGTCAAGCTCAATAAATATCGAAGGAATCTCTATCAGTTTTTAACCTATACAGCTGAACACGATCTGCCGACAGTATTACCCCACCCACTTTTTTTCTCTTCTCGCAAGCCTTATCCTGGTATGGATCTTTTTGAAAAACTGGCCCTGCTGTTTAAAAGATTTGAGGTGGTAAACGGGCAGCGTGATATCCGACAAAATCTGTTGATCTGGGAGTGGTTGGAAAACCTGACAGAAGAAAAAATATGGGATTGGAGTAAAAAACATCAGCTTGATCCGGAAAATTTTTGTAGGATTCCCTATGAAAAAATGTATACCGGTGGATCGGACGATCATATGGGAATGTTTGCCGGAACCTGCGGCAGCTACCTTCATGTGCCTGAATTGGCAAAAAGACTTGAGCGGGAGAAGCCTTCCGAAATCGCATTGGATAGTCTCAGAAATGGTCTGGTTGTTCCTTTTGGTCATGTCGGGAATGATCAAAAACTCAATGCTGCTCTCTTGGATTACCTTTGCCAGATGATACTTAATATGAACGAACCCGGTCTTCTGCGACTGTTTTTACACCACGGAACCTTGAAGGATAAATTGTTCTGCTTAGGGGCATCCAATATTATCCAGGAGTTGAAAAGACATAAGTTTACCGTGTATTTCTTTAAGACCCTTCATGAATCCTTAAATGGCAAAAGGCCCGGTCTATTGGCACGGTTTCGAGTCTCTTCGGACTTCAAACCTGTATTGGTAACAATTGATCGGATAGCCTTAACAAAACGCGGGGATCAGACTACTTATCAAAAAACACTGGGAGAAGCAATTCCCTCCATCTTCAGGACACTGAATCAAGTCGTCGCCGGTAGGATAAAAAATCACATCGAAGAAACCCGGTCACTTGACGGCAATTTTGAATTGGATACCCATACACTAATAAAACGGTTCGAAATACCCTCTCATTATCGCAGTCTTTTTAATGACGAGATCAACAAAACTAATGACCATGTAAGTCAGGTTAATGTTCCCAGATTTCTTGACAAGCTGTCTTTCCCAGTGCTGGCCTCCGCTATCATTGCAGGAATAACACTGATCAGTACCCGATCGCTGAATGCAAACCGTTCATTTATCAATCAATTTGCTGATGATCTGGGAAGGCATAAGCATCCTAACAAGGCCTTATGGTTAACGGACACATTGAATGATAAAAACGGTGTTTCTGTTTCCCTGGGAGCAAAACTCAAAGTCATACAAGAGAATAACCTGCCGATTGATTTCCTGGTGTGCAGTCATGACATTGATAAGCAGGCGCATTTAAAAGTCGTCAGACCCGTCGGCCAGTTCTCTTTTCCGAACTATAAAGAGCAGGCGATTAACGTTCCCGATATTTTAGAGATCAAACAGCTGTTTTTGGAAGGCGGATATGATCGCATTATATGCTCTACCGAAGTTGTCATGGGTTTGGTGGCCTTATTTCTTAAAGAATCCTTTAAGGTGCCTGCCTACTTTTTTTTACATACGGACTGGCTGGAATTCGTCAAGGACACAGCACAACTGGAACCATCCGGTATCGACCGAATTCGAAGGATCTTAAGGATGTTTTACTGTAGTTTTGACGGCGTTTTTGTCCTGAACAAGGATCATCGCAACTGGTTAACCGGTATTGAAATCCAGATGCCGAAGGAAAAAGCATTCCTGACAGCTCATTGGGTATCAGAGCAATTCCATCCCTGTTGTAGACAAACCGGAACTTTTTTTGGAGAAAAAATACAGGAACAGGACTTTGTATTGCTTTATGCAGGACGACTCAGTGAGGAGAAAGGCGTTCTGGAATTGGCAACCATCTTTCAACGGTTAAAAGAAACCCAGCCGGGTGCAAAGCTGGTTATCGCCGGAGTAGGTCCAGCAGAGAAAAAATTGAGAACGGCTCTTCCCGAAGCTGTTTTCCTGGGATGGGTTGAAAAACAGCAGATGCCAATATTGTATTCGAGCTCCAGTTTATTGGTGTTGCCTTCCAGATTCGATACATTCGGAAATGTCGTTCTTGAAGCGATGAGCTGCGGTTTGCCGGTTGCTGCCTATCGGATCAAGGGACCGAAAGACATCATCGAAAATTCAAAAAATGGAATTCTGGCAAATGATTTGACCGAGCTGGCGGAAAAAATAGCCACAATCGCAGGGAAGCCTATGCTGATGAATTCAATAAGAGTCCATGCCTTAAAGAGGGCCCAAAGTTTCACAAAGGAAAAAATAATGAAACAATTTCTGGGTGATCTAAATCTTCAGGGTGACCTGCACATCAGTAGGTCGGAAAGTCGGCAGAAGAACATAACTACCGGCCGGCCTTCCGAAACCGATAAGTTGAAACAAGCGGGATAGCATCGAATGATTATCAGCCCCAGCTCTTTTCTTTATCAAAATTGAATGCGTTATCCATATTGGAGGAAACAGCATGAAAACCACTCCGGTTGTAAAACGGAACTCCATTGATGCTGACCACTCAGTGGGGCTCGGTTCTCACTCCTTATCAACAGGCCAGTTCTGCGATTTGGATTTTGGAGTTTTTACTGCCTGGAACTCCATTGATGATCTGCCTTTTCTGGCGGGTGATGCAACAGCCGGAGTGGAAAACGAACTTCAAGCTGTCGTGATTGGCAATCGTGACCATGTTGATATGCCGATCAATATCAAAAACTCCAACTATTTCAAAAATATTCTGGCCGAAGCAAAAAGCGGGAACTCCCCTGAACAAGTGATAACGGCATTGGAATCCTTTCTGGAAAATAATCAGAATAATGTCTGGGAAAACAGCTGGGTACGTTTTCCAAGGTCTCAATTGAGCACCTACGCCAATGAAGTATTTGAAAGGGATCTGCTGTTTGATAAACGGGATATTTTCGGCCCTCAGCGATCGGATAAACACCACTTCACTTTTCAACAAAATGGACAGGAGTATATTCGGATTCCTATCAGTTACCTGCTCAAGCTGTCGCTGGCAGATGTTATTTCGTTTCAGGAAACAGAGAATAACATTGTCACTATCGGCAATCAAGTAATGAGCCATTTTCTCAGTGACAATACCTCCCCAGAGACGCTGTCTTTCTCGCCTGTTCCCGTTACCTCCAAATTTAATATGGGAAAAGGGATCGTTGATGAAACCCTGATCCGTTTTGCCCTCTGTCAGTTTCTTACCCAGTATGCAAACTCCCGATTCAGATTGTCAGAAAACGGTCAGAAAGCCCTGGTCTATTTTGCTCCAAACCCTCCCGCCAGGCAGAAGCAGTTGAATGAACTGATTACAGATTCTTTTTACAGGGAACTATTCATGAGTCCTTGTCTATCTGGTTGGGACAGAGGGGAAGAAAAAAAACAGTACATGGCACTATGCCATCGCGTACTCTCTTTAAGCCAGATGAATGCCATTTTTAAACTCAGGGAAGCCGGAATTATCACCCGCAATCTGGTCGTGTTGCCGAACACTTCCAATATCAGCCTTGCCAACAATGGAACCCACGTCAGCATTGGCAGCAAGAAGCTTACCCGACTGCTGGCCGATTCCGGTTCCACATTTACTGAAAAGCAGGAGAAACACATCGGGGATCTGGTCATAAAGATTACCGAACATTTTGTACCTCTTTTTATCGGTTTGTACTCAGCCGCTCCCTATCGACTTGATTTTACAAACTTCCATCCTGAACGGCTCTTGGGATTTCTACCCCATGAACTGGAAGCGACTCATCTGAGAATGATCTGGCGCAGATGGAAGAAAAAAGCAGACCTTAAATTTATGGGGCAATCGATGACACCGTTTGGCCCGATATGGCTGGATCGTGCCATCAGTCGATTGTTGCATTTGAAAGGTGATTTTGTACCGGACTTCCGTTTGCTGGACTACTTCGTATCATTGCTGAGTACTGAACAGAGTCCTGCCCTCAATGGTGTCATTGGTAACGATGATCGACTAAAGAGTGATCTGGCATCCCTTGGAATATTTGATGATTCCATGTCCACCTATTTACAGTGCAGGTTGAGACAGTTCTCCCAATCCGGATTTTCAGGTTTTGAATGTCGCCATTACAGTCAGTTCAAGGATATTTCAACGGATATGACCCATGCCGTAAATCTTCAGTTACTGATCATTGCCCTCGCCTATAAATATGTTTTGCACCATCATGTCACCCATGGCCAGATACCGGATAGTCCGTTTATCGAGAGCGAACGTCGGCAGATTGTTTTTAGTGCTGCCATTGGATTACCAACTTTTTTTGTACGTAAGAATAGTAATAATCGATTTCTTGGAGAAATACTAAAGGATGTTAAACGAACGAGACCAAGCCGCCGCTATAATGGATATGTGCGAGTTCACGTTCAGGAACATCTGAACGCCCTGCTCAGAAAGCTGAAAAAAGATGGAGAACCGTTAATCCAGGAAATGGGATTAGCCGAAACCATCCGAGATCTGGAGAAACGCCTGACCTGTCCCGAAAGATTCAGTGCGGCAGGAAAACTGACCTCTGCAATACTGGATAAAGCGGGAGCCCGTAATCCCATGAAACTATCCGGAAGTGATTTTAACTCTGCTGCAGAGAACTACTATCGTAATGATTTGCGAAAAGAGAATATGGAAGAAGCCATGAAGGTTCTGGAATCGCACGCCGGTGAACTGGATTCGATGCAGTCTTGGCGTCAAGGTAAGTATAATGAGTCACTGATGAGTATACTTAAAGGAAAAAATGCAATGGAGTTCATAACAGCCGTACGGGAAGATGCTATTGCTGAAAGGTTGCCTCACAATACCCTGGTTCAACTCATTCAGTTGACACTACTGATAGTTGGTCGCAATAAAAATAATTCTTGCCAAACAGGCAACTGTGCCTAAAAGGAGAAAAATGCATCAGTATATTGACAGGGAAACATCCCGTGTTATCACCGAAAAGCTAATTGCCGATCGGATGATTAATACGATCTATTCAAGTGTCAGGGAAAAATCACCCCTGCTGTTCAACCTGCTGACTTCAGCCAGGGCCTCGGATTTGTTGACCGTCCTCAATTATGACAATCCATTGGTCGCAAAACGTTCACAATTAAATAAGATGATCTTGGAGCTATCCATTGATCTGACCGAGTGTGTCGAAAGTAACGAACAGCTTGATACTCCCAGAAAACTTTTTGAAAGAAAGATCAGATATTGGGAAACCCGACCTCTACCGGAAGATCCACGGATTGTTGTGTCCCCGGCAGATTCAAGAATGCTGGTTGGTTCATTTGCCAAGGATTCCATTCTCCTACTGAAAGAGAAGTTTTTTCATTATGAAGAATTGATCGGCCTGGATAGACCGGAATGGCTCGATACCTTTCAACACGGAGACTATGCAGTGTTCAGACTGACTCCCGACAAGTATCACTATAATCATGTACCGGTTAGTGGTTGTGTAGTTGATTTTTATGAGCTTGACGGCCGCTATCACTCCTGTAACCCGACCGCCATTGTATCACTTGCTACCCCCTACTCTAAAAACAAGCGTACAGTGACCGTCATTGACACAGACGTTGAAGGCGGATCAAGAGTGGGATTGGTATTGATGATAGAATTGGTGGCTTTGATGATAGGAGAGATCAAGCAATGTTATAGCGACGAAAAATACGACAATCCCATAACGGTTGAACCGGGCATGTTTATCAGGAGAGGCGCTCCCAAGAGCCTGTTTCGTCCGGGAAGTTCTGTGGATATTCTGATTTTTCAGAGGAACAGGGTTGAGTTTCAACATGACATTATGCAGAACCTGCATCGCAAAGACGTCGTCAGCCGGTATTCCAGCAAGTTCCAAAAAGCACTGGTGGAAACTGATGTAAAAGTCCGCTCCCCGATAACCACCGGACAATGCATTCAAACAGAACTTCGGTAGGAATGGCTTTTAAACCGCGTTTGTATAGATGATAACGACTTAAGAAAACCGTTTGGAAGGTGCAATAAGTCTATTTCACCTCCAAACCTTTTAACCTGTAGAAATTTATCTCCATTGGAGGATTTTTATGATTGAAAACCTTTTTTTTATCACCGGACTTGGTGGTTTCCTTTTTTTTCTATCGATATGGGGATTTAAATTCCTACCAAAAGAGAAGTGGCAAGTACTGGGAACCATTCCCATTGCTAAAACACCTGATGGTAACTGGAGTGGACTCAACCTGACCTATTATGGATTTTTTAATGGTATAGCTGCAACGATTGCTGTCGCAATAGTATTAATACTGCTTGGAGCCGCCTACATTCCGTTCAGCGCTGGAATTTTGTTTGTTTTAGGTATTTTGGTTTTTGCAGCTCCTTCCGCCAAAATTATCGCCCGATTAGTGGAAAAAAAACCGTGTACGCTTAGTATCGGTGCCGCATCATTTGTTGGGATTATTCTGGCACCCTGGATTGCAGTCGGTGTGCAAACCCTGTTTGCAAGGCTCCAGCTTCCAAATATTGAGATAATGGTATTGATGGCCGCAATCTCAACCGGATACGCTTTTGGAGAGGGTATCGGACGCTTAAGCTGCATCAGTTTCGGCTGTTGCTATGGGAAACCGGTATCACAGTTGCCCCGTTACTTACAGTTTATTTTTCGCCACGCCAACTTTGTGTTCCTCGGAAAAACTAAAAAAATCGCTTATGCGCATGCCTTGGATGAAAAGGAAATTCTGCCAATTCAGGGGATTACATCCATAATCTACTTTATTTCAGGATTGACAGGAACCTTTCTGTTTCTACAGGGAAGTTTCAGGGCCTCTTTTCTGATCACTCTGGCTACAACCCAATTATGGCGGATCGTTTCAGAGTTCCTCAGGGCTGATTTTCGAGGAGAGGGAAAATTGTCCGTGTATCAGTATATGGCGATTTTGAGTGTGATTTATTCGGTCGGCATATCACTATTGTTTTATGACATTCCTGTCTTATCAACCAGTATAAGCCAAGGTCTTAGTCTTATGTGGAATCTGCCCGTGATTCTTTTCCTACAGGCATTATGGCTGGCAGTTTTTATCTCCACAGGCAGAAGCAAAGTGATCTCTGCCGAGTTATCCTTCCATGTAAAAATGGAAAACATTTAGTGAGTTCTGGCGGGGCATTATCCCATCAGTGCTTGCTTAAACACAACCATGTTGGTCATCAGTTTGGATTTACCAGTCGAAATTAGTCTCAGAACAAATCGGAAAACCTTCAAAAAAGGGGGATCTTCAGAACAACGGAAAAGTGATAGAATCTGAGCAAGCCACGTCTATCGTGCTATTGTTACTAGGGTTCTGAATCGTCTTAAACCAGTAACACGATCCAGAATGAAGGCAGGTTCTTGCAGGGGTGTTTGGTGCCTGTTATCAGTCAATTTTCAGGAATAGTTGCCCAGAAGCTGCTTTGCGGTAGTGAAAGAGAAAGAAGATGTGTTTTATCTTTTGTATTTAAGATATTAGGCCGCTGATATCCGGGGAGAATAAGCACATCATACAGTTCTTCACATGATGATTGGTATTGGATTTGGCCGACTACTGATCCTGATGGGAGGTGAATGACGGCTATTCCGCAGATAAGCTCCTTTTTTGCTATGGGAAGATCACTGAACGTATGATTTTTTCTTACCCTTGATAATCCAACAAAAAGATAGTCTCCATAACAGTCCAGTCCCCTCACAAATCCAGGTAGACGCTGTATCACGTCATACGTCCCTTTTCCAGTATCCACTTGAACGACTTCGCCAGTGCCCGACAAAAGCAGGTAAAGCTTATCGTTAAAAATCCTTGGAGAATGGGGCATAAAAAGTCCACCAATCACTTTTTCATTGTTTGTTACATCTAAAACCTGACCACTTTCAGATTTTGTTTTATCCCAGCCCCGCTGTGTATCTGTAGCGGAGAACATGGAAACATACTTTGGTTTTCCGGCCCTGACAGCCATTCCATTAAGATGGCACCGATCTTCAGCGACCAACTCGGAAATATAAGGGGGCACCCAGACAGGCTCAAAACTATAATCCTGACTCATTTTGCACAAACAGGAAAATGCCGTATTAACACCAACTAATCCATCATCACACCAGGCCATATCATGCATTGCAACCTGACCCGTGTAATATTTTGCCCTGGGAACTAGCATTGCGTCGTATGTATTTGGTTTTTGGGGATATCTTCCGGAAAGCCTGATATCATTGGCGAATACTGTTACTTCCGTTTTGGAAGCCAAAGCAAGTCTGTCTCCTTGAAGCGCCATCCCCATTGGCGTGTCAAAGGTACGGGCAAGCTGGGTCAGGCTATCTTTTTCACGATTCGGACTCAGTGTGATGACTTTACCTGCCTGATACGTACTGACAACAAGCGAACAATTAAGATCAGACAAAAGCTCAGGAATATTGGGTGAAAAAGTACAGGAAAAAGGTGGAAAAGGCATTTTTCATCTCCTTTGTGGGCAAAGTCAGTCATTTTCAAGCTACAATTGAGAACGTGTATTGTTAAACCAGGATACAAAGGATTCTTTTGTCTAATCTATCGGACCAACCCTGTTTTGAGTGTCCGTGTCACTCCTACAAACCATGAACAAATCGTAGGATGGGCAACTTGTTGCCCATCTTTTATCTATCCTGATGGGCGTGGTTCGCAGGTGCACCCTACAATCTATTTAGATACGATTACTGAAAGTTATTTTTTGGGCAAGGATTAGTGATGGATCACTTTTTTAAAGAAACTGGCAGGGCAGAAACCCGGTGTAACTGTGATGATCTCCCCATGGGAAAGCAGGCAGGTGTTATTCAATCTCTTTTCAATCGTCGATATAGCAATTTCTAAAGTTTTATCATCCGTGACAGGTCCAAAACAGGACCACCCCCAGAAATATTCTATTCCTTTTTGGTCGTCCAAAATAAAGGTTTTGTTTTTGGATGGCAGGAACAATGGATTGTTAGCAACCCTTTTCGACTGGTAGTGGCGGGTTTCGTTTTCTTTAATTTTTCGGGAAATGTGGGATGGATAGAGAAGATTGGTCTTTACATCTCCATTCTCACTGCATGAAGTTAAAAACTGGTAAAAGTAAGACTCTTTTGCACTTTGATAGAAGATCTGGATCTCTTCTCCCTCAATCAATCTCTGGTCTTCAGGTAATTCCCTTCGAACACCGTCCTTTGCAACATAAAGTTTCCATCGGTTCTGCGCCAGTCTGTTGATTTTCAAATCCCTCTCAAAGAGACTGTTTAACCTAATGTTCGGAAACAATTGTTCTAATTTAGTGGCAATTGCCACCACACGATTCTCCTTACCCGTTTCATTGTAAACAGACATTAATTCGAATCCTGTTTCAATCGTTGTTGCTGATTTTGATTTTTTTTCAAGTGCTATAAAAGTCATCCATACGCTTTGAATTGCATTCAGGTCTCTTACAGAAGGCATTCTTCGGCGATCTTTGGCGCTGAAATATTCTCTCAGAAATTGATCCAGATTTCTTCCATGATCAGCGGTGGCCTCTCGGGTTGACTTTGCAGTATATCGAATCGTTTCCTCCTCCCTTATGACGGTTAGGGTTTTATCGGAGTTCAAAATTCTCACCAAAGTCTTGTTGAAGGTTTTGATATCTGTCCCTTCCGATATTTCCTGCCCGGGGATAAGCGGCTGCCATATTGGATTTACTTCAGACCTGACAGTTGCACGACCGGATACGCTGATGACGACTCCCGTTCCTTTCATATTGGAAGCGATCCCATTCAGGGGCAGCAAACAGATACAGATAAATATGAATAACCTTAGAAACATGGAATAGTTTCCATTAAAATTTTAGAGAGAATGTCAACCTCGTTTCCAAACCGACATTTTGATGCAAAGCCACTGATAGATTGGGAATCGCAGGGGTTTCATTCTTATATGCCAGGATTTCACTTTCCCCTCCCGAAAAAAACAATAAATAGGCTTCCCAGGCAAGTGCAAGGATAGCCACAGTATAGGAGGCGTCAGAATACTGTCTTAATTGCTTCATTTTATCCTGATTCTCTGAATACTCGCTTTCCATCTGTTCTCTTTTGTCCGTATCCAATTCACTGGAAAAGCGGGATTCCAAATCATCATTATCCTCACCCAATTCTTCATACTGTCGAGAAAAATCGAGCGTCATCCAGCCAAATCCAAGAACGGTGGCAATAGCAGCTGCATGCCAGATGGCATTTGAATCCGACGTTTCAACGTCCCTGCTGTTGTCTCGGGTAAGATCCAACAGATCCTGATCGGCATCAGCCCCAGCAGGGTTGTTGTGTAAAGGTGTCTTTTTGACTGCAAACAGAAACTCTCCCTTATCCAGGTAAGGGTTTTTAATCTTGCCATATTGGGGGTGTTGAGCACCGCTCGAATAGACCTCGACCCTATCTTTCAAATACCGACCCAGTTCTGAACCCGTTAAGACCCCATCATTATTAAGATCTCCCTCTCCATTCAGGGCTGAAATAAACTGTTCACGAAAGATACTATGATCAGGCACCGTTTCGTCATTCCTGCCGGATGTAATAAATTGCCGAACCGGCAGGGTCGACTGTAGATCTATCTTTTCTTCAACACCTCTTGGTATGGTAAATATGGTACCTGAGAAACAACTGTCAAACATAAACAGAGCGTGTTTTGATTGGATCTTTTTGGCATAAACCTCAATCTGCCGCATATCGATTGCTTTTGCTAAAAACCCTGCTCTATCCTGTTCAGGATCAGGCGCGTCAACCGGCACAATATAGCCCGTTTCCTCGCCATACGCCTGTTTCTCCGTATGGCCATGCCCTGCATAGTAAAACAAAAGGCGATTATCCGCCGCCATTCCAAATTTTTCTATGAAACGGTCGATAGTCTCCTTAAGCTGATTACTATCAGGATTCATAATCGTGACTGTTTTAAATCCCTTTCTGTTGAGATGCTCTTTGACCGCCTCAATATCATTTTTAACCCCATCCAGAATTGACCAACCGTTTGTATACTCACCAACACCGATCAAAAGGGCGTAACTATCGGTATAAACCGATTCCAAGTCACCTGCTTGCTCTGAGGAAATTGAAGGTTTCAAGCTCCCATACTCTTTTTTCACTCCCCGTTCGGTCGCGTTCAGTCCCGTAACGCAAGCCAGGATCACAAAACCGAAGCACAAGGTCATCTTGACAGTATTCTGTATTGTTTTTTTCTTGATCAACATTTTTTTGTTATCAAATTAAAACTTTATAGGAGAAAGAGAAGAAACGTCTATTAAAGGGGTTGTGCCGGTTTCTTGCCCAAGTTCCCCAAGGGAATTGATTCCCCAGCATTTGACGGAATAATCGCTTAATAAAGCACAAGTATGATATTTACCGGCACTGATACTAAGAACCGTCGTATCACCACCAAAATCGACCGTTGCAAGGGTTCCCATCTCTCCCGAACCGTCTCCAATATGAGTTTGTGTTCCCTGCCCCAATTGTCCGTACTGATTATGCCCCCAGCATTTCATCGACCCATCTGCAAGCACAGCACAACTATGATTCCAGCCGGCAGCAACTTGTGTTGCGGGTTGTCCCAAATTAACGGGTGAGATATCAGCAACATCCTGACCGCTTCCGTTTCCGCGATAGGCGGTATCATTCTGACCTAGTTGACCGTATTGATTATATCCCCAACAGATTATCTCGCCGCTATCACCATTCAGCAGGGCGCAGGTATGATACTCGCCAAGGGCAACCTGCTCGGCTGTTTTACCGGCACCCAGATTAACGGCAGGCATTGATTGAATCGTATGAGCGACACCATTTCCTCTGTCACTTGTATTATTCAAACCGAGTTGTCCAGCCCAGTTTTCTCCCCAGCATTTTAAGGAGGTATCACTCAAAATAGCACAGGTGTGTTCCACCCCGACTGAAATCGCCGTTACCGTAGTTCCGCTCCCAAAATTAATCTCCGATGATGAGGATTGGGTAATTGCTGTTGTGGATACATTCTGTCCAAGCTGACCATTGTTATTATATCCCCAGCATTTTAAAGATCCATCCTCAAACAACACACATGTATAGCCATCTCCTGCTGCAACCTTATCAACCGTTTTGCCGAGGGCTATTGATGGAAGTTGATCGCCCATTTCATCGGTTTCATTTCCCAGATCAAACGTGCTTTCATTTCCCAAAGCCCAATTCGCACCATCCCCCCAACACTTAAGCGATCTGCCACCAAGGACGGCACAGCTGTGGAGTTGTCCGGCAATATGTGTCAACGCCTGTTTATGGGTCCCAAGATCAATCGGGCTCAGGTTAATCCCCATGGCAAGGTCTGAATCATTCGATCCAAAATTACTTGTGTTCCCTTGCCCAAGCTGACCATTGTTATTATATCCCCAGCATTTGATGGCGCCTTCGGAAAACCTGACGCAGTTATGCCGTTCACCGGAACTGATCTCAACCGGATGTCCCAATGAGTTGTCAGTGACCGATCCGGTGTAAAAGCTCAGTTCCTGATTTGCGGCCAATGGCAATCCCCGTCCGTTCTTGATTGCGGTAGAGATCCTGAGTTTATAAAGCGCATTATAACTTAGATTTGCACATGGGCTCATTACAAATGTTTTATTATCATTTGATACATCCGGGCTACCGCTCATCATGATACAGGTGGTGAAATCGTCTTCAGAGAGTTGAATAGCATATCGACATTCCGTATCAGAGGTGTTTACCGTAACTGTCGAAGGCTGAACCGGATGCGCAAATGAAATGCTGATACTTGTATTTAGTCCAACACCTCTGACATTGTTTACCGGTGAGACTGAGAGTATTTCCGGAGGCAGTATAACTGCTGTTGAAGTGTCGAACGCTGTTGTGATATTTGATTGAACCGAATTGATCTCTTCTGATGTTAACCCGCAATCACCAAGTCCGGAGATAATAGCCGACCGAATACCGTCCAGAAAACCTGAAATTACGATTGAATCTTTGCCCGCGATAATAAGGCCTTGAACAATACCGGTTGCGACTTCATCAGATGCATCCCCAATTCCGGTTGAACTGATGCCCGTGCGTCCAAGTCCGCTAAAGAGACCTGAAATGGCATGTTCCAAGGCGGTTTGATAAACAGACGCCTCTATTCCAGAATTATCAAGCACAGAAGTCACGCCTTTAATGATCGATTCTCCAGCACTTCCCACTTCTGACTCTAAAATTCCGGCGTTAAGAAGTTGGGCAACAATGCTGGAGACGATTCGATTAATCGCCTGCGTTAACGCTTCCTGAGAAACCCCTGATTCAGACAATTCTCTAATTGCAGCGGATGAAATATTTTCAAGAACATCAGCATATTGCACAACAGACGTTTGCGGTGTTTCAACTGTTTTTCGTGAACGAGGATTGGTGTTATTCTCTGAATTGTCTTCAACTCTGCCATTAAGAGAAAGAGTAGCACTGCTGCAAATGACTTCGATGGCTGATATTTTTTCGTCATCAGTCGATAAACTATCCAGATCATTAATTGAAGATATTGCCCCTCTGACGATTGCCGGAGAAACCAGATCAATATTATCCGATGAAGACAGGTTTGAATCCCGAAGTTCCTTGATGGCTCCTGATCTTACTATTGACGCATGATTTTCAGAGTATCCGGCACTTATCAGATTGGAATCCATTTCATTCAACAGAGTGTACACCAGTGAAGCTGATCCGGATTCTGATGCGAGGTCCGAATCTTCTTTATCTGTGTTATCAATGTCTGGATTTTTGCAGGATACAAAAATAAAAAGCAGTAGAATCAAAGCAGAATACTTTATACAAGGTTTCTTCATTTTACTTAGATTTCTAAATCAATGATTTTTAGTGTTCGACTAGGTGATGTTTGACAGCGTAGGACATCAATTGTGCATTGTTGCGAAGTCTCATTTTTGTCAGGATTCTGGTACGGTAAGTGCTGATGGTTTTCACACTGAGAAACATCTGTTTAGCGATTTCCCCAACCGTCTTTCCGGAAGCCAGCAAAATAAAAACTTGAAACTCCCTATCCGACAATTGCTCATGAAGCGAAGTATTTTCTTCTTTTCCAATTTCCTCAGCCAGATATTCGGCTACTGATTCGGTAATATACCGTTTTCCAGAAACCACTTTTTGAATTGCTTTAACAAGTTCTTCCGAAGCGATATCCTTTCTAAGATATCCGGCAGCACCGGCTTTGAGTGCTCTGGTTGCATAGTTGATCTCCGGATTAATGCTTAATATCAAAACAGGTATCCCCGGCTTTTCTCTTTTTATCTGTTTCAACACCTCGATGCCATCCATATCGCCCAGAGAAATATCAAGCACAACAACGTTATAAGCGATACTGAATACTTTTTTAAGCGCATCCCGCCCATCTGCTGCTTCATCAATGGAAAAAAGCCCCTCATCCCGTTCCAGAATATTTCGCAATCCCTGCCTGATAATCTCATGATCATCGACTAATAGCACTTTGATCATTTTTCCCTTGGAGTGTCTTGATGGTTAATAGCCTTAGCACCCAGACCAATAATTTGCCGCCCAATTAAAAACCGAGCTTACCATGGAATAAGAGCCATTCAATAGCATCCACATCAATTTAAAAACGTATATATATGTGAAGCCCCCTGATTCGTTCGCTCCCTTTAAAAAAGTCCTACGCATCGACCGGGACTGACAGTTTCACAGATGTCCCGATATCCTTTAACCCTCTGACAACAAGCTTCCCGTTTGTTGCCCTGGCTCTGTTCTCCATGCCGGACAACCCAAAAGATCCTTTCCTTTTCTTGTCTCTCTTATCAAGACCTTTGCCGTTGTCCGATACTACTAAAACAAACTGATGTTCTCTTTTTGTCATCATAATTCTGACGCGATTTGCTCCGGAGTGTTTCAAGATATTGTTTAAAATCTCCTGGAAAACACGAAAAACCACCAGGGCATTTTCTCGTTTTAGATTCGTTTTCTCGTCCTCAATGGTCATTTCACAAAAAATCCCAGACCGGTTTTCAAATTCAGCGACAAGCCATTTTAAAGCTTCAATAAGCCCAAGCTCCTCCAAAAGGGACGGATTCAAATCTGAAATGATCTGTCGCATGGATTGCATGCTGCGACCGATAAGGGATTTCATGGAGTCGGCTCTTTGTTTCAATCCGCCCTGGTCATGCGATATTTGCTTTAACACAAAATCCAAATCGAATTTCAAGGCAGTGAGATTCTGCCCCAAATCATCATGCAGCTCTCTGGCGATACGTCCTCTTTCTTTTTCCACCTCAACAAACCGGCTGGATTCCAGCTCCTGCACCTTGTTTTTAGAAACACGTAATTCATTTCGGCTGCTTTCAAAACTGGTTTTTAGTCTCCTTACAACAAGCTCAATCATCCGGCCTTTCTGGAAGTTGCACAAAATAAATACCAGGATTAAACCGATAAAGGGCTGAGAGAAAGGTACAATCAAATTGAAGAGGAGAAATATAACAGGCGGAACTATCAGAGCAAAAAAAGACAGAATCAGCAAAGAGCCATAATTCAAGTAAATATTTTCGGTTAGAAACAAAAGTCCGGCAAAGAAAAGCAGGAAAGCTATAATCAAAAAGACAACAAAGGTCGAAGCCTCATTTATAACCCTTTTTGTAAGCATCATATCCAAAGCGACTGCCTGAATCTCCACTCCGAAAGAAGATCGATAATGGTTTGATTTTGTGCTGAAGGGAGTTTGAAAGACATCACCCAAATCCTCTATGGCAGAACCAATCATAATGATTTTATTTTTAATCAAATCGGCGGGGAGGTACTGTATTTCGCTAACTGCATAGATGGGGAAATAGGTCTCAGGATCTGAGAGTCTGGAAGGAGTACCATAATAATCCAACCTCATCCAGTTTTGTGTTGTTGGTATTATGTTCGAGAAATCGTTTTTTTCAAGATTTCCCTGGAACACCTCAAAAATTACCTCACTAAACGATTTGTGTTGTTCAATACCGCCAACTCTAATCCACCTGACAGTATCGTCCACACCGATTTTTAATTCTGCAAACCCGTTGTGATTGGTTCCTAAAAAGTAAGGATGGATAGATCCCGTTTCCGAAAGCGTTCCCTTTCCAGCGCCGCCCTCTTTAACCAGCTTATTGACCAGGACAAGTTTATGCCCGGCTCTTATCAGTGCCTCTTTTAACACAGCATCATCATGCTGAAGATATTTCCGATCCAGCAAAACATCCAGACCAATAACAGCTGCTCCTTTCCTGTTCAACTCGTCAATAAGTTCAGCCAGCATTAAACGGGGCGTTGGGGATCTAAACCCGTAATTCATGGCTGAAGCATCATCAATAAAAACCAGAATTATGGGCGAATCACTTGAGGCTCGCTCTCCGCGCAATAAAAAGAAAGCATCTTCAGCCCGATGATTTAATCCCTCCAGAACACCGCTCATTTTGTCGGAAACAAGAAATCCAGCCAAAAAAACCGAAATGAGGAACAGAGAAATAATCCGACTCAGACTGTAAAATTTGTATATCGTTGTAACCATTTAAAAATAGAAGATCAGTTTTGTAGGGTGGGCACGTTTGTTGTGCCCACGCGGACAGCGTTTCAGCATGGGCAGGCAAATCTTGTCTTCAGAAATTGTATTGTATTGGTGACCTGATGTGACGTCAATGAGACGAAACAACAAGGAGATAGATATTGTTTGTAGGACATCCACCGACACAAAATAGATCGTCTGTCCGATATAAAATAACGGTAGATACCCCCACAATTAATCCTTGTTATTATACTCATGCGTCGGAATCTAAAGCGCATCCCCATGTAGAAAAGCCACAATCAACTCAAAATGTGGAGACCATCCATGCCAACAAAGATGAAAAAAAACAACAGTTCAGTTCTCAAGCTCCGTTCAAAGCTATTAAGAATTCTGATTGACAGATTTGTGACTGCTCGAAGGGGCAGGATGAGTTCAAGCCAATATATCCGCTTGAACAAAATCGTAAAAGATTTCCTGAAAAACAGGAACCGATATCTCAATGCGTCACAATTGTTAAAAAAACTTGAAAGCAAAATTGCCAGAGCTGGAATCATCAGCGCCTTGCTTCTTTTTGCCAACCTCTCCCCGGTTAATGCCGCAACACCGACCTTTGTTGAACAAACAGGGGCCGCGAACCCGTTTAACGGGGAAACTATCAGCCAGAAGTCTGCGCCAGTTTTTATTGATATTGATGGAGACGGTGATTACGATGTTTTTGTTGGAAATACAGATGGAAAAATTCAATTTTTTAAAAACACCGGCAGTTCAACCTCTCCAGCTTTCGATGAACAGACGGGAGCCAATAATCCTCTTAGTAGTGTGGATCTTGAGTATATTTCTACAATCGGATTTGCTGACATTGATAATGATGGTGACTTTGATGCTTATATTACTCAAAGAAATACAAGCCGTGATAATTTCTTCTACCGGAATACTGGCAGCACAACCTCCCCCACTTTCTCGGTACAGACAGGGACTAATAACCCGCTTAATGGCGTTAATGTTGGTAATTTTGCCTCAATCCATTTTGCCGATATTGACAATGACGGTGATTATGACGCGTTCCTTGGAGAATATGATAAGGTTATCAATTATTTCAAGAACACCGGCAGTGCCACCTCCCCGACGATGACTGAACAGACTGGCAGTAATGCACTGTTTCCTGATCCTGTCGTAGATGCTTTTGTGACCCGGATCTCCTTGGCCGATATTGACAATGACGAGGATCTTGATGCCTTTATTGGTGATTGGGATGGAACTCTTACTTATTACAAGAATACCGGAAGTTCCTCTGGCCCAATTTTCAGCAAACTGACGGGAGTCGACAACCCCATGAACGGGGTGGATGTAGGTGATGGAGCCAATCCAGCCTTTGTCGACATCGATGGTGACGGTGATACCGATCTGTTTGTCGGGGAGGATGATGCTGTTATCAATTACTACAAAAACACAAACAACGCCCCGACTGCCCTTGACCTTTCTGCCAGCACCGTTGCGGAGAAAACGGTCGCGGATGTGGGAACCCTGAGTACAACCGATGCGGATTCTAGCGATACACATACCTATTCCTTGGTTGCAGGAACCGGCGATACTGATAACGCTTCCTTCACCATTAGTGGTGACACTCTGAAAACGGCAAATGCTTCCGTGACTGCAGGCCAAAAAAACATCCGGATCAAGGTCACCGATAATCTTGGCGGGAAGTATGAAAAGGTTTTTAATATTGATGTTACCAGTACACCAGCTGTTGTTACCGATACAACAGCCCCTGTCTTTGTTGCCAGTTATCCAAAAACATCAACTATCGGTAGTAACAGTTTCATCGTTGTAACTCAGCTAAATGAACCGGGTAAAGTATACTATGTTATTCTGACCGATGGGGCCACCGCGCCTTCCGCCTCTGAAGTAAAAAACGGCACCGGATCAGCCGGATCCACCGCAGTCACCAGTGGAAACTTCGCTATTTTAACCGCCAATTCGGATACCTCAGCAACAATAACCGGACTAATAGCCAATACCGCTTATGATGTTTATGTAATAGCAGAAGATGACGAAAGTACACCGAACCTTCAATCATCAGCAACTTTGGTTGAGGTCTCAACCAACAATGATAACAACGCTCCCACTGTACCGTCTTTAACGAGCCCGGAAAACGGAGCCACCGTCACTTTGCCTTTAACCTTGACCTGGAAAAAATCATCTGACCCCGACGGCGATGCCGTAACGTATTCATACCTGGTCTGCGAAGATCAAGACTTCAGCGGTTGTGATGCAACAAATGTA
>Ga0180009_10002851_pt1 | contig 20101 bp, 13 predicted proteins | sample OS_PC_MetaG_FD_123537 | JGI IMG/M metagenome (GOLD analysis project Ga0180009, IMG submission 123537) | Groundwater microbial communities from the Aspo Hard Rock Laboratory (HRL) deep subsurface site, Sweden - OS_PC_MetaG | ecosystem: Environmental > Aquatic > Deep subsurface > Groundwater...
TCCAATAATCGGAACTAAAATGTTATTGAAATCATGGGCAATACCCCCTGCCAGTGTTCCAATCGCTTCAAGCCTTTGAGCTCTCTCCAGTAAGGCCTGAGCTTTTTCTTTTTCAGAAACTGCGTTTAAAAAGTCTGTTATGTCTTTATAAATGGTCATTTTTGAAACTAAATTATCATCACTAAATATCGGCATGTTTGATATTCTGTACGTTCTGTTGTCTAACGGGCTTACGATTGTTCTTTCAATCACTCTATCTTTTTTAAGGTTATCAAACACGCACCATTCACATATTTTGTCTTTATTATGCAGTGCCTCAAAACAATTCTCTCCTATTGCATTTCTGCCGATTCGCTTAACCATAGCCGGATTCATATACGATATCTTTTTTTTTGATGAACAAATGTAAATTGGATCAACCATGGATTCCATCATGGATCGAAATTTTTCTTCACTTTTCTTCAAATATTTTTCAGCCTGCAACCGTTCTTCAATTTCCTGCTTTAACTTTTGGTTTGTTTTCGTCAGCTCAGTTGTTCGATTTTTTACCTGAAGTTCAAGTTCTTTAGTAAGTAATGCCAGAGCAGTATCAGCCTTTTCTCGATCTCGAATTTCAGTTTGTTTGATAAATGACCACACAACAATCAGTCCATAAACGATTGAGAGGTAAATGACGGTTTCGCCGATCATGTCGTAACCAAATTGATTTTTAAACATGGGCAAGCTCATGATCACCGCCATTTGAAAAAAATAGATAACACTTACGACTTTGAAAGAAAGCCATAATCCGCCCAGAAGAATTGACAAGACCAGCCAACGTAATGAATCGGAAGGATTTAACCCGATGACTGTTAAGATAATGGGTGGCATTGAAAGTGTTAAAACTAGAATTAAGCCGGCCAGTTTATAATATTTCGTTCGACTTAGAAAAAAAAGTCCCCAAATTATTATATGAAAAACCGCAATAAGAACACGTCTTTGAAAAGGCGCAAATGGTAAGGCGGCCATGATGAATGTAGCAAACAAAAACACAATAAGAAAGATTCGTATAAGCCGAGCCTGCCGACGATCATTTTTTAATTCAATGGATTGATGCGGTTTGACAAAAGATTCAATCTGATGAATAACAATATTTTTTACTGTTTGGTCAGTATGTGACATAAGCTGTTCTCAATCAGTTTATAATAAGGATTGCGCTTAAACCTTAGCATAAAATAGATGGTACTTGCAAAAAAAATGATGATATTGTTTTTTATAACAGGGCGCCAGTTTTATTCATGATACTTTAAAAGCGGTAGTTTTTAAGCCTGAGAAACTCTTTTTCAAAGATTTTCAATGCCGAATCGCTGTTTTCAAAATTTTCTGATTTTCCCATGTCTTCAAGCCGGCCGGCAGCAGTTGCCAAAGCATTGGCAGCAAGATTTGATGCGCCGCCTTTAATGGCATGGGCTTCGTTTTTCAATGTGACGAAATCCTTGACAGAAACAGCCTGTCGTATTCGTGGCATCTGTGCTTCCATGGTTTGAATAAATTCGCCCATTACTTCCATTAAAAATTTTTTATCTCCTTGAAATTCTTCCAAGGCCTTTTCAACATCTATGGGTTCAGCAGGACCCGCTTTTTCTTCGGGCTGCTCAGGTTCGGCTATTGATCCTGATGTGTTTATTTTTGCGTTTACTTGGGCCCATTTGTCAATCATCAAGATAAGATCGTCTCTTTTCAGGGGTTTGGAAATATAATCATCCATGCCCGCTGCAGCACAGCTTTCCCTGATACCGGATACAGCATGTGCCGTCATTGCAATGATGGGAATTCTTTTAAAATCAGACGCATTGCCGGAAAACTGCTTTTCAAGTTTTCTTATGATTTTGCAGGCTTCATACCCATCCATTTCCGGCATCTGTATGTCCATGAGGATCATATCAAATTTCCGGGTTTTAAAGGTATCCACGGCCTGCAGGCCATTCTCGACAAGGATGAGGTTGAACCCGGCTGTGTTGATATGTTTTTCTGCAATTTTCTGATTGGTGGGATAATCTTCAGCAAGCAGTATCCACAGGTTTCTTCTTTGTTCATCGGCAATGGAATGTTTTGTCACAAGTTTTTTTGCAGTCTTTGTCGGGTTTTCAATGAGTCCGAGAACAGAGCCGATGGTCATTTTAAGTGCATCTCTTTTAACTGGCTTTGGCAAATATCCCTGAATACCGATTTCTTTACATCTGCGACTGTCCCCGACTTTGCCCATGGAGGACAGGAGGATGATGGGAATAAGGTTTAAGGCAGGGTTTCTCCGAATGGTTCCGGCAAGTTCAAACCCATCCATTCCCGGCAGGTGAAAATTCATTAAAATAAGATCAATTTCTTTTTTTTCTCCTGCAGGTTCAAGCATTTCAAGTGCCTGCTCTCCATTTTGCGCCTCAAAAGGAATACAGCCGAAAAATTCAAGATACCGGGTAAATATATACCGGCTGGTTGGATTGTCATCAATGATCAGGATTTTGATATTATTTAAATCAACAGAAAGAAGTTTTGAATCCTCAGCCGCCTGTTTCTGTAAATTAAACCAGGCCGTAAACCAGAAGGTGCTGCCTTTACCGGGTTCGCTTTCTACTCCGATCTTGCCGCCCATCAGTTCAACCAGTTGTTTTGAAATCGTAGTGCCAAGTCCTGTTCCCCCATATTTCCGGGTTGTTGATCCGTCAGCCTGGGAAAAGCTTTCAAAAATTTTATCCTGTTTATCTTTTGATATGCCAATTCCAGTGTCTTTGACTGAAAATTTAACCTGAATTCTGTCCTGATCCAAAAACAGTTTTTCTCCTTTAATAAAAATTTCACCTTTATGGGTAAATTTCAGGGCATTGCCCGATAGATTTATCAGAATCTGCCGTATCCGGCCCGGATCTCCCAGGATCAGATCCGGAATATCCGGCGCAAGATAAGAGATCAACTCAAGTCCTTTTTTATTCGCCCGGATGGCAAGGGAAGATGTCAGATCTTCAAAGGTATGATAAAGATTAAAGGGAATATTTTCCAGGTCCAGCTTGCCGGCTTCAATTTTTGAAAAATCCAGGACATCGTTAATGATGCCGAGCAATGCATCCGCTTCATTGGAGATGGTTTTCATATAACTTCGTTGTTGATCCCCAAGGTTGGAATCCATTATCAGCTCGGTCATCCCGATAATGCCGTTCATGGGTGTCCGGATTTCATGGGACATATTGGCCAAAAATTCGCTTTTGGCCTTGGTGGCATTTTCAGCCTTTTCTTTTACCTGGATCAATTCTCTGTTAGCTGTCTCCAGATCAAAAGTTCGCTCTTTTACCCGTTGTTCAAGTTTGTCGTGGGCATCCTGCAATTCTGTCAGAAGATGTTCCTTTTCTTTGATGGATTTACTGATGGAATGAATCATTTTTTTAAGAATTGTTCCTAAAGCCTTTGTTTCCTTTGTACCGGTAATTGGAATATTGACGGATGAAATTCCGTTTTTTTCAATCCCTTCTACTGAAACCATCAATTTGCCCAAGGGGTTGGTCAAGGTTTTAGAAAGAAGTGTTGATAAAAGGATGGAAACAATAAGAAAAAATACAGACAAATAAAAAATGGTTTTCACAAGAGCCCTGGAGGAGCTCTCGATTTCATCCACATATAAAGAACTTACAATATACCAGTTCAGGGGCGGGAAATATTCCATATAAGCTCTTTTAAGGAAATCGTATTCTCCCTTATGAGCCGGCGGCTTATCCCATAAATACTCATATTCTTTTTCAGGTGTTCTGGAAGCCGTCATTAGTTCTTTTAAAAGGAGGCCCCCTGTGGAGGGGTTTTTCAGGGTGCTGCCGTTCGTCCCGGCAAGGACAGGATGAACAAGGAACCGGTAGTCACCATTGAAAATATACATATATCCGCTTTTGGCCAGGCGTATTTTTGAAAAGGTCTGCTGCAGTTCAGTAATAATAGCGTCAAGTCTCTTTTGGGCATCTGCTTCAATGTCTTCAATGTATACACCTGTGCCCAAAACCCAGTTCCAGGGTTTGAACAGCGCCACATAGGAGATTTTCGGCTGATCTTCCGTAAGGCCGTCTTTTGTGGGTTTGGGCCAGAAATAATCCACAAACCCTTGCCCGTCGGCAAGGCAGACATCCACAAAAGCCTGGAAAAGATTTTGTTTAATTCCAAGTGCGCAATTAAATTTGGGATCATCCAGCACTGTGTTGTCAAGATCTGGAATGGTCGTATGCATGATCATTTTAGGTATGGGTCTTTCCGTGTCATTGATCCATAGATAGCCCACACCCTTGTCATATCTCATGTTCCTGATAATGGCGATTGCTTTTTGTTTGGCCTGATTTTCAGTAAGACCCCACTGGTGAAAGTTGTTATAAATTTCATCAATTGCAGCAATGGCAACGGTGACAATATTTTTCCGTTCGGTTTTTCTCATTTCAAGGGCGTTTTTTTTATGAAAAATCAGGCTTTTATATTGATTTTCAACAGTCAGTACCGCTGTATTCAACATATTTCCGGCACTTTCATCCTGAAGTGCTGTTAATGTTTTCAGGGTTTCTTTTTGAACAAAAAAGATAATTCCTGTAACCGTTAAGATTACAATGGAAACAACTATTAACAGGATTCTTGATCTCAAAGACTGAAGCATGGATTCCCCTTGGTATAAAGGCATCATTATAAATAATGTGTATCGCGCCGCATGTCAAGCAGGTTATCGTCCAGGACAGGACAATGAAGAGTGAAGACAGCCTTAACCTGCCGCCTGTTCCATCCATTTTTTGATAATGTTCCGATCTTTTTGATCCATGGAAGTGATCTTCAGGCGATTAAATTTTTGATCCTTATCCATTTCAATAGACAGGTTTTTGGCATAAATATCTTCAAAACAATGGGCTTGTATGCAAAAGTCAAATTTGAGTTTTATATCTGTAAACGGTTCAAGGACCGGTGAAATAACCGCATCTATCGTATTGTCATCCAACCGTATGGTTTCGCCTATCCGTGGAATCATATCTATTTTCTTGTCATGAATGGTCCATAATTGAAACGGCAGTTTTATTGACAGGTTTTGGTTTGCTGCTACCGGCAATTGAAGCGATACCCTGTATTCAGAATGAATAGCAGATACGGAATAAAATACAAGGGGTTTTTTTAATCCTTTCATCATGGTATTGCGGGGTGATTCAGCTGTTATTTTTCCATTGACCTGCTCAAATGTTGATTTCCCGATGAGCACCTGGCCGCCGATGCTGTTGGATTCTATCCTGGCAGCGGTATTGACGGTTGCTCCAACAATACCGTATTTCATTCTGAGCTGCGACCCAATATTGCCGACAATAACAGTTCCTGTATTTATGCCGATACCCATCTCAAGGGGAGGGTATCCCGATTGTATGATTTCTTTATTGAGTTCACCTAAGCAGTTCTGCATTTCAAGGGCGCAGGCAATGGCTCTTTCCGGATCATCCCCATGGCTTTCCGGCGCTCCGAAAACCGCCAGTACGGCATCACCAATGATTTCATCAATGATACCGTCATATTTGAGAATGATTTTGGACATCTGTTCAAGGTAGCGGTTTAAAAGCTGAACCATTTCTCCGGGCTCCCTTGTCTCGGAAAGACTGGTAAACCCCCGCAGGTCTGACATCAAAACAGTTACTGTTTTCCGCCGGCCCCCGATTTTTTGACCTTCCGGGGATTCAAGTATTTCATCCACAACCTTGCTGGACAGATAACGGCCAAAGGTTTCTCTTATGAAATTGACCAGGCGAAGCCGTTCTTCAGACACATCAAATATGGTTTTAAGCATTTTTGTTCTGGAGGTGATAATGGTTCTGATCTCATGGGGTGAATTATCAGGTATTTCCACATCTTCTGCAACAGACATGTCATCCTGGATTTTTTTGTTTGCAGCGGCTATAGCTTCTAAAGGCGCAATGATTCTATGGGTAAGAAATTTTTTTAAGGTAACCATCATAAAAAGAATGATAATCCCAACAAGAATGATGATTCTCACACCGTACCAGAAAAGTTCCATGGGTGTTGCATCTTCGGTAAACCAGCGAAAGAAAAGTGAAAAAACAAGCAGGACGGCTTCAATGAAAAGGATACGCCAGAAGATGCCGGTCAAAAGGATTTGTCTGACCCCTTTATTGTTTTTATTGTCAGTCATTATATCCGGTAATTGCGCTTTTCATATCCTAATTCAAACCACAGGTGTCTTTTTATCAGATTGAAAAAACAAAGAAAACAAGGTCGACCTGATTTATCCGGCTTTCATCTCAATAATGTTTCCCGCAGCCTTGGATTCGAGATTTACACCAACCCTGAGGGCCTTAAGCCCCCGGACTTCCGGCATGTCGTTCAGGTCAAGGGATTCCAGGTCATTGAGCAGTTTGCCCTTGTTCATGAGAAACGCCATGTGCTGTCGAATTTCCCTTCCTTCGGCAGGATTGGAGTATACAACGGCAATTCTGTTGGGCTGGGTCAACCTCTCGTTGCTTCCTTTGATCATAGCCTTGTCCAGCCTGGATTTGATGATTTCGTGGCGGACATCATAGGCACCGTCCACATCAAACCGTTTCTCATCAAACCGAAACCTTATGGAAAGGGGGGTATGGTTGACAAGAATCAGATGGCAGGTATCCAGCGGCACCTTAAGTTCAGGTTTTATCTTTTCCGTATGCCATGCCAGACCGCAGGAAAGCATCATCTGCCACAAGGTCATGTTCTTGATATGAAACGCGGCAAGTTTTTGGTTTTCCATCATGGCGGCACCAATATACATCATATAATCCACACCATCGGTCTGCCGTTTCTCAAAATAGTGGGGAAAAGTCTGCTGGATCTGAGTATCTTCTTTGGCCAGATAGGCAGACAATGTCTCGTTGAGGCGGGACACGCTTTGTTCGTATTGTTTTCTTTTATCGTAAATTACGCCTGCCACAGGATCCAGGGCATTATTGTAATTTTCAATGCGCTTGGCAACATCGGGGCCCAGTCCCATAAGATCCTCAAATGTTGATGAAACTTCATAGTTCAGGAAAGAAAAAACTGATGTTTCATCTCCAGAGTTCACGCCGGAGGAAATCGCCTCAATTTTTGCTTCGATCCTGTACTTGTATTCTTCCAACAGCGGCCAGGGTCTTTCTTTGACACCGGCCTCCATGATATCAAGCGCCAGGGTAAGCTGCCGGGTTAAATCCTGGGCAATGCCTTTATTCCTGGCAAAGGATGATCCTCTGATATCAGATTGTCCGTAAAAGGGAACCACATCTTTGAAGATAATAGGTTCCATTTCAGAGGTTGTCCCTTCGCGAAGTCGTTCCATGTGACTCATGGCAGCTTTTTCAAACCGCCATTCCACTGAAGGATGAACCGCCGTGCATTTTTCTTTTATAATGGACTGAACAGCTTTTCCAAGTTCATCCAGTCCTCTTTTCAATGCAACGGAAAAAATCGGGGTCACCTGTTCAAGCAGCATGGTTTCAATGGGGCCAAGATCATTGGGTTTGCAGGTAAAGACTTCAAGGGTGCCGATGACTTTCCCCTGGTAGGATAGCGGAGATATCAGCATGGACCTGATGCCGGCCGATACAGCCTGCTGTTCTGCCATGACCTTTTCCGGTTTTTCTTTCAGATCGTTGACCCGCAAAGTAGATCCTTGTTCAACAGCCTTCATCCATACTGAGTCCTTTAAATCTTTCAAGTTCATATGGTGAGAATTTGAGAAAAGACAATTTATATTTGAGCAGCAGTCATTTTTGATAATCATGACCTGATCCCCCTGGAGGGCACCGATTCCCACGGCCAGATCCGGGCGTTTGAAAAGCACCTGGAGGCGCGATTCCAAAAGCTTGATCCCGTCTGATGAAAAAATAGACTGTTGATCAATCAAGTCTCTTTCAAGTGCGGAAATAACTTCAGAATCGGTGATATCCATGGCGCGAACAACCGTAAACCCTGTAAACTCAAACTGACTCAAGTCTATGAATGTCTCTAATACCTTAATATCTGTAATATTATCTGCAATAACGGCCCGGTCTTTATCAGATAATTTTTTTGGGGTTTTTTGTGCAGTAACTTTAACAAACTGAAAATCAGGCACGACTCTGAAGTACCTGTCCAGTCCGGTTTTTTCATCGGTAACAATACGGGTGGTTGCATTGTTGAGCCCCTGAGTATTGATATTGTATATCCGGTCCAGGACCAGAAAATAAATTCTTAAAAGCTTGCCATCCCTTGCAGTACCGCAGTCCTGATTTGCACTGCCGTTTAAAAACCTGTTCCCGTCAATAAACAGTTTCTGAAACATGGGGGTTACGTAGAAAGGCTCAAAGGTACAGCATGTCAGAGCACCCGCGATTTCCGTATCAAAGGAGGCGGGTGGAAACACGGCACTCATTAAAGGGTTAAGAATATCGTGGACTTCATTCAGGATACTGATATTTTTAATGGATCCCTGGAGTTCTGGATTTTCATTTATTTTTTGTTTTATTTCCTTAAACATGTGAGCCATGTGATGGCATTCAGGCACCAGCTTTTTTTCCCAGAAATCCAGCAAAGGTGACAGGCTTACCATTGACTTAAGCGGGATATCAAAAAAATTTGTTTTCATGATTTTCCTCCTTGGAATTATCTTAATCATAATAATCACAGGACAAACAAAGTCAACTTTTGGCTTCAATCATGCCTTTGGTAAGATTTTTATATCCTTCAAGTTTGATTCTTTTTAACTTGCATTTTTCTTTAATGATTTTTGCAGCTTCCATATTCAGGGCTTTTTGTTTTTCATTGACCCTGACATTAAACCCGCAGTTAAACGGGCCTAATTTTATTGAATTTTGAACCCCATCGTAATCTTCATGTATCTTGGTATAGGGGTGAGCAAAAAGCCATCTGAGCTGAAGAGTTGTCACGGCATTCTCAGAAAGGGTGTCCATGAAATATTCAAGGTCTAAAAGATCCTGTTCAATAAGGTTATTCCAGCCGAGAATCACATTGGCATTAACCTTGAAACCGTTTTCCCGGCACAGTTCAAGGGTTTGAAAAACTTCATCCATTTTTGTCCCTTTGTTCAGGTATTTCCACATCCGGTTAGAAGGAAATTCAATGCCAAACCCCAGTGTGCAGTCGGGGATATTTTTATCCAGTTGTTCTATGACCTGTTTTAAGGCATTTGTTTCAGCCCTGGCCGCTCTCATGAAAAATCGGTATTCCATATCGATCCGGTTGGGAAGGCGGGGAAGAATGGATTTGATATGTTCAGGCGTGATGGAGCCTGTATTGAGGCGGACAATTTTATGACCTTGAAAGTCAAGATTTCCAAACTCAAGATTGATCTGTTCTCTTTTTCTGAAATGATCCATTGAATGCTGTGCAATGGAACAAAACGGGCATTTTTTCCAGTAACATAAATTTTCAAGGGTATAGGAAAAATAAATCCGGCTGTCTCTGGGGATTACACCTGGAATATCAAATTTCCATTTCCCTGAAAAGTTGGGAACCTTGAACAGATCTTCTACGCTTTGGCCGGTGATAAAGAGGTTGGAAGGCAGTTGTTTTTCCACTTTGAAATGAACTGAATTCCAGCCCTCCGGACCTGCGCACCGTTCCGATGCCACGGGACCGCCCACAATAAACTCGATGTCAGGATACAGGGTTGCCCATGTAAAAGCCTGGTACAGGTGATTGACATAACTTGCACTGATATATACCCGGCCTTTTTGGATCGGGAGGGGTCTGTTCTGGTATGTTGATTCCTCATACCATTTGTCATTGTCTGCCTCATGTTCCATCCACAGGAAATCGCCTTTGCTTTGACACAGGTCATAGGTGTCTGAAAAACCATTGCAAAGGTCAAACCAGCCGCTTTTTGTTTTGCTGTAAAATTGTATGAATAAGGTGTCTGACATGTTAATATACCCAATACGGTTAAAATTAAGAGAATAAACTGCTGCAAATTTTTTAATTATAAACTTAAGAATACATTAGATAAAGGGTTTTGTCTTGATTTAATTTTTTTGTACCGCGGTTTTGATGGATAAAAAATAGAGCATTTTTTGTTTAATTGATAAAGACATTCCGCCTTCTCAAATTTTAAAAGATAGACTCACTAAGGGTTTGACAATTTACAATGCTTGTCATACAAATGATGGGTCATTAGTTTACAGACAGGATTTTGGAGGATAGTTGAAAAATTATGAAAATAGGGTTCTTAATGGACGATTTGCGGCACATTGACCCCATATGGGAAACAACCGCCTATTTAATGTATGAATGCAATCAGAGAGACCATACGGTTTATTTTTTAGAACCCCATGATATCTATATCCGTGACAATAAAGTGGTTGCCAGAATGCGAAATATCAGCGTTCAATCCGGCCTTTCAATGGAGGAATACTGGAAGGCGCTTCTTCGGTGTCTTGATCAGGAAGAGCTTATCTTTGAAACCGTCACAGATCTTGATGCACTTTTCTTAAGAAAAGATCCGCCCATTATTTATGAAGTGATGGAGTTTTTAGGTCCTGTCAGTGATAAGGTATTCATGATTAACAGTACCGCAGGCCAGCTCAATGGTAACAGTAAAGTATATATTTTGAATTTTCCTGAAATAATTCCTGAAACACATGTATCAAGAGATCCTAGACGGCTAAAAAAACTGATTGATAATTTTGGCGGTGATATGGTGATAAAACCGCTTCAGGGTCATGGCGGGCATGGGGTTATTAAAGTAAGCAACCGGGATCAGGAGAATTTGAATTCTTTGATCAATTATTATGTCAGAGCCGGCAAGCCATATCCTGAAAGACGTCCCATCATGGTTCAAGAGTATCTGAAAAAAGTGAAAAAGGATGGGGATATCAGAATTTTATTGCTCAATGGGGAGATTCTAGGTGCCATGGCAAGAAAATCTGTTTCCGGAGATTTCAGAACCAATGTTCATGCCGGCGCCATGGCGTTTAAGCATGTGATAACAAGAGAGCAAAAAGAGATCTGCGAAATAATAAAGCCAAAACTGATAAAAGATGGTCTTTTTTTTGTCGGAATTGATATTATAGGGGATAAACTGGTTGAGGTTAATTGTGTGAGCCCGGGGGGGATTCCCAGGATTAACTTGTTTAATAATGACAAACTTGAATCAAAGGTGGTGGATTTTGTTGAACAAAAAATTATTGAATCAAAAAAATCTGAGGGTTATAAAACAGTTCAACTTGTCGGTTAAATTTTTTGTAAACAGTATACTTTTTTCAGGATTAATGGTTGTTTTTGTTGCCCTCCTTTTTTCCTGCCAGAAAACATCCAAGAGCACACTGATTAAAATCGGACTTCCTGAAGAACCCAAATCTTTGAATATATGGTTGTCCAGCGATGCAAATTCTAAAAAAATTTTAGACCAGATTTACCAGCCGCTTTATACACGAGATCCCAACACCCTGGAAATTATCCCGTGGCTGGCAAAAGAAGATCCGGTTTTCAATGAACAGGAATTGTCCTATACCGTCAAACTCAGAGATGCCAAATGGTCTGACGGGTCCCAATTTACGAGCGAAGATGTTTTGTTCACAAAAAAAATATTTTTTGATTTTAAAATACCCCGGTATTACAGTACATGGAAGGTGATTAAAAGAATAGAAGCGCCGGACAAACAAACGGTTGTGTTCTATTTAAACGAACCGTCCGCCATATTTATTTCCCGGGTTCTGACCACTTCCATTGTTTCAAAAAAAGAATGGGAGCAGGTTGCCGCAAAAGCCATAGAAACGGAAAAACCCCTTAGATTCATACAGGATTATTTAGTTGAAAAGCCATTGGGGACTGGGCCTTTCACCCTTTTTGAATATAAAAAAGGGGCCTATCTTCACATGAAAAAAAATCCCTATTTTTTTGGAACAGGGAAAAAAATTGCCGGGTTTCTACTTGGCCCATATGTAGACAGTCTGTTGTTTAAAATCTACGGCACCAGCGATGTGGCCATCCTGGCCCTAAAAAAAGGGGATATTGATTTTTACTGGTGGGATATTCAGCCGGGATATTTAGAGGATTTAAAAAAACAGGACAATATCAAGATATTTTTGAATAAAAAAAGTGCATTGTATTATATGGGATTCAATGTCAGAAAACCGCCGTTTAATGATAAAATACTCAGACAGGCCATTGCCACACTGATTAAAAAGGAATTTATTCTAACCAGAATTCTTCAGAATTACGGCACTCCCATGCATTCCATCGTGCCGGAAGGAAATCAATTCTGGTACAATCCCAATGTTGAAAAATTTGGACATGGCCAAACGCCTGAAGAGAGAATCAAGGCGGCTTATCATCTTCTCAAAACTGCCGGGTATACCTGGGAGATTCCACCCCTTGATGATCAGGGCAATATTGTTAAGGCATCCGGCATACGGCTTCCTTCAGGTGATCCTATGGAAAAGTTTGTCATCCTGACCCCTCCTGCTGACTATGATCCCAAGCGGGCCTTTGCCGGTACAATGATTCAAGAATGGCTCAGGGATATGGGGATGCCGGCCTTTGCAAGGCCCATGTCCTTTAACTCCCTGATTGATACGGTAAAAGGGACACATGAATTTGATGCCTTCATCTTAGGGTATGGTCATCTTAATCTTGATCCGGATTATCTGAGGTCATTTTTTAGTTCTGAAAATGACAAGCCAAGAGGATGGAACATGAGCGGGTATAAAAATCCTGATTATGATGCATTGGCCGATCAGCAAATAAGTATTATTGATATTGAGGCCAGAAAGAAAATGATATGGGAGATGCAGAAAATCATCATTCAGGACGTCCCCTATATCCCATTATATAATCCGCATATCATTGAGGCCGTCAGCACGGATAGATTCGGCGGGTGGATTGAGGAAGTTGACGGCATCGGCAATATCTGGTCTTTATGCATGGTGAAACCCAAATAATGAACCCAGCAGAATCCGGATTATAAGAAATGAGAAACCAGAAATTTATTTTCAGAAAATTTATTGAAATTTTCACCATTTTTTTTATTATCCTTACCGTGCTCTTTTTTTTATTCCGTCTGGCGCCGGGAGATCCGGTTTCAAAGATGGTAGACCCGACGCTGACCCCTGAAGACACCCAGCATATGATAGAGCAGCTTGGCCTGGATAAGCCTGCACATATCCAGTATTTCATATATGTGAAAAATTTTTTTTCAGGAAATCTGGGGCGTTCTTTCCACTATGGGGAGCCGGTTTCAACGATCATCATGGATAAGCTGCCCTGTACTGTTTTGCTTTTCACCACATCCACTCTCCTGGCTGCATTTGCAGGTGTGTTCCTGGGCAAGATTGCCGCATGGAGCAAAGGGTCTGGGCTGGACAATTTTTTATCCATATCCGCCCTTGTCTGCCACACGCTTTTTATTCCCTGGTTTGCCCTGCTTTTGTTATGGATACTGGCCTACAAGGTCGGATGGTTTCCCTTGGGTGGAATTATTTCTCCGGAGTTATGGATCGATGATGCTTCGGTTTTTATGAAAGCTATAGATGTGGTTCATCACATGCTCTTACCCCTGGCCACCCTTTTCTTTATTCACCTGGGTTCTTATCTTTTATTAATGCGGTCCAGCATGCTGAGTGTGTTAAGGGAGGATTACATTATAACGGCACGGGCAAAGGGACTGTCTGAAAAAGTGATTCGCAATAAGCATGCTGCAAAAAATGCAGCACTGCCGGTGATCACAAGCGTGGGATTAAGCCTTGCCTTTTCTATTAACGGCGGAGCATTGACCGAACAGATCTTTACATGGCCCGGCATTGGAAGAGAGCTTATTTTTGCCGTCAGCAATAATGATTATCCCCTGGCCCAGGCCTGTTTTCTGCTCATTGCAGCAGTGGTTCTGATTGCCAATCTGGTTGTGGATCTTTTGTATGCCTATCTGGACCCAAGGATCAGGTATTAGAATGGATTTCAATTTTAATCATATAAAGCTTAAAAGAAAATAAAGGACAACCCGGTGCGTAAAAATCACTATATTATGCGGTTTCAAAAAGGATGGAAAATTTTTATAAAAAATCCTTTGGGTAAAACAGGTCTGTTTATTTTATTTGTTTTTTTAATTATGGCGTTTGCAAGTTTTTTTGTCCCCCATATAGGGCCCATGTATGATCCCATGACCGGAACCGACCCGAACATCAAAGTGTCCACCTATCCCAGCCTTTCGCACTGGCTGGGTACGGACAATGTGGGCAGAGATCTGTTTGCCCAGTTGCTGGAAGGGGCAAAAGTCGCTTTTATCGTGGGACTTTCTTCTGCATTTATCAGTATTGTTATCGGCACCGCCATCGGCATGATATCCGGGTATGCCGGCGGCATTATTGATATCCTTCTCATGCGCATAGCCGATATCATCATGGTAATGCCGTCTCTGGTCATCCTTTTAATTTTAGCTTCCATATTCGGTCAGTTTAATATCTGGATTATTGTATTTATCATTGCCATATTGAGATGGCCGGCAGTATCCCGTATTATTCGATCCCAGACCCTTTCTTTGAAACATCGACCGTTCATTGAAGCATCACGGGTTGCAGGGGCATCCAATATCAGGATTATTTTCAGACATATTATGCCCAATGTTCTTCCGTTGGCCTTTCTTTATATGACGTTCAGGGTCACCTCCGCCATTCTTGTTGAAGCGGCATTATCCTTCCTGGGATTTGGCGATCCCAGCCAGGTCAGCTGGGGGATGATGCTTCAATGGGTCTGGAAAACCGGCCACATGTTTCAGGCGCCTTACTGGCTGATACCCCCGGGCGTGTGCATTTCTCTTTTGACACTGGCGTTTTACATGCTGGGAAGGGCAATGGATGAAGTCCTTGATCCACGATTGAGAAAGGAGGGACAGGCGTAATTGATATGACCATACTTTCCGTTGAAAATTTAAGCATTGGATATAACACTAAAAAAGGTCTGTTAACAGCTGTAAACAACATCTCTTTCAGCCTTGAACATGGCAGGTCATTGGGGTTTGTCGGGGAGTCGGGATGCGGTAAAACCACCATTGGCATGGCGCTGATGGGGCTGTTGCCTGAGAATGCAGCCATTCTTTCGGGCAAAATTCATTTTTCAGGAGAGGATTTAAGCAGGTTTACGGAAAAGCAATGGCGAAATATCCGGGGCAAGGAAATCGCCATGATTTTTCAGGCAGCCATGAATGCTTTGAATCCGGTTTTCAGGGTCGGAGAACAGATTGCAGAAGCCATTACCACTCATAACCCTGATCTTTCAACAGACAAAGTCAATGACCGGCTGAAAACACTTTTTAATATGGTTGAAATTCCGGAATCCCGCATGTCTGATTTTCCCCATGAATACAGCGGCGGCATGAAACAAAGAGCCATTATTGCCATGGCCCTGGCGTGCAGCCCGAAACTTGTTGTTGCTGATGAGCCGACAACCGCTCTTGATGTCATTGTCCAGGACCAGATTTTAAAGGAGATAAAAAAAATACAGAAAGCCATGAACATGAGCCTGATTTTTATTTCTCATGATATTGCCGTAGTGGCTGAAGTATGTGAAAACATCTGTGTGATGTATGCAGGACAGATCGTTGAAATGGGCACAAAACAAGAAGTCTTCAAGTCTCCAAAACATCCCTATACGAAAACGCTGCTGGCCTCCTATCTGAGCCTTGACAGTGATGAAGATATCTTTGTTCCAGACATGATGGAAACACCTGACCTGACCGGTATAAACACAGGATGCCGGTTTTCAGTTAATTGCAATTGCAAATCAAAAAATTGTTCAAAAGATGCACCCGGCTGGATAGATCTGACATCAACCCATAAGGCGTTTTGCTGTGAACAGGGACTTGGGCGGAAACAATCATGACTGAACTTACTAAAAAGAACCGGTTTATTATTGAACTTAAGGGGATTGTGAAAGAGTACAGTCCCCAGAAAAGTTTTTTTTCAAAATGTGATAACAGGGTCATTGCTCTGAACAGCATAGATCTGGGCATTAAAAAAGGAGAAATATTCGGGCTTGTCGGACAGAGCGGCAGCGGGAAGACGACCATGGGAAGGCTTCTGGTAAAACTGGAACAGGCAACTCACGGGACAATTTTCCTGAATGGAAATCCGGTAACCAATTTGACGGGAAAAGCCTTGAACAATTATCGATCAAGGGTGCAGATGATCTTTCAGGACCCCTATCAGTCTTTAAATCCCTATCTTTCAATTTCAGAAACCATTCTTGAACCCTTAAACGTACATAAAATCGGAAATAATGACCAACGGTATGAAAAAGTTATTCACACCCTTGAAACCGTCGGGCTTTCACCGGGAAAAGAATATTATGACCGGTATCCCCACCAGCTCAGCGGCGGCCAGCGCCAGCGCGTTGCCATTGCAAGGGCCATTGTCCTGGAACCTGAATTTATTGTGGCAGATGAACCCACCTCCATGCTGGATGCCACCATTGCCATCCAGTTATTCAGGCTTTTAACCCAGATAAGAGATAAATTTAATATGACGTTTCTTTTTATTACCCATAACCTTGCAGCTGCGAAATATCTTTGTGACCGAATTGCCGTTATTCACGAAGGAAATATTGTTGAAATAAATACAGCAGATGAGATCATCCAAAATCCTCAACATCCGTATACAAAAAAATTGATCCAGGTGCAGCCTGGATTCCATTTTAATTAACCCCCATGGGCTCACCGTTTTTTTGCCAGCAAATTTAAAATGACAGGAAATACTGAAAATAAAGGTGTATGATGACGTCTGCGTTTTTAATATCTTTGCCCCATTGTTCATCAAAAATTCCAGATGAACTATCTGTGAAGTTTGCTTTGAATAAATATCAAATTTTAGAATCTGAAGATTTTGGAACAAAAGAGATATTCAGTGATTTGTCCATCCCTGCCATTCAGGCTCAATTCAGTCGCCTGGTGGTGGATCTGAATCGAAATTCTGACAATAAAGATGCTAAAGGCGTTGTGGCAAAAACCGATTACAATGGCCGGCAAATTTATAAATCCGGTCAGTATCCAGACCTCCTAGCCATTGACCGATTGATAGACACTTATTACAGACCCTATCACAACACCCTCGAAAAAGCCTTTGCCCGCCCTGAAATCAAGTTCTTATTTGACTGCCATTCCCTGGAAGGCATAGGCCCCAAAGATGCACCGGATGCAGGTTCCCCGCGCAAAGACATTATCTTGAGCAACAATGGAGATACAAAAGGTAATTTTGATCCAGCCCTGGGACCTGTATCCTGTTCAAAAGAAAAGGTATTGTTAATCAAATCCATATGTGAGGCAGCTGGATTTTGTGTCAGTATTAATCATCCATACAGGGGCGGGTTTGTCACGGTTCACTATGGTCAGAAATATCCGGACAAGGATGTGCTTCAGATTGAATTGAATCAGGACCTGTTCATGAATCCGGATGGGAATACGGCAGATCATGGTAAAATCAAAATGATACGCAATAAATTTATTGGTATTTTTAAAGAACTTTCTGAGTGTTTTTCCTGATATTGCTAACTCTCGATATTTTAGAATATAGTTCTTATGGTTTATAATTTATTACCATAATGGTATAGTGCATTTTTGAAAAATTCAAAAATAATATTGTAGAGAATTATAAGAATGCTGAATATTGATGCTGTATCAAAAAGTTTTGGGGGTCAGAGCCTGCTGGATAAGGCAGGGCTGCAGATTAATCCCGGTGAAAGGATCGGGCTTGTCGGCCGTAATGGTCATGGTAAAACCACATTGTTGAATATGATATCCGGCACTGACCACCCGGATGAAGGCAGCATTTCCTGTCCGTCAGGGTATCGAATGGGGTTTTTATCTCAAAAAATTGAATTTTCCAAGTCCCGTATCATTGATGAAGCCATGTTAGGGCTTTTAAATCACGAAAAAGAACAAACCTGGAAGGCGGAAAAAATTCTGGCCGGACTTGGATTTTCTGAAAATGATTTTATTAAAAATCCGAATGAATTTTCAGGCGGGTTCCAGGTCAGGCTTAATCTTGCAAAAGTATTGGTTTCAGAACCAGATCTTTTGATACTGGATGAACCGACAAACTATCTTGACATTACATCCATTCGATGGATTTCACAATTTTTGATTTCCTGGCCAAGGGAACTCTTACTGGTCACCCATGACCGAAGTTTTATGGATAACGTTGTCACCCATATCGCCGGCATTCACCGGCAAAAAATAAAAAAGATCAAAGGGAATACGGCTAAATATTATTTGCAGATTGCACAGGATGAAGAAGTCTATGAAAAAACCAGGCAGAATGAAGAAAAACGCAAAAAAGAGATTGAACTGTTTATTTCAAGATTTCGGGCAAAGGCACGTCTGGCCAACATGGTTCAATCCCGGATAAAGACGCTGGAAAAATCTGAATCAAAAGAAAAACTTCAAAAAATGAAAAACCTTGATTTTTCATTTAATTATCTTCCTTTTGCAGGAAAACAGGTATTGATGATAGAAAATCTATCATTTGGCTGGCAAAGCGATATCCTGTTGATTGATAATTTTTCTTTAACCGTATATCCTGAAGATCGCATTGCTGTTATTGGTAAGAACGGCAAAGGAAAAACCACCCTTTTAAAGCTGATAAGCAAAAATCTTACCGCTGTTTCCGGCAGTATTATAATTAATCCAGGAGTTCAACTTGACTATTTTGAACAGACAAATGTTCAATCCTTGAATGACGGTTTTACCATAGAAGAGGAGCTTATTCTTTCTTCGCCGGATTCAGACAGGCAGGCAGCCAGGAATATCTGCGGGGCCATGATGTTTGAAAAAGATGCCGCCTTAAAAAAAATATCCGTATTATCCGGCGGAGAGAAATCAAGGGTGATGCTGGGTAAATTGCTCATGTCACCTTTGAATCTGTTATTGCTGGATGAACCCAGCAACCATCTGGATATTGAATCTTGTGATGCCTTTGTTTGTGCACTTGATAATTTTGAGGGTGCCGTGGTCATTGTAACCCATAATGAAATGTTTCTTCATTCCCTTGCAAACAGGCTGGTTGTATTTAAAAATAACACGGTTGAGGTCTTTGAAGGCACCTATCAGGAGTTTTTGGAGAAAGTGGGTTGGGAGGAAGAAGATCGTATTGTTGAAAAAATACAAAAACCGGTTACTTTGTCAAAAAAGGAACTTCGCCAGAAAAAATCGGAAATTATTACTGAAAAGTCTAAAAAAATTAAACCTGTAAAACAAAAAATTGAAAAACTGGAAAATGATATTGAAAAAAATGAGGCATTGATCGCCAACATTAATGTCCAACTGCTTGAGGCATCCCATGACCAGGATGGACAGAAAATTCAGAATTTGTCCAAAGAACTTGCAAAATTTGAAAATTTAAATGAAATATTGTTTGAGGATCTTGAAATCCAGATGGATGCTTATGATAAAATAGAAAATATGTATTTACATCAGCTGAAAGAATTTGAAAGGTAAGAATTAAAATGAACAAAAAAAAATTTGGATTTTATTATGGCATTCTTCTGTTTGTCGTCGGATTAGGGGTTTTCTACCGCATTCCTCAAGTCATGCTGCAAGTCGAAACCATTGAATTTTTCAGGCAAAAGCTTTTTATTGTCAAATCAAGTTTTTATATTTTAGGCGCGCTTTTAATTTTAGCAGGTGGTATTAGAATTCATAAGAACTATAAATAAGTTAAGGATTTTAACAGATGCAGAAATCATCCAGCCTGAAATCAACCATAAAAGATCAATCCGGCGCAGGAAAGACCAGAATTGGAGAAATTCTTTCAAAAGAGGGTCAGATTACCAGTCTGCAGCTGGATGAGGCATTGAGTGTTCAAAAGAAAACAAATGAACGGCTTTCCAGTATCCTTTTAAATAAGGGATATATTGATCCTGATACCATTATCAATGTTCTGGGGCGCCTTTACAATTACAATGTGATTAAATTTTCCGAGATCAAACCTGATCCCAAAGTATTGAAGTTGCTGCCCTATGCAATGGCTAAACCGGCCATGGTGTTTCCCCTTGCGCTAAAAGGGGAAGAATTGACCATTGCCATGGTTGAACCAACCGATACGTCGATTGTTGAGGATCTTCA
>Ga0180009_10002852_pt1 | contig 20097 bp, 16 predicted proteins | sample OS_PC_MetaG_FD_123537 | JGI IMG/M metagenome (GOLD analysis project Ga0180009, IMG submission 123537) | Groundwater microbial communities from the Aspo Hard Rock Laboratory (HRL) deep subsurface site, Sweden - OS_PC_MetaG | ecosystem: Environmental > Aquatic > Deep subsurface > Groundwater...
AAGATCCTCACGGCCGCCACCAGCAAGGACAAGCACTTCAAGCTGATGGCCCGGGGCAAGAAGTACCGCTTCGCGCCGGTGCTGAAGATGAAGCGCAAGCAGGTCGTGCTGAAGGACAAGATGACCCAGAACAACCTGGGCGCCTGCTACTACCCGCCCAAGACCAAGCTGGTGGTCAAGGTCGCCGGCGTGGATCTCAAGAGCAAGATGTTCAAGGCGGCCGAGATCTACCTCAAGTAGGGTCTCCTCTCGCGGTGGCCCCACCGGCCACACCACCCTCCCAGCTGTGCTAGACTCCTTTCCATCCCAGCACAGGATACGTACAGCCATGAGCCCCAGGAACCTCTTCACCACCTTGGCACCCCTGCTCCTGGCCGGTTGCTTCGGCGCAGAGCCCGAGGGGATCGCACCGGCCGCGGCGGCTGCCACCACGGTCAAGATGGACTTCATGCACCGGCCGCTGCCCGAGATCCCCCTGCCCAACGACGTGGCCACGCGCTACGACGCGACATCGGCCACGGGCAGACGGATCAACGCGTCGATGGTGGCCCCGACGCTGCTCGAGCGGCGTACGAGGAGCCTGATGGACACGGTGGACGGGTGGGGCGTGTTTCAGCCGATCACCATCCCCTTCACCGGGCCGCTGGACGTGGCCTCGATCCTGTCGGCCCACCGCGACGATCGCTACGATTTCTCCGACGATGTGGTCTATCTGGTCGACATCGATCGCAGCTCGTCCGAGTTCGGCAAGCTCCAGCACCTGGACATCGGCAACGGCAACTACCCGGTGGTGCTGGAGGATGTGAACAAGTACTGGAAGAACGACCCTCGAGGCTGGACCCTCTCCGTGCTGTTCGAGGAGGCGGACGAGGACAAGAACGGCAACGGCCTGCTCGACCGCGGGGAGGACGAGGACGCCGACGGTGTCCTCGACCGGCCCAACTACCTGCCCGCCGAGCTGCTGCCGAACAAGGCCTGGCCGGACCGCGACGACCTGGCCGGGCGCGCCGACGCGCTGATGAGCTTCTACGAGCAGGAGACCAACACCTTGATCCTGCGCACGCTGGTCCCGCTGAGGGAGCGCACGACCTATGCCGTGGTGGTGACGCGGAGGCTGAAGGACGCCAGCGGCAAGCCGGTCGGGTCGCCCTATCCCTACATCAACCACCTGTCCCAGAGCGAGGCGCTGGCCCCGCTGCCGGAGATCCTGCCCGCCGGCCTGAAGCTGGAGGACGTCGCCTTCGCCTTCAGCTTCACCACCCAGTCGGTGGAGTCACAGATGGTCGCGGTGCGCGACGGCCTCTACGGCCACGGGGTCCAGGCCCACCTCGGCCGAGACTTCCCCGTCGACACGTTGACCCTGGCCAAGACCCGGGACCCTGCCTCCTTCCCCAACATGAAGAACCCTTACATCCTGTACCAGGAGCAGGCCACCGAGGTGCTCAAGGTGATCGCCGAGCAGTTCAAGGGCGGCGCGGTGGGGGCCGTCAGCGTCGACCTGGTGATCGGACACCAGCCCTACCTCGACTACTACGTGGTCGGCAGCTTCGAGTCGCCCCAGCTGTTCGAGCGGACCGACGCGGAGGGAAACCCCCTCGAGCTCAACCTGCAGTCCTGGCCGCCGGACCTGGACCGCGTGCCGGCCCCGGCGCGCAGCGAGAAGGTGCACTTCTGGATCTCGGTGCCACGCAAGGAGGTGTCGGCCCGGGGGAAAGGACAACCGGCGCCGGTGGTGGTCTTCGGCGGCGGCTACACCGGCAGCCGCGTCGAGCTGATCGCGACCGCCGGGTTCTTCGCACGCTATGGTCTGGCGGTGGCCTCCATCGACTACCCCTCGCACGGCATCAGCATCGGCGAGTTCGAGGAGAAGCTGGCCAAGGCGATCGCCGAGACCTACGGCCTCAGCCCCTTCGTGGAGGCGATGCTCAAGGGCCGGTCCGCCGACCAGAACAAGGACGGGATCAGGGACTCCGGCGCGGACTTCTTCACCGGCTACGTCTTTCACACCCGGGACATGTTGCGGCAGACCGCGGTGGACTTCATGCAGCTGGTGCGGATCCTGCGCAGCTTCGACGGCAAGCGTCGCTGGGAGTATGACCCCGGCAAGACGGGCCAGAAGGGGCTGGCGGGTGACTTCGACGGCGACGGCAAGGTAGACATGGGCGGCAGCGGTCCGATCCGCATGATGGGCGGCTCGCTGGGCGGCATCAGCTCGCTGCTGGTCGGCAGCCTCGAGCCGGGGGTCGACACCATCGTGCCCATCTCGGGCGGGGCAGGGCTGCTCGACATCGGCATCCGTTCGCTCCAGGCCGGCGTCCCCGAGGCCTTCCTGCTGCGCGCCATGTGTCCGCTCTACGTCGGCACCCTCGACGCCAAGAGCGGGGAGATGACGCTGGAGACCATCATCCCCGACCTGAACGACAAGGCGGAGATCACCTTCGCCACGGCGAGCGGCGTCCGCCCCGGGGACACGGTGGTGGTGGAGAACCTGGCCAACAGAGAGCGGGGCTGCGGCCTGGTCAGCGCACAGGGGACGATGCGGGTCTCGGTGCAGAGCGACCAGGGCGACGCTACTCGGCTCCTGTTCTACAGCGGCGATGTGCTGCACGGCAAGGACTGCAAGCTCGTGGACGGCGCCCAGCCGCGCCTGACGATCGACACCTTCGGACAGGAGGTCAAGTTCCAGGGCGAGACGATCGACAAGGGCTCGCCGCTGGTGGCGCTGGCCTCCGGGCTCGGTTTCCGTCGGGCCACGCCCGGCTTCCGCCGCTTCGCCGCTTTCGGCAGCATCGCCACCGACCCGGGCGATCCGGCGGTTTACCTGCGGCACCTGCAGCGCGAGCCGCTGACCTACCCCGGGACCGGTGAGAGCACCGGCGCACACGCCCTGATCATCACCACCACCGGGGACATGGCGGTGCCGGCGAGCACCGGGGTCACGGCGGGACGGGTCGCCGGCATCATCGACTATCTCAACCCGGATCCGCGCTACGGCAGACCGGTCAACCAGCAACTGATCGACACCTACGCCGTCGAGGCCGCAAGCACCATCCGGCGCTTTGTGAACGCCGGGGGGCAGGCGGTCAACCTGGACGTGGACAACTTCAGCCAGGGGCAGGACTACTGGGGAGCGGAGGTGCCGAGGCTCGATCCGCCCCTGCGCATCGGCCTCGATCGCACCGATCCGCTCGGGGGCAAGTCCGCTGCCCTGTTCGCGCTGTGCGACGCCGAGGGCTCCCACTTCTTCAACGAGCCGGGGAAGCTGACCGGCCAGCTGCGCGAGGACTGCAAGAAGAAGTGCACCAGGACCGGCGGCGAGGACCCCTGCGGCTGCGATGTGCTGACGACCTTCGACGACGGCATGTTCCTGCTGAACATGAGCGCGAGCTACGTCGCCTCGGGCGGCAAGACGATCAGCACCGACCTGTGCATGTCCCGTGATGACTGCCCGGGCAGGCCCGCGCTGCCCAAGGACCGGGACAAGTCGACGCTGCCCTGAGCCTGCCTGGTGCCGCTGCCCAGGATCAGCGGCAGCCCGTGGAGGCACAGAAGGCCCGAGCACGTCCGGTCGTACAAGTAGAAGCCCAATTCCGGTGCTCGCGCCCTTCGGGCGCTCCGGGATGAAGCAGCGGAATCCCGGTTCCTCGCGCCCCTGCGGGGCGCTCCGGGGTGCCGGGATTCTGCCAGGAGAACGCCGTGAGAGTACTGCTTTGGAATCTGTGCCGCGCTGCCCTTGGTGGCCTGTTCCCACACCGCCGAGCGGGGGCGCCCCGAGGCGCTCAGCCCGATCCTCGGTCGTCACCTGATGGGTGGCGGCCCACGCACCAGGCCCAGCGAGCCGGTGGAGGACTACGCCGCCGACCTCGGCGCGCTCTCGGCGGCCTGGCCCGGCGTCGACGTGGAGCTGCCGCGGCTGCTGCGCGCGGTGCTGGCTCGCGGCAGCTGGACCGACGAGCACCACGTCGCGGTGGTGGTTGACGGAGCGCTGCGCGTGCGACACCGGCCTCAGGTGGTGGATCAGGCGCGCAAGCTGGTGGAGAGCCTGCGGGCGCGCCTGCTGGTGCCGCTCCAGATCCAGGTGGGGTTCATCGAGGTCGAGACGCGCTCGGCGGGCAAGGTGCTCGGGTCGCGGGGCCGCTGGGACACGGGCGCCTTTCGGGCCGCGGTGGAGCGGGGCCAGGCCCGCACGCTGGCCCGCGTCGTGCTTGCCGGCTACAACGGCCAGTGGGTGCTCGCCGACCGGGTGAGCAACCAGGTGTTTCTCTCGGGCGTCAATGTGTCCGAGGGCGCGATAACGCCGCGCAGCACCACGCTGGCCTCCGGCTTCACCGTGCAGGCGGCGGCCTGGCGCTGGGGCGCAGCGCGGGCGGTGGTGGCCCTGACCGGTCTGTACACCGGCGCTGCCCGCGGGGGTCAGAAGGTGAAGCAGAAGGTCCATCGACAGCTCCCGAGCGAGAAGACCTACGAGCGTCACTGGGAGGCCCACATCGAGTTCCAGGATCAGCTGACGATCACCCGCGGCGAGTGGACCGTCGCGGGCGTGCTGCCCCGAGACACCGAGCGGGTCTGCGCGGTGGTGCTGCGGGTCGACTGGCAGTCCCCGCTGCCCGACCTGCCCCGGATCAAGACCTTTGCCCCCGACGGCTTCGGGCTCGACGTGATCGAGGTGGCCCTGCCGATCGACACGCGGGGGGCTCCGCGGGTGCTCGACATGGACAACCGGCGCGAGCTCGATTCGAGCTCGGTGGCCTGGTTCAAGAGCCGGGCGAAGAGCTACCAGGAGCAGAAGAAGAAGAACATCTACAACTTCCAGGCAGAGAGCGGCAACGTGGACCTGTCGCTCTCCTCGCAGCGCAGCTTCAGCAAGAGCGCGGCTCAGTTCCAGTCCCGGGGTGGGCGCGAGTCGGGGGGGGAGTCATGCCGCAGGCGCTGGAGAAGCTGCAGGTGGAGGTGATGCAGGCGGAGTGGCCCGAGGGAACGGCGCTGGAGTTCGTGGCCAACCATGTCTTCGTCGTGCACAGGGCGAAGCTCACCGGCAAGCTGCGGACCTTGCTGGAGCAGACGCACGACTGGCGCAACCGGCGGGTCCAGGTCGACGTGGCGTTCCCGGTGCTCGACGCAGCGGCGGCCGACGGGCTGGCCGGCGGAGCGCTGGGGCGCGAGCGCGCCCGGGCGCTGAGGCGGGGGGCGACCCTGCTGCCCGACGCCTTCCTGCTGGCCCGCGGGGGCGTGTGGGGCGAGCTGTTCGTGGGCCAGATGCACTCGGTGCTGTCCGAGGCCTGGGCGCCGGACCGGTCGTCGCCGACGATGCACGTCTACTGGCGCGGCGGACGGCTGGGCGTTGCGCCGGATCTGGGCCACGACGACACAAAGAAGATCCAGCTCGACCTGCGCTGGAAACAGCACCGCCTGGACGGCACCACGCCGCGCAGCGTGGCGGGTGCGATCCTGCAGCAGCCGGCCGACTCGCTCTGGAGCTTCGAGCAGCCGCTGCAGATCGCGTTCGGCCAGGCCGTGCTCGCCGGCCTCCAGGGGCAGGGCTCGAAGTTGCCGGCGCTGATGGTGGGGGCAACGGTACGCTAGCCCCGTCGCTCGCGGGGCGTGTACAATCCTCTGGTGCGGCTCTACGACGCCGAGACCGGAATTACACTGGAGCAGATCACCAGCGAGCAGCTACGGTGGCTGCGCGCGCACCTGGTCCCGGAGAGCTCGGGCGACCGCGATTACTACATCGATCGCGGCGTTGTGGCCTGGCTCCAGGAGCAGGGGTGCGAGGAGGCGCTGCTGGTTCTGCTGGAGCGGGTCCTCGAGGGGCGGGAGGGCCTCGAGGTGGGCTGGGACGACGACCAGGATGTTGGCAGGGTGCGGGGGGGGCCGTTTCGCTAACAGGAGTCCCCATGTCTCGTGAGCGGTTGCAGGAGCTGGATCGCCGGCTGGCCGAGCTCGGTATCCGGCCCGAGGACATCGTCGAGCAGTTCACCCGCGCCCGGGGCCCGGGCGGCCAGCACGTCAACAAGACATCGACGGCGGTGCAGCTGAAGCACGTGCCCAGCGGGATCGAGGTGCGGGCGGAGGGGGAGCGCTCCCAGCTGCGCAACCGCGTCGCGGCGCGCGAGCAGCTGATCGCCCGCATCGAGGCGGCGCGGGCCGAGGCCGAGGCGGAGCGCCGGGCCGCGGCCGAGCGCAAGCGACGACAGAAGCGCCGCCCGCCGCCGGCCGTGCGCAAGAAGATGGTGGCGACCAAGCGCAAGCGCGGCGCGGTCAAGCGCCTGCGGGGCCCGGTGGACGACGAGTAGCGCTGGGCCGCCCAGCTGGGCTACCCTGTACAGATGCGGTCTATCGGTCTCCTTTTGGCGCTCATGACCTGCGCCGGCTGCCACCTGCTGCTGCCGCTGGGCGGGTCCGAGGACGTGGGCCCGAGACCCGACGTGTCGCGATCCGATGCGTCGCTCGATGCTCCCGTGCCACCGGATGGCGCGGGCGACACCCAGCCGGACCAGCTGGTGCCGCCGTCCGGCATCTGCAACAAGGACAACTGGTGCTGGGAGCACCCCCTGCCCCAGGGCAACACGCTCGACGGCGTCTGGGTCCACGACCGGAACGACATCTACGCGGTCGGGCACCACGGCACCATCATCCACTATGACGGCAAGGAGTGGACCAGGCAGGAGCCGAATCTGTCGGGCCCGGCGGTCAACCTGCACGACATCTGGGGCAACGCGGGCGGAACCGAGCTGTGGGCCGTGGGAGCCGACGGCACCATCCTGCACTACCAGGGCGGGAGCTGGTCGGAGGAGTCGAAGATAGTCAACGAGACGCTGCGGGCGGTGTGGGGCGACGAGAAGATGGGTGAGGTCTGGGCCGTCGGAGACAGCGGCACGGTCCTGATCCACGACGGGAAGGAGTGGAAGAAGTCGCAGATCGACCTTGGATCGGCGGACCTGCGGGCGGTGTGGGGCACACCCGGAAGCCCACCCCCCGAGGTCTACATCGGCGGGGATGGCGGGGTCTGGACCGGCGAGGGCAAGGTCGAGCACACTCCGGTGAGCCAGCCGGCCGTCCACGGGCTGTGGGTCGACCCGTCGAGCACGGCCGCGGTGGCCGTGGGGTCCATCGGCAACGCGAGTTGGTACAGCGTGCGGAAGAAGGGCTCCTCCGTCTGGTCGACGCCTTCTGGAAAGGCCACCGCCCCGCTGATGAGCGTCTGGGGCGACGGGATGGCGGGCAAGGCCTGGACCGTGAGCTCGGCGGGCCTCGTTCAGCAGATCGACCTCGCGAGCGGAGGGATCGACCCGATCTCGTTCACTTCCTCGGCACTGGGCAATCGCTGCATCCACGGTGCGGCGGCCGCTGCCCTCCCCGTGCTGGTCACCGTGGGTAGCCTCGGCAACACGTGGATCAAGGACGGGGCGTCCGGGTGGATGCCGAGGTCGTCCAGCGTCACCGACCAGACGCTCAACGCGGTGTGGGGCACCGGCAACCACGTGTACGTCGTGGGCGATTCGGGCACCATCCTGCACAGGGACCTGTCCGAGGCGGCGTGGAAGAAGGTTGTCGACTCGGGCACCTTGAACAACCTGGAAGGGATCTGGGGCAGCGGCCCGTCGAACATCCGGGCCGTGGGCCACAAGGGCACGATCCTGCTCGGAGACGGCGCGAGCTGGTCTCATGGCAGCTCCAGCCCGGGTGTGTTTTTTTACGATGTTTGGGGCAGCGGTCCGAACGATGTCTACGTTGTCGGGGACAGCGGAGGGCAGGGGACGATCCAGCGCTTCGATGGCAATGGCTGGAAGCCCGAGGCTCCGCCGGGCAGCCCGGCCTTCCTCGGCGTCTGGGGCAGTCCGGGCGACGACGTGCTCGCCGTGGGCAACAACGAGGCGATCTACCGCCGGTCGCCGGGCTGGACCGAGGTCCAAAGCGACGCCGGCGGACCTACCTTCACCGCGGTGTGGGGCAGCGGCCCCAAGGAAGTCTTCATCGTGAGCAGCTCGGCGGCCTCCGGCAACGGGACCATCGTCCGTTATGACGGGGCTGGCTGGACCCTTGACTTCTTCCCCGCCGATACGAACAACCTCGCCGACGTGTGGGGCAGGGGCCCGGACGACGTCTACGCCGTGGGCAACTCCGGCGTGATCCTGCACCGCGACCAGCTCAACTGGACGGAGCAGGACTCCGGTACGGATCATGCCCTGAACGGCGTGTGGAGCGACGACAAGACCGGCTCCGGCCCGGTCTGGGTCGTGGGCAGCTCCGGCGCCGTACTGCGCCGCGACCCCTGAGCCGGCTCAGCCCGCGGGGTACTCCGCCGAGATCACCGAGCCCAGCTCCCGGATGTGGTGCCACTCGGAGCCCTGCAGCTCCCCCAGGTTCTTGCGGTAGGCCTCGGCCATGTCGCCCGGCAGGCCGCCCGCCTGGTGCTCCATCACGCACTCGATGATCAGCGCCAGCCGGTCGCAGGCGCGCACCAACGAGCCCACCGAGTAGACCGGCGGGTCCTCCTCCTCGCGCAGCAGGCCCAGCTGCCGGATCTCGTCGCAGACCCGGGGCGAGCCCTGCAGCAGGCGCATCAGCGTCTCCTCGCCCAGCTTCTTCTCCACCTGCTGCCAGGTGCCCCAGTTCCACTGGCGGGCGATCTTGTCCTTGACCGGCGTGATCACGTCGCCGGTCATGCCCTCGGGTACGTCGTGGAACAGGGCCATCAGCACTGCCCGTGTGACGAAGTCCTGCTGGGAGATCTCGGGGCAGCGGGCCTCCTCCCGGCTGATGGTCTGCTCGTGCATCCAGGAGTAGATCCAGGCCAGGGCCGCCACGACGAAGGTGTGGCCCAGCACGCTGGTCTCCACCGAGCGGTTGACCTGGTTCCAGCGGCGCAGGTCCTTGAGGCAGCGGATGACGGCGAAGTAGTGCGGGAAGCGCGAGTCCCAGTGCTCCCGCTCCGCGGTGGTGGTCATGCCCAGGAACAGGTCGTCGAGCTCGCGGAACAGCGGGTCGCTCGACCGCTGCTGCTCCATTGCGCCGGCGAAGTGCTCGAGGTAGGGGGCGTAGTACTCCTCGTGGATCTTGCTGTTCTTACGACACTCGTCCTGCGCGGCCCGCAGCTGGGCGTAGCGGATCACGCACTCGATGCGCTCCCACTGCTCGGGGGTGCAGGGGCCGGTGCGCTCCAGGTAGCCCAGTACGCGGTCCGCGATCTTGCGCGGGAACAGCCGGGCGGTCGGTGCGCACTGCTGGCGTACCAGGTCGCTCCACGCCCCCGCGCTGCCGGTGACCTGGGCCAGGGCGTCGCGCACCCTGTAGGAGACATCGGAGAGGAAGTGCTTGGTGAACGACTTGAGCAGCGAGCGTGCCAGGTAGTGCGGGATCAGCTCGTCGGGGAAGCCGGTGGCCTCGCGAGCCAGCGCGTAGCCCAGGTGCGTGGTATAGGCGATGTTCTCCGACTCGACCCAGCTCTCGACCCTGGGCAGGAAGTTCCAGCGCTGGAGCATGAACATACGGGAGAACGCCGCGAGCAGCGTGTATTGCATGACGTGTGGTCCCTTTCGAACAGAGGCGGACATCCTAGCAGACGTGGCGCGCGTGTGGACGGACAACCTCCTGCGTGGCACAATCCGTCGCCATGGGACATACCATCGTGGGGCCCGCGCTGCCCAACATCCCGTGGGAGCAGCCGCCGGCGGGCTGCAGCGACGTGGTCTGGCGCTACAGCAAGAACCCGATCATCGGCTGGAACCCAATCCCCTGCGCCGCGCGCATCTTCAACAGCGCGGTGATTCAGCACCAGGGCGCCTTCATCGGCGTGTTCCGCGCCGACTACAAGAACGGCAGGCCGCAGCTGCACTGCGGTCGCAGCCAGGATGCCCTGAGCTGGCAGATCGAGCCGCAGGGGATCGCGTGGGTCGACGAGCAAGGCCGGCCGGCCCCCACCAGCTACGCCTACGACCCGAGGGTGGTGCTGCTCGAGGGGACGCACTACATCACCTGGTGCGATGACTTCCCCGGCCCCTCGATCGGTCTGGGCCGGACCCGGGACTTCGGCCGCTTCGTGCGGCTGGAGCGCCCCCTGATGCCCTTCAACCGCAACGGCGTGCTCTTCCCGCGCAAGATCGGCGGGCACTACGTCATGCTGAGCCGTCCGAGCGACAGCGGGCACACGGCGTTCGGCGACATCGTGCTGAGCCACAGCCCGGACCTGACCTTCTGGGGCAAGCACCGCCTGGTGCTGCGTCGCGGTGGCAACGGCTGGTGGCAGGGGGTGAAGATCGGTGCCGGCCCCGTCCCGATCGAGACCAGCGAGGGCTGGCTGCTGATCTACCACGGCGTCTCCGGTCCGTGTAACGGCTTCGTCTACAGCATGGGCGCGGCCCTGCTCGACCTCGACGACCCGACCCGGGTGCGCTACCGGACCCGCGACTACCTGCTCACGCCGGAGAAGGAGTACGAGACGGTGGGCTTCGTGCCCAACGTGGCCTTCCCCTGCGCCGCGCTGTGCGACGCCGACACCGGCCGCATCGCGATCTACTACGGCGCCGCCGACACCTACACCGCCGTCGCATTCGCACTCTTCGACGAGCTGCTGGAGCACCTGAAGCACAACTCCGAGGTCTTCTGACCGATGGCCCGCACCCGCCTGCGCCGGCTGGTCGACACGCTGCGGGACGACCTGCGCTACAGGCTGAGCTACGTGCGGCAGACGGTCGACCCTGTGCGGGACCGGGGCCACCGGTTGAAGATAGTCTGTCTCGACGTGAACCACGGCGACTCGACGCTGATCATCCTGCCCACCGGAAGGGTGGCGCTGGTGGACTCGGCCAAGGATGTCTGGGCCCGCAGGCGCGTGATCCCGTTCCTCGACAACCACCGCATCGGCGAGGTCACCTACTACATCAACACCCACCTGCACGAGGACCACGTCGGACAGAAGGAGCGGATCCTGCGCGACTACCTGGTGCAGAACGTCTGGGACTACCGGACCTTCTCCACCGGCCAGGAGCTGGACTTCGAGGGTACCCGGCTCACCGTGCTCAACTCGTACGACGACGCCGCCGACGACAACGACCGCTCCCTGGCCTTCAGGGTCGAGTACAACGGCTTCAGCTACACCCACGGCGCCGACCTGTACGCCGACGGCCAGCGTCGGATCATGGAGCGCTTCCCCGACCTGGTGCGGACGCATGTCTACCGCGCCAACCACCACATGCACGGGTCGGTGAGCAAGGAGTACCTGGTCCAGGCCGACCCGTTCGTCTTCGTCATCTCGGCCCAGGAGGCTGTCTACCAGCGCATCGCCTACACGCGCGACTTTCGGGAGGCGGTGCAGCAGATCCGACAGCGGGGCGGGCGCCTGCGCGACGTCTGCCTCACGCTGGAGAAGGGCAACGTGGTCATCTTCGCCAGCGACGAGCGCGACTGGGGCTACTCGACCTACAGCCCCAACATCATCCTGGCCGAGTTCTACCCCTGACTCAGCCCACCTTGTTCACCACCACACCGCCGCAGCAGGCGAATAAGGTGGGCTCAGGGCTGTCCCAGCTTGACCAGGGTGACCTCGGGGCGCACGCCGATCCGCAGCGGGATCATCGGCTCCACGCCGATGCCGGGGTTGGTGTAGACCAGCGTCCGGCCGACGCGCTTCGCGCCGCGCTCGAAACGCTTGCCGTAGCGCGAGAGGGTGACCAGCGCGCCGAAGAAGGGCAGCGAGATCTGTCCGCCGTGGGTGTGCCCCGCGAGGTAGAGGTCTGCCGACGGGACGTCGAGGGCCATGTCGGGGGTGTGGTACAGGAACACGCGCCACCCCGGGCGTGGCAGCCGCGAGAGCAGTCGCTCGGCCCGTCGGCCGTGGTCGCCGTCGCGGTAGGGCAGGCCGACGAGGTGGACGCGTACGCCGTGGAGGTGGAGGGTCATGGCGCCCCGGAGCCAGCGAAAGCCGGTGCCCTCGAGCAGCGGCAGGTCGTGCCAGTACCAGGCCTCCCAGTTGCCCTGGACCGCGAATTTGCCCCCGGGGGCCCGCATCGCCCGCAGGGTTTGGTGCAGCGCCGGCAGGGCCCGGCGGCGGTTGAGCGTATCGCCCAGCATGAGGATCAGGTCGGGGCGAGTGCGGTTCACCGTCGCGGCGAGCTCGGTCCAGGGCCGGCCGTCCATGTGCAGGTCCGAGATCACCGCGATGCGCACCGCGCGCTCGGCGGGGGGCCTGCCCTGGAGTGCGGGCCGAGCGCGCGAACCAGACACCGCGCGCGAGGCGGGTCTGCCGAGAGAGAGCTCGCGGACCACCAGGGAGCGCGGCTCGACATAACGGCCGTAGAGGTAGAGGCCGACAGCGAGCACCAGCAGGGTCAGCAGGCAGACGCGGATCCAGCGCCGATCAAGCGGATGGAGCGGCTCGTCAGTGGTCTTGCCGGGCTCGCTGCTGCTCGCACCTCGAAAGAGGCCCCCCGCTGTGCGCGCCAGTAGCCGAGCCGCGAGCCGCAGGCCAAGGGCGACCCAGGCCGCCGCCAGGCTCAGGCCCAGGGCGAAGGTCAGGCCCAGCGCCACGGCCTGGGAGCGGGGCAGGGGCATCCGACCGATGTGGAACGTGTGGTAGGCGCAGAAGAGGGTCCACCAGACCAGTGCGCCGAGGTACAGCAGCAGGGGAGTGTGCCGACGCATCACCACAACATACCACGGGGGTGGGCGACATCTCCCCGTCCGCTCAGTCCGGGTCGCGCTCCAGCAGCTCGCGAAACCGCTCGGTCGGGGCCAGCAGGCTGCGGATCACGCCGAGGCCGTCGTTGGCCGTCTCGCCGTGGGAGGTCTGGGCGGTGTGGGGCACCAGGTTGATCACCACGCCCAGCAGCGCCGCCGCGGCGAAGCTCTGGGCGGCGATCAGCCCCACCTGATCGGTTCGGGTGAGCAGCGTGGTGGGGCCCACGAGCAGCGCCAGAAGCCCCAGCACCGCCAGCTCGGCCAGAACACCCCCCAGGTAGACCAGCACGCTCTCGAGCCGCGCTCGTGTTATCTCTCGCGCGTTCGGCCCGCGCTCCGTGCGCGCGCGACGCAGCGGCAGGGTGAAGCCCTCGATCGGGATGGCGCGCAGCTCCACCGGGATCCCGCCCACGTTGACGCGCCACAGGGGGCGGCCCATGCCGAGCACCACCCCCAGCACGCGCCAGCCCAGCAGCCGCGCGACGGCGGCGTGTCCCGCCTCGTGGATCGCCAGCAGCGGGATCCAGGCCAGCGTGATGAACAGCATGCTCAGCTTCACCGGCCGGTAGTCGCGGATCACCTCGCCCGTCAAGAGCCCCAGCAGCACGAGCGCGAACAGGGCGTAGCCCCATCGCTCGCCGCGCGTGGCGGGCGATCGGTCGGGCTCGTTGGTATGCATCGCGGTCAGTTGACCGTGTCGTGGGCCGGAGGCTGGCCCATCGGCACCTTGAGCGCACTCAGCTTGGCCAGCTTCCAGTCGTCGACGATGGTGCCGGTGGTCGGGATGGCCAGGGTGCCCTGGATCATCTCCGGGAGGAACAGGATCGGCTCAGCGTCTCCATTGTAGCCCAGCTGCACCAGCAGGTCCTCTTCGAAGTACTGGCAGCGGTCCTCGCAGCAGTGGAACGGCTCGGTTACCCGGTAGAACCCCTCGGGCAACAGCGGCTCGAGCGACTCGGCGTAGTGCTCGTCAGGGACGGTCATCCCCTCCTGGTGGAAGATGGCGCGGTTGTTCTTCCACTCCCGGGGCAGATAGACCCCGGGGCCAGGGTCGCCGTGGTTGTGGAAGAAGACGAGCACGCCCGCCGGGACGGACTCCTCGATCGGAAGGGTGGTGCGGTAGATGCCGCAGGGCTGCTTCTGCTCGTCGCTCATGTGTCTGCCCCCACGGGACTACTTGCCGCAGAACTGCTTCTTGGCCGCCCGGTCGGCCGCCTCGTCCAGCACGTCCAGCAGCGAGTCGTGGTCCAGGTCGCCGAAGTACTGGCGGCCGTCGATGAACAGCGTGGGCGTGGCCTTGACGCCGTTGCGCAGCCCCTCCTTCTTGCCCTGCACCAGGCGCTTGCGATTGGCCCCGTCCTTCGTCTCCCGCTCGAAAGCGGCCCGGTCCAGGCCCACCTCGGCGGCCCAGCCGGCGAGCTTGTCCGCGGCGAAGTCGTCGAAGCGGGAGTAGAGCTTGAGCAGGTAGGGCCAGAACTTGCCCAGGCGCGCGGCGGCGACGAAGGCCAGGCCCCCCTCGGCGGATCCCTTGTGGCTGCGGATGGGGAAGGTCCGCAGGTAGAGCCGCACCTTGCTCTTGAACGGTCCGGTGACCATGCGGTGCAGGTCGGGCACCACCTTGGAGCAGAAGGCGCAGCGGGCGCAGGCGTATGCCACCACCGTGACTGGCGACCTGGGGTCGCCGGCCACCGCCTCCTGCGAGATGTCGATCGTCGCCTTCTTGCCCATCGGGGTCATCGAGCGGGCGCGCCGTTCGAGAGCGCTTCTGATCTCCTTGTCGGTCTTGCGCTTGAGCAGCAGGCGGCAGATCTGGTCGCGCAGTCGCCTGGCCAGCTTGCAGACCTTCTTCGCCTTGAGGCAGCGGTCCAGGGTCTCGTCGCAGCAGTCGTACGGGTAGGTGGCCCGCTGGATCTTCTGCGCCAGCTTGCGCTGCTCGCCGCTCAGCCGGTCGCAGGGAGCGGCGCCCGCGGGGGAGGCGAACGCCAGGAGCAGACCCAGCGCTGGCAGTGTCAAACGCATGGAAGCACCTCCACACTGTATGTATGGTCTGACCGATTTCGGCCCGTTGTATTCACGACCTGCGCGTTGAACCCCTGATCACAGCTGTTCTATCGCCGCATGAGGTGAAATGCAACGGCTGGCGGTCCTATCGGTCCTATCGGAACGTGTCGTCGGTGCGGAGGCGCACCTGGCGCCTGAGCGTCACTTGCAGACATGTCGCCCGAACCATCGTTTCGTCCGCTGGCTGCTGGCGCAGGCGCATGATCGTCCGTTCGCTGACCCTGAGCAACTGGGCCAACACACGACCGGTGACCGACCGCCCCAGCACGGCCAGCACGGCGCGGCGGACCTGGTTGGCCGATGCGCCATGGCCTGCGAGGCGAGGCAGCCCGGCCGCCGCGAGCGCAGCTTCCAGCACCTCTTGCGGCCCTCCTCCCGCCGCCTCGTCGAGTTGCTGCAGTCCGAAGTGTTCCAGCAGGTCCTCCCGCGTCACGCGTGGGAGAAGCCGCCGGACGTTGCTGGCGACATAGCGTCCCATGGGACGGAGGGCGACGAGGTCGGGCAGGCAGCTTGCCTCGTGGCAGGGGTCGACCTCCGTGCCGTGATGGGGCTCCTGTTTCAGGATGTAGTGGAACACGTGTGCCAGGTGCTGCTGCGTGCGAATCGGCAGTATCTCCGAACAGAAGCCAACATCGATCTTCAGGCGGAGCGTGAGCGAGCTCTCGACTCGCTGAGCGAGGTCGCCCGCCGCCTCGCGGTCACAGGCGACCTCCTCGTGCACGTGGGTGTCCGCCGCCCGAAACACAAGCAGTCCGTGGTTGTGGCTCTTGTCCAGCACGATCTGGCTGATCAGTCGCCGATCCTGCACCGTTTGTCCCAGCACACGCCGGTCTCTCGGGTGCATGATGATGTGCCAGCCCAGGGCGCTGTCGTTGGTCTGTAGCCGTTTCATGCTGCACCTCCTTTCGGGGACAGACCGGGGCAAGGTTCGTTCCAACGCGGCGCTCATGAGATCCCAGCAAGTTGCGGGGTCTGGCCCAACGAGAGATCCGGGATCCGGTCCGGGGCCGTCCGACATCCGCCCGCGATGGGTCCTGGTGCTCGATGTGGGCTGGCCAGAGTGTCGTGGCGAGAGGTGCAGGGTGACAGATCGGGGGTGGGTGATTCTCACCATCCTTGATTTGGCACAGCCAGGTGTCATCTGGAGCGAGGTGACGGGTCACCCAAGCCCAAATGGCGCAATGGTGTGACAGATCGGGGGTGGGTGACTTCCACCATCCCTCGATCTGGCGTGGGCGCAGCGGTTCAGCGCTGCTGGTTGAGCTGCTTCAGCTCCTGCTCCGCCTGGTTCAGCAACCTGGTGGCCCGGTCGGCCTCCTCGCGGTCCTGGGCGACCAGCGCCTTGGCCAGCAGGCGCCAGCCCTTCTCCCGCAGGCTCATGTAGCGCAGCAGCTGTTTGGCCCGGCGCAGGTAGATCGAGGGCAGGTTGTTGTGGTCTCGGATGTGCTCGATGCGCCTGCGCGCGGCCTGCCAGTCCGGCAGCACGTCCCGCCGCAGCACCTGCGCCAGCTCCGGGTCGGACATCTTGCCCTCCCGCACCTGCTTCAGCGCGCTGTTGTACCGGTCGACGCTGCGCTGCTCGATCTGCACGAAGCGGTCCAGCTCGCGCTGGAGCACGCCGGCGTCGTTTCGTAGCAGCCAGCCCGCCCCCGCCAGCAGCGCGGCGCCCGCCACCAGCACCGCCAGGTTGCGGCGCCAGCGCGTGCGCCAGACCGCCTCGGTCAGCGGGTGGCACAGTGGCAGGGCGAAGAGGAAGCCGCCGACCAGCCCCCCCACGTGGGCCCCCATGTCGATGCCCTTGTGCATCAGGCCGAAGACCATGTTGAAGCCGACGAAGATCAGCGTGCTCGAGCGCAGGCTCTGCAGCACAGCCAGCGGCATCAGCCGGCGCCGACGCAGCAGGAAGGCCAGCAGCGCGCCGTAGACGCCGAACACCGCGCCCGAGGCGCCGGCGCTGACCACCGCCGGGTTCCACGCCAGGCTGGCCAGGCCCCCCGCCAGACCCGACAGCAGATACACGAGGGCGAAGCCGCTGTGGCCCAGCAGGCGCTCGACCAGCGGGCCGGCGGTCCACAGCACCCACATGTTCATCGCCACGTGGAGCAACCCGATGTGGATGAACATCGCGCTGAGCAGGCGCCACCACTCGCCCGAGGCGGTGAAGGGGCCGTAGGTCGCGCCCCAGCGTACCAGCGCGTCGGCCTCGGGCGAGATGAGGCCCACCCCGCTCGCCGCCATCACCACGAACAGGCCCAGGTTGAGTGCCACGATCACGGGGGTGACCAGCACCCGGGGCGTGAAGCGGGCCAGGGTCGCGAGGAACTGGCTGGCGCGGTCATCGGCCCCCGGGGCGTCGCTATCAGGCGGCTCGCCGGGTGGTGGATCAGTCGTGGGCTCGTTCACGCTGGGGGCACCATAGCGCACCGAAGGTGCCGGCGGTAGTGGGAGGAGCGGGGGGGAGGCAGGTCAGCGCGTGCGGCGGCGCGCGGCCCAGGCGCCGAGCCAGATCAGGCCGAGCACCACGGTGAGCGGCGGCAGGGCGGTGCCCCGGCCGGGGTCGACGTTGCAGCTCCACATGAAGAAGCCGCCCTCGTGCATGTCGTAGCCGTAGCCGTAGCCCTCGTTGTAGTTGCGCCAGTCGCTGCAGTACTGGGCCGCCTGGGGGTTGTCCGCCGCGCCGCTGCCCACGGTCACGCGGGTGCTCACCTTCGGCAGATCCAGGTTGTCGATGTCGACCGCCAGCACCTCCTGATCGGAGATGGAGTAGAGCACGGGGGCGACCATCATCGAGCGGCGGATGGCGCCCATCTGCTCGACGAACCCGCGCGGCACCAGCTGCGTCGGCTGCAGCTCGATCAGCTGCAGGCGCTCGACGAGCTTGCAGTCGGTGCTCCAGTCCACGGCGGTGTGGGGCACCACCAGCACCGGGTTTTTGCCCTTGCGCTCGAGGATCGTCACGGCGCGGTGATCGACGTTGGCCTCGGACTTCGCGTCGGGGTCGCCCAGGGTGATCTGGTGCAGCACCTTGGGGGAGGAGGAGTGGCTGATGTCGAACAGGGAGATGCCCAGCGCGCCGCCGGCGTCGCCGCGCCCCACGGTGAGCAGCGTCTCGCCCCGCGGGAAGATGAAGTCGCTCCAGCCGGGCACCTGCAGCTCGCCGATGATCTGCGGGTTGGTCGGGTCCTCGAGCGAGACGACCCACAGCGGATCGGTCTGGCGGAAGGTGACGATGTAGGCCATGTCGCCGTCGAAGCGCGTGGCGTACAGCTGCTCCCACTTGCCGATGTTGGACAGCTGGCCCATCACCTGCAGGTTCATCGGATCGCTGATGTCGACGATGTAGAGCCAGGTCTCGCGCGAGTTGTCGTCGTAGGTCACGATGCGGAACTGGTTGCCGTGCAGGTCCATGTGGAAGCGGCCCTGGGGCGCCCCTTCGAGCTCGATGCTGCCGAGCGCGGTCAACGCGCCCTGCGGGCTGATGTGGACCATGCTCAGCAGGGTGCGCGGCGACGAGGACTGCGTCTGCCCCGCAACGAAGATCACGTCCGGGGTGACCTTGATCTCCTTGGACGCGGCGTCGAGCTCGAGCTGCTGGACCATCTTGACGTCGCGGGGGTCGCTGATGTCGATCGAGATCGCCCGGGAGCCGACGTCGCTCGGGCTGGACTGGACCACGTAGAGCATGTCGTCAACCGTCCGGCTGGTGATCAGCTTGCCCGGCAGGCAGAAGCGCTTCAGCACCGCCGGGTGAGCCTTGTCGGCGGTCTCGACGATCAGCAGCTCCGAGCTGCTCTGCCAGCCGATGGGGCTGAAGCCCGGCAGGATCTGGCAGCCGCCGCTGTTGTTCTTGAGCAGCACCAGCGCGCTGGCCTCGCGGATGTACATCTCGCCCCCCGCGCCGGAGCTGCCCAGGGCCTGTCCCAGCAGGCGCGGCTTGGTCGGCTGGGTGACGTCGATGATGTTGAACCCGGTGGTGGGGTTCTGGACGTAGAGCTGGTTGCCCGCCAGCCGGAACAGGTCGGGCTCCTCGATCACCGGCTGATAGGAGTCGGGACGCTGTGGGGGTGCAGCAGACAGGGCGGCGTCACCGGCGTCACCGCAGCCGGAAACGAGCAGACCAAGCAGGCTGGAGCAGAGGATCATCTGGGTGGCGCGTCTCATGTTGACCTCCTCAGGTTCGGTTGGAGGTTCCGCAATGGCGGTGCCACCGGGATCAGTTTTGTTATCGATTGGTTGCGATTGCGGCCCGGGAGATCGGACAGTCATCTGCGCGTGTTTCGGGGCGTTTCTGTCAGAGCAAAGAAGGTGACAGCCGTGTCATACCTGCGCCTGCTTCCACCGATTGAGGCGAAACCACGCCGCCATCACGATGCCCTTGATCGCCGTGGTGCCGCTGATGGCCCACCAGATGCCTCGTGATCCGAGATTGACGCGACGCGCCAGGACGTGGGCCGCCGGGACGCGCAGCGCGGTGAGGGGCACGCAGACCAGCATCGGGGGCAGGGCGTTGCCCGCGCCGGCAAAAGCCCCTTCCAGCACCAGCTCGAAGGCCGTGCCGACCTCGAACAGCGCGATGATCCTCAGATAGGCCGTCCCCTCGCGCATGACCACCGGATCCTCGGAGAAGATCCGGTAGATGCCGGGCGCCGCGAGGTAGAACAGCAGGGCAAGCCCGAATGTGATGGCGGCGGCGTAGCCGGTCGCGAGCCACGCGGCCCGCTCGGCCCGTTCGGGCTGGCGAGCGCCAAGGTGCTGTCCCACCAGCGTGGCTGCGGAGGCCGAGAAGCCCAGGCAGGTGAAGTAGACCAGTCCTTCCACCCGGTGCCCCACGCCCACCGCGGCCAGGGCCGTGCCGCCGTAGGTCGCGATGATGCGGGTCAGCACGATGTAGATCACGCTGAACAGGAAGCTGCTGACCGCGACCGGTGCGCCCACTCGCACCAGAGTCCACAGCAGGGCGGCGTCGAGCCGGCCCAGACGCGGGGCCACGCTTCGGCCCCTCAGCAGCCGCAGGGCGATCAGCACCCCCACGACATGAGAGGCCACCGTGGCCCAGGCCGCCCCGGCGATGCCGAGCGCGGGGACCGGGCCCCAGCCGAAGATCAGCACCGGATCCAGCGCGGCGTTGAGGACCAGGGTCGCGCCGAGCACCGCCATCGGCGTCCGCGTGTCCCCGCTGCCGCGGTAGAGCCCCTCCAACGCGAACCAGGCGGTGATCGCCGGGAAGCCGTACAGGATCGGTGTGAGGTAGTCGCTGGCTGCCTGCCTCACCGCGTCGGCGAGCCCGAGCGATCCGAGTATCTGCTCCCGGACGGGCAGCGTCGAGATCATGGTCGCCGCCGCCAGGCCCAGGGCCAG
>Ga0180009_10002853_pt1 | contig 20097 bp, 16 predicted proteins | sample OS_PC_MetaG_FD_123537 | JGI IMG/M metagenome (GOLD analysis project Ga0180009, IMG submission 123537) | Groundwater microbial communities from the Aspo Hard Rock Laboratory (HRL) deep subsurface site, Sweden - OS_PC_MetaG | ecosystem: Environmental > Aquatic > Deep subsurface > Groundwater...
TTTCCCCTTGGAGATGATGTGCGGGTTCTTTCCGGACACGGCCCGGAAACCACCATCGGAAGGGAACGGTATAAGCGGAACAATCCGTTTGCGGGGATAAAATAAAGATTAAAACGCTCCCAGCTGGCACGATTTGATTTTAAGCCCCATGGTTTCGCAGACACCGCTGACGGTCAGCTTGGAAACACTGAATCGGTCGGCAATATCCCATGCCGCCCTGCAGGAAAGCTTTCCGTCCTCAAGCGAATCGGTTACGGCATTTTTGATGTCCGGATCCGGTGATGCTTCAGGTTTGACGATTTTACGGCCGGGTTTATATCCGAACAGGCCCAATTGACATTTAACCAGTTCGTAGTTCATCAGGTCTGCTGTTTTCCCGACCTCAGCCGCCGACACACTAATTTTTTCTGCTATTGTAAACGCGGTGGCACAAGGGATCTCTCCAGGTTCCGTCTCATTTTCGATTTCAGATTTAATGTTTTCATCCGGTTGTTCCTCCGGCTGATGTTTCCCCGGATAATTGCCCTTGTCTTTGGCGGTCATGTTCTGTCTCCTTTCTTTGAAACCATTCCGCTTCTTTTTTTCTTAATCCTAAACGGATCGGTTCTATGTTCAGGGTTCAAGGTTCAAAGGTTATAACCGATTGAAACTGCAAACAACGCTTATAAAGATCTGTAATAATCAGCATAATCCCTTGGGTGAGTCGGTTTTTAAGCCACAGTGAAGACAAGAATCCTTTGATAATAACTGGTTCGGTATCTTCAACCCTGAACCGTGAACGCTGAACCGCTTAACTATGTTAATATGAGAGTATACATGATTATTCCGATTGAGAACACCCTTGAAGAACATGCAAAAGCATTCCATTACACTTGAACAAAGGCAATGGGTCTGTTAATTTATGAGTATCAGTAAATACTACCGATCGGCAATAACTAAACGATAAAGAAATCGGATAAAGCCGCTACAAGCTATGAAATTTAAAATAAAACGAAAAAAAACTCTTGAGATCAAGGTGGGAAATGTGACAGTCGGTGGTTCCTCACCGGTTATCGTGCAGTCCATGACCAATACCTATACCCAGGATATTGAGAGTACCGTCAAACAGATCAAACAACTGGAGAATGCGGGCTGCGAGATCGTCAGGGTGGCGGTGCCGGATGAAGAGGCAGCATCCGCAATTGCTGCGATCAAAAAACAGATCGCGATCCCGCTGATTGCAGATATCCATTTCGACTACCGGCTGGCCATTGCTTCAGTGAAAGCCGGTGCGGACGGGTTGCGAATCAATCCCGGAAACATCGGAGCCGAAAAGAAGATAAAAGCTGTTGTGGATGCGGCCAAAGCATTTAATATTTCGATTCGAATCGGTGTCAATTCCGGTTCTTTGGAAAAGGATCTTTTGAAGAAATACAAAGGGGCAACCGCAGAAGCCATGGTTGAAAGCGCCCTGCGGCATATCGATCTCATGCGATCTTTTGATTTTCGAGCATTGAAATTATCCATCAAAGCCTCGGATGTTCCAAGAACCGTTGAAGCCTATCGGCGGCTGTCGGAGAAAACGGATCTCCCGCTTCATGTGGGCGTGACCGAAGCCGGCGGCCTCTATTCAGGGATCGTAAAATCCTCCATCGGTATCGGGATGTTGCTTGCTGAAGGTATCGGAGATACCATTCGGGTCTCACTGACACGCGATCCGGTGGAAGAGATTCGGGTGGGATATGAGATTCTAAAAGCCCTCAACATTCGCCGGCACGGTCCGGATATCATTTCGTGCCCTACCTGCGGGCGATGCAATATCAATCTCTTTGAAATCACGGAACAGGTTGAAAAGGCGCTGCTGACAAACCCCCACCCCATTAAAGTGGCCATCATGGGGTGTGTGGTAAACGGTCCGGGGGAGGCCAAGGAGGCGGATATCGGGGTTGCCGGGGGGGAAGGAACCGGCGTGCTTTTTAAAAAGGGAAAGGTCATCAAGAAATTCCCGCAGGATCAACTTGCCGGTGTTCTGCTGAAAGAAATAGATAAATTTAATAGGTGATGGTTATTATTGAGAGGAGCAGTATGAGTAAACAGATCAAGACAGCGATTTCTCCAACCCGTGAAGAGGATTATCCGGAGTGGTATCAGCAGGTGGTGAATGCTTCCGAATTGGCTGAACGGTCCTCGGTTAGAGGATGTATGGTAATCAAACCCTGGGGGTATGCGCTTTGGGAAAATATCCAGCGTGAAATGGACGACATGTTTAAGGCAACCGGTATTAAAAACGCCTATTTCCCTCTTTTTATCCCTTTGAGCTTTCTTCAAAAAGAAGCCGAACATGTTGAGGGGTTCGCAAAAGAGTGCGCGGTGGTTACCCACCATCGGCTGGAAAAGGGGCCTGATGGAGGGCTCGTCCCGGCAGGGAAACTTCAGGAACCGCTTGTGGTCCGGCCGACTTCGGAAACCATTATCGGGGATTCTTTTTCCAAATGGATCAGCAGTTATAGAGACCTTCCGTTATTGATCAATCAATGGGCCAATGTGGTGCGCTGGGAGATGCGGACACGGATATTCTTGCGGACCAGCGAATTTTTATGGCAGGAGGGGCATACCGCTCATGCTACAGCCGACGAGGCCATTGAGCGAACCAACCTGATGCTCGATATCTATGCCCGATGTGCTGAAGAATACCTCGCCATGCCGGTGATCAAGGGAAGAAAATCAGCAGCAGAACGGTTTCCGGGAGCAGTGGACACCTTGTGTATCGAAGCCATGATGCAAGACCGAAAGGCGCTTCAGGCCGGCACCTCTCACTTCCTGGGTCAGAACTTTGCAAAGGCCTCTGATATCAAGTTTCAATCTGCAAGTGAATCCGAGGAATATGCCTGGACCACGTCCTGGGGTTCTTCAACCCGGTTGATCGGCGGACTCGTCATGACCCACGGTGATGATGACGGTATTGTCCTGCCGCCCAAAATCGCTTCTTCCCATATTGTGCTGATGCCCATTTTTCGAAGCCCGGACGACCGCCCCGAGGTAATGGCGTTTACCGAAACCATGGCCCGGGAGTTGAGAGATACCTATTATCATCACCGCAGGGTTCAGGTTGAGATCGACGCCCGTGAAATCGGCGGTGCCAGGGGATGGGACTGGATCAAAAAAGGGATCCCGGTTCGGGTGGAAATCGGTCCCAGAGATATTGCCGACAATTCGGTGTTCGTGGGGAGACGGGATAAAAGCCACCGGGATAAAACGTCTGTTAATCGAGACGAATTTGTTCAAAGCATAACCCGGACCCTGGATGAAATCCAGATGCAGCTTTATGAAAACGCTTTGAATTTCAGAGAATCCCATACTCGGGAAATCGATGGCAAGGACGAGTTTTACTCTTATTTTACGCCTCAAAATCAAGAAAAGCCTGAGATTCACGGGGGGTTTGCCGTATCCCCATGGTGTGGATCAGCTATTTGTGAGGATAAGATTAAGGAAGATCTTACCGTAACGATTCGGTGTATTCCGTTTGAAAACGATACCGAAAGAGGCAGTTGCATCTGCTGCGGCAAATCCGACTGCCGGACCGTGACCTTTGCAAAAGCATATTAGAATTTTCGATTTTCGATTGCGGAGTTCCAATGCTTATATTTACCCTGTTGCGGTGCCCATTCCAACATGATCATTAAAGTGGGCGAAAGACAGACATGGACGATATGTTTTCATGTGTAATACGTAAATTGAGACGTCGGGTAAATCGTCGATCGAAAATCGTCGATCGAAAATCGCGAACATGATCCGAATTAACGACATTATCGACAAGGTTGCCGAGAACCATCCGGGTTCAGACCTGAGCATTATCGAGCGGGCGTATATCTATTCAGCCAGGGTGCACCATGAACAGCTTCGACTGTCCGGCGAGCCTTATTTGTCCCACCCCCTAGAGGTGGCCGGTATTCTGGCAGATATGAAGATGGAAAATATCTCCGTGGCAGCCGGTCTCCTGCACGACGTGATCGAAGATACCCACGCAACCTCTGAAGAAATAAAAGATCTTTTCGGCCCCGATATTTTCCGCATCGTATCCGGTGTTACGAAAATCAGCTCCCTTCCTTTAAAGAGTTCCCAAGAACGCCAGGCGGAAAGCATCCGAAAGATGATCCTCGCCATGGCCGATGATATCCGGGTGATTCTCATCAAGTTGGCCGATCGATTGCACAATATGCGAACCCTGCAGCATCACTCTGAAGAAAAAAGCAGATCCATCGCACAGGAAACCATCGATATCTATGCGTCCATTGCCGCCCGGCTCGGTATTTACTGGATAAAAAACGAGTTGGAAAACATCGCCTTTATGTATGTTCTTCCCGATGAATACGGCAACATCAAGAATTTTGTTAACAGGGAGAGGGAGGAGAGGGAGAAATATATCCGCAGAACCAAGCGGTTCATCAGGGAAAAGCTTGAAGAGAATAACCTCAAGGGTGAAGTCTCGGGGAGGTATAAGAATTATTACAGTATCCATCAAAAAATGATCAAGCAAAACCTCACGTTTGAAGATGTCTATGACATCATCGCTTTCAGAATAATACTCGACACCATTCCCCAATGCTATGAAGCACTGGGGCTGATCCATTCCCTCTGGAGGCCCATCGCATACAAGTTCAAGGATTATATCGGATTTCCGAAACCGAACATGTACCAGTCCTTGCACACCACTGTTATGGGGCCTACCGGTGATCGGATCGAGTTGCAGATCCGCACCCAGGAAATGGATCACGTGGCAAGGTCGGGGATTGCCGCCCACTGGAGCTACAAGGAAGGGAGCCGGATAGATGAAACCGTGAGCAAGAAATTTGCCTGGATCCAAAACCTTGTGGAAAATCAGGAAGATTTCAGCAATCCCAGTGAATTCATGGAAAATGTGCGAATCGATCTTTTCCCGGATGATGTGTATGTGTTCACCCCCCGGGGTGAGATCAAGACTCTCCCCAAAGGGGCGACGCCTGTGGATTTTGCCTACCTGATTCACACCGAGGTTGGGAACCAATGCAGCGGCGCCAAGGTGCATGGAAGAATGGTGCCATTGCAGTACGAACTTAAAACCAGCGATGTGGTAAGCATCATCACTTCAAAAAAGCACCATCCCAGCAAAGATTGGCTCAATTTTGTCAAAACCGTCAAAGCCCGGTCTCGTATCCGGCAGTGGATTAAAACCCAGGAAAAGGATAAGAGCATCGTCCTTGGCCGGGAGATGTGCGAGAAGGAATTTCAAAAGCATCGTCTCAATTTTACCGTTGAAGTAAAATCCGACCGAATGACCGAGGTGGTTGCGCATTTCGGGTTCAAAACCGTGGATGATTTAATTGCAAGCGTCGGATACGGAAAGATCACTCCGCTTCAGATCGTCGGAAAAGTCGTCCCGAAATCCGAATCCGACACCCTTCAGGAATCCATCATCCATAAGCTCATCGGGCGGGTAAAAAAGAAAAAACCCAATGCCGGAGTAGTGGTCAAAGGCCTGGACGATGTGCTCTTAAAGTTCGGAAAGTGCTGCCAACCGGTCCCCGGAGATCCCATAACCGGATACATTACCCGTGGATATGGGATCACGATCCATCGCACCAACTGTGTCAACGCATTAAAAGTGAATCCTGAAAGGCAGATGGAAGTCGAGTGGAGCAAGAAAATTACAGAGACCTATCCGGTGAAAATCCGCGTGCGGTCCTATGATCGGGTTGGGCTCCTGGCGGATATTGCCGAAGGCATCAGCAAGAACGGTGCAAACATTCTATACGCCAGTACGGAAACCAAAGACATACGGGATGTTGACAGTTTTTTTACCATCTCCGTTGAAAATATCGAACACCTGCGGCGGGTTCTTTCAACCATCAAGAAAGTCAAGCACGTGCAGGAGGTGAAAAGAATCGCTTAGGGGGCTTTGACGACCCGACCCGACTTGATGCAGCTGGTACAGACCACCATTCTTTTCACCTGGCCGGCCTGGAGTGCTCGAACGCGTTGAAGATTCGGATTGAAGCGGCGCTTTGTAACATTATGGGCGTGGCTGATATTATGACCGGTCAGCGGTTTTTTCCCGCATATATCACACATTTTAGACATAAAAATTCTCCTTGATCGTAAACAAATCGAGACGAAAGCGTGACTTTTATAATAAAAACGGAATTATGTAAAGATATTTTTCCAGAAATTCAAGAATTTCTTGTATGTGCTTTCGGATGTGTCCTCTCTTTTATCGTCATCCTTTTTCTCACCGATGTTCTTGATCGAGGTTTCGCATTCGGGGAGGAGCATTAACGCAAATTGATGGACCCCGACATCCGGGTAGTTGTACAGGACCGATTTGAATCGATTCAATGCCGCTTTGTAATGCTTGTTCTTATAATAGAACATGCCCACATACAAATCGTGGCCGGCCAATATCTTGTAACATTGCGTTTGGTGCGCTTTTGCCTTTCTTGCATACTCATTCTCTGGAAATGTTTTGATCAATCGGTCGAAGGTTTCCAGCGCCTTGCGGGTGGAGGACTGGTCCCTGTCCACGGTATCCATCTGATCGAAATAGCTCCGCCCGATTTGATACAGCACGTACGGGATGGCGTCATTTCGTGGATGTAGATTCTCGAATTCCTCGTAGGCAAAGATGGCCTGTTCATACTCTTTCAGGTGGTAGTATGAATCGCCGATCTTAAGTTCGGCAAGAATTGCATATTTGCTGAAAGGATACCAATCTTTCAGCGTCTCAAAAGATTTAATGGCATTTCTGTATTTTCCATCTTCAAAATCTTCCATGCCGTCGTTCACCAATTCTTCCACACTTTTCTGCGCTTTGGATTGAAAGAAAGCGCAGCCTGTGAAAAGGAGCATTGAAACAAGGCTTATCAGGAATATTTTTTTCATCTGCCGGATGTGTCTTATTTCACAAGAAAATTTTCTACATTAACCGGTTTTCCCAACATGATAATAGGGATTACCGGGGGCCTTTTTTATCGGATTCCGATGGTGGCAATGAACTGTATTCCGGTATGGCAACCGTTTGGACGATGCCGCTTAAAGTTTCTTCGAGTTTAGCTTTGGCCACCATTCCGGTGATCTGATCCACAACATTACCCTCTTTGAAAAAAATAAGGGTGGGGATTGCTCGAATCCCATATTTGCTGGGAGTTGCCGGATTGTCATCAACATTGCATTTTGCAAATTTTACCTTGTCCCCATATTCGGTGGCCAATTCTTCAATGACCGGTCCGATAGCCTTACAGGGGCCGCACCATGGTGCCCAGAAATCTACTAGTACCGGTTTGTCCGATTGCAATATTTCGGCATCGAAACTACCGTCATCAATTTCAATGATACCTTCTGCCATAGGTTTGTCCTTTCTAATCTATTTGATCTATTTGTGATCGGCGCTTCTCTTTCCTGCAGAGCCGAAACGGAAAAAAGCCGCCATACCGATGTTCTGATAATGGTCTAAACTATAGTAACAGGGTATCGATTGTCAACCGTCTCAACCGTCTAACATTTTGCCAATAATATGATAATCTGGTTATCCACTATTCTCAAGTCTACATTCGTGTTAGCCTATAAAAATGATCATTGTTGTGTTTTTCAGTGTTCAGGTGTCAGGTGTCAGTTTTCAAGTACTGGTACTCCCTGACACCTGACACCCGAAACCTGACACCTTTGCGTTGTCTCAGGATATATTTCATACACCCGAATAAATGGTTGCTTGAGTAAACTGCATAACCAGGTGTGGTTATTCAAGAGCAACCGATGATTGACTTGGCCATGGCCTTCTGGTACCTGCTAATAGGAGGATGAATTTGCCTTGAATCCTTGGGGCTGAAAGATCCATCAAAGGGTTTGTCTTCTTTTGGGTTAGAGGCGCGTGTCTTTAATTTTCCGGCATGATCAGGAAGGAGCATGCAATTGGCTGAAAAAATCCGTGTCGGCGCATTGATTTCAGGTGGCGGAACGAACCTGCAGGCAATAATCGATGCCTGTGAATCCGGAAAGATCGACGCAACCATGGTTTTTGTGGGGTCGGACAATCCGGATGCCTATGGACTTGAGCGGGCCCAAAACCAACGGATTCCGACTTTCGTCGTGGACTACAAACCGATTGTCCGTGACGTCAAGAAAGACCCCCAAGCCGTCCTGCCGCCTGACGATTTCAGTCTCGACGACATCATTCAGAAACAGTCCTTGTACGACAAACAGTCAGATCCGGAAACGGCGCGAAATTTTTTTATCTCCAGAGCCATTGCCGAATTTGCCCTTCTTGAGAATATGAATACTTTTTCCTTTGACCTGCTGGTGCTGGCCGGTTTTATGAGAAATTTAACCCCCTACTTCATCGACCGAGTCAATACGGACACCTCATGTCCCCGAATCATGAATATACACCCGGCCCTTTTACCTTCTTTTCCGGGAGTCGACGGATACGGCGATACGTTCCGATACGGGTGCAAAGCAGGGGGATGTACCGTTCACTTTATCGATTACGGTGAAGATTCCGGTCCCATTATCGGGCAGCGGACGTTTCAAATCGAACCGGATGATACCATAGATTCCATCAAGAAAAAGGGGCTGGCGATGGAGTGGGAGCTCTATCCGGAATGTATTCAGTTATATGCGGAGAATCGATTGAAAGCCGTGAAAAAAACATTTCAACTCGATTCCGGTCAGACTTATGAACGAACCATTGTCGAAATTTTGCCCTTTAAATGAATTCAAGCGTTTCGGGAGGTGTGGATGAGCAGTCAGAAGAGAATCGGTTTTATCGGTCTTGGGGCCATGGGAAAACCCATGGCAAAAAACTTGCTCAATGCCGGATTCGAGCTGGTGGTGTATGATATCAACCCGGATCCGGTTAAAGCGCTGGTTTCTTCGGGAGCAGAGGCAGGGGAGAGTGCGGCAGAAACGGCTGCCGTCGCAGATGTTGTGATCACCATATTGCCCGAATGCGAGCATGTGAAAACCGTATATCTGGGGGAAAACGGAATAATTCAGAGTGCCGGGAGAGGAACCGTACTTATTGATATGAGTTCCATTGCACCCCATACAACGAAACTGGTTGCAGCCGAGGCTGAAGATAGAGGATGTCCGTTCATGGATGCCCCGGTTTCGGGAGGCACGGTCGGTGCCGAGAAAGGGAGCCTCACCATCATGGTCGGCGGCGATGAGGCACTGCTCGAAGCTCACAGAAATATCCTCGAGACCATGGGAAAGACCATATATCACCTGGGTCCCGTCGGTATGGGTGAAACCGTGAAAATGATCAATCAGATCCTTGTGGGCATCAATATCATGGGTATCGCCGAGGCATTCACCCTCGGCGTCAAACTCGGGGCGGATCCGCAGGTGCTCTATGAAGTGATTCGTACCAGCTCCGGCAATTCATTCCTGATAGACGGCAGGGTACCCAATTACATATTGAAAGGTGACTTTGACCAGCCCGGATTCGCGCTGAACCTTCTCCGCAAAGATGTGGGTCTTGCCGTGGAAAGTGCAAAGATGCACAGTGTCCCGCTGTTTCTTGCCGGACAGGTGTTTCAGTATCTGACCATGGCCAGTGCTTCCGGACTCGGCGGCAAGGATATGTCTTCGGTCATTCAGCTCATGGAGCAGGTTACGGGAGTTGAGGTGAGATCGAAATAATGGTTTCAGTGTTCAGTTCTTTAGCACACGCGCTTTCTGAAACCTAAAACCCGCAATAATAATCCTAACACTTATAGAAGCCATCATGAATGTTAACTTAGGACTAGTGAAAAACCAGTATATCACAGTGTAATAGGCAATATGAATCTTCAGAGAAAGGGAGACGAAGGATGACGGATTTAACAACCATCGGGTATGCAGGAAAAATTTTACGAGTGGATCTTTCTTCCGGAAAAACATGGACTGAAGATCTTGATGAGTCTACCATCAGGAAATGGGTCGGCGGCGTCGGACTGGGAGTCAAATATCTTTATGAGGAGGTTCCGCCGGGTGTGGAGTGGAACGATCCTGAAAATCGACTCATCTGGACGACCGGCCCCCTGGCGGGAACCGGAGTTGATGGAGCCGGCACCTTCAATCTCATGGCAAAGGGGCCCATGACGAACCTGGCGGGATCATCTCAAGCCAACGGTTTTCTCGGGGCTTATATGAAATTTTCCGGTTTCGACGGCATTGTTTTTCAGGGAAAGTCGCCCCACCTGGTCTACCTTTTGATCCGTGACGGAAAAGCGGAAATTAAAGATGCCAGACATCTTGCCGGAAAAGTCATAGGTGAGACAGAGGACCTGATAAAGGAGGAGCTGGGTGTCAACAAATACGGTGCCAGCGTATTCGGCATCGGCCCTGCCGGTGAGAATCTGGTTCTCCATGCCTGTGTCACGGGTGACAAGGGTCATTCCGCTTCCCACAACGGTTTGGGTGCGGTGATGGGATCAAAGAACCTGAAGGCTGTGGCGGCCTGCAAATCCAAGGCCGATTTCAGCGTTCACGATCCTGCCCGGCTCAAACTCAAATATAATGAGATGGTGGAAGCCGCCAAGAAAATACCCCGATACAAGTGGGGTACCGGCGGCGGATTTTCAACCATGCACGAAAAAGGGATGCTGCCGGTCAAGAATTACACGACGAATATTTTTCCGGACCATGAAAAGATGAACGGCAAGTATATGAGAACCCACTTCAAGATTCGATCCAGACCCTGCTACAAATGCTCCATCGCCCACGTCAAGGAGGTCACGGTAACCGAAGGCCCATACACCGGTTTCGTCGGCGAAGAACCCGAATACGAAATGCTGGCCGCTTTCGGGCCCCAGATCGGAAATACGGATCTTGGCGCCGTGGTCATGCTGGCCAATGAAGTGGATACCCTCGGGATGGACTGCAACGAGACCGGCTGGATCATCGGATGGGCAATGGAATGTTTCGAAAAGGGTGTTTTCACCACCAAAGAAACAGACGGTCTCGAATTGACCTGGGGCAATGTGGAGGCCGCCAAGACGCTGATGAACAGAATCGCCCGGAGAGAGGGATATCTGGGCAATCTTCTGGCGGACGGCGTCATGAGAGCCTCGAAGAAGATCGGCGGCGAAGCCGCCGAGTGGGCCATCTATGCTCAAAAAGGCTCGGCCCCCAGAGGCCACGACCATCGGAACCGGTGGTTTGAACTCTTTGATACCTGCATGACCAATACCAGCACCCTTGAAGCGACCTATGGCCCGATACAGCCCGACTTGGTCGATCTGGAAGCCCCAACCGACCATTTCTCCCATGAGCAGGTCTCCACGTTCAACGCCAAGCACAACGGGATCGGGCTGTATTTCGACTGCCTGGGCGTCTGCCGGTTTGTCGCGTTTGACCCCAAGGTGCTGGCCGAATGCTTAAATGCCGCTGTCGGCTGGAACTGGACCCTTGACGATGCGTTTACGCTGGGCCTGCGTATTGTCAATCAGCTTCGGGTCTTCAGTTTCCGTCACGGCCTGGACATTAAAGACGAACGGCCGTCTGTGCGTTATGGATCAATACCTGTTGACGGTCCCAACAAAGGGGTAAACATCATGGAAAAATGGGACTGGATGAAGGAAAATTACTATACCCTGATGGGCTGGGACCCAAAGACCGGCAAGCCTCTGCCCGAGACCCTGGAGAAACTGGGTTTGCAGGAAATCATTAAGGATCTGTAAAAGAAAGATCAAGTATGAAACAACGACTGATTTGCGGGAAAATGGTGATCGACGGCGCCGGCAACCCACCCATAGAGGGAGGCGCGATTCTCGTTGAAGGGGAAAAAATAATCGCTGTTGGAAAACCGGATGAATTAGAGAAAACCCCGGATACGGAAGTGATCGATTGCGGGGATCAAGTGATGCTTCCCGGGTTGATCGACTGTCACAACCATCTTTCTTTGGACACGAGACTGGATAATTACCTTCATCGAATGAGGGACAGTATCCCCGAGCTCACACTCCGGGCGGTTGAGACCATGGCCGTTGATCTTAAAGCCGGTGTCACGACCTCCCGTTGTATTGGAGATAAGGAGTTTTTGGATATTTCCTGCAAAAAGTCGGTTGAAGAAGGACGATTGAAGGGGCCCCGCCTGATCGTGGCCACCCGCGGAATCCGGGCATCCCATGGTCACGGCTATGTGGGGTACCCTTTTAACGGACCGGAGTCGATTCGAATCGCGGTCAGAGAGAATCTATTAGCCGGTGCGGATTTCATCAAACTATACATTACCGGAACCGTGAAAGGGTCCGGTGAAATCGTAAGCTATCTCTCAAAACCCGAAATATCCCTGGCGGTGGAGGAAGCCCACCGGGTGGGAGTAAAAACCGCCACCCACTGCATCGGTGGCCGGGGGATGGATTGGGCCGTTGAGATCGGAATCGATTCCATTGAGCACGCTTATTTTATAACGGATCAACAGATCGACCTTCTGGACCGATCGGACAGCCGGCTGGTATTGACGCCCAGTCTGTTCTTTGCCGAGGAGAGAATCGAAACGCTTCAACCGGAGCTTGCAGACGTATTTCGCCGGGAACGGGATCTGGTTGGCGAGCGCATGGCTGCCGTCATTAAAGGCGGCCTAAACTATGCCGTTGGGACCGACGGAATGCACGGCGGGCTCGCCAAAGAAATGGCAATTCTGGCGGACCTAGGGGCTTCAAACAGTGATGTGTTGAAGGCAGCCACTGTATACGGGTCGCAAGTGTGTGGTTTAGAGGATGAAATCGGAACTCTGGAACCCGGCAAATCAGCCGACATTATCGGCGTAAAAGGAAATCCCCTGGAAGACATCCGGTCCCTGGAAAACATCGAAACGGTGATATTGAAGGGCAGATTGGTTCATCAACAAATCTCTGAATAACAGACTTATTCACCGCCCATTCGCTTCGCTCATTAGAGGCACAGAGTTCGCGGAGGATGTTTTTCTTATTCCTTTTCGCTGAGAAGGGCGAAAAGAAATAAAACCTACGCCCTTCGGGTAAGGTTGTTTGTGAGCCGATTGCCGGAGGCAAGATGGTTTTCGTTTGTCGGCGTCTCAGCGACAAACGAAAAAGACAAATTTCTCTTCGATCTTTGCGGCTCTGCGGTGAATCATTTTAATACCATATCACAATGACCCAAACAGATGCACAGGTGATCATTATCGGAGCAGGTGCCATCGGTACAGCCTGTGCTTATTTTCTTTCTCGCCTCGGAATAAAAGCCCTGGTTCTTGAGCGGCATTACCTATGTGCCGGTGCTTCCGGGGCAAGTGCCGCGTTAATCACTATAGGCAGTACCCATCCGACTTCAGACCCTCTGGATCTCCTCCGTTTTGAAAGCCACGAACTGATACGCGAACTCGGGAATGCTTTTGACCCGCCCATAGAAATGATTCAGGGAGGCTCCCTTTATGCCATCACCAATGAAAATGAATACAGGGAGTTGCGGCGCTATTTTGATCGAACCGAAGAAAGCCGTGATGGCTTCAGATTCATGGAGGGCGAGGAGGTGCATCGATTTGAGCCGATATTGGGTCCACAAGTCATGGCAGCCTATTTCAATCCCAAAGACTTCCATGTCAACCCGTTTCGGTTGTGCGAAGGTTATTTGAATGCGGCTTTACACCGGGGTTGCAGGGTGGAATACGGAATCACCGTTCATGAGGTAACAACAAAAAACGGTCGGGTCGATCGTGTGATCACGGATCAGGGCGATTATTATGCGGATTGGGTAGTGGTCGCCGGCGGGGCCCATACACCGCAAATACTTGCCAAAACCGGTATTGAGATTCCCATTGAACCTGCTCGAGGACAAGTCATCATCACCGAGCCATGCGAGGCGATGACCGGCCGGATTCTTTTTTTCCCCGATCACCTGTATGTCAAACAGACGGTAAGGGGTAATTTCTATTTGGGCAGCCATACGGAGTTTGTCGGATTCGATTCCGGTATTACCCTTGATAAAATGACTGTCTATTCACGAGAGTTCAGTCGGGCGGTACCGCTTATCGGTAAACTCAAAGTCATACGGTTTTTCACCGGGTTTCGCCCCCTCAGTGCAGATGAACGACCCATCATCGGGCCGCTGCCCAGTTGTCCCCGCCTGGTTGTTGCTTCCGGCCACGGTCGAAACGGAATGTGTTACAGCGCAGGCACCGGAAAGGCTGTCAGCGAATTTATATCGACCGGAAAGACCACGCTTCCAATTAAGGCTTTTGGTGTTGAGCGGTTCGGGTAAAGATCTGGAAGCTTATTACATCAAATTAACCACGGAGACACAAAGGGCACAGAGAAAGTTTATTCTTTTCCGATCGGGGAGACGACCGATCGGAAAAAGCCCTCAACCCTCCGGGTTTATTGTTAAATCCTATATATGCCGAAGGCGTGACCATTTTTATTTGCCGGTATCTCCCGGCAAATAAAAGAACATTAACACCCTCTGTGAACTCAGTGCCTCGAGCACAGCGGGTGGTATATTATGCACTTGGTAGTAAGTTATGAAAGCAGACGTTATCATTATCGGCGCCGGAGTTATCGGAACGGCCTGTGCCTATTATCTTTCCCGTAGAGGGATTCGCGTTCTGGTGCTCGAACGATCTCACCTGTGTGCCGGCGCTACCGGGGCAACCGCTGCCATTATCAGTGTGGGCGGAACCAGTGGAACACCGGAACCGCTTCGTCCGTTCAACATGGAAAGCCACCGATTAATAGAGAATTTGGAGCAGGATTTTGAAAAACCGATGGAGATGATCCGCGGCGGTTCTCTTTTTGTCGCGCTAAATGAACAGGAAGTTCAAGAGATCCGGTCATATTATGAACACGCCCGGCTGATGGGAATTGACGGTAAATTGCTGGACGGATCTGAAGCCCGGCGCCTTGAACCCCTGTTGAGCCCGTGCGTGGCGGCTGCCTTTTATAATCCGGTCAGTTATCATGTGAATCCGTTTCGTCTCTGCGCGGGATATTTAGATGCTGCCGCGCAGCGCTGCGGCAAGGTCGAGTATGGCGTTGAGGTCCAGGATATTATCGTGCAGAAGGGGCGCATCGATCGTGTGGTGACCAATCGAGGCGACTTTCATGCCGAATGGGTGGTGGCTGCAGCAGGGGCTTGGACACCGCAGCTGTTTAAGTCAGTGGATATAGCGGTGCCGATCGTGCCGGCCAGGGGTCAAGCCATCCTCACCGAAGCCTGTGATCGGTTGACGAATCTCTCGCTTTCCTTTTCGAATCACGTCTATCTCAGGCAGACGGAAAGCGGTAATTTTTATCTGGGCAGCCAAACGGAGTTTGCGGGTTTTGAAGACCGTATTACTTTTGAAAAGATGGCAGCCTTCACCGATGTTCCCGCAAGGGCGGTACCGATTCTGGGCCGTCTTCGGGCGATTCGGTTTTTTGCAGGTTTCCGCCCCATCAGCGGTGATGAGCTTCCGATAATCGGCCCGATTCCGGGTTGTCCGAAAATCATTATCGCATCCGGTCATGGAAAAACCGGTATGCGGTATAGCGCCAGTACCGGTAAGGCGGTAAGTGAGTTAATAGCAGATGGGACAACCGAATTATCGATAGAGGCATTTCAACTTAAACGTTTTCAAAAGAATAAACAAAAATAGCCGGGGAAAAGAAGCTGATGTTTGAAATACCGACCCATTTAAATAAACGGTTTGAAGCCGGTGTGGCAAGGGGCAAGGCCATCGCCGTGAAGATAAACGGGGTTAACATCAGAGCACATGAAGGGGAGAGCATCGGAGCGGTTTTAACTGCTTCCGGAGTTCGAAAAATACGATATGCCCCGCACCCTCATGATCCCCGGGGACTATATTGCGGTATGGGGAGTTGTTATGGATGCCTGGTAACCGTAGGCGGACAGCCGAACATTCGTGCCTGTGTGACACCGGTTGAATCGGGTATGGAGATCACACTGCAAGACGGGTTTGGAAAGTTTACCGTCGAATCGACTATGCCGGTACCCGCCGAGTCGGAACAATTTCAAATTCCGTTGGTGATTGTCGGGGGAGGGCCGGCAGGGTTGAGCGCTGCCATCGCTGCAGCTCGATTCGGCATTCAGGTACTTGTTATCGATGAAAATTGCGTGGCTGGAGGGCAAATATACCGGCAGCTGCCGCCAGCTTTCAAAGTCGAGCAGGCTTCGAAATTAGGTGCGGATTATGCCGACGGTCGGATGCTGCTCAAGCAGGCAGCGGATTTATCTCAGTTCATTACCATCTGGAACGATGCCCTGGTATGGTCGGTCTTTGAATCGAACCAACTGGCTGTGGAGAGAAATAATAAGCTCATTCTCATTCATGCAAAGGCGGTGATCGTTGCAACCGGAGCATATGAACGGCCTTTTCCGGTAGAGGGTTGGACATTGCCCGGAGTGATGACCGTGGGCGGCGCTCAAACGTTATTGAAAAGCCAGCGGATTTTGCCCGGAAACCGTGTTCTCCTGGCAGGGACCGGTCCGCTTCAATTGGTTGTTGCCGATCAAATGCTGGATGCTGGAATGAAGATCGTGGCTGTGGCCGAATCTGTTTCCCATCTTATTCGCGGGTCTTATATTTTTGATCTGATCCGCCAACCCGGGCTCATGTTTCAGGGGCTCAAGTATCTCATGCGATTGAAGCGTGAAAGCGTGCCGCTGTTGAAATCATCCGTTTTAGCCGGAATAGAAGGCAGGGAATCGGTGGTGGTGGCCGTTGTTGAAAGAATTGACGACCGGCTCAATCGTGTCCCGGGGACACGTCAAGTCTTCGAAGTGGATACGGTTTGTATCGGTTACGGACTGATTCCGAATACCTGGCTGACTCACATGCTCGGGTGCAGGCATGAATACGATGCGCTTACCGGCTGCTGGGCGCCCGTCTCCGGTAATAATATGGAAACCGACAAACCGGGGATATTCGTGGCAGGAGACGGGGCCGGCGTTGCCGGTGTTTTGGTGGCAACATGTGAGGGCGCCATTGCCGGTCTCTTTGCCGGTGCACATGCCGGTGGTATTTCAACCGCCGATGCAGAGAGGGCCGCCCGTCCGGTTCGTAAGAAGCTGAGCGCCTTGCGAAAATTTCGACATGCCATGGATCGCATTTATATGATCGAACCGGATCTTTATTCCGACATATCCGATGATACCATAATATGCCGCTGTGAAGGGGTGACCGCCGGAGAGATTCGGGATTCAATCAGGAAAGGGACGCTTAATCCCAACGATATCAAAAAAAGAACCCGGGCCGGTATGGGCTACTGCCAGGGCACGAACTGCTTCCCAACCATCGCCATGATCCTAATGAATGAATTTGATGTCGTGCCGGAAGCGCTTCCATGGATGACCACGCGCCCGCCGGCAAGACCGATTCCCTTAAGTCTTTTGGTCACGCCTGGTGTCCAGAAGTAAATCATCTGCCTCCCGTTTTATTCCAGAACCTTTGCCATCAACGGAATGGCCACAAAGGTTCCGATTGAGCTGCCCAGATTGGTGAACACCACCACCAAGAGGATTCGGGTGACCTTGTTTTTCCAGAACCCCCTGACCGAAAGAATATCTTCCGACAGGCTTTCCAGATCTTTGACTTTAGGTTTTCTGGAAAACGCCTCCACCAGACCGGCTACCCAACCGGCTGCAATCATGGGATTTAATGAGGTTAAGGGGGCCGCTAAAACAGACGAAAGGATGGTCAGGGGGTGTGCCAGGGCAAGAACCGCCCCAAGGCCTGCCAGAAGTCCGTTGGCTGCAATCCACCAGGTGATCATATGGGTTCCGGCATTGAAACCGCCCCGGTAAAATCCGTATATCAACAAGCCAAGGATGGCTAATGGTATGAGCCACTTGATGATACCGGTTGCTTTCCGTTTGGGAGGAAGCTTTTCCAGTGCTTCCGTATCGATATCATCGGCCCAGTACTTCTTGATTCCGGGGACATGACCCGCCCCCACCACAGCGACGATTTTCTTACCCGGAGCAGTCTTAATTTTCTGAGATAGATACTGATCCCTCTCGTCAATTAATATGCTGCGAAGAACCGGCATCGATTTTCCGACTTCCGAAAGAAGCGATTCCAAAACATCGGCCTGCTTCATCTTTTCTATATCTTCTTCTTTTATATCCTCGATTTCTCCCAAAGACATGATAATACTGAAAAGGAGCTTGATCTTGCTCCAGATTCCCATCACCCGCCAAGTTCTGGAAAGGGTTATCCGGATATCCCGATCCGCAAGATGAATGTTCGCACCCATGGCTTCGGCGGAATCAATGGCCTGGATCATCTCCTGACCGGGGATAACATCGAATTTTTTGGCTATTCTTTTCTGAAAAGATGCCAGAAGCAGATTCGATAGAAGAAGGAACGCTTTTTTCTCCTTAATGACTTTAATGATATCCATTTCCCGCCATCGGTCCTTCTGCCGGATGGATTGGTAGCGGGAGGGGCAAAGCTCCACACAAACGGAATCCGGTGCTTCTTCTTCAATTACCTTTTTGACCAGTTGAGCACTCTGCCGGGATATGTGAGCGGTCCCCACAAGAATGATTTCTTTTTCATCATGAATCAGCCGTGCAATCGGTTCTGTATTTTCCTGCATTCGCTTGAATTCCTTTATCTGGTTATCCAGTGAGCCAAGTTTCGCCGATTCGGCTCACCTCCAACGCCTATTCCATACCTTAATGGATCTGTGTCAATTCCAGGGTGCGAAACTTAAGTCCTATTGTATTGCACTTTCTAATTGATTTCGGTTTTCAATGCAAGTCGAAGGCGTTATCATGAAACCACAATATATTGTAATTTCTTTTACTTGACATACAATATATAATGTTTTAGCTTGATTTAATTTCGTTTGTTGTGAACTCTGTTATTAATTTTGAACGATTGCAGAAAGGTGAATGCGATGGCTACGATGACTGTTCAGCGACTACACGAATTGTTTGAAGAAAATCCGGGTAAGGACATCCTGTCATGGAACGGCGCCTGTCATGATTGTGGGGACACCATGGAGGTTTCGGCAACTCCCATGGAAGACGGCATCCATATTAGTGGCGGAAGCGTTTACGAACCGGCCCCCCAAAACTTTTTTCTGAAATGTGACCCCTGCTTTCAAAAAGATTCCGCCTTAAGGAATTTTCAGAAATGCGAGGTCTACAGCCGGGTGGTGGGCTATTTACGGCCGGTGTCGCAATGGAACGACGCCAAGCAGGAAGAATTTCGAGATCGGAAACTGTTTGACGCCAGTATCGCGTAACTGAGATCTTATGGTTTTTCTCCAATTGGAGAAAAGGGTTCAAGGGTTCAAGGATTCAAGGGGCCAAGGGGTCGAGGGTTTTTAGTACACCGATAGCAAGGAATTGGATCCCTTCTCCCACCGCACATACCGTTTTTTAGAGATGGATCGGCGAATATGCAAAACTTCAAATTCACGGTATGGACTTCGCCTTAAATTTAAAACTTACTGAAATTATAGAGTTTCTCACTTGAATCCTTGAACCCTTGGCCCCTCGAACCCTCAGGATCACAACAACTGTTTTGGAGATGATCCGGATTTTTAAATAACCAGAAAATATATTATCCGTGTATATCTGCGCCCTATTTAACTCACGGGTTGCAGCAGTTCAAAGGTGACGTTTTCCGGCCCGTCGAAAAAGGCGATACGCAAACCCGGGAGATCTTTAGGGGGAACTGAAAAAACGTACCCTTTGTCCGTCAGCTTCTCATACGCGGCATCAAGATCTTCCACCTGAAGACCCACGTGATGATAGCCGTAAACTTTGCCGTCAGGGTCTTTAGCTATTTTTTCCCCTGCCTGGCCGACGCGCAGATTGACCGTTACACCTTTTAAGTCTAAAGAGGCTCCATCGGCGCCTCCGAATTGTTTCATTTCGATTAATTTGGCTTCCAACGTATCAACAAAGAAATCTCTCATACCGATCAGATCTTTACACAGTATGTGAATGTGGTGCAATTTGTAACTCATAAGACATCTCCTTTTGTAAGGGTTCAAAGTTCATAGTTCATAGCCCTACAACGTTATTTAACTCAATTCAAGAAGTTCACGTTCGCGCCTGCGTCGATGTGACAAGGCTGCCTTGTGGTTTTTGTTTTGAATCCAGATGACCTGTTCAATCAGGGTCTCCAAA
>Ga0180009_10002855_pt1 | contig 20076 bp, 21 predicted proteins | sample OS_PC_MetaG_FD_123537 | JGI IMG/M metagenome (GOLD analysis project Ga0180009, IMG submission 123537) | Groundwater microbial communities from the Aspo Hard Rock Laboratory (HRL) deep subsurface site, Sweden - OS_PC_MetaG | ecosystem: Environmental > Aquatic > Deep subsurface > Groundwater...
AGGATGACGGCGAGAAGGACGAGCGTAAGGGTGGGTTCATCGGTAAGCCTCCTAGTGCCTTTGGGGGCGTTCAGGTTCGGACAGATTACTATCTGAAACAAGGGTATTGTATCATATTATCCATAAAAAGTCAATAGGTAAGATTAAGGAGTTTTATGTTTAGATTAATCTTATCCGGGCAACTCAAGAAGTTAGCAGTAAACCCCAACACCAAAATCTTTGGTGTCAGGGTAAACAGATAACAGATAACAAAAGTGCCATTGAAAAAAATAAATTTAGGAGTTAAACTGTTAACTGTTTGCTGTTATCTGTTAACTAATCAATATGTCCGGTCACAATAAATGGAGCCAGATTAAATATAAAAAGGGAATCAAGGATGCCCGGCGGGGCAAGCTTTTTTCACGTTTGGGCAAGAATATTACTATTGTCGCTAAAAACGGCGGCGATCCGCAGATGAATCCAACTCTAAAAATGGCGATTGACCAAGCCAAAGCGGCTAATATGCCGGGTGACAATATTGAGCGCGCCATTAAGCGCGGCACAGGCGAGATTGAGGGAGCGGAGATCGAAGAGATGAAGATCGAGGCCTATGGCCCGGCTGGGATTGCCTTACTTATTAAAGTAATTACTGATAATAAAAATCGCTCCCTCGCCGAAATTAAAGGAATTTTTCAAAAGCATAATGCCAAGATGGCAGACTCCGGCTCGGTTTCTTACCTTTTTTCGCCCAAAGGCGAGATAAAACTTCGTGAGATGGCGAACCAGCCGAAGACCAAAGAGGTATTGGAGGAGTTAATTATTGAATCAGGGGCGGACGATTTTAGCGATTTAGAAAATGGATTTTTAGTATATACTAAAGCGAGCGACCTCGGTAAGGTGAAGAAATTTTTTGAAGAAAAAGGACTCGCTATCGAATCAGTTAAACTTGTTTTGGAGGCAAAAGAGCTATTAGAAATTACTGATATTGAAACAGCTAAAAAAATATTAAGTCTCCTCAATGAGCTTGAAGAACAGGATGATGTGAATGAGATAAGCACTAATTTTGATATTGATGAGTCATTATTAAAGGAGATTTCTTGAATGAAAATATTAGGCATTGACCCCGGCACAGCCAGGATTGGCTGGGGATTAGTCAAGAGCAACGAGGACAGAGTCGAGAGTTTGGGTTATGGGCTCATTAAGACGCATAAGGATACCTCGCCGGAAAAACGGCTGGAGCATATTTTCCGCCAGATTTCTGCTATAATAATAAGCGAGAAGCCGGATTTATTGGCGATTGAGCGGCTCTTCTTCTGCCGCAATGCCTTGACCGCGATGGCGGTGAGCGAAGCGCGTGGAGTGATTCTGCTGGCGGCAAGCATCAACAAAACAGAGATTGCCGAATACACACCCATGCAGATTAAAGAAGCGGTCACAGGATACGGTCGAGCGGATAAAAAACAAGTGACCGCGATGGTCAAGACAATTCTAAAATTAAAAGAAGCGCCCAAGATTGATGATACAGCTGATGCTTTGGGAGTCGCCATCTGCGCCTCCGGCTGCCATAAATTGAAACAGAAGATAAAAGTCAACTATGCCTAAATTAAGGCAAAATATTATCACCGGAGATTGGGTGGTTATTTCACCAGAACGGGCAAAACGGCCGGAAGATTTTGTGGTTGAAAAACACGAACCCAAAACTCAATCTAAGGAGAATTGCCCATTTTGTCCTCCTGATGGCACAGCCTATAAAACAAAAATTCGAGGCTGTGAGACAGAACATATTTATGTTATTCCCAATAAATTTCCCGCCTTTGTTGATCAGGACGAAGTAATTGAAGAGGGTGGTGATTTTTATTCCTCTTATAAAAGCTTGGGAGCTCATGAGGTTATTAGTTTAAAGGATCACGACGCGGAGATTCCAGAATTGAGTGATGATGTTTTATTTGAATTATTTGATACTTATCGCCAGAGAATGGCATATCTTCAGAGAAATCCGGTGATCGAGTACATTATGGCGATCCATAATTTTGGAGCAGAAGCCGGCGCCTCGATTGACCATCCGCACAGCCAGTTCTTTGCTTCCTCGATCATTCCGACTTATGCAGGGAGAGAACTTTACGGTTCGAGAAAATTTTATAAAGAAAACAAAGAGTGCGTCTACTGCCGCCTCATTCAAGAGGAGCGGGCAGCGGAAATAAGGATCGTTGCAGAAAATTCCGGCTTTGTCGCTTTTACTTTTTTTGCTTCAAGATTTCCGTTTGAGGTTTGGATTCTGCCTAAAAAACACTCGGCCCGCTATGAGATAATTACCAAGGATGAGCTCAAAAAGCTAATTGAAGTTTTTTCAGAAATAATGAAGAAGCTTGATTCGCGTTTGAATCATCCACCTTATAATTATTTTATCCATACGGCGCCCGCCAAAATCGGGCATCATTCGATCTATTATCATTGGCATTTAGAGATCTGTCCGCGTCTCTCAAAACTCGGCGGTTATGAGATCGGCTCGGATGTCGTAATCGATGTCGTCTCTCCAGAATCAGCCGCCGAATTTTTGCGTCAAACCCACGAATAACTCGCGAATAATCTACTAATAACTCACGAATATCTTTAGGTTGACCAAGGATATTTTGTGTGTTAGGATTTTGGTAATATCAAACAAATAACTCACTAATAAGCTACGAATAAATCGCTAATATTCGTGAAAGATTTGTAGTTTATTTGTGAAGTATTAGTGAAAAAATGACCAAAAGACATTTTTACAAAAAGAGGCCGATTATCGGGCCGGTAGAAGAAGTAGTAATTTCTAATGGCGACAAAAAAAAGCATCGGGTCCTCGCCCGAGTTGACACCGGCGCTGATTTCTCTACCATTTGCGAAAAGTTAGCCAGCTCTGTTGGTTTTGAGAGAATTGTTCGGGAGCTTAAAAAAGTCGAGAGAATTATTAAGAAGCCAACAAAGTATGTTAAGCAAGAAAAAAATATACTCAAAAGAATTAAAGGTGTGACCGGCGTAGTTCTCGTTAGGCAGACGGCGGGACTGACTCGTAGAGTATTTGTTCCTCTTAAAATCAAAATTGCCAACAGAATAATTAAGACGCAGGTGACGATCATCAAGCGCACTCATATGAAGTATCCGATGATTATCGGACGCGAAGATCTCCAGAGAGAGGGGTTTATAGTTGATCCGAAGAGGAGAAGATGATGCTTATTACTTAAAAAAGGAGGAAGGTGGAAGATTTTTATCCTTTCAAGGATTTAGTTTGTAAAAAAAATATTATCGGGGTCGGGGCGACTGCTTTTTCCAGACTCGGCCCCCAATTTTTTATGCCTAATTATCAGATACTCACTTTAAAAAAATCAGATGAGGATGAAGAGATTAAAAAAAATGTTTCTTTCAAAAAAATTAATTATGATCCCCAAAAAAGAAAATACTACAGCACCGTACTTGAAATACTGGATAGCCCGGGAGGAGAGATTTTTTTAAAGACATTCCAAGACCCAATTCTTTATCTTTATTTTGCCAATCGCAGCGTTGAGAGATTTTTAAAAAAGAAAAAGATTCGTTTTATTGGTACAGCCACCTCGCAATTTTTTAACCTTAGGAGTAAAGTAGGATTTTACAAGCTTTTAGATAAGCTTAAAATTATAACACCGCCGCATCTTTATCTCAAGAAAAAGGATTTAGATTATCAAAAGCTACATGCTAGATTTGGTGATTTTGTTATCCAGCGAGAGACGAGAGGAGGCGGCAAAGGGACGGTTTTTGTTTTTAAAGAAGATGATTTCAAAAAGGGGCTTTATAAATTCCAAAAATTATCCGAAGAAAAAATGCTACGCATGACCAAGTATATTCCCGGCACTTCGCCGAGTATAATTATTTGTATAACTTCAAGCGGCGCTATTTATTCTCCGTTGCAATATCAAATTCTCTCTCCTAAAAATTATGTCAATCCGCGTCTCAGCCAAGGCCAATTTGTCGGCCACGACTGGTCGAGCTCTGATTTTCCCAAAAAAATACAAAAGAAAGCTAAAGATATTGCTGAAAAATTAGGCAATTATCTCAAAGGAAGCTATCGCGGAATTTTAGGCATTGATTTTGTTTTGGATGAAAAGAAAGAAGAGCTTTATCCGATTGAGTGCAATCCCCGTCTTTTGGGCTCGTTTCCTGTTTTTTCCATGATTCAGGAGAGAGAAGGCGAACCCCAAATACTCTATTATCACTTACTCTCTAATCTTTTTCCTCAAATAAAAATTAAAAGAGAAAAAATCAACCAGAGGATCTCAAAAAAGAAAAAAGGCGCGCAATTAATTCTTAACAACCGCCTCAAGGGCGAACTAAAAATTAAAAAATCAATTAAAGCAGGAGTTTATAATTTTAAGCAGAATGAATTAAATTATCTTCGGCCCGGCTACTCGATCTGCGACCTTAATGACAAAGAAGAGTTTATCATCACGGATGGAATCTTGTCTGCCGGCACTATAATCGCTGAATACAGAAAGATCTGCAGGCTTTTAACTTTGGCAAAGATTCTTGATGATGATAAAATTAATTTAAATCCCAAGATTCGCGCTATTTTAGACAAGATATATCAAAGAGCGGAAGAAGGAGAATGAGAATCTGTATTCTCGGGTCAAAAAAATCAAAGGAGACTAGGCTTTTATTAGCTGAAGCAGAAAAACGCGGGCACTCGGCCCAAGCCGTCTTGATTGACGATTTAATTTTTGCCGGAGGCAGGGAAAGAGTAATTATTTATAAAAATAAGGATATCGCCCATCTTTTTGATCTTTTTCTGGTGCGCGGCTTGAACCGCCACCCGGACGAGACCTTGCTCCTTTGCGCTTATCTGGCGGAGAGAGGAAGAGTGGTCGTAGATAAGAGGTTGGCTCATAAAAGATACTATCGCACCAAACTTGCCACCGCTTTCAAATTCGCCAAGAGCAGCATTAATTATCCCGCGACCTATTTTGTTTCAAGTTCGAAAAAGATTGGCGAGGTTCTTAAAAAAGTCAGCTTCCCTTTGATTGTCAAAGAAGTTTGGGGTATGCATAGCCAAGGGGTTTGGCGCTTTAGCTATAAAAAAGAGGCAGAAGATTTTTTAAAAGATAGAAAAGGCGAGTATCTGATCCAGGAGGATTTACACGAGGATGAGTATATCCGAGTTTTTGTTGTAGGCAGAGAAGTCATTGGCGCGATAAAAAGAACCAAGAAGAGGTCGCTTGGGAGCCTGGCGGTTAAAGCAGGCGTCAGCTCAAAAAAAATTAAAGTAAGCCAAGAATTAAATAATCTGGCGCTTAAAGCGATGAAGATCTCGGGCAATGAGATCTGCGGCCTTGATTTTATCAAACACCAAGGCAAATATTATTTAATTGAGGCCAATCGGTCCCCGCAGTTCCGCGCTTTCTCCAAAATTACCAAGATTAATGTTGCCGCCAAGATAATTAGTTATTTAGAAGATAAATTAAAAATAATCAATGAAAGACCAAGAGCCAAAAATTGATGCCCATTATTATGAGAAGATTGCCCAAGTTTTAGATGATGAGCTTGCTCTGCATCACGCCTTGGGCCCGATAAATTACCAGAGAGAAAAGAAAAAATTTTTATCAAGCTCGAACGGTTGCCCAATTTTTAAGTATCAGACGATAACGGATAAAAATTACAAATATAATTTAGACCTGCTTAAAGATTTGGAGAATGATTTGCGTTTTGAACTAAATTCTGATTTGAAGCAATTGTATTTGGCTAAAATTGAAGAAATGAGGGAGGAGCTGGAATTTAGGGCTGTCATTGGCCGTGATGCTAAAATTTTTCATCGGAAATCGGTTTGGCTCTTTGGTATGATCAATAGTGATGATTATCAAGAGGCAAAACGAAGATATAAAAGAAGGAAAAAAGAAGAGAAAGAAGAAAAAAATTTTTTAGACGCTGAAAAAATTAAAGATGTATTTAATCGGGCCCTGCTCGAGTTTAAGATCTCCGGCTGGGAAGCGATGATCGAGCCCAAAGCATTCTATATTACTATTAATGACAGAAATCCGCACGGCCATAAAATCGAGATTCCGCCCGCTTGGCGCGAGACCCCGGCGCGGCTTGAGGAGATTTTGGAGCATGAGATTGTCACCCATCTCTGCCGCCGCAGATCAGGCGAGCTCTCAAAGCTTGCTCTTTTAGGCCACCCCGGAGCGGATAAATCTCATCAAACGGATGAGGGATTGGCAATCTACGGCGAGAAGCAGGCGCCTTTAAGCTCCGGCAAGACGAGCTTAAAACACATTACTAAAGAGATCGCGATGGGTGCGGCCATGGAGGGCAGAAATTTTAGAAAGACCCATAATTTTTTGCTTGATTTAGGATTGAGCCCCAAAGCAGCTTGGTACAAGACCTTCCGCGTTTTTCGGGGAGTGGCTAATACCTCAAAAGGCGATGGTTTTATCTGCACTCTGGATTCGGTTTATCGTTTGGGCGAGAAAGAGATTAATAATTTTGTAAAGGAGAAGGGCGATTCTGCTCTCGATCGCTTATGGGTCGGCAAGATAGGCATTAAACACTTGCCGATTATGAAAAAATTAGGTATAACAGAACCAGCCATTAAGCGGAGATATTTGAAGATTGAAGATTTGATGCCGAAGTTATAAGCGGGATACCAGAATCAAACTGGCGCCTCTACCTTGGAAGGGTAGCGTACTATCGCTATACTAATCCCGCTTCAACCTTATCTTATATCTTTTATTCTTATTTTTCAACTTGTCTTGACCGCAGTATTTTCTTTCTTGTTTCAAATATCATCAAGAAGATGAAAAAAGAAACCAAGATCAAAATCCAAGAAATTAACGGTGGATTAGAAGTATGAAACGCCCTGTTAATCGGACCAAAGTCCATCATCAACCACAAAAGAATAAAAGAGATGAACTCGGCAAAAATCAACCAGGGGTTGGAGAACCAGCCAATCTTAAAGACCGACTCCCGTTCACTGCGGCAGGAAAAAGCATTGGCGACTTGGCAGATAACGAGTGTCGCGTAAACCGCGGCGGTTGCCTGAAAATACAGACTTGAATCTTCAAAAAATGTCTGCCCTAAGCGCCACCCGCCTAAATATAGGGTGATCACAAAAATAATTAAGCTCAAAGCCGCCATCACCAAACCGACTGATAATAAATGAGAAAGCATACCAAGATTCATAATCCGCTCTCTTTTTGATCGCGGCGGCCTCTCCATCATTCCCTTTTCAGTATTTTCCACGCCCAAAGCAAGAGAAGGAAAGATATCAGTGCCAAGATCAATGGCTAAAATCTGAACCGCGATCAAAGGCAAGGGCAGACCCAAGAGCACCCCAATTAAAGGAGTAAATAACTCGCCGGAATTTGAAGAGAAGACATAAAAAACAAACTTTTTGGCATTATCAAAAATTCTCCGACCTTCTTTGACCGCCTTGACAATCGTGGCAAAATTATCATCTAACAAAATCATATCCGAGGCTTCTTTGGCCACATCAGTTCCGATCTTGCCCATCGCCACCCCGATATCCGCTTTGACGAGCGCTGGCACATCATTAACCCCGTCGCCGGTGACCGCCACTACCTCTTTCATTTCTTGCAGGTTTTTAACAATTCTCAACTTCTGCCCCGGATCAACGCGGGCGAAAATAGTCTCCCGCTCTAATATCTTTTTTAGTCCTTCATCGTCAACTTGATGTAAATCAACCCCAGTAATTACTCTGGTATTATCTTTGGCCAAGCCAATCTCTTTGGCAATCGAGAGCGCGGTCAAGCCATAATCGCCAGTGACCATATGAACTTTAATCTTGGCGCGGCGGCAGAGAGCTATTGATTCTGCCACTCCCTCGCGCGGAGGATCATGCAAGCCGACGAGTGCTATGAAATGCAAATTTTTCTCAAGATAATCTCTATCAAAATTATTACTTACTTTTTTATAAGCGATAGCTAAAACTTTTAATCCTTTTTCTGCCATTTGATCATTAACTTTAGTTATCTCGTTTTTCTCCTCCCCTGAAAGCTTGCACTCATTAATAATTACTTGCGGCGCGCCTTTGCTAAAAACGTAATTACTATTATGGAGCTTACAGACAACCGTCATCATTTTACGCTCCGAGGAAAAGGGGATCTCAAATATTTTTTTATTTTTTTTCTTAATTTTTGCCAGATCATATTTTGAAACTACATATTTTAAAAGAGAAATATCAACTTGGTCGCCCACCTCTTCCTGGTTGTCAATACTCGCATTATTACACAAGGCCAGAACGCGATAAAAAATCTTTTTCAATTTTTTATTTTTAAAGTTGAGCGGATATTTTTCCGTTAAGGCCATCTCGCCGGTCGTCAAAGTTCCTGTTTTATCAGTACAGATGGTTGTGACAGACCCTAAACTTTCAACATGAATTAGCTTCTTAATCAAGGCATTTTTTTTGAGCATTCTTTGCGCGCCAAGCGATAAAGCGATTGACATTGCCGCGGGCAATCCTTCCGGCACCATGGCACAGGCCGCGACAATAGCAAACAAGAGTGTCTCTTGAAGTCCTCTGCCTAGTAAATAAAAAAGAATTAAAACAAAAACCGCAACACAGCCAGCGATAAGAGCGATCACTTTCCCGGTGTGAGTTAGTTCTTTTTGCAGGGGAGTAAAAGCTTCTTTAATTCCCTGTGATTCGCGGGCAATTTTACCAAATTCCGTCTCCATTCCAGTCTTGACGACCACTGCTTTGCCATCTCCTGAAGCGATCGATGTCCCCATAAAAACCATATTATCTATATCGCTTACGACTCGATCTTCTTCAATATCATCAGCCTTTTTGTTCTGCGCCGAGGATTCACCGGTCAGGGCAAAATCATTAGTCTTCAACTCATAAGCTTCAATCAGCCGCGCGTCAGCGCCAATCGAGTCTCCCGCTTCAAGCGCCATAATATCTCCCGGCACCAACTCCCAAGTCAAAACTTTGTGCATTTTACCCGCGCGAATTACTTTAGAGAAAGAAGGCAAATGTTTTTTAAAAGCAGCGAGAATCCTTTCTGCTTTGAATTCTTGAGTGAAACCGATAATAGCGTTAATAAAGACAATAGAAAAAATAATAATTCCATCTCTTGGTTCAGAAATAAAAAAAGTCAAAACGCCTGCGACGATAAGGATAATCGCCAAAAGGTCTTTAAATTGAGCAAAAAATTTGAATATTAGCGGCGTCTTTTTAATCTGGCGCAATCGATTAAAACCATATTTATCTAGACGAAAAGCCGCCTCTCGCGCCGAAAGTCCCTCTGGGTCTGCCTCAAGTTCGCGAAATAGCTCTTCAATCGACTTCTGATAATCCTGCATATCCCTCCTTGGCTCTATTCTATCTTATTTGAAGATCGATTTGAAGCCAAAGAGAGTCTCGGCATTCTGGATTCTAATTCTTTTGAGCTCAAAAATATTTATTTTTGAATTTTTTGTGCCGGATTCAGTCGTTACTGCACCAAGGTACCCCGCATCCTTAACTAAAGATAAAGTTGAATCATTATACTTACCTGCTGGATAGCAAAAAAAATTAACCTGAATTCCAAGCCTATCCTGCAAAATTTTTCTGCTATCAAAAATTTCAGCTTTAGCCGCAGCACTTGAGACGACCAAATCAAGATGGGTAAGCGAGTGCGAGCCGATCTCCCAGCCTTCGTTTTTTAATAATGCCAAATCATCAAAGCTTAAATAACCGGGCTTGCCGACATTATCAACAATAACAAAGACCACCCCCCGAAAACCGTATTCTTTAAGAACCGGCAGAGCATTATCAACCACGTCTTTGTAGCCGTCATCAAAAGTAAGGACGACCTTTTTGCCCGATGTATCATTGAACAACTCCGAGAGGGTGATGGTCTGGTAATTCTCTTGGAATAAATACTCTGCTTCTGCCTTAAATATCGCTGGAGAAAGAGATAAATTGTCAGGAGCGTCTTGGATATGATGATACATTAAAATTGGGTCGGTAGATTCGCTTTTAGTCGCCACGCCCAGAGTTTTAGGTTCCGGCAAATACCCTTGAAGAGAGGGTTGGGGAGTTTCGGATGTTGATGGAGCAGGGGACTCTGAAAAAGAACGTTCGTGGATTAATATTATGATAAAAGTTACTCCCACCGCCAAAAGGCCGGAGAAAATCAAAAGACCAATTTTAAACCATTTTATCTGCCACATATCTTTGATTATTAAAATCGAGAGAGAATAAAAGCGATTAAAAATCCTAAAACCGTCAAAATGCCGATTAAAAATCCGCCTCCCTCAAAGGCCTCGGGCATCATCGTGTCAGCGAGCATGGCCAAAATTGCGCCGGCGGCAAACGCCTCAATAATGCCAATAGTGTTGGAGTTGATATCATTTAAAAATACAAACGATAAAACAGCAATTGCAGCCAAAATCAAGGCGATAATCGTCCACATTAAATAAATATTTCTTTTTGAAAAGCCTTCTTTTTTTAGGCCGTTAATCGAAGATATGCCTTCGGGAAAATTAGAAAGAACAATCGCCACCAACATTAATAATCCCCGTCCCTGGCCATTAAAAAGAGCAATGCCAAGAGCAATCGTCTCGGGAATTCCGTCTAAAACTGCTCCCATGAAAATCGCCGTGCCATTCGGCTCTTTGGGATTTTCAAAGATTGTCTTTCTTTTATGCCTCCTGCCGCCCTGGCGATGAATAAAATAATCGCCCAGAATAAAGACAACCCCTCCCCCTAAAAATCCTAAGATTACCGCGTCAAATCCGCCATGATTAAATGCTTCTTCCATTAGTCCAAAGGTGAGAGCGCAGATCAAAACCCCGGAGCCAAAGGCCATAAAGCCGGCAATTGTTTTTTGTTTTAAATTAAAACCCGTGCCGACGAAAGCGCCAAATAAAAGCGAAAAACCCGAAATTAAACCATACAATATTATCTGAAACATAGGAATCATTTAATATCTCTTGGGCAGATCTCGGTCGGCATAGGCGCTTTGGGTTGGCCGTGTTTAATCCATTTTCCGTCCTGGCAGATCCAGGTATCTTCAGACCCTAAAAAACGAATAATAATAAAAATCAAGACCATGGCCCCAATCAGACCAATAACCATCATCTTGCGTTTACGCTCACTTGCTTTTTGAATTTTAGCTAACATATCTTCTCTACCACCCTCATTTTAGCACTCTCGGAACGCGGATTCAATCTAATTTCTCCTTGGGACGGCTGAAGCGGCTTTTTAAATAAGATTTCGACTTTATCTTCATTCTTTATTTGACGAAAAAAATGCTTGACGATCCGATCTTCTAAAGAATGGAAAGAAATAATGACTAATCTCCCGCCAGCTTTTAATCTATCAACCGCCTGCGGTAAAACTTCTTGCAGTGATTTGAGTTCTTGATTGACCTCCATCCTGATGGCACGAAAAATTTTACTGGCATAATGTCCGTGGCGAGAAAAACGATATTTGGGCGGCGTGGCCCCCCTGATTATATCCAAAAGATTATTTGTCGTTTTTATCGGCTTCTCTTGACGACGATTTACTACTGCTCTGGCGATTTGTCGAGCATACGGCTCCTCTCCCAACTCAAAAAAAATTCTCTTCAGCTTTTCTTCGCTGTAATCATTGACGACATCTTGCGCTGACAATTTTTGTCTTCGATCCATCCGCATATCAAGCTTGATATCTTTATCCGTCTTAAAACTAAATCCCCGGCTCGGGTCATCAAGCTGGTAACTCGAAACCCCTAAATCAAGAAGTATGCCGTCAACTTTTTTGATTTTTAGTTGGTTAAGGATTGAATCCAGATCCCTAAAGTTATTATGAACAAATATCACCCGATCGCCGAATTTTTTTAATCGCTTCTTGGCAAAATTAATCGCCTCAATATCCTGATCAATGCCGACAATCTTTATTTTGGATTTTGGATTTTGGATTTTGGATTTCCGCAACACAGTTGCGGCATGTCCTCCGCCGCCCAAGGTTGCATCAACATAAATACCGTCTGGCTTGACTGCCAAAAATTCAATTGATTCTTTAACCATCGCTGGAATATGTTTAAATTTCATATCTTCAAATTATTATTAGAAATTTTAATGATCTTCTCGAAATTATCATTTTTAGAAGCTTTATTTTTTTTCTTTGCGCCGCAATTTATACATTGATGCAAAATTATATATTCTTCGCCTTTCTTTTCTACGCCAATTGGTTTCATTGGACTGCCACATTTATTTTCTCTATCTCCAGGAACATTTAAATCAACATGCTGCGAATATAAACAATTCGGGCAATGATTGGTGTAGCCGGAACCTTTTACTTCATAACCGCAATTAAGACATTTAAAATCTTCTTTTTTTCGAATAAAATTTTTGCGCATAATTAACCTAAGACTAATACAGATATCCCGATTCAGCAATGCTGAATCGGGGATCCACGATTTGAACCAACTTCAACATCGGGGTTTGTTTTTGCCAAGATTTGCGTTATTATATTAAAGACATGAAAAAGATTTTAATTGCGCTGGGTTTAATCATTGCGGTTTTTTTCTCTGCGGTTAAGGTTTACGCCGTGTGCCCTGTTTGCACCGTGGCAGTTGCGGCTGGGGTCGGATTGGCGCGCTGGCTTAAAATTGACGATACTATCACCGGACTTTGGATCGGCGGCTTAACCGTCTCCCTGATTATGTGGACGAATAGTTATCTCTCAAAAAAGAAAATAAACTTTTTCGGCAGAAAAATAATAGTCTTTCTTGTTTATTACGCTCTAATCGTCTTGCCTCTTTATTTTACCAATATTATGGGACATCCCTTAAATAAAATTTGGGGAGTTGATAAATTGGCGTTGGGAATAATTATCGGAAGCATTCTTTTCTATGTTGGGGCTAGTTGGTACCATTATCTTAAGATGAAAAATAATGGCCATGCCTACTTTCCTTTCCAAAAAGTAGTGATGCCGATCGGCCCATTAATAATTATGAGCACAATATTCTATTTCTTGACCAAGAAATAGAAAAATCCAAAATCCCAAATCAAAAGTTCAAATGAAATCCCAACCCATAAAAACTAAAAAACGAATATTCGATCTGGAAGAAAGAACGGCTAAATTCGGTGAAAATATAATAGAATTTGTGCAAACCCTTGAGAAAAAACCGGTAAATTATTCTTTGACCAGCCAATTGACAAGGTCAGCTACAAGTATCGGAGCTAATTATTTAGAAGCAGATGCTGCTGAATCAAAAAAGGACTTTAAACATAAAATCTCTCTTTGCCGTAAAGAAGCTAAAGAATCAAGACATTGGCTAAGAATGATGGCAAAAGCAAATCAAGGCAAAAAAGAAATTTGTCGAGAGTTATGGCAAGAAGCGCAGGAACTGGTCTTGATTTTTTCTGCCATTCTGAAAAAATGATTATGTCATTGAGTTATTAAATATTCATTTGAAATTGGGATTTTGAACTTGGGATTTGTTAATCACTATTATGGAAAAAGATGTTGAGAAAAAATTAGATGAGATTCTCGAGCACGCAAAAAAGATGAAAAAAGAAGAAAAGCTTGATCTATCTTCTGATGAGGATTTATCAATCGCGGTGATGAATCTGGTTTCAATTGAAGAGCACTTCTTTTTCACGGGCGCGAAAACGGGGAATAAAAAATATTTTGATATGATTTTGGAAGTGCGTGAGATGCGCAAGCAACTTCTGAAAAAACTTTTAAAAAATACCGAGGGGGAAATGTGGTGCATTTCCAAGCATCTGCTCGCCGCTTCAATGAGATTAATGGAAGTGGGTACTAAACAGCTGAGCGCCGGCAATAAAGAAGAGGCTTATGAGCTTTTTGAAAAAGCCTACAATATTTATGCTCTGTTCTGGGGATTAAATCTGAATGTGGTTGATACTTCAGACATAAAAGAAATTGATGAAAACGCCATCAATAAGCATGACCAAGAGAAAAAGGGCTTTATGGGCAAATTGGGGGTGCTGGTAAAAAAGGTAATCGATTGTTGTATTGAGTAAATAACTCACTCTTGACATTAAAATTAAATGCTTTAATATTAGTGTACCTATACCTCTGGTGTAGGTAGTTTATTACTACTGGCATAAAATCTGATTTAGCTACAAGATATATGCCAGCCCGTAGCGACCCCGCCTTTGGCGGGGGAGCGGAGGAGTAACAAGCTTGCCGAGGCGTCAGGCCGAGGATAGCACCGACTTCAGTCGGGGCTAGCTTATTAAATATTTAATTATAATCATATGAACAAAGAAAAAGCCTTAATTAATTTCAAAAAAGCGCAGAGCTTGGTCAAAAAGATCATCTCTATGCTGGAAAACGACGAGTATTGCATTGACATTATGCAGCAGAATTTAGCTGTTATCGGCATGCTTAAATCAGCCCATCAAATGCTTCTAGAAGGGCATCTTAAAACTTGTTTCAAAAGCGCCATGGAAACCAAAAACGAGGCCAAAAAAAATCGGATGATTACCGAGATTTTAAAAGTGACCCGCTGGTCATCCTGAGCCACGTTACAAGCAGTGCTTTACGTGGCGAAGGATCTAAAAATAGCCAACAAGTAATTAAATTGGAATATCGAACTCAAAAAAGAGGGCCAAGATGAATAAAACAACTGTCCAAATCGCTGGAATGCATTGTCGTTCTTGCGAACTGCTGCTTGAGGGAGAGTTTAAAAAAATCAAAGGGGTAAAAAAAGTTGAAGCCAGCTTTAAAAGAAAAGAAGTGGTTGTCTATTCAAAATTCGACCTCTCGGATAAAAAAATAGAAAATGTAGCAGCCAAGGCTGGTTATGCGGTTGGCATTGAAAAGCCGAAATCATGGGTAACCTCCGATCCGCAAACTTATAAGGATCTCTTCACCGCCTTGCTGATTTTTATGGCCATTTATATTTTAGCCCGACGGCTTGGCATTTTTAACTTGAGTTTCGGTTCCAAAAATAACCCTTCCAGCTTATTGGTCGTTTTAATGGTTGGCTTGACCGCCGGTTTTTCCACCTGCATGGCTTTGGTCGGCGGATTAATTCTTGGCATTTCTTCCCGTCATGCGGAAATGCATCCTGAAGCTACTCCCATGCAGAAATTCCGTCCTCATCTTTATTTTAATTTGGGCAGAATCGCTTCTTATTTTGTTTTGGGTGGGCTCATTGGGCTTATCGGAAAAGCATTTCAGTTATCAGGTTCTGTTTTGGGTATTTTAACAATTATTATTGGTCTCGTGATGCTGGTTGTCGGATTTCAATTGACCGAGTTATTCCCGCGCCTTTCCAATATAAGCTTGACTCTCCCGACTGGTTTAACCAGAGTTCTAGGCATTAAAAAGCATCATGAAAAAGAATATAGCCATTTAAATTCGGCATTGGTTGGCGCTCTAACCTTTTTTATGCCTTGCGGTTTCACTCAAGCAATGCAGCTTTATGCCATGAGCACCGGAAATTTTCTCTCTGGCGCTTTAATTATGGGAGCATTCGCCTTGGGCACTGCTCCCGGACTTTTAGGCATCGGCGGATTGACTTCAGCCATTAAAGGGGCCTTTGCCCGTCGTTTCTTTAAATTCGCTGGTATTGTGGTGGTCTCTCTGGCTGTCTTTAATATCTCCAACGAGCTAAATCTCACTGGTTTAACTGCAAAATTTTCTTCTTCAAGCGCCAAAAGCGGAAGCAAGGCGTCGCCAACATCTGACCCTAATGTGGTTGAAGCCAATGGCAAGCAAATTGTCCGCATGACCCAGAATTCTAATGGCTATTCACCCAACTCTTTTACCATTAAAAAAGGAATGCCGACTAAATGGATTGTTAATTCGACTGATCCCAATTCCTGCGCCGCCAGCCTCTACTCCTCGCAATTAAATGTTCGAAGTTACCTAAAATATGGCGAAAATATCTTTGAGTTTACGCCCACCGAGGTGGGTAGAATCAATTTTTCCTGCTCTATGGGCATGTATCGCGGATATTTTGAAATAGTAAGTAATAAGTAAGATGGGCAAAAAGACAATTATCAATATCTCCGGCATGCACTGCAATTCCTGCGCCGTTAATATTGAACATGATTTGCGCAAAGAAAAAGGGGTTAAATCCGCTAACGTCAACTACGTCACAGAAAAAGCTCACATTGAATATGATTCTAAACTAACAAACCTTGATCGCCTCAAAGAGGTTATCCATAAAGCTGGCTATAAAGCGACGGCCGGGGACGAAATGCAAGGTATGGAACATGAACTTGAGGTCATGCCCAAAGACACTAAGATGGAATCTCATGAGATTTATGTTCTAAAAAATAGATTTGTTATCTCTCTTATTCTGGCCCTGCCGATTATTTACATGGTTATGGGAGAAATGGTGGGTCTTCCAATCCCGGGGTTAATTGAAAAATATAATATTATTATCCAATTGATACTTTCAACCGCAGTTATTTATGCTAGCTTTCCTATTTGGACATCTGGATTTAAGAGTCTTCTGCGTCTAAGACCCAATATGGATTCTCTAATTTTTGTCGGCACAGCAGCGGCTTATTTCTATAGTTTAGTCATCTCCATTTCTTATTGGATGAGCCCAACTGAAATGATGCCAAAAATATATTTTGAGAGCGCCGTTTTTATACTCGTCTTTATATCTCTGGGCAAATATTTAGAGGCAACCACTAAAGGCAAGACAAGCGAGGCGATTAAAAAACTAATGGGGCTAGCCCCCAAAACCGCCACGGTTTTGAGGGAAATCCCAAATCCCAAATCCCAAATCCCAAAAATTATCGAGAAAAAAATTCCCATTTCTGAAGTAAAAGTCGGAGATATCGTCTTGGTTAAGCCGGGAGAAAAGATTCCGGTTGACGGACAAGTCATCGAAGGTTATTCAAGCGTTGATGAAAAAGCAATTACCGGCGAAAGTATCCCCGTTGAGAAGAAAGTAGGCGATGAGGTAATCGGTGCCACCATTAACAAAACTGGTGTTCTTCGATTTCAAGCAACTAAAGTAGGAAAAGACACTATGCTCGCCCAAATTATCAAGATCGTTGAAGACGCGATGGGCTCAAAGGCGCCGATTCAGCTTTTGGCAGATAAGGTCTCGTTGTATTTTGTGCCAACCGTCATCGGCTTAGCCCTTCTATCTTTCGTTATTTGGCTTATTGCGGGCTTAAGCTTCGCTTTTGCCCTGACCATTTTTGTGGCTGTCTTAATTATCGCCTGTCCCTGTGCACTCGGCTTGGCCACACCAACAGCCGTGATGATGGGTTCAGGGCTGGCAGCTAAACATGGTATTTTAATTAAAAGTGCTGATGCCCTTGAAAAAGCGCAAAAAATTAATGAGGTTATTTTTGATAAAACCGGCACACTAACCAAGGGCGAGCCAGAAGTAATCGATATTGTTAAAATCAATGAAGACGAAGAAAAAATTCTTCAAATTGCCGGATCGGCAGAAAAAAATTCCGAACATCCTTTGGCGCAAGCAGTGGTTAAAAAAGCCCAAGAAAATGAAATTGAATTTCTGCCGGCCCAAGATTTCGAAGCCTTGCCTGGCAAAGGTGTGAAAGCCAGAGTCGCTGGAATGAATATATTGTTAGGAACAAGAAAACTATTAGAAGAAAACGGGATCGAAACTTCTAAAATCGAAGAAAAAATCAGAGAGTTGGAGCATCAGGGTAAAACGACCATAATTCTCTCGATTGACAAAGAAATCGCCGGCTTAATCTCTATTGCTGATACTCTAAAAGAGCACTCAAAAGAAGCTGTAGATACACTCCACAAAATGGGGATTAAAGTTGCTATAATTTCCGGCGATAATCAAAGGGTAGCTGATGCTATTGGCAATAAATTAAATATCGACAGAATTATGGCCGAGGTTCTGCCGGCTGATAAGGCAAAAGAAGTTCAAAAACTGCAAAAACAAGGAAGTATTGTCGCCGCAGTCGGAGACGGGATTAATGACGCGCCCATGCTCGCCCAAGCTAATCTCGGCATTGCGCTTGGTTCTGGTACTGACGTTGCTGTTGAGACCGGCGAGATAGTACTTATCAAAGACGACTTGCACGATGTAATTACCGCGATTGACGTCAGCAAGTTTACTTTAAGAAAAATAAAACAAAATCTTTTTTGGGCTTTTATTTATAATATTATCGGTATTCCTCTGGCTGCCGGAGCTCTTTATCCGGTCATCGGTTTACTTTTAAGTCCTTCAATTGCTGCCGCGGCGATGGCCTTTTCTTCGGTCAGTGTAGTTCTCAATTCTCTCTCGATGAAATTCTACAACAAGAATAAGTAAGAAAGGAGTACTATGATGGATTTTGACATGATGGGAGGGGTTGGAGGATCAGGGATGATGTTTTTTGCCTGGATTGCCTATGTGTTTGTCATTATTCTTTTAATTCTCGGGATTATTGCTCTCTGGAAGTATATTCAAAAGAAGTAAAGCTCTAAAATTAAAAATCGGTGGAGGACAAGTTGACGCGAGAGCCTAAGCTCCCTTGTCCTCCACCGCAGGAGGGTAACAGCCCATGCGCTGTTAACCCGAGGGGGTCAAGATGGAACACTGAGTCCGACGGGCAAACCAAGTTGTTCTGCCTTTATGCGACCATGGATTGAAGGGCTGGGAGCGCAAGACTCTCAAGAGCGATGTTGAAATCGAGGTCTTGGGGCAGGACGCTTCCCCCAGGAGTTGTCAAGGGGAAAGGATTGACTTGAAGACGAATCCGGACCATCTTCGGGTCTTGAGGGCAAAGAGACATCTCGAGTCTGAAGTATGGTCCGCAATACTCCGGGTTCTGGAACCAGATACTGCCTGATTCCTTGAGAAATGGAAAGCGTTCCCGATACACGCGTTCGCTAATCCGCACCTCGTAATGATGCGGGTAGGGGTCGGCCTCGTCTCGCTGGAAGACGACCATCTCATCGCAGATGAACATCCGCGAACCGCTTAATAGTCCTTCCCGATCTCCCCAGAGGTATTGACGCTCGGACCTGCCGGTCAACTCCATCTGGACTTCTCCTTGCCTGTTGTAGCGACTCAAGGTCTCAGCTCCTTTCAGCTTTCTATCCATTCTCGACTCTTAATATAAGTTTACACAAAAAATAGTTATTTGCAATAGATTAAAAAATCGGGGTGGGCAGATTCGAACTGCCGGTCTCCACGTCCCAAACGTGGCGCCTTAAGCCACTAGGCTACACCCCGCTACTTTCTATTTTTATCACAAAAAAAGCCTCGCGTCAAAGATTAATTCGTCCATCTCGCTAATAATATTTAAGGCATCCGGAAGCCATTCCGTGTAAGCGGCAGAAACAGCCAAAAATTATCTGCTCCTGTTTTTGGGAGATTTGTATCAACTGCCAGAGTATTTGATTCATACAAGGCATAGTCTCTTAATTTTGCATATATAATCTGTTCGCCCTCGCCCAGAAGAGTCCATTCTTTGGTCGGAGAATCCGCTTCCCAAACTCCATCCCGGAAATCAGGGTAGTTAGAAATCATCATCTGATAAGCGCCGATGGAAGTAATATTTAAGGTGACTTTTCTCTCGGAGTTTTTAATTACACTTGCACTTATTGAAAAAGATAAAAAATCTGGACCCAATTTATATAGTAAAATCCGATGATTGTCCCTATCAGCAACAAAAAGATTATCTCCATAAACAAAGTTCTCAATATCTCCGGACAGAGTATTGGCCGCGACACCCCCGCCCTGATTAACAGAATTGGAGGTCATATCAGCTTGGCCGATAACCACGTCAGCCGAGGCGTCATTAGAGGTGGGGATGGAGTTGAAAATGAGAAGTCGATTATTATGTGTATCATTAATAAAAAGGTGATTTTCGTCAACAGACGTCCCATAAGGTCCATTAAATCCTCTAGCGGAAACGGCTCCTCCTTGGTTAGCAGAACCAGAGGTCATGTTTGCTTGTCCAACAACAACATCGGCCGAGGCGTTATTGGAAACAGGGATAGAATTATAAATCAACACCCTATTATTCCATGTATCACTGATAATCAACTTCCCGTTTATTACTGCTAAGTCTCGCGGCTGAGCAAGCGTATTCGCCCCCACTGCTCCCCCTTGGTTGGCGCTTCCCGAAGTCATATCGGCTTGGCCGATGACCACGTCAGCCGAGACGTTATTTGAGGTGGGAATGGAGTTGAAA
>Ga0180009_10002856_pt1 | contig 20076 bp, 16 predicted proteins | sample OS_PC_MetaG_FD_123537 | JGI IMG/M metagenome (GOLD analysis project Ga0180009, IMG submission 123537) | Groundwater microbial communities from the Aspo Hard Rock Laboratory (HRL) deep subsurface site, Sweden - OS_PC_MetaG | ecosystem: Environmental > Aquatic > Deep subsurface > Groundwater...
AGACCATACAACTCTTCTTTCGGAAACTCTGGGGTCACCAGATAAACCAATACAGCTACCTCGTCAGCCAGCTCAAATGCCCTAAAAGCCTTCCACCTTCAGTCTATCCACCTGAGTAGTTACTATATATGTTTCATATTATTCTGTCAAACCCCAATTACCAGGGTTTCCTAAAAAAGGCACACGATATAGGATTTCAACCTGAAATCAATCTGTTGCAGCTTAGAGTTTTTAACTATTAACGGAGACGGCCTGCTCTCTAAGTCCCGGGATTTGTGATGGGGCGCTATGCTTTAATTATGAGATAGGTGAGGTACCCTACATAGCAGAATAAAAGAATGAGACCACCTCGGCGCGTAACAGTGTAAGTTTTTCTCATCATCAACCAAGGTAAAAAACTTGTGAATATCATAACAAAATAATCAATTATCAACCCGCTCTCAATGAACCCGCCCGGAATAGGGATGGGTCTCACCAGTGAGGCTACACCAAGAACACTCATAATGTTGAAGACATTGCTCCCCACCAGGTTACCAATACTGATGTCCATCTCCTTCCTCAGCGCGGCCACCACCGAAGTGGCCAGTTCCGGCAGGGAGGTCCCGAAGGCCACGATTGTCAAGCCAATGAACTTTTCACTGACACCTAATATTTGCATGATTTTTACGGCGGATTCGACCACAATCTGGGCGCCGGCTACCACACCTATTATTCCCACCACGACCAAGACAATCTGTTTTGGCCTGGAGGTGACGTATTCGATCTCTTCCACCTCGGCAGCGATTGCCACGACCTCCGCCCCCGTCGACTGCTTGGATTTCCTCATGGCGATGTAATAGTTGAAGAAGGTGTAGAGGATGATTCCGGTGAACAGGGTGGCCCCCTCAATCCTCCCAAGATTGGAATCCATAGAGAGCACCAAGAGGTAGACAGATATGGCGAGCATGATGGGGATGTCCCGTTTCACGACCGATGGATCACTGGTGATGGGTTGAAACAGGGCGGCCAAACCGAGGACAAGGGCAATGTTGCAGATATTGCTCCCCACCACGTTTCCCACCGCGATCATGCTCTTACCTTTAATGGAGGAGATGAGACTAACCACTAATTCAGGCGCGGAAGTCCCGAATGCAACAACAGTCAAACCGATGACAATGGGTGTGACACCGAGACTTCGTGCAAGGCTAGAAGATCCTTTTACAAGCCACTCCGCGCCATAGTAAAGCATCACAAATCCCATAAGGCAAAATAACATATGTAGTGCCATAATCTTACAGTCCTCTATTCAAGTGAAGAGATAACCATCAGAATTCGTTTACGAGATGGAACTGATTATCCTCGGATTTCTGCCCGTTGCAAAGGCATTGGGTGAACTTTTAGGGATAATGTATTTCGGAGAATAATAGTAATTGCATCGAAAGAGTCAAGATCATTAAGTAGGGGACGTCCATTAAATAACAACTTCAATTTTAAAATAATGTGTGTTAATTATTTAAATCTAAGCCTTGACATATTTAAGTTGTTACTTTAGAATTGTCAAACATGTGGATCGAGAGAGAAATTTCAACAGAACTTAAGGAACTCACAAGGACATTTCCTATCGTAGCCCTTGTGGGGCCCCGGCAGGTTGGTAAAACTTCGATCCTTGAAAGGATTTTTCCTGACTATGGTTATATCAGTCTGGATGTGGCTGCGAATGCGGAAGCAGCCGAAACCAGGCCTCAAGAGTTTCTAAATAGATTCCCTCCGCCTGTTGTACTGGATGAGATCCAATACGCACCTTCCTTTTTCCGGCACATGAAAACTTTTGTTGATTCCAAAAGAGGATCTAACGGCCTTTTTGTCATCACCGGATCTCAGAATTTTATGCTTATGGAAAACCTTTCGGAGAGTCTGGCTGGCAGGGCTGCAGTTGTTCCTTTTCTGGGGCTTTCAGGAAAAGAATGGATAGGAGCAAAGGAGGCTAGTAAACATTTTCATTGGCGGGATTTTCCCTGGAAAGGATATTTCCCTGCTCTTTGGGCCGATCCTTCATCAGCGCCTTCCAGGGAGCGCTGGTATCAGGGATATGTGAGCACATATCTGGAACGTGATGTTCGAAATCTTCTGAATGTAGGTAATTTGAGGGATTTTGAACGATTCATAAGGGCGTGTGCCGTTCGTTGCGGTCAAATACTGAATCTTTCTGAACTGGGTAGGGATGTTGGAGTATCCACACCCACATCAAAGCAATGGCTGAGTGTTCTTCAGGCCTCAAACCAGATTTTTCTTCTGGAGCCATACTTTCGTTCTCTTGGAAAAAGGATTTCCAAGAGTCCAAAGCTTTATTTCACTGACACAGGACTTGCAGCTTATCTTATGGGTTTTAGTTCCGCAGATGCCTTTTGGTCTTCAAGGGAAGCTGGGGCTTTGTGGGAAAATCACGTAATCAATCAGTGGCTGAGGTGGAGAGACTGGCATGAGCCCTCCCTTGGTCTTTGGCATTGGCGAGATCAGGGTGGAAACAAAGTTGATCTCCTTCTGGAAAAAGATCGAAAGCTTATAGCCATCGAGTGCAAACTAACGGAACGTCCCCAAAAGAAGGATATCCAGGGGATAAAGAGGCTCAAGGCATTTTATGGGCCGGAGGAGGTGCCAATGAGCTATATGGCTTGCCCGATAGATATGGCCTTTGACTTGGAACCGGGTGTCACTGCTGTACCGGGATGGGAGTACTGGCCGCTATTGTAAAATAGGTTGGTTGGTTGAGTTGGTTGATAAGAAGTCGCTTTTTGGGAACCGAAGTATAGGGAATTTGCCCTTGTGTGTCAATAACAAATACAGCACACGATATTGTGGCTCCTCATTTTAAGTCAGTATGGGTCTGTAGGTGGCAGATGAATTAAAGGTAGCCGTTGGTTCGGTTTGCAACTCTCCCCTGGACTCGGCTCTCAATTAAAAAAAAATCAGGCGGGGTCAGGTGCTTGAGGATCTTTTTTACCTGCCCACCACTGCCATTGATACCCTATTAGAAGCATGATCACTATTTCTACTTTCAGAGGTTCGTAACCGATTCATGCCATGAATGGGCAGGCAGGCGGGTGACCTCCTCGTCCTCTATCACGCTGATTACCTTCATCTCGCTGGAACATTTAGAGCAAGTCAGGGGGTCCACCTTCCCGGATCAAGTCCGGGAAAGGCTCCGATTTTCTGGATCAGCCTTACCCAATTTTTTGTGGATTCCCTGGAGGATTTACCCTGTTAAATCCTCCAGAGGAAGGCCGCAAAGCGGCATTTAGCAGGGTGAATCCGGTTCCAGGATGCAGGGTATCCATTCATCCTGAAAATAGATTGGGAATCGTGCAGCAAGGTCCTTGATAATATTGAACGTAAACGACATTTATTGAAAAGCTGGTAGGTTGAAGGGTAAAACCCTGGTTTGACTTGAGAATGTAAGATTTCTGATTATATTCTTTGTGTTACGGAAATATTCATGGTATTGATATAAAAAATTGGCCATACCCAATATCCAGTGTATAACACCTTGCAATGAGTCAATAATCATTATGAAAACGCAGACAAAACCGAAAAACAGTTTGCCGGACTATAAAAAGCCACCTGTTATTGAAGTGGTGTGCGGCATCGCCTTTAAAAAGATTGAGCAGTTTAAGGCTCCGCATCTGGGGTTGTTTTGGCAAAGACTGCGTGCAGATTATCCTATTTGCCAACACGCTCCGCCATTAGGCTTTCCTCCAGAACCATCTGAACCATCTGGTGAATTCGAACTTCCGTTGCCAAGGATGTGGTTTATCAATGAAAAAATGAACAACCTGATTCAGTTGCAGAACAATAGATTTTTTTATAACTGGCGGAAAATGCGCGCTGATGAACCTTATCCACATTATCGAGCGGTGATAAAAAAATTCACAGCTAACCTTGAACTATTTCAAAAATTTCTTGAAGAAGAAAAACTGAGGTCATTCAGCCCCACGGATTGTGAACTCACTTATATTAATCATATCTTAAAGGGAGAAGGTTGGGAGACGATATCCGATATCTCTGGTGTACTGCCTGATATCAGCTGGCGTTCGAATAATTCCAGATTCTTGCCTGAACCCCTTAATATTGGATGGATGTCTTCATTTGCCCTGCCGGAAGATAAAGGCAGGCTACATGTTAAGCTTGATCAAGTTGCTCATAAAATTGACAAACGTCCGATACTCAGGCTTGAGATTTCAGCTAAGGGGCTTGGAGCTGATAAGTCTCAAAAGGCGATATGGGACTGGTTTGAGATAGCCCATAAATGGATTGTCTGTGGATTTGCTGATCTGACCAACCTGAAAATCCAGAAAACATTTTGGGAGCGATCCGATGAGACTAAATGAAAGATCATTTACGACGGGTCAAGACGATATCAAATCATTTGAAGAATATCATTGGGCAAAGAACTTAACTGCAACCATTTTAGAACCCATTGATTTATTAGAAGTTGAAATTATAAACTGGTGGACACAAAAGCGTATAGATGCACTCCGAAGGAAATCATCTATAACAACAGAACCAGTGGAGGAGGTAGCAACATCTGTTGAGTCGGAAAGTCCATTTGACGAGATAATTGATCGTCTTGGTGACGATGAAAAAGTCAACGAAATAGTCAAATTTTTAAATCAAATAAATATAACTTTTTCCAAACGGCTTGCAAGCCGAATTCAATTTCTATTTGAGGCTTCCAAAGAGGAATATCCTGATGAGGTTGCAATTTTACCGGAATCGCTAAAAAACTTTGTGAGTTTTTTACAAACCGAACCAAATTTAAAATATCCCGATGTTGTTTTATCCCCGTCAAAAAATATTCGCGCACAATGGCGGACTGCGCCGAATAGGCATTTTGCCGTGGAGTTTCTCCCCACAGGTGATGCTCACTTTGTTATTTTCTTGCCGGATCCAAAGCACCCGGATAAAACCAATAGAATGTCAGGGCTTGTGTCGATTGATTCTTTGATGCAAACCGCTCAGCCACATAGTATCCTTTCTTGGTGTTCTCAATGAAGGGTGACCTGCTACCTGAACAAGACCATATCAGCCGCTATTGCTCTGCCATCCATTGTACGGAGAATGGAGAAGTCACCGGTACAGCCTTTCAGCTGCGTCAAATAGATGACTATTTATCGGTTAATTGGCTGGAATTTCTACGGGTCAATCATCGGCAAGAAGAAATCGGTGAAATTCGCAAAATCCTCCGCTCAAAGTTGACTTTGAGGGCTAGTGCAAAAATTGCTGTTTTGAATGTAGGCGAAATAATAAAATATGTTCGTTCTAACAGCCCGGAGGCCCAAGAGCTCAGAATTTTGCATGAGCCAGAAGACAATGACCCATCCCATAGCGGCATTTATGGGTATAGTTATGATGATCATCTAATCGCTGATCTGATAGCTGAAACGGTACAAGAGATCTACCCTGCGAGGGACCCTGAATAATACCACTCAGATTTCACGGGATATTTAACCGGGACCGGATGCTTTTAAACCCTGGGGGATGTGACCCCCTAATTTTCTTTGGTATACTAAAAATGAAATGATTCCACCACTCGCTTCTGATGGCAGGCCCGCCCTGGCGCGACTAACCTCTTCTAGTGTAAAGATCTTGGATTGTCGGTTAAAAAAGGCTAATCGTAATTAGCAAGAGAAATCAGGTCTGGGCAAGGGAAGGGCAGAAGTGGCGGCGCTTACAGGAGAAGGCTAAGAGATACTCGCTAAAGTTTTTCAAGACTTAATCGTGTGGCAAAAAGCACATCAATTGTTATTTAATCCTGGAGAAATATCTTGGATACGCTTAAACTTCATTGTTAATGCCTCAATTTGAAGAATTCAGTGAGTCACTGTAGGTGTATTCCACTTCTCTTCTGGATCCTGGCTCCTGAATTCTGACTCCTGAACAGTTACGATAATTCCCATAAGATCTCCATTTAATTTATGAAAGTCTTAATCATTAGACCGGGTGCCCTTGGCGATACCCTGATGCTGCTGCCATCTATTATTCAGATCAGGAGATCAACAGAGATATTCTTTGTGGGAAGATCTCCAGGTCTGGATTTTATAAAGCCATTTACCCCCCATTGTATGGATTTCGAGGGACCCGGATGGTACAAGCTTTTTCTGGAAAGTCCGGATCACGCCTATCAAATACCAATCCCACCGGTAGACAAAGTCGTTGCCTTTCTTAGTGACCCTGATGGAAAGATCCACAACAACCTCAGAGTCTATCTCCCCTCCGCTACAATCAATCTATTTCCGGCATTTCCATCAAAAGATGCGGAGGTTCACGTTGCTTTCTACCTGGCTCACTGTTTTCAGATGGCAGGATTACCCATTGATCCAAGGAGATCCATTGATGAGGCCTGTAAGCGTCCTCTTTTAGAAAAAGATATCACGCCTGGGAAAGGCAGAATTATCTTCCATCCCGGCTCTGGAGGACAGGCCAAGAATCATCCTCCTGAGTTTTGGATTCAAATGATGATAGAATGGAGGAGAGGTTTCTTCAATGAGAAAGAGGAATTTGTGATACTTCTTGGGCCTGCAGAAGAAAGGTTATACCCATCTTTCAGGGAGAATATGGATAATTTGAATTTAGATATCGTATTAGCCCCGGGGAAGGAGAAACTTCTAACACTCTTAAAACAGGCGCCTCTTTATATTGGACATGATAGCGGTATCACCCACCTGGCTGCCATGCTTGGAATACCCACCATTGCGCTATTCAAGAGTAGCTCAACACAACAATGGAGGCCCTTAGGACCGGAGGTACGAGTCATCGAAAATGAGACGAGCGGTCAGGATCTTATATCTAAAATCATTGAAATATCAATAATCTCGACAAGTTTTAGAAGATGAGTGTGTAAAATTAAGTTGTTTTTATCCAATCCTTATGTTAAATAAAAAGTTTTCAAATTTTATCCGATCATGAAAAGGAGAGACCTATGGAAATCAAAGTGACCCCTGCCCATCCATACCAGTTAAAAGAGAAACCGACAGATGAATCAAAGCTGGGTTTTGGTGATATCCTCACAGACCATATGTTCTTAATGGATTATGAGGCAGGTAAGGGTTGGTTCAATCCCAGAATAGAGCCTTATGGTGATTTGAGTATCGATCCAGCAGCCATGGCTATTCATTACGGCCAAGAGATATTCGAGGGTCTCAAGGCCTATCGCGGAATAGATGGCAATATTTATCTCTTTCGTGCACAGGAGAATTTCAAAAGACTCAACCGATCTGCTGCAAGGTTATGTATGCCGGAGGTTGATATCGAACTTGTGATGGAGGGAATGAAAAAGCTTATTTTATTGGACCAGGAATGGGTACCACGAAGCCAAGGGACATCCCTTTATATAAGGCCCACCATGTTGGCCACCGAACCGCACCTTGGTGTTCGCCCTGCAAATAATTATCTATTTTATATTATCATCGGCCCGGTGGGGGCCTATTACAAAGAGGGGCTAAACCCGGTAAAGATCTATGTGGAGGATAAATATATTCGAGCTGCTGTGGGTGGAACAGGTGAAATCAAAACCGCGGGGAATTACGCAGCAAGTCTGCTGGCGGCCGAGAAGGCAAAAGAGAAAGGTTTTACCCAGGTACTGTGGTTAGATGCAGCGGAGAGGAAATATGTGGAAGAAGTTGGCACCATGAATATGTTTTTTGTTATAGGGGACGAAGTCATCGGATCTCCCCTGACTGGAAGCATCCTTCCCGGAATAACAAGGGACTCGGTTATTCACATGATTAAAGATTGGGGAATGAAGATGTCCGAGCGTTCCCTTGCCATTGATGAGGTAATCAGTGCTGCTAAAGATGGAAGTCTCAAAGAAGCATTTGGGACTGGAACGGCAGCGGTTATATCCCCCGTGGGCCAGATAACATACAAAGGAGAAGATTCTATTGTTGCTGGAGGGAAAATGGGGGAACTCTCCCAGAGGCTTTACAATGAGATTGTGGCCATACAATATGGCGAAAAGGAAGATCCCTATGGATGGATGGAAAAGATTAATTGAAACATCTCGGAATTTCTACAACTTATTGGATTTGGGGGTATTTATCGGGGTCTGGAATTCTGCCCCGTACATGGAATAATGGAATATTGGAATGTTGGTTTTCAAAGGAAGTTTTTCATTTATAAACATCTTGAACTTCCTTGTAAATATGGATTTTACCAATAACCCATATTACAATTTCCCCATAACCCAGTATTCCATCATTCCACTATTCCATTATTCCAATCGCACGACCTGGAGGCTCTCGACAGGTTGTGAGCGAAGCGAACTAAGTTCTAATATGGGGTTTGACTATGGTTCCAACCATAGAATGGTACGGCAAGCACATTCGAATGATTGATCAGAGAAAGATACCAAGCAGATTGGAGTGGTATAGCTGTAAGGGATATAGAGATGTCATCAGGGCCATAGAGAAGATGGTGATAAGGGGTGCACCGGCCATAGGAGTGGCAGCGGCAATGGGATTGGCATTGGGGGCTTTTACTATTAGGGCCAAGGATTACCTTAAGTTCCGGAATCGTTTTAAAATAATGGCAGACGAGATGGCAAAAGCCCGGCCTACGGCAGTTAATTTGAAATGGGCTGTGGAAAGAATGTCCTTGTTAGTGGAAAAGATGTGCAAACGACCTGTGGAAGAGATTAAAGAGGCACTAAGGCGGGAGTCCGAGAGAATCCTTGCAGAGGACATAGATATCAATCGAAGAATCGGAAAAAACGGGAAGAGTTTGGTTCCGAAAGGGGCGACCGTTCTGACCCATTGTAATGCTGGATCTCTTGCCACTGCCGGCTATGGAACAGCCTTGGGTGTCATACGGGCGGCCCATGAGGCCGGGAAGAGAGTGAAGGTTATTGCGGATGAAACCAGGCCATGGCTTCAGGGACTTCGATTGACAGCCTATGAATTGATGGAGGATAAAATCCCGGTTGCTGTGATCACCGATAATGCTGCTGGATTTTTTATGCGTCAGAAAAAGGTGGATCTCGTGATCACTGGTGCCGACAGGATTGCAGCCAATGGAGACGTCGCCAATAAGATAGGGACATACCAGGTAGCTGTTTTGGCAAAAGAGAACAGGATACCTTTTTATGTTGCCGCTCCCCTGTCCACAATCGATCTTAAAATTAATAATGGGGACATGATTCCGGTAGAAGAGAGGAGATCTCAAGAGATAAGCCATTTTAGGAATCAAGAGATCGGTCCACCAGGGGTCAAGACCATTAATCCTGCATTTGATATAACTCCCAGTAAATACGTGACAGCCATCATAACCGAAGCAGGGGTAATAAGATCCCCTTACAAGTCGGGAATAAAAAAAATTTTTAAAAAATCCGTACAATTATCTTGACCATGTGACAAGATTTTCATATAGTCCAGCGCCAGCTAATTCAGCGATAAAACAAAATTCCAGGGCAACCTGGCAATCTGCCAGTGGCAGATTGATTTGAAGGGAGTTGGGAAATTCAACACTTAAAAATATAGTAAGGAGAGGAAATTGTATTCTCTATTAGAGCTTGTTCTCATTGATCTCTATGAGTGCGATCGAGAGCGACTTAGTGATGCAGATCTGATTAGAGACGGGATGTTGAAGGCTGCTGAACTGATGGGAGCTGAAGTGATCGGGCACTCATTTCACACCTTTAGACCGTGGGGGGTTAGCGGTACCGTAACGATTGCGGAATCTCACCTTGCCGTCCATACATGGCCAGAGTTCAATTTTGCTTCAGTGACATTTGAGACCTGTGGCAACCGCATGGACCATGAGAAAGCTTCCAGTTATCTGATTGAATTTTTCGGTGCCAAAAGACCCAAAATTACCCATCATCAAAGGGGGTTTATGGATTTTCCAGCGGGGGAGATATACTATAAGCAGCAACCCGGTTGACTGACTAAACGGGTTCTTTATTGTCCGCTATCTACGGGTCTAGATTCCGGTTCCTTCCCCCAATTCCTCGCCACCTGAACTGTTCATTGAAGAGTGGTGTAAGGTGGCCATGAGGATCTTTTTTGTCTTGGAAGTTATCTTAAACCTCTCATCAATCCTGTATCCGCAAATCCAGACAGGGGTATCCTGACTTATTAAAATGGGTATTAAGCCCCTTTTTTCCGAAGGGATTTTAAGTTCCATAAACAGATCCTTTATCTTTTTATGCCCCACCATTCCCAATGGAATGAATCTGTCCCCTGCCATAAAGTTTCTCGCAACTAAAGGATATTTTATTTTTTCAGCATCAAGATAGGCGATCCAATGGGAATTCACCATCTCTAGACTTGTACTACTTTCCATCTCCACAAGAGAGATTGCTCGGTCAATCTGATCCAGAGAAAATGTCCCCGGTCCCTCCAGAAGATAACAAAACCCGGATGGTTTTTGTACCGTTTCCAGAGTAAAGTGTAATCTGTCATATACTCTTTTTACGATGAGACCATGAGGGAGATTTAGCATACCCTGTGGATTTTTCCCACATGCCAGTTTGTAAACCGATTGGGTATGACTCAGGTCTATCCTACGAAGACCTTTCCCCACCATTTTAAAAAGGTGCCTGGTAACCCGGTTCCTCAGGGGTCGAGGGAGGTTTTTGAAGGCTGGTAGAGGGATTATAATCTCTCTGTCTGTCTTAGGTTCGGCTTCCTTCTCCACCCAATCTTGGGCCAGGAGTTCCAGAAATTCGTTTTCTTCCCTCATCATATCTGCCAATTGGCCCAGATGCTCGATAAGCCGAGGCTGATATTGGAGTAGCAATGGTATGAGTTCTAGGCGTATTCTGTTTCTTAGATACCTGGTATCATAATTAGAACTATCGGTCACATATGAGATTCCTCGTTCTTTTAGATAAGACTCTATCTCATCCCTTTTAATCTCAATAAGGGGTCTTATGATGGTATTATCTCTGCATGGAGGGATACCTGCTAACCCCGAAGAGCCGCTGCCCCTAAAAAATCTCATTAGGACTGTTTCAGCTTGGTCGTTCAGGTTATGGCCCATGGCTATTTTGTGGGCATGAAGTCTATTCTTAACCCCCCCAAGGAACCTATATCTTGCATTCCTGGCCTTTTCTTCCATGGAAGCCATATTCTCATGGATGGAGAAAGATGCTTTGTCAGTTTCAAAAGGGAGATCCATGGATACGGCAAGGTGATGTACAAATCGCGTTTCAGACTCATCTTCCCCCTGCCTTAGCCCATGATTATAATGGGCCACCACCAGTCTGATCCGCAACTCATCTTTAAGTTTATTCAGGATATCAAGCAGGGATACCGAGTCCGGACCGCCTGATACGGCAACAATTAGAAGGTCTCCGGAATCAACCATCCCATATCGAAGAATAGTCTCCTTCACTTTTTTAACTGTTTGCTTGATCACACCCATGGAATTGAAATTCTTTCGACTGTAGTTAAATGGTTAAATAGTTGAGTTGTCGAGTCGTAAAGGCATTCAACCATTCGACTAATCAACCACTTGACTACTCGACCTATGACGACCAGTTCCTTTCGAGAGCTGGGGGAAAATAGAGAGAGAAGATAGTCTCCCCTGACTGATGGCAGTCTTCTTTCACCTCGCAGTATACACATTTACTGATTATGCCGGGACAGGTATAATCCTCCTTGGATATATACAGACACCTTGAAGAGTTCATATGGATTCTGAAATGATAACGCCCCGAAAAGATTTTCATCCGGAGCAGGTCCCCGCCTTTGCCGCCGGCGTTAAAATCGAAAGGCCGTTTGGAGGAATACTTCATTGTATCCTGGGTTGGGAAGAAGCCTTCAAATATCCTTCTCTGATCATCCTCCTTTATGCCAACGCCATAGTCATGTACAACCAACTCAGTACCTTCCCCAGATTTCCTGACAAGGACTTCGACTTTCCCCTCATCAGGCGTGTTTTCTATGGCATTTTTTACGAGGCCGTCTATCACTTTATCTAAGATATCCTGGGGTATATCTATAGGTGGTGTAGCCTCGAAACGGCTTATGATCTCCACCTGACGGTGAGAAAATAATGGTTTAAGAACCTCAAGCCTTTTCCTGGTATATTCATCAAGAGGAATCCTTTCTGAAATGATCTTTTTAGGGCCGAAAATCTCATCAACGCGTCTTCTCAGGGTTTCAATTATTGGGCTCTCTCCCACCTCCTGGGCCACGAGGGTCTCCAGTTCATCGGTGCACTGATTAAGTAGTAGCGAAAGGAGATTATATTCCTTGTCATGTTTTCCCTGAATGATATCGTCCACCTCGTACTGAATGTCCATGAGACGATTCAGGTTCCTTTTGGCCCGTTCCACGGTAGGTTTCCAGGTCTCTAAGGGCATATTCACCAGTCTCCTTTCCAATATACTCAAAGAACCGGAGAGTACAGAAACAGGTGTCTTTAATTCATGGGATAGATGATTGATAACCTTGTCCTTTGCCCGGTTAAGACTCGTTACCTCTCTGTAAGCCTTTTTCAGTTCCTCAGAGACTCTGGCGTTTTCAATGGAGAGGGCGACGGTTCCGGCTATCATGCTCAACAGTTCAACATCTGCCTGGCCAAATGTCCCTTCCTTTTTATTAATGGCAGATATAACTCCTATGATTCTGTCGCTGCTCCTTAGAGGTACTAAAAGAAGATTTTTCGTATGATATCCAAGTTTTTTATCTCTTTCTTGATGGAGATGCGGATCCTTGGAGGTGTCAGAAACGATAATCGGTTTACCGGTCTTGATTACCTTGCCCGCAACAAGCTGATCTAATGGGAAACGAATCTCTTTCATCCTTTTTTCGGTGGCTTCATCGTCATAGGCAACACCTAAAAAGAAGAGTTCCTCCTTCTCTTTATCCAGCAATATAACGAGGGCACCTTCTGAGCCTAAGAGTGCTTTAATTTCGTCGCTTATATAATCCAGAAGTTCCTCCAGAGCAGGGTATTGGGGGAGGGCCATGCTGATTCGGAGCATCGCTTCATTGTTGCGAGTGTTTCTCTTTTCTTGAGTAATATCTCTTAGGAGAACGAGTTCCCCGGCTGGCTCATCTTCAGATTCCGAATAGACGGCAGCCCTCATAATCACATCCAAAATCCGCCCATCCTTTGTGAGCCGCTTGGTTTCATATCCCGGTAGAACTTTCTTCTCTAACAGTCTTTTTATAATCTTCCTGGTTTCTTGCTCCATCCCTGGAGGGACATAAGGTATCGTTTTCCCTTCCAACTCCTGAAGGGTCCAACCGAAGGTCTTTGTGAACGATGGGTTCAGGTAGTAAACAAGGCCATCCAGTGTGAATACCGTGATGGGATACGGGACAAAATCAAGGAGGGTTCTTAATCGCCTCTCTGATTCGCGTAGCGCCTCCTCAGCCTGTTTGCGCTCGGTGACATCCTGCAGTGTTTCTATTGCTCCAGTGACGTTCCCGTCAGCATCTCTTAATGGTGCTGCAGTAAAAAAGATCCATCTTCCCGTTTCTCCCAGGGCGGGGAAAAAGTCTTCAGCCTCATATCCTCCATCCGTAACAGCGGACTTTCTATATTTGTTCCCGTAATATCTTAGAAATTCATCCTCGGGTGCTCTATCTACAATAAGATCCGCCATGACCGGTCTCTCTTCTGAATAGAAAGACAACCACTGCTTCCGAGTTTCTATGACCTCCTTCGCAGAGATACCCGTCAATCTCTCATAAGCCCTGTTACAGTGGGTGATCATATGCTTGTCATTAATGACAAAGGTAGGAATTGAACTTCCTTGAACGATCTGGGAATGCCTTTTTTCACTCTCACGCAATGCCTTCTCGGCTGTCAGAAGCTTTGATGCCTCTTTCTCTAACTCTCTGACCCGCTGCTCCAACTGGTCATAGGTTGGTTTACCAGTCATAAAGATTCCTCTTTTTTAATTACGGGTATTTCACAAGATATTGAGGTTTATTCGGCACATGAATATTCAAGATATCTCGGAATGATTATCATTTTGAGAATTAGGTTATCCTATGGATATGAAAACATCAAGTTTGACAGCATTTTGTGTCCGAAATTAATTACCCTAAAATTGTATCCTTTTCATATCCACTTGAGAGTCTAAAGTTCTCTCGTCATGCCGGACTTAAGGAGCCTGCCCCGCACCGCGATGCGGGGGCATCCAGAAGTCATATGATACTGAAAATATTCTGGATTCCCGCTTTCGCGGGAATGGCGGTAAGTAATTTGTGGTTCTAATAATTTCAACAAGTTTGAAGTACTTTGGACTGTCCGGTAATTCAGTTTTCAGGTTGTAAAATTTTATTAGATGTGTAAATCTTTTCTTTTAATTAACCCTAACAATGCATAAAATCGATTAAACTGCCATTGCATATATGCTTGGGACAGTTGACTTTACTGGGCCGATGCTGGATGTCCCGCTTGTTTTGGCGGGACTCGATGCTTGATAAACTGCATGCCATCAGGAGTGGAATCCCTGACCAAGGAAGAGGTCAGGGCGTTTCTTGAAGAATTATCTGGCGAGTGAAGATTAGAAAAAAATGGTTAGGCCATTCTATCTCCTCTTGATATCTTTTCTACAAGCTATCTGGACGGTTGGATAGCCATTGATCCAACCTTTAATCAGGTGGGAGTGGATGCTACCCACATCAAGCTGGTGGAAGGGGATTCCTGGATCTCCATATTAAAGCTCGGAAAGATTATAGGGAAGGTCAAAGCGACGGTCATGGATTTTCAAGTCGCTTGCGAAAAACCGGATTAATGTATATCTCCACCCAGATATAGATCTCTGACCATCTCATTTTGCTGAAGATTCTCTGTCTTATCTTCCAAGACAATATTCCCCGTCTGAATCACATAACCCCTTGATGCTATCTGAAATGCAATGAAGGCATTCTGCTCCACGAGTAATATGGTGGTCCCCTCTTTGTTAATATCTCTTATCGTATCAAATATTGTCTCCACCAGTATTGGAGCAAGCCCCATGGAGGGTTCGTCTAAGAGCAAAAGTTTTGGACGTGCCATCAGAGCCCTTCCAATGGCAAGCATCTGCTGTTCACCTCCGGAGAGAGTTCCTGCGATCTGGTTTCGCCTTTCCTTTAATCTGGGGAACAGTTGGAATGCTGCTTGCATATCTTTCCTGATCTCCCTGTTGTCGTTTCTTAAAAAAGCCCCCATCTCAAGGTTTTCCGTGACAGTGAGTCGGCTAAATATTTTTCTGCCCTCGGGTACCTGGGAAATTCCCAAACGGACTATTTTGTGTGGAGAGAGTTGTTCGATGGGAACGCCCTCAAGAAAAACGTGTCCTTCTTTTGACTTGATGATTCCACAAATAGTGTTGAGCATTGTGCTTTTGCCGGCCCCATTGCTCCCTATTAGGGTTACGATCTCCCCTTGGTTGATGTCCATGGATACTCCCTTCAGGGCATGAATATTCCCATAGTAGGTATGGATATCCTGAACCTGAAGTATCTTGGCTAATTGGCCCATCAATTCTCTCCGCTCTTTCTGTTAAGGGTTTGTTTTCCCAATTCGATACCTAGGCGTCCCAGATAGGCCTCTATAACTTTAGAATCTTTCTGAACATCCATGGGACTTCCTTCGGAGATCTTTATTCCGTAATCGAGTACAGTTACCCTGTCGGAGATACCCATGACTACCCTCATGTCATGCTCTATAAGCAAGATTGTCAGATTAAGCTCGGCTCGAATCTTTTCAACAAACATGGTCAATTCAGCTGTTTCTTGTGTATTCATACCCGCTGTAGGTTCATCCAATAACAGTAGCTTAGGTTCAGTAGCCAATGCCCTGGCAACCTCAAGTCTCCGCTGATCCCCGTAGGGCAGATTTTTTGCCAGTATATCCCCTTTCTCATCAAGACCTACAAAGCTCAACAGCTCTTCCCCTATTGCAAAGGCATTTTTTTCCTCCTTGAGGGTACGCCTATTTCTTGCCAGTGCACCCCAAACCCCAGAACTCATCCGACAATGTTGACCCACAAGAATATTTTCAATGGCGGTCATATTGTTAAAAAGGCGAATGTTTTGGAAGGTTCTAGCTATACCTCGATGGGTGATCGCATGGCTTTTGAAGCCTTTTATGCTATTGTCCATAAAGAGAATTTCACCTTCGTCCCAGGAATCATATACACCAGTCAAACAATTAAATAGCGTTGTTTTACCTGCTCCGTTGGGACCGATAAGTCCAGCGATCATCCCCTCATAAATCTCAAAATCGACCTGGTTTAGGGCGGTTAAACCCCCAAATTTTTTTGTAAGGCCTACTGTCTTAAGCATGGTGTTCATATCAACCTAGCGAAGCTCCGCCTCAAACCCTGGCCCAGACCTGGCATGCAAGGACGTGAGTTTAAAAGCCAACGCCTCATGAACCTGAAGCATTAATAAGGGACACAATTGCCTCGCGCCAGGGCAGGCCGACGAGTTGAGAAAAAATGTAATCCATTTCTTGCCCGTCCCGGACCGGTACGGGCCGGGGAGGCTAACCGATGCTTGATCCTGGATGCTAGATTCTGGATAAATCAAAAAAGAATTCCTTTTAAATCCAGGATCCAGAGACCAGTATCCAGTATCTGTTTGAACCAAGAACTACAATATATAGAAACTTGACACAAATTTTAAGATCTTAGCCTATGTAGACGGCTGGAACTACTCCTTAAATTCCATCTTTCTTCTAGCTGAAGGGATAAAACCGGTGGGTCTAAAGATCATCATGGCAACCAGCAGGCCTCCAAAGGCAAGCATTCGGTATTGCTGGACCTCCCTGAGGACCTCCGGCAATCCAATGAGAATAATGGCTCCCAGGATCACACCAGGTATACTGCCCATACCCCCATGATAATAAGGCAGAGGACATTGATGGAGACCATGAGAGAGAAATTTTCAGGGAAGATAGATCCTTGTCTCGCTGCAAATATGGCCCCTCCGATCCCGCCAAATGAGGCGCCGATAGTAAAGGCAAGTAGCTTGGTTCTGAGAATGTTTATTCCCATGATAGCCGCTGCGTCTTGGTCTTCCCGCATGGCGATCCATGCCCTTCCAATTCGGGAATTGTTGAGACGATCGGCGATAAATACTGATACGATGATACCAGCAAGGATCATATAATACCATCTGGCTGGGCTGTTGACGGCAAAATCTCCCATTGTGGGGGGGTCAATCCTCAACAAGCCCCTTGGTCCGTTGGTGACTGGGTCCAAGTTATTTAGGATGATTCGGATAATTTCACCAAACCCCAAGGTTACAATAGCTAAATAATCCCCTCGCATACGAAGGACAGGGATTCCAAGTAAGGCACCGCCACCTGCTGCCAGCGCAACGCAGGCTGGCAGCATAAGCCAGAAGGGTATATGAATATCAAATTGAGGAGAAGCCAAAAGGGCATAGCCATAGGCACCTATGGCATAGAAGGCTACATACCCTAAGTCTAGAAGTCCGGCAAAGCCCACCACCACATTGAGTCCAATGCCCAGCATAATGTAGATCCCTATATCCCCTAAGATCTGTGTCCAGTAATTCCCTACTAGAGGGGGCAGAAACAAGAGAAAAAGAATTAGCACCGCAAGATATACCTTTAAAGAGGTAAGATTCACTATAGCTCTTATTCTACTCATGCTACTCTAAGCTCTTTCAGAGACGACTTCGCCTAAAATGCCTCTCGGCCTGAAAATCAAGACAAGCACCAAGAGACTAAAGGCTATCACGTCTTTGTATTCCGACGGCATGATCAGTACTCCCAAAGCCTCAGCTATGCCCAGGAAATATCCACCAAGCATGGCCCCGACAACATTTCCAATTCCACCAAGAACGGCGGCTGTAAATGCTTTTATCCCAGGTATAAATCCCATCATATGATTGATCTGGGTATAGTACATACCCACCATCACACCAGCCACAGCAGCCAATGTTGAACCAATCACAAAAGTGATCATTATGATTCTATCCACATCGATGCCCATGAGGGATGCTGCCTCTTTGTTCTCAGCCACTGCCCTCATTGCCTTGCCCGTCTTGGTTTTTTTGATAAAGAGAAAGAGACCGATCATGAGAATAACAGAACCCAGGATGATAAAGATCTGGAAATAAGAGATACTGATAGAGCCGATGTCTATGAATTCTTCCGGGAAAATATCGGGGTAAACCTGCATCCGGGCCTTTATAATGAGCATCATCACATTTTGGAGGAATATAGATGCACCGATGGCGCTGATGAGGGGGGCAAGCCTGGGAGCGTATCTGAGGGGTCTGTATGCAATCCGTTCCAGGATGGTACCCAGGATGGAGGAGATAATCATGGCCACCAGAAAGGCAGCAATCACTGAAAGGGCAGGGTGGTTCGTGACAAAACCACTGTTCACAAAGTAACTGAGCGCGGCGAACCCTCCAAAGGATCCAAACATGTAAATCTCACCATGGGCGAAATTGATCATGAATAGGATGCCATAGACAAGGGTATATCCCAGAGCAATCAATGCGTAGATCCCACCAATGGTGAGCCCATTGATCACTTGGTCAATTATTATTTCCAGACTAAAGATATAACTCACCCCTATATATTATAAAATCTCATTTCGATTCTATGTAACATTTTAGCTGTTTGAAAATAATCCGCTTTTGATCCGGCGGCCTTTAATGGTTTTCAAATAGCTAAAATGTTACGATTCTATAAATTGATTAAAAAGGCCGAGGTTCCCTCGGCCTTTTTAAAGATGGGGTATCTTTCTCCCAGCTGAAGAGATAACTTAGTGCTTCGATTAGAAGGCCATCTGCTTGAAAAACCTTTTTCCGCCTTCTTCCACAACTTTATAGATGACCACCACAGATCCTGTTCTATCCCCATAAGGATCAAATTTGATTTTGCCTGTTATACCTTCATAATCGATGTCTGCTACAGTGTCCCTCAGGGTCTTTTTCCCGATGACCAGACTACCGTCTGCCTGCTTTTTTGCTGCTTTCTCCACGGCCATCATCAAGATGTTGGCCGCATCATAGGCCTGGGGAGAAAATGTCTGCCTGGGGCCATATTTTGCCTCGAATTTTTTAACCCATACTGGATCGGGTTCCTTGGCATAGGTTACATAGCACTCATTGGTGGCTTTTCCTCCCGCCTGGATAAAATCTTTCTCAGTATAACAGCCATCATCGCTCATAAAATGGGTTTTTCTTAATCCTGCTCTCTTCATCTGTCGTACGATAAGAACACCTTCAGCGGCCATGCCCCCGAAATAGACCAGTTGGGGTTTGAGTGGTTTGATTTTTGTTAATACCGGTGTGAAATCTTTGTCTCCCCGGGTTATTCCCTCCAGAGCAAGAATGTTTCCCCCTTTCTGTCGTATGTTTTCTGCAAAGTCCTCTGCAAGACTCTGACCATAGTCACTCTTGTCGTGCAGCACTGCGACCTTTGACCACTTCCGGCTCAATACAAAAGCGGCGGCCCTCTTTGCCTGTATCTTATCATTCCAGCATGTCCTGAAGAAAATAGGTATATTGCGGGCAGTAAGCTCTAGGGCTGTAGAAGATGGTGAAATCATCACCACCTTATATTTATTATGAACGTCTGAACCTGGTTTACTTCCCCCGCTACACATATAACCCACAAGGCCAACCACCATAGGATCATTACACAACTTTTCAGCTATTGCCACAGACGGAGGACCAGCGCAACCATCGTCTTCTGCTTGAAGAACAACACGATGCCCCCATATGCTTCCCTTTTCCTGAACAGCCATCTCGGCTCCGTTTTTAATGTCAATGCCTAAGCTGGCATAATCCCCCGTAAGCATTGCACCGAGGCCTATCTTGATAAGTTTTTCGGGTGGAATGGTTACGGTTCCCCATTCATCGGCATTGGTAGATAAAGCCGTAAAGACCAAAAAAAGTGTGACCATAAGAATGATAGATACTCTTTTTACCATGAGGCACCTCCTTCCGGGTAAGTAGATTTAAGGTTTTGGGTATTTGATAAAAATTAGTAACTACTCAGGTATTTAGGTTGAAGACTGAAGGCTGAAATATATCAAGAAAACCAAGGTAATCTGCCTGACTGTCACGTTCCAAACGATGTTAGAAGGAACCGAAACCGCTACCCGCC
>Ga0180009_10002857_pt1 | contig 20075 bp, 15 predicted proteins | sample OS_PC_MetaG_FD_123537 | JGI IMG/M metagenome (GOLD analysis project Ga0180009, IMG submission 123537) | Groundwater microbial communities from the Aspo Hard Rock Laboratory (HRL) deep subsurface site, Sweden - OS_PC_MetaG | ecosystem: Environmental > Aquatic > Deep subsurface > Groundwater...
AGATTGATTTGTGTATAATAATTATCTTTAGCTGCAACAGCCAGGGTATCGGTATATGATTCAACTGAAAATCCGGAGCCTAACCTATAATTCGTAATTTCAGTCTGATAGTCTGAGTAATCTGATCTTCCATAATTAACAGACAATGAAATCTCGCCACCCAAAGGAATTTTCTGGGAAATGCCTGCCTGGTAATTTTGATTTTTCGTCGTTAAATCAGAAGTGTCCGGATCATCCTTAGAATAAGTGTATGAAGAATCCAGGTTAAGCGTTGGAATATATTCAGCGAGTTTTCTTTTTATTTCAGATTGTCTAATTTCAAGCTCCAGGCTATTTATCCGGACGTCAGGATTATTTTCCAAGGCCAGTTTTACAGCCTTCAAGAGGGTTAATTCCAAGGGGAAGCACCCCGCAGGCCATAGGACCAAAACCAGGAGCATTATAAAGATATGTAAGGTTTTTAACATCATAGATGAATGTTGTCCCAGGTCAACTTCCCTTTAATCCGAAGCACTCTTTTAAACAACAAAGTTGCAATACGTTCATTTTCGACAATAATCTGGACTTGTGCAGAAAATCCGGGTTTTACCTCATACCGGTTTCCAAAAAGGAGTATATAATATGGTTTTTCAAGCTTGAGTGTTACAGGGTAATAATTTTCCGTTAAAGCTTGTGGACCATTCATTAGCGCATTTATTTTCTCTTCTATCCCAATACCTGCTGAAGGCCCTCCTGATGTGCTGTCAGTCCCTGTTGTCGCCACTATGGCGGAAAAGAGTTTATATTCCCCTCTGGGAAACGGTTTCATTGTTACCCGGGCCTGTTGCCCGGGTTTTACCAAGGGAAAATCTTTTTCAGAAATCTTGCACTCAATAAGATACTCATTCATACCTCCGATTTTTAAAACAACTTCTCCCATGGAAACTGCTTTCCCTTCAAGATGTTTGGTATCATAGGTCATTATAATCCCTGAAATAGGTGCTGTAACCTGGGTCAGCATCAATTTTTTCGTCAATGCTTCCATTCGTTTTTCCTCTGTTATCAGCCCTTTTTGAGCAGCGATAAGTTCCTGTCCTAAAATTTCAATCTCTTTCCTGCGGGCAATGGCTTTTTCAAGGATGGCCTTCTGTTTTTCCAATATAGCCCGGGCCGTGTCCTGCTGATCCTTGTCATATCTATTCAATAAAAGCGCCAATTGGTCTTTAGCAAGCGCCAGATCTGTCTGTGCTATGTTTTTTTGGTGTGAGCTATTGTCCAGCTCCTGCCTGGAGACCAGTTTTAATGAAAAGGCTTTTTCCATTCTGTCAAAATCAAGAACCGCCTTTTCAACTTGTTGACCTGCGCGTTTAATACTGCGTTGTGCAAGGTTGATTTCTTCATCTTTAGGTCCTTTTTCCATGATTCTGAATCCGGCCTGAGCTCCACTCAGAGAAGCTTTTGCCTCATCAATGCTACTGGATACGTTCTGTTTTCTGATAGAAATATTTTGTTTTATCGTAGAAATAGCCTTCTTTATTTCAACTATTTTCTGTAAACTTGATTGGGTTTCTAATTTTCTTTCCCTGTCTTCCAGAACAAACAGCAGCTCCCCTTTTTTTATCTCCTGGCCTTCAATAACTTCCATGTTTTTAATGATACCGTCAATCTCAGGCTTGACATCCTCCCACTCGGCGCAAATAACTTTTCCCTCGCCTTTTGCCGTAATATCCATTCTAAAAAACCAGAACAGGACTAAAATCAGAGTAAACAACACTGCCAGTAATAATAAAAATATGCGCAAGATATGATCGATAAAAATAAACTGAAGCTTGAATCTCATTTATTCGTCCTTCTTGGGATTTAAAACAGCAACCAGCATATTGGCCTCATCCAGGTATTTTTTTGCATTGCTTTGTAAAGTGTCAGGTGTCAGTTCTTGAATATAATTTTCATATTCCATCAGATCATTAAGATCCTGGTTCAGCATAACCGAATCTTTTAATGCGCTGGACCACCAGTTATTATCCTGTCTGGCTTCCCGAGCCTTTGTTGCCTGTATTCGTTTAATTTGCGTGATCTTCTCTTCAGACATCCTGTTTTCACGCAGATCTTTCAGAATCGTTTTCACCCCGGACACCACCTTTTCAGCATTTTCAGGCGCACAGGTAAAAACAAAGCCGATGACACAATGCGGTGATGGTTTCAAAGAAAAAAAACGGCTCCATGCCTTACTGGTATAAATCAGGCTTTGATCCTCTCTTAATGACTCATTGATTTTCATATTCAAAATAGTTTCCAATGCAGAGAATTCAAATAATTTTTTTTCAGAAACCGTGTAATAATGATTTAAAAAAATAAAAATATTGCTTTTCTCCTCAATATTCTCATTCATAGATATAGAAAATTTCCCAGGCAAAGGCTTACAATTTATATTTTTTGCTTTTTCTTTTATCTTATCTGCCGGAAGCCCGGCCAGATGTTTTTCAATCAGGGGCAGGATATCATGCATTTTAAAATTACCCACAAACTGGAACGTAAAATCACCGGCATTTTGGAACCGGTCCTTAAGGGCCTGTTTGCTGGAAATAAATTCAAGTTTTTGAATGGATTCGGCTCCAATTATATGATTATAAGCATTTTCAGGCCAGGCTGTCTGAAGGATTTTTTCTCGAAATTTCCAGAAAGCTGTATTCTGCATCTTCTGTTTTTTTTGGATATATTTTAATTTTTGTTCTTCAAAAGCGCTTTTTTCAACCCTTGGCTGGGAAAGCCCTAGGCTGATCAATTTGAAAAAAAATTCCAGGTTTGCAGGGGAAAAATATCCGCTGATGCCTTCCTCATGGATATCTACATAGATACTGGCATTCACTTTTTTTGACTTGAGTTTGCTGTATAGTTCAAGTTTTGTTAAGGGCCCGAGTCCTGACTGTTTAAAAATAGGGTCTGCCAACTCCATCAAAGGAAGGAATTTTAGATCCAGCAATGAAAGACAACCGGGGCTGTAGGCTCTGAAGACAACATCATCCTGTTTAAACAAGGTGGGTTTCAAAACGACTTTTGCTCCGTTGGAAAGTTCGAGCCGGGTCACATTAATCTTTTCATAATATTTTGTATTAACAATCTTGCTTTTTGTGAGCTGCTGCATGGGCAGCCCTTCTTTAGCTCTTTGATGGGAATACAGTCCAACCTCCATGGATGAAACTTTTGCAAAAAGGGCATCCATGTCTTTTTTGTTTGGGAAAAAATTTATGAATAAGTTATTTCCCTGGCAGACGATTACTCTGTTGTTTGGATCGATGCGGTTTAAGAACAGGTTGATATCGTCATCCTTTATGGAAGGCAGATATTTTTTACACAGCCTGATGTACTCCTTTGGAGAAAACATGATGCTTTCATCCATGGATTTAGAAACATATTGATTGGCAAACGTTTCTGATTTTTTTGTTTTTTGCTCAATATCACCTGTTTTGGAACTGTCCAATAGATTTTTTTTTGCTTCTTTTACCTCTGATTCAAAAACCCCATATCGTTTCATTCTTTCGTATTCCAGAAAGATTTCTTCAAAGCATGCCTTAAACTGATTGTCTTTCACCGTTGCTGCCAGATAAAAAACTCCGTCATATTTTTTCAGCCAGTCCTGAGAATATAAAATCCGCTCATAGGAAGAATTTGACAAGCTTTTATCCAGCAGACGATTTTTCAAAATAGCACTATAGATTTGCTCGATCAGATATTGACGCAGGTCTCTTTCTGTGAATAATTTTCTTGTGTTGATATGCTGGTAAATCCTTATGGATGATTCTGTCAACTCAGGGTCGCTAACCGTCGCATACTGGAAGGTATCATATTCTGGAACATCAAAATCTTTTAATCCAGGCAGGTCCTTATTGTTTTTTAAACCGGAAAAAGTTGATTTTATCCTGGCTTCGATCACATCAGCATTAATATCGCCCACAACCACAACGACCATCCGTTGGGGCTGATACCATTTTTTGTAGCACGCCTTGAGTTTTTGATGCGAAACTGTTTTAATAACACTTTCCAGTCCAATGGGACGGCTTTTTAAATAAGAGACCCCATACACCAACGGCATTATTTTATCCATTATCCGTTGATTCAAATTTTTTCTTGCCCGCAATTCCTCTAAGATGATATTTCGTTCTTTATCTACTTCCTGTTTTTCAAACCGGATACCATCAGCCCAGTCCTTCAGTATTAAAAATCCCTTGTCAATTGTCTTTTTCTGATCTGAAGGCAACGGAAACTTATAAACAATTCGAGTATGGGTAGTGTACGCATTAAAATCCGCTCCGAATGACATACCGTTCTTCTGAAAAAAATCAAACATTTCTTTTTGACTAAAATGCCTTGTCCCGTTAAACGCCATATGTTCGATAAAGTGCGCAATTCCCTTTTCATCATCTTCTTCCATTAATGAACCGCTATTGATCCCAAACCTGAATTCAGCTTTTTGTTCTGGATTTTTATTTTCCCGGATCACATACCGTAATCCGTTTTCAAGAACACCGGTTCTGATTTCCGGGTCGTTCACCAGGCCATTATTAAGGTCTTTAGGCCCATACACCAAGTGGGTTGCACATGAAGCAAACAATAATAACACCATTGATAAAACAATTATTTTTTTCATTTAATCCCCCGCTGGTTGCAATATATTCTGGTAAAGCCTGTAATAGACCCCCTTTTTTTTAATGAGCTTGTGATGTGACCCCTGCTCAACAATCCTGCCTTTATCAAGAACAATAATAATATCTGCATCCTTCACCATTTCCATTCTGTGCGTCACCATAAAAACAGTGCGATTTTCAGTTACTTTTTTTAATGCGCCCTGAATCAGTTTCAGGGTATTTTGATCCACACTGCTCAATGCTTCATCAAGAATTAATATCGGTCTGTCCAATAAAATTATCCTTGCAAGAGCAATCCGTTGCCTTTCGCCACCAGACAATGTTTCTCCCTTTTCACCCACCAGAGTATCGTAGCCATCTGGCAGCCTTGACACAAAATCGTGCACATTTGCAGTCCTGGCCGCTTTAGTGACTTCATTTCGGGAGAATCCTTTTTTCCAACAGGTAATGTTATCAAAAATAGTACCGGCAAATATGAACGGCGCCTGCATCATCACCCCGACCATAGAACGCAGACAATCGAGGGACATCTCTTTTATGTCGATTCCGTCAATCATGATACTTCCCTCGAAAGGATCGTAAAACCGAGGGATCAGGCTGACTAACGTGGATTTGCCTGATCCGGTCTGACCCACCACTGCTACTTTGGTACCTGCCGGGATGGTCAAATTTATTTTGTTTAATGAAAGCAGATCTGACGTGTTGTATCCAAAACAGACATTTGAAAAAACCACGTCGCCTTTTATCTTTTTCAATTTTACAGGCTTTGCCGGATTTTGGATTTCAGGGTTAATATCGTATATTTCATAAAACCTTTTCGTATACACAACCACTTCTTGTATCGGTACTAAAAGCCCCACCATATCTGTTAATGGGCTATAAAGATATCCGATAAAAGTGGTAAAAGCGATTAACTCCCCCACCGTCATTTCCCCTTTGATGACAAGCGTTGCACCGAACCATGTATAAAGAAGTGTCCCGCCTGCCGTTGCAATCCCCCCCAGCAGTCCCTGGGCATTGCTGATCACCCTCATTTCCATGTCTTTTTTCCTGAATTTAAGGAGCAAGAGTTTTACCCGGTTTAACATCCGGTTCTCAATGTTCAGCGCCTGTATTTCTCTTATCCCCACAAAGGATTCATAATTTTTTGCAGACAGCGCTGCCCTTTTTTCAGCAACAATCCGGGCATATTTCCGGACAATCTTTGACAGCACAAAAAACGAGAATGCAAGCCATGGCAATGTTATTCCAGCTATCAATGCCAGCTTCCAGTTCATGAAAAAAACAATGATGGGGACAATGCTTAAATAAAGCAGGTTAGTGATAATCCTGTTCAAAATATCAATGAGTATCCGACGGGATTGGGCGGCATCTCGGAACCTTGACAACACTTCAGCGATTTCTCTGGAATCGAAAAATGAAAAGGACAGCTTTTGTAAATGCCTGAAAAAGTTAAGCTCAATATCATAGGCCATGGCATGCTGTACATATGAAATATAATAGCTTCTGATTGATGAAAATAAAGACCTGAAAATAGTCAATATAAAGGTTGCACCAAGGATGACATAGAGCAGGGAATTGTCTTGCCTTAACATGACATCATCAACCATCATCTTGGTCAGCCATGGATAAGGCAGTGAAAGAAGTGTCAATACAAGACCGGTGAGGATAAAGACAATAATATTCTTCCAGTACGGTTTGAGAAGCACTGCAAATTTAAGGATATTCTGATATGCAGATGTATTGTTTGCCTGATCTCTCATCTGCACCACCACAACCTCGGTTTATACATTGCTATTTTCCAGACGAACAATTTTTAAATTAAAAGCTTTTTCAAGCTCTGGATAATATTTTCCAAATACCTGTTCCTGGGACATAAAAGAATTCAAATATTTATTAAAAAACAACTCCAAACCCTCTTGAATAGTTCGAGCCTGTATAAATATGTCATATAATTTTGTTAATCTTTCATCACAGTCAAAATAAATATGAGAGTCCCAATTATATACCTGGTAAAAATATAGGTTATCTACTCCTCTTTTTTTGAGTTTGCTGTAAACGATGTTGTCTGATTTGACTGCTCTGGTCTCCATTGACATAACTATCTTTTCTTTTATTTGCTTGGAAAACATTTTTGTTTTCCAGAGCAGGGTCATTTTAAATGCTTCATTCTGCATATAAAAATTGAACGGCGGTGTCATTGGATAGAGAGGCATCCAGGGGTAAAGATTTCGCCTCATGAAATTGTTTCTTATGTCATCAATATTATTTTTGTGGTAATGTCTGTTTTCTGAATTCCATTCAACCATATTCCCTAAAAAATATTTTGAAGGACAGGGCCATTCAATCCTGGTAATATCAAAATTTTCATACCGGACAAACATCTTGCTTGTTATATCCAGCATAAATCGGTTCAGGTTAAATGTAACGCTATGATATTTATTTTTTAGATCCCTAAGAAAATCAAATGTTTCCATGCGATCATTATGAGTTTCTCCCGGAAAATCAAGGATTATACATAAATGAACAGATACGCCTAATTCATGAAATCTTTTTACTATTTTTTCAACTAAAGACAGATGAAAATCATCTGGAAATTTATTCATTAATTTTAAAATACGATAACTTGCCGACTCAAGACCAAAACGAATTTCTCTAAGCCCGGCCTTTGCAAGTGAATCGCAAACCTGTCGGGAAAAATCTTTATCAATTCTGGACCTAACTCCCCAGTTTACAATGATTTTTCGTTCTATTAACTTATAGGCAAATACTTTAAGAACATCCGGTGGAACAGCTTCATCAATCATCCAGAAAAATCGATATCCTTCATTTGTCAGTTTGGCGACAAAATTAACTATTTGATCTATATTTTCAAACCGCTCACGGACAAAACCAGTATGGTATTTCTGATTAATCCCGCAAAAAGTGCATTTATTCCAGTAGCAGGCATTTTGAGGCCACATTTTTAAAGCCGCGACGGCTGAATTATACTCATTTTTTCTTAATTCATCGTTTGGGAATAAAGATTCAAAAGAAGGGAACATCACCGTAACATCATTTTTGGCGGATAAATTAGTAGGGGGGCTTTTTATTTTATCTTCATTCCGGCCAATATAAATCAAGTTCGGAACTGTATTTAAAGGATCGCTATTTTCGAGAGCATGTACGATACTTTTTTGAGTTTCAATATCATTATGTAAAAGGATGCTGTCAATTATGGAAAAAAGAAGTTTATTTGTTTTAAGGAAACTTTTAATTTTGTTTAATGAATAATATTCTGACGGATAATCAACCAGGCATATATGCACATCAGAGAATGCCTTTCTTGCAAACATGGCCATGGCATAACTGGAAAACGTCGGCTGACCGTATATCCATATCAAATCAGGCGACATTGCTTCAATGATTGGCCGGCAATGTTCTTTTATGAAATTAAAATATGGATTGGTCACAGGACTCAGGTAGTCTTTCACCAATACCCTGGTATCCGTTACATCGAGCAAAAATCCCTGGTCAATCGTAAGCCTGAATGGCTTATAGATAAAATCCGAATACAGATTACATAGAACAGTCATACATTTCATGGCTGAAAAGAACTTTTGTTCGGATACAACCGGGCAGCTGAGCCCTGCAAGAGCCTTTTTAACCTGGCTTAAGAACAGGTTCGGATTATCTAAGATAGCCTGAAATCGTGGGATATAACAAGGCGAGTATCTATATCTGTCTTTGACAAGATCCATTAAGGATTCCAATTGGGGCATGGCAAGATGTTTTGCCCAGAATAAGCTGTTCGCTCTTTTCAAAGAATGTTTACCCTCTAAAACCAGGCGGTTTTCTGCTGATATGTCTTGCAGACCAGCCGTCTGTAACTCCATAAGCAACCCTGACAGAGGATATAAATTCAACTCTTTCATTTTAAGATTACCTTTTGGATTTAAATGCATACAAAAAAATAGCAAGATAAAGAGGAGTATGTATCGATAAATCTATCATTATCCATCTAAGTATAGTTATGTTTCCCGGTTTAGTAACAGGCATAACAAAAACATTTAAGTAAACATGCCAAATCAATAAAACAGGAAAAAATATTTTCCAGAAAACAGGTTTAAAAACATTTTTTTCATAAGTATAAGCAAATAATCCTGTCACATTTATAACACAGAATATGACATCCATTATTTTAATTTGTATACTACACGTCCATATGTTTTCGCCAAACACACTTGGAAACACTCCTATTATCAAAATAATAATATATGCAAAGAAATAAGTTCTCCAAAATATATCTATTGCTTTTTTTCGTTTAGTTGTCATAATATATCCCCTTCTTTAGTGAATATGATTATTTAAAATTGGTAAAATAAAAAATTATTAAAACTATGCACCAATATTGGCGACCATATATTTTTAGTTTTATAATAAAGCCAGCCAAAAACAAACCCATGTATAAAGTGAGGAGAAAAAGATGTATTAATAAAAGAGTAATGTAATAGCCCAAATAAAAGTGATGTAATAATAATAGCAATAATATTTCCATCTTTAATTGAGCTTAATTTGGTGCAAAAATAAGTTTGTATAACACCTCGAAAAAGTATTTCTTCGAAAAAGGGTACTTCAATTGCTGAATAGATCGAGGATAACAAACTCCATAATACTCTTTGCATTTCTAATTGTTGATATTTTAAGTCAACATTCAGAGCATAAGGTAATATCATATAACATAGAAAAAATGACGTTAAAAGTATGCTTTTTTTATTCCATTTTTTATCAAAATCGATATGACTGAAGGAAATATCGGAAAGCACTATAATCAAAACGGGTAGACATAACCACCAAAACTCATATAAATCAAATGTACCGAACTTATTATAAAAATATACTCTGAATAATGAAAAATCATAGATATGATATCTGGCAAGTGAAAAATATTTTGGGAATAGGACATAGGAAATTTTACCGAATATAAATGATCCTATAATAAATATAATTACTTTAATAGTCAATTCGGATTCGTTAAATTTGTTTATAAGTAAATACCCAAAAAACAGTAAAAATACCTGCTGCCAGATATGGAATGTTGTGAGAGCAAGAAGAATAGTGAAATAAGAATGGTAGGAGTATATGTGTTCTGCTATGAAAGCACTATATATAAGTTTTATAACTATAATATAGGTGCATAATTTTATATACTTATGGTTCCCTCCAAATATTTTTCTTAGCAACTTACGCAAGTTTGAAGAGCCAATGAAAAACAATGGGATATTTATAAGTAAACCCACTATCAGTTTGCCAATATTATATAAATTGATTTCACAGTTAACAGCACGCAGCCAAAAAAATACGAATGCTGATACTGCAAATAAAAAGAATTTTTCTTGTAGTATAAAAGTTTTACATCTCATAATCATAATATCAATTACTCTTGTTTAATCTTTTTATTTATAAAATAGCCATTTGAATTTATTGAGTTATAGTTGAAAACTTTTTCAGGTAAATCAACTTGCTACCAATAATTAATTCCAGGTCCCACCCATATAAGAGATAGTGTCTAAGGTAAAACCTGGAAGTTTTTTTATTTAAGTTATTGTAAATATCTTATTTGCCTCCACCACCACCGCCACTGTCGCCACCCTCAATATCAGCAGTTATTCCTCCCCAATCACTATCAGTTCCACATGGGCCGCCGCAGGGGCTAAGCGATCCTGTGCAAGGATCTTTCGCCGGTATACCGTTGTTTAGTACGTTGTCGATAATTTTACCCGCAATATAGCCCCCTATAGTATCCCCTATTCCAGCTGCTGTAGCTGAACACGGACATGGCATAAGGCATATCTCATTGTCTTCTTCCAAATGCTCCAACTCTACAAAATTTAGATTCAAAGTTTTCTTTTCCATTTTATATCCTCCTTTACAAAAAAAATATTTTAAACTTAAAATACGGTTACCGGGATACCACATCCATAAGCACCACCTCCTGTTTTTATGCTAAATTTAGTAAAAGCTAAAACATCTCTTTTCACCAGATTTTTAAATAACTTTCTTTCCAAATCACAATTTATCATCCGGGTATTCACAACACCACTTACGGCAAATACATCAGCTGCGCATCCTCCTGCGCAAAAGGCTTCTATTTCGCATCCTCTACATGCTGGGATATTCCCTGCAGTTCTGTTTGCTAAACTATGATATGCGATAGATCTAAAAACAGACATTATATCATCAATGGCGCCGAGTTTGATTTTAAGTGCACCGCAGGGATATATATCTCCGTTTGGATAAACGCATAGTTCTCCCCCCATGGCCCTGCAATATCTGCCGGTATTCCTTTGCCCCTTAAGTGCATTTATTGAAAAATGAACCATGCCTGTATCTGCTCTGACATTCTTTTTGCCGGCGGATTCAATCAAAGCAATTATCTGCTTTGTTTTCTCTTTTACCGGAATAGTGTCAATTTTTGTTTTATCCACAATTGCAAGATGCTGGAATGAAAGCGGGATACTGACTTTAAATGTTGTGTTCCATAAGGCAATTTGATCGATCAGACCTTTGAGCCTAAAAATATTATGGTCGCCGATGGTTGTTTCAATACCCAGGATACAGCCCGCCCTTAAAAAATTTTCAATATGACGGACAATCACTTCATAGCTCGGTTTGCCGGATTTGAATTGTCTTACAAGATCATGTTCTTTGCTAGTACCATCCAAACTGATTGCCAGTCCGATCTTTTGGATCGAAAGGGTTTTGGCGATTTCTTCTGTAAATATTGTTCCATTTGTATTTAAAAGAAAGCTGACAGATATTCCATGGCTTTCTTTTTGTATATATTCCAGGCTTTGCCTGATCACAGGCCAGTTAAGAAGGGGCTCCCCCCCAAAAAACCTAATGATACAAAATTTATGGCTGTGCTGCTTTAGAAGATTGAAAAATTTATTGATCGCCTTTTTTGCCGTGTTCCATGTCATTGTTGCATCAATATTGCCGGCATCTTTTTTATCGACATAACAATATGCACATCTCATATTGCATGCATGGCTGACATTCAGGCGGAGTTTATTAATAAGACAGCCGCTCTCGATTTCCGCATCGCTGTAAACACGATATGGCCTGTTTGCTTCTAAAATATTCTTTTCAACAACAAGCCCTTTTTTCATTAATTCCGATATACTGGTTCCTATATTCAACTGCTGATACTGCTTTTTTAGCTCCTGGATTGATTTGCCTTGTTTTATGTTGTCAATAAGCTCAAGCATATCAATATGACAGACCATCCCATCGCCATAAAATGCATTGTATACAATGGCTTTTTCTTTATGTTTAATCACCCTTGTATTCTTTGATACTTTTAGCTTAAAAGTTTTTTGCGCCATTCTTTCTCCATTCCTACCAGACTTTTGCCAGTAGTTTCATAAAATGCCCGGGGAAAATCTGTTTGCAGTCCCATGTTTTTTAAGCAAGTTAAAATTTCTTTTTCTCCAAATGTCCTGCAAAGAAAAGATACAAAACTATGGGACTGATGATAGCAGATATTTTCCTGGGTTCTTGAGTTGTCGACATCAAGCAGGGTATGTATGGCTCTTGCTTCCAGTTCCTTAAATGAAAGCAGTTTTTTTTGCCTGGTCAGGGCCAAAAGCTTTGCTGTTGGATCAGGTTTTGAATAATATTCACATAAGCCTTCTTCCAACCATACCGGAAGCCTGACATTAAAATCACCCAGGAGAATATGAGTTATCTCATGGGACATTCCCTGTTCAAACCCCTGACCATGTGTGTTGTTGATTTTATTGATATCGGCAGCCAGGATGCGGCGGCTGGCTACAAAAGCCTTTATCCAGGGGGGAATCTGCGGCTCAAACCAGAATTTGGCTAATTCATTTTTATCCTGGCAAAGATAAATGATGATTTTTTGCCGTAAAGGCTGGATTCTTGTGCTCAGATTCAAATACAGTGTCTCTATAAAGTGTACGAATTCACGGGCAGGCTCAATATCATTTAAAGGGTAGAAACAGGTGCAGTTCAAGGTATCAATCCTGTTTTTTTGAAAGCCTAACATTTTTCTGTCAAGATATTCCATCTCTTCGTCTTTTGACAAGTCCAGCAAAATATTATTTTTAACCAGTGCCGAAATTGTCAGCATGATGTTTGGGATATGATATTTGTTCAACAGGTCAAGAGGTGTCTGGGGCTGTTGAAATGAATCAATAAATTCAAGCATATCTTTGGATGCTTGAATAGCATGGCCGCTCAACCCATGAACAATCCTGTAATGATTCCCCTGGGGCTGCGCAGCTAAATGCCTGGAACGGATAAAAGGCTTTTCAAGCATGTTTGAATCAATAATTGACATATTGCTGTTGTTTTTTTCAGTTTGAATATCAGCCATAAATATTGAATATTTATTAAACACAGCTCTTGCCAGATCACATTCCTTTTTATGTCCCTGTAATGTGCCGGTATGATATTTAACCATGCCTTTTAAATAACCCGAACAAACTTCTGCAAGGTTGCATCCTTTGCAAGTCATTGCCATATCGGCTATTTTTTTTAAAGCAGCCGTATATGCTCCTGATTCTGAAATAGTTTCAATTTGGGCAGCACTCCCTAATTTAACCTCTGGAAAGGAAGGAAAGGATAAATTGCCTGAAGTATCCAGTATTAAATGGGGGTGTTGTTTGACCTGCATATTTGACTGCGGCAAAAATAATGGAAAAAAACATTTCCAGGGGCCGCCAAGGATAACTTTCCTTTTTTCGGCATATTTCAAAGCATTAATTAATCGATCTGCAACATTTTCAGCATTAAAAAAATCTTTTTCAGACCTACCTGGCTCATCGGTTAATGCCAGATAGATTCTGTCCACTTGGATCTGTGAAGCAAGATCAATCAAAGGTTCAAGTGCATCCATGTTTGCCGTAGTAAGGCAGGAATCAAATTGAACCCTGCAATTATTTCGCATGAGGATTTCAAGGGAATTCAATACTTTTTTTAATACGGGCCTGCCGGTTTTAAAACGCCTGTTTTTATTTGTTTTTTCATCAGGTCCGTCAATACTGACATGGACATCCACCCCTTCTTTGAAAAGAATTTCTGCCTTGTCCCGGGTAATGATTGTCCCATTTGTATTTAATATCCATTCAATCTTATCCGGAATCATCTTGTTACCGTAAGAAAGAGCTTTTTTGATTACTTTCCAGTTAAATAGAGGCTCTCCCCCGTAAAAACTGAATTTAAATATTTGGTTGGAATGCCTTTCATCTAATTTTGCATAAAAATCCAGTGTTGATTGAATACCATTAAATTTCATAAGCCTTGGCTGATCTGAAACCGGCTCTTTAAAGACATGGCAATAAGTGCAATTAAGATTGCATACATTGGACACATGAAAGCGGACATTGTGTAATTCTTTAAAAACCTGATCTGGTAGTAAATTCATGTTTGTTTGTCTCATTTTACGTGTGACCTTCAGGTTATATCTTCCTTGAAGACAACAGGTATTTTTGACCCTGAGTGCTGTTGATAAAAGCTTCAAATTCCTTGCGCAAGAGCCCATAAATAATTAAATCCCAGTATTTTCCATGCTGAAATACCATTTTTTTTAAAGCTATTTCTTTTTTAAACCCAATATGGGATACAAGTTTATGGCTCTCCCGGGCGAATTCTATAATTTTTGCATACACTTTATGCAGGTTTAATTCGTTCATGCAAAACAAGAGCAAAAGAAAGATTGCCTCTGCTCCAAACACTTTTGAACGATAGCTTTTTTCACCAATCATGCAGTTCAACTCACAATTTGAGTTTATCCAGTCAATCCGCTTTACCCATACCATTCCTATAGGATCCCTGTTTTTGCTTAGAACAATAAAATCAAGGCGGTTTTTTAAGTTCTTGTTTGCTTTTATTTCCTCGTGCACTTTATCCATTGATATGGTTGGGTATAAGCCATAAAAGTCCATAAGTTCCGGATCATTGCGCCATTTATATATATGATGCAAATAATCTGGTTCCAATTTTTTTAAGCTTACTGTCCTTCCGTCTATCAAGATTATCTCCTTAGTTTTTCAGTCTTCAGATGGCCGTTTTCGCCCTTGAGCTGACCATATACCACTGTGTCCACATACCGTCCCTGTATAAATCTGTGGTCACGAAGCGCCCCCTCTTTTATAAATCCCAGTTTTCCCAAAACCTGCTTGATTTCGTCAAACGGATCTGAAATACAGGTATAAATTCTTGATAAATTTTCAGTGTTGAAAAGAAAGTTTATTAGGATACTCAAGGATTCTGTCAAATATGGGTGTGGATCAACACTTTTATCATAAATTTTAGCATAAATCTCACAGGTTCTGCTTCTTGTGTCCTCATCCCAGTAAGAAGCAAGCCCTATCGGAGCCTGATCTCTGTTTATTACGAATATTTTCTGTGAAAAAGAATACCCCGTAAAATTATTCTTTAAATCTTCTTGTGAAGCGAATCTGTATCGGCCTTTAAATAAATACAGATCTTCTTTTTCATCCCACAAAAAAAGCAGGTCCAAATCATGAATTTCCAATTCCCTTAATGATACCAATTTCCCATTAAGCATACGTTTCTCCTGCTATAATTTTTTCAAGATTTTTTAAGAATCTGATCTCTTTGTCATTCACCTGGGGTTTATAATAAAGAAGGGACTTGTTCTGGTTCTTGTCCAGGGTGATACCTGTCAGGATTTTTTCCTCAGAATTTTTGTCATAGAATCTTAAAAAAATTGTTTTTAAAGATGTTATTTTAAATGCTGAGCACAATTGAAAATCATCTATTTCAAAGAATTCCGGATAGATATCCGTGTCTGCAAACCCTTTGAAAAATCCATTGTATGCATTTCGTTTAAAACAATCCCATTGAAGTAAATAAACAGTATCCCGACGAACCAGCTGATCCATCAGGATAAACAATGTTATATCCTCAAACTGGCTTCCGGGAATGATTTTTCCCTGCTCATGATTTGCTTCATACAATACGATTGCCATCGCCTGGGCACTGATTGAATTTTCTTTTGCCTGTTTTAATGCAAACTTGAACAGGTCTTCTGTATAGGGGAATGTCCTCAAGGCAGCGTGGGATTCCGTTAAATCAATTTTAAATTTTTGTTTAAGCGCCAGCAAAAGCTTGCTTAAATGGATAAAAATATGAACTGAGTCGGAACTCCGAATTTTTTCTACAATTTCATCATATTCTTTGTAATTGCTGAACATCTTCATCCGGGTATTAAAATATGGATGTTCTTTGCCGAGTGTATCTGTTCCAAAAAGATAATTTACCCGTGTGTCTGTAAAATCATGAATATGGTCCTGGGCTTTATCAATCAGTAACTGCTCAAATTGTTCATAAATTTTAGTGCCTTTAATGGGCGATAAAAAACAAAACACAACGTCTGCATTTATACCAACGCATCTACAGGCCTGCTCAAATGTCTCTTCCATTTCTTCAATGGTTTCTGTGGGAAACCCGAACATAAAGTTGACGGCAACGCCGATACCCTTGCGGATCAGTTTTTCAATATTGGTAATAGTGGCTTCATAATTAATATCCTTGTTGATCAATTTTCTTATTCGTGAAGAACCGCTTTCAGGACCACAGTCTATATAATTGCATCCGCTTTGTTTCAGGATTTCAACAAACTCATCATCCAGCTGGTCTATCCTGGAACTGCAGTTCCAGGATATTTTTAGATTTCGTTTCCCAAGTTCGTAAAATAATTGTTTAATGTATTTTTTATTGGTTAAGAAATTGTCGTGGGAATGAAAATCAAAATGAGAGATCTTTCCATACAACCTGCAATAATGCTTGATTTCACAGGCCATACGTTCCGGGTCCTTAACCCTGAACCGGTTCCCCCAGAAAGCTGTTGTAGAGCAAAAAGTGCATTGGTACGGACATCCGCGCCCTGTCTCACAATTAATGGAGTTAAGTGCGCCCGGCTGTACATCATACAGATCAAAACAAAGGTAAGGGAGTGCATTAATGTCCATAACGGTTGCAGGAGTATTGGTTAAAATTTTTGATCCGTTTCTGTAGACCAGTCCGGGCACGCTATCAATGGCTGTTTTCCCATTAAAATAATCGATCAAGTTTTCAAAAGCGATTTCTCCTTCACCAATAATGCAACAATCGATAAAGTTAAAATTGTTCATTAAATCAGAAGAATTGTAAAAAACACCCGGACCTCCTAAAACAATTTTGATATTGTTGTTTTTCGTTTTAATGGCCTTTGAAAGGACCACGGTATTTAAAAGTGATGTATCAAGGCAGCTTAGCCCAACAATATCAGGCGCTTCATCTAAGATATAATTTACAAATTCATACAGATAATTTTTGCTCGAAATTCTTATCATATCTGTCCGGGTCAGATATTTCTTTCCAATATGACCAAAAATACTTTTAATTGTAACATCAGCTTTTTTTCTGACATATGACCCAAGCGATAATACCCCTGTATCAAATGAATACCTGGGATTAAAAAACCTGCATATAAAAGGGTTCGTTAATTTAGGAATGAGTACTATCTTTAGCATATTGTCATTTGTTTGCAATGACTTAGCTTTTTCAATTTGTTCTAAATGTACCTGTTTATCCTTGCGCATGAATTATCTTCTTTCAGGCTCAATGGCTATTGCCAGTGCACGAACAATGTTGTTCACTGTGTTAAATTCCATAATCATATCCTGATCAATTTCAATGTTGAACTTATTTTCAATGGCCATTACAATGTTAATGACATCCAGAGAATCCGCACCTAAATCTTCCTGAATTGATGTGTCATCCTTGATAGATCGTGGCGGCACATCAAGTTCTTTCCCAATAATTTTAATGATTGTTCTTTTTAATTTTTCCATTTTTTCACCACTAAAACTGCGTTGCTGCCGCCAAATCCAAATGAATTTGATAGGGCATGGTTTATTGTTTTAATCCTGGCTTTTCCGGGAACATAATCAAGATCGCATTCAGGATCAGGTTCCTGATAATTCAAGGTTGGATGAATGACATTATTCTTTACACTCAAAGCTGTAACTACTATCTCCATGGCTGATGAAGCCCCCATGGCATGACCGAGCATGGATTTTGTCGAACTGATGGGGATGTGATGGGCAAAATTTTCAAACACTTCTTTAATGGCATAAGTTTCAACACGATCATTTAGTTTGGTCGCTGTGCCGTGTGCATTTATGTAATCAATTTTTTTTGCCTTGATCCCTGCATCATTCAAAGCCAGTCGAATGGCTTTTACTTGGCCGGCTTTTGCAGGAGATGTCAGATGGTGCGCATCACAGTTCGAGCCAAAGCCGATTATTTCAGCATAAATTTTCCTGTTGTGCCGAGCCGCAGAATTTAGGGATTCCAGAACAACTGCGGCTGCCCCCTCGGCCAGGACAAAACCGGTTCTGTTTTTATCAAAAGGCCTTACTGCATTTTTCGTATTTTCTTTTGAAAGCACACCTAAAATATCCCAGGCTTTCAAAATTTTGGGAGTAATGGGTGCTTCAGCTCCACCACAGATGATGCAGTCTAAGTTCCCAGCCCTGATTTCCCGAAAGGCCATTCCAATGGCATTGGCTCCTGCAGAACAAGCTGTATTTACAGTTATGTTCATGCCTTTTAGATTTAATTGCATGGCAATTTGTGCAGCTGCAGCATTGTTCATAATGCGTGGAATGGTAAAGGCATCCATACCTGTTTTTTCGCCTGAATCCGAATTTGGTATCAAACGATTGTCCCAGGTAGAGATCCCGCCAATTCCCGTTCCGAAAATCACCCCGGTATTTTCATGGGGACCTTTGATTGAATTTCGTCCACTGTCGTTCCATGCATTTTTTGCCGCAATAATTGCAAATTGGCAAAATCGATCCATACGTCGCACTTCTCTTGTATTCAAAAAACCCTTGATGTTTAAATTGCAGACCTGACCTGCGAAATGGCAATTTAATCGGCTCAAACAACAATCATGGATTAACCCCACGCCGGAATGGCCGGAGATCAAAGCTTGCCAATACGTCTCCAGGTCATTCCCGACAGGTGATATTATTCCCATTCCGGTGATTACTACTCTCATAATTTTTCCACGACATCCACGATTATTATGAATTTCATTTTTCTATACACTGCTTAAGTACAAAAAACAATCAGGGTAAACCCTTAAAAATGCAATAAAACAATGTTTTTTTTAGGGATTTTGATTTTTTTATCGATATCAGTTTTATGAATTAAAAAGCTATTTACAGAAAATTACGAGATACGGCCAGCAAAAATGGAAATTGCACCGCTTTAAAAAGCAGAGTTATTAAAGAGAGGACGTCAAAAATGATTAATCAGGAATTGCTGTCAAAGAGCTGGCACGGACAATTTCCACTTTATTTTTCAGTTTTGGCAATTCCTTTAAAAGCGTTTCCAGGGTTGCTTTATAGGGATGCCCGATACCGATGGCAGATCCGTGCCTTTTTGCAAGATCAAGCAACTCTTTAAATTGTCCTGTGATATAGACGGTATCCTGGATATTATCTAAAAAAACATCTCTATGGGCAAATTTTATTTTTAACAATCTTGCCGATGCCTGGCCCTGGGATTTTGGTGCGGTTCTTGAGTCAATAAAAAATAAATTATCCATTTTTAAAATGGTAAAAATCTGATTCATCTGGTCGGATTGGGTGGTCAGTTTTGATCCCATATGGTTGTTCACACCGACGATATGGGGGACATCCTGAATATTTTTTCTTAACTGATCTAAAAGAATGTCAGGAGACATGCTGGATAAAATGGCACCAGGCCCTGGATTTACACTAGGATATTCAACCGGTTCCATGGGCAGATGGAGCATCAGCTGAGAGCCTTTTTTATGCAGTTTTTCAGAAATATATTTGCCAAATGGTGAAAATGGCAGGACTGAAAAGGTAATATCTGGATTTAAATCACATAATGCCAGAGCCGTCTTTTTATCATACCCTATGTCATCAATAATGATGGCAATTTTAGGGATATGATCCTTCTCAGGCGGCATCGGCTTTACGATAATGGTTTGGTCGATATCCTCAAACACCTCGTATTTTATAGTTTCTTCCGGCTTTCCTTTCAACCCTGTCACAGGCTTTTTAGGCTTTGCCTGACTGATACCTTCCTGGATAGGCTTGATTTTGGGTTTGTCAGCCTTTTGGGGAATGGCCTCTTTTTTTTCAATACGGCCGGGCTGAAAGAAAATATCTGCTATCATGGCCACGGTCAGGCACACTGAAACAAGAATGGCTATCCCCACAAGAATCTTTTTTAATTCATTAAAGATAACTGGTTTTTGGCTTTTCCGCTGGTTTGTCTGTTTTCTTGATACGGCCTTTTTTTTGGGTATACCTCTTTTTTTAGCTGCCATTTAGTTTGCTGAAGACTCCGTAGCTTATCAAAATATCAAGGGCTCTTTTAACTTGGGCATCATGC
>Ga0180009_10002858_pt1 | contig 20072 bp, 10 predicted proteins | sample OS_PC_MetaG_FD_123537 | JGI IMG/M metagenome (GOLD analysis project Ga0180009, IMG submission 123537) | Groundwater microbial communities from the Aspo Hard Rock Laboratory (HRL) deep subsurface site, Sweden - OS_PC_MetaG | ecosystem: Environmental > Aquatic > Deep subsurface > Groundwater...
CAGTTCCACGCCGACATTAAAGGCGAAGAGGTTGGAAATCAGTCCGTCCGGCGACATCTTGTAATCAAGAATTTTGGTGGCAAGACCAAAGCCATGAAACAGACCGAAGATCAGGGTGGCGATTTTGGTATCAGGCTGAAAACCGAACCAGCGTTGATACGCCCCCATATTATCAAGAGCCTTATAAACGATGGAAAAACCAATAACGGCGTCGATCAGATAGGCGCTGACGCTGATTTCCATCACTGTTCCAAGCAACAACGTTACCGTATGCCCCACCGCGAACAGGCTGACATAAACGCCGATGTCCTTGAAACGGTACAGAAAGAAAATCACCCCGAACAGGAACAGCAGATGGTCATATCCGGTGATCATATGTTTCGCGCCCAGATAGATGAAGGGTAACGTCAGGATGCCGGAACTTTCCTGAATATAACCCTTGTCACCAGCGGTGACACCGTGGGCAATGGCGTCCGGTATAACGCCAAAGAAGGCAGCCAGCGCCGCGAGTAATCCCAGACAGAGAAACAGGATGTTTCTGCTTCGGGAATGGATAAAAAGTTCAGTCATTCTAGTGCCTCATAACTCTGAATGTTCGTGTTGATATTTTCATAATTGTCCTCTGTTGTTCATCAGTTTTTGGGCCCGTTTCCCCTGTCACTGATTTCGCATTAAAATGAAATCGTTCTCCCGCTTCCTATTGTCCTTGGTCGTTCTCCCGACTGCTACAGGCGGAGATTTCAGACAAACGCCCTCTCCACCGGCTGGACAACAACCCGGCTCCGGCACACAACATATTCGTGCCTTGGTTCCGTCAAGATCGGAACACGGCGAAGCAGGACATCTGCACCGTTTACCTTGCTCATTGAGCAACAGACGGCTGTGCCTCAAAAATGCTGATCAAACAGGGACGGATTGAGTGGTATACAATTGATTGGCGCTGAACAGAGTCTCAACCCAGCATGTTAGGCGAGATTTTCGGCGGGATGAATTTTTCCGGATACACTTCAGGGAAAGCATTGCGAATTTCGCTTATGCTACACGTAATGATGGTCGGATGGTATGAAATAAGCAGAGATTGACAACCGAAGTACAGGGAGGAATGATGCTCGCACGTAAAATGGGTATGATCAGTACCCTGGTGGTCTCCGTCCGGACAGGCCGGACAGTGGTCATTGCTTGCGACACCGAAAATATTGAGCTTGTGGGGAGCAGAAACCCCTGATTCTTCCACCGCATGTGCCGCGCTGAACAAAGCATTGGCGGACAGGTTGAAAAATAATATCGCGATGATGAGCGAAATAATAATTTTGTACTGCAAGTGGATCATGGCTGACCGCATCCAAAAATAATTTAGTTTTTCAAATAATCTTTGCAAGCGACAGTGTCAACGCTTTCTTCGCGAAAACTGTCAGATTAAATAGTCGGCAGACCACACTACCGGAAGCAGGCGCATCGAGTCCTCCAGCCGAACTTCACCTTTAGCAATTGATGGTATCCGAATCTTTTGCTTGATACACGTCAGCCTTGGCATCTACTTTCACCTTGCTTAATGCGTCATATAAAACGGATTGCCGAGAAATTTTGAAATAAACGCACAAGTATGGTAGTGAACTATAGTCGTAAGAAACAACCCTGAGCCATAATTTTACTTGGGAAATCACTTTGAAAGAACAACAACCAACTTCCATTTTTCAAGAAAATTTTTCCAGCAAACACTCCCTGCCATATTTTGACACAGACCGCAGATTGCCCAGAAAAAATCTTTTCGATCTGGCACTGACCCATCTCCCCAGAAAAAAGGCATTGCTCATCGAAGCACAACCCGGACAAGGCAAGACAACTCTGGCTTTACAACTGCTTTCCTGCCTCGAAACTCCATATGCCTGGTATCAGCTTGGCCCGGAAGATAGCGACCCGGCAACGTTTATCCCAGGCATACTTGCGTCGCTCATGAAAAATATCTCCGGCTTCCGCTCTCCCCTGCTGGAAGAAATGATTGCAAAACGGGAACTTGTCTCGCAAGGGTTTCGCCGCTTTATCAAGATTCTGGCCACGGATCTGGCAGACTACCATGCCGGGAACCTTATCCTTGTGTTTGAGGATATGCACATGCTGGGAGATTCCCGTTACGGGCTCGGAAGCATTGCCGCACTTTTGGAGGAAACCCCTCCAGGGATCCGTTTTATTCTCACCTCTCGACGCCCCATCCTGCCCACGGTGCAGACTGATCTTAAGAGAAAAGATTTTCACATTCTCGACAATTCCGCTCTTGCCTTTACCAACCATGAAATTGCGGAATTCTTTAATCACGTCCTAAAAATCCCCATTCCTGTTGACTCCGTCCGCAAGTTGCACAAAGCAACAGAAGGTTGGCCAATGGGACTCAGCCTGCTGGGGGCTACTTTTGCACAAACCGAAAAACAAAGAGCGAATGACGCTTTCTTGTCGTTAGAAGATATCCCGCAGGAAAATATTTTCGAGTACTTCAAAGAAGAAATTTTTGCTCAGGTACCTCAAAATTTGGTTCCGCAACTCCTGCAACTTTCACTGCTAAACCAAATCCCGGTTGCGCTTGCTTCAAAAATTCTGCCGCACACAGATACACGAAAATTTCTCAAAGAATTGACAGAACACCATCTTTTCCTTCGCCTTCTCGATCCTCACGAAGAAGTGTATGGCTTTCATCATTTCTTTCGGGACTTCCTTAAAAGACAGGCCCACAAGGAACTGCCCCCGGAAATAAAGCAACAGGTATTACAACGCGCCAGCACCTACTATAAAGAAAAAGGGCGCTTCGAGGAGTCGTTAGAATATCTTTTAAAATCACAAGATTTTGAAGGCGCTGAAAAATTACTGCACCAAATCGGCATGCTGCTCCTTTCCACAAACAGACATTCCCTGCTGCACCGTATGCTTGCACAGCTTCCGCATGAGTTTATCCACAACCACCCGTGGCTCTCTTATTATCAGGGCGTTTTGTTCATGGAATGCAGTCCGGCAGAGGCCTTGCCCCTGCTGCTTCATGCTCGTGACGCATTTCATGAGAGTGTGGATCCTTTGGGCGAATTACTCGCCTGCGCGCAAATTATTCAATACCGGATTCTTGTTGACGGCCTGTTTAAAGAAAGCATAGCAGATCTCGAACGGGTAAAAGAACTCTATACTGCCTTGGAAACGCATCTTGATGCATATGCCAAGGTGCAGATAACCCAGCTCATTGCCGCCGGATATTGTTTTTTCCATTACAGCTTTGAAAAAGCGGAACATTACTCCAGTATCGCCTTGGAACTGGCGAAAGAAAATGGCTTGACCAACTTTCTGGCAATTATTCGCGGAGTCAGAACATATAATCGGAATTACCAGGGGAAATTTCCGCTTTCCCTTGAAGAGATTGAAAAAACCCTGCCTCTGATCCGCAGCCGCCGTGTCAGCGAAATATATAAAACCTATCTGCTCTTTTCCCGGGTAAACTACCTTGCCCTTATCTGTGACTGGAAAAATTATCAAGCCAACAAAGAAGTCCTTATTAACCATGCCAGATCCGACATTTCCCTCCGTGGTGTGCCGGGCGGTTTTATCGCCATATGGCAAACTCATTTTGCTCTCCGTGAAAACAACCTGGACCATGCCGAAGCGATTATTCTGCAAAGCCATCAAGTTGGCACGGTAACCTCTGTCCCCCATATCCGTAGTCAACTCCTGCAATTCCAAGCCTATATTCAGGCTCAAGGGGGGGATATGGATACATCGCTGGACACCCTTACCGAGGCGATCACGCTCCGGGAAATCGCAGGCGGCTCCCGCTTTATAATCCGCAACCGGTTAGTGGCCGGGGTTGTGTACACCCTAGCAGGAAAATATCCCGAGGCAGAGGCGATGCTGGGCATGGCCCTCGAAGCTTCGGCCGATTTCAGGGAAGACTTTCTTCTGGCTGCCGCCTATCTTAATCGGGCTCGTCTGTTCTTGCGCCTCAAGCACACTGAAAAAGCAAAACTGGATATCACAGAGGGATTTTCCATATTACGAAAGCATGGCTATCCCGATCTGTACGACTTTTACCCGGAGGCCCAGGAAGAAGTGCTTCCCTTTGCCATTGCCGAAGGTCTCGACCCGGAAGTTGCCCGCCGTCTTGCCCGGATAAACTTGGGGGTTGATTTTACGGGAACAGGCAGACGCATCCCTCTTCTTGCCCTAAAAACACTCGGCTCTTTCAGTGTGAAAATTGGCGGGCAAGAATATCTTTCCGCAAATCAGCTGACCCCTGGCCAGCGAGAGCTGTTGGCCTTGCTCGTTGCCGCACCGAACATGCGGCTGTCCCAGGATGAAGTACAACTCGCTCTGTGGCCGGAAAGTCCGCCAAAAAAGGCGCGCTCAAATTACGACAACCTTGTTTCACGACTGCGCAAGGCCATTTCCGAGGCCATAGCGCCATTGGCTATCCTTGATTATCTGGTGGTCGCCAAGGGCATGATCAGCATGGAGTTTTGCCGTGTCGATGTGCTGGACTTCAGAACAAATGCCAAAAAAGGGCTTGGCCATTTCAGGCGCAAGGAGTATTGGCAGGCAAGCAACTCCTTTCATCTGGCCTTTGACGAATGGCAGGGCAATTTTTTCAAGGGAGCCTATCTCGGGGAGGCTGTTTCCCGCTTCCAAGATGAGATTCTTTCCTTGTATCTGAAAAGCGCTCTCTGCTGGGCTGAGTCCCTGATCCAACTTAATCAACAAAGCCAGGCAACCGAGCTTCTGGAGCAGGTTTTGCCCCTTGATCTAACCAACAACGAATTAGTGCGAACCCTTTACAACCTTTACAGCCTCACAAGCCAACCGACCAAGGCCCAAAAGGTTCTGACGCAATATGAGGCATCTCTCCGGGAAGCCGGCTTTGAACCCGATGAGATTCGCCACCTTCTTGATGCGCTCTGGCCTTAGTTCATCCTGTCTTTTTTTCCGCTCTCGTTTCACCAATACAATATTTTTTCATTGCTCAGCAGACGAACGCTCACCTTTTTTCTGATTTTAAGAAAAATGCGAGACCTTCTTGTGTACAAGGCTGAAAATACGCGCGACCGAGGGAGAGTGCAATAAAAGCATCCCCGAGGCTTACGGCCGTTTTTCAGCTACTGCACGAGGGGACAATGCAAAAAATACAAGAGAAAACGGAAAAAGAATCCACAACACACAGAGAGAATAAAAAATCTCTGTTACCCGAGCCAAATACCCCCACGATTTCCCCACCCAAAGAATCACCTCTTTCAGCGGAACAACTCAAAAAGCTTTTTCAACTTGCCTACTATGACGACCTGACCGGGCTTCCCAACCGGGTACTGCTGCGAGATCGCCTGGAACAGGCGTTGGCCAGGGCCGAGCGCAGCGGCGCCACCGGCACTATCCTCTACCTTGATCTCGACAATTTCAAGTCTGTCAATGATTCCTTTGGCCATCAAGCAGGAGACAGGGTTCTCAAGGAAACCGCAACCCGCCTCAAGGCATGTATCAGACCGCAGGATACCGCGGCGCGAATCGGCGGGGACGAGTTTGTGATCCTGATCGCCGACCTTGCCGAATCGGGCGAAGTGCTCCGTAAATTCCTAAGCGGCATCGCCCAGCGCATCCTTACGGCAATTGCCCAACCCATTGATCTTGAACAATCCGGCATCACCATCACGGCCAGCATCGGAATCGCCACCTACCCGGCGAAGGCCAACACCTTTGAACACATCCTCTACACGGCGGACACCGCCATGTATCAGGCAAAAAGACAGGGAAATACATTCGATTTCTGGAGGGAGAAGAGATGAGAAAGAAGTTTTGGCGCTATGCAATCGTGCTGATAACACTGTGCCTTCCTGTCGGAGCACTGGCGCAGGAAATGTTCATCAAGGCCAGTAACGAAAAATACTATCGGATCACACTACCCGAGTCTAATAACGTTAAAACGATACCAAGCCAAAATTTTTCAACACTTAAAATCGAAGAAAAAGGTGGAACGGGAACAAATCCACCACCCGCAGATATAGTTGCGGAGCTAATCAGTACCGCCGACAAACTTCAACAAATAATCGCCTTCGACACCAATGCACATGCCGACAAATTGAGCGAAATCAGGTATGAGGCTACGGAAAAACTGGGATACGATCCTAAAGACCTTAAAAATGCGGATGCGAGCACGAAGTGGGCAAAAACGATAAGCAGATACGTAAAAAGCAAGACAGATAAAATGTACGCCGCGCAAGCGGCCACGGATATTTACAATCAAGGGAAAAAAATTCTTGGAGCAACAGTCACTACTAGCGCGGCAGTGTGGAAATTTGCCGACACTGTCGCATCAGAACTACTCGATTTGACATCAGCGGCAGTAGAGATAGACAAAGAATATATCCTATCGCAAGTAGCCACAAACACCAGAGATGAATCATATAATAATTTAGAACAAGTTAATATATTTAAAAGAAATTTAGAAAAAACAACAGAAAATGCAATAAATTACGAAGCTGTAAACACAGCATTTGCATCATACAAAAAAACAATAAACCTAAAAAATACCGCCACAGAATTATACAATATAGCAACAGAAAAAAAAGAAATAACTTTAGACAACAGAACAACAGAGGCAATAAGGGAAATCGTGCTCGATACACCTGGCGCAATTTATAACTTGCTCTATACATCAAAAGATAATTTAAAAGCAAAAAATGATGCTTTTCTGCTACTAGAAAAGTCAACAGAAAGAGAAACCGAACATATCAATTACATAGCCATAGCATCAGAATGGGTTGACAGGCAACCCCAACACACCACAGAACAAACAGAAAACCGAAACAAAGATAAAAATATCAACGTCGCTGAACTCGCAGAAGCCCAGCGGCAAGCTGATGAAGCTGCACAGAAAAAGGCCGAGGCAGATGACCTGGCCGCTGCCCTCCAAAAGGACTTGGATGTAATGGGAGCGGAAATGTCTTCGCTTGCCTCCAAGCTGGCCAAGGCGGGTGACAAGGAGCGCCTTGAGGCTGCCCTGGAAAAATCAAAAAAAGAATATGACGACAGCCGCAGCCGCCAGCGCATGCTCTCCCGGCAGGTAAACACCTACAAGGAAGCCCTGAAACAACTCACCGGCGCCATCAAAACCTACGAGGTCACCATCAACGGCCAAGTCTTCCGGCCAGAGGATGTTCCCAGTCTCCAGCAACGAGTTGCGGAGCAATCCGCCATCCTCACGCAGCTCGAAAAGACCTTCAGCAACCCCGGCGGGCTGAAAAACCAATACGAGGCAGCGCGCGAACGGCTCGATGCCTTCAAGCAAATCGAGAAGCAACAGGCCGATGCACAGGCCAAACTGGCAGCAGCCAAAGAAGCGCTGAAAAAGGTCCAGGCCGACGCCCAAGCCGCCGATGAGGCCCTGAAGAATAATCAGGCCCTGGTTGCGGAACGGGAAGCAGCCATAAACGCGACACCGCAGGATGCGCTTTCTATTGAACAACCCGCAGCATGGCAGCCGCCGGTCACACTGGAGAATCAATACGATCCCGCACCGTTCACAACCCTATCGTCGACTCAACACAATACTACCCACCCGGAAGAATTGCGGGAAGACACCTTCACCACCCTCACGACTTCCGCATCCTCTTCTTCGGGAAGCAGCAGTTCCTCAAATATTCTGAACATTACCTTCCTGGCCGGGAAATTCCGGGAAACACCGCTCAAGGTCAATTCGGAATACTACGACATCGACGAACTCGTAACCGCCATTTTCGGCGGCTATTACCGCGTGGCCGACTGGACCGATCTGCAAACGGCATACGCCAATGACCCGCAGGGATTTGTCTCGAATTGGTCAGACGGCAGTGGCTCGCTCGAAACGATTGATCCGCCCTTAGGTCCTTTTGTGGAAGGCCAATCCTACCCTAACGGCCGCAACCCCATGGTCAAACGAAACGGGAGTAGAAGCGCCGGACGCATCACATACGGCGGTGAGACATTCAACAGACAATATGGAGTCGACTATCTCGGCGGCACCGTGCCTTCATATTATCTGGAACACGATCATATAGATAACCACACATATTCCCTTGGGTCTTGGAACATGACCACTTCAATTCTGGCACTCAAAACCAACTCAGACCCGGAGCCGACGATCGATACCGCCGCCGGCCCAAACACATATGAAGAATGGATAGGTTTCTGCTCCTGGCTTAAGGCAAGCCCACTGACCAATGGCACAGCAATAATAGAGTTAATGTTGGGCCTGAATCCTGAAACCAGCACGATTAGTCATACTTTTGCCGGGACAGCGTCAACCGTAAACGATAGCTTCTATTCAGGCAAAGAATTGCTAGGAGTTGCCTATACAAGCGCAGGCACAGGACAAGCCGGTTGGCTTGCAAACGGTGCGGATGCCGTAGCCACCGGCACATTCAATTACCTCACCTGGGGTGAATGGAATGAAAACACCTCATACGATGTGGCCACAGGCGCAATCGTCAAGGTGAATAACATCTCAATGCCCTGGATAGCCGGACAGCTCACGCCCGGCAATGAGGTTCCGACCACGGGCTCCGCCACATACAACGGCTCGGTCATCGGTGCTGTCGGGCAGACAGGGGATGCCTCTTCCGTGCAGAGAGTAGCAGGAAACCTCGCACTTCAGGCAGATTTCGCAAGCCGCGCCCTTACGGGGCAGTTCAACACCATGCACCTGCAAAATGGTGGTCCATGGAAAGATTTCAATGTGACTGCAAGCTGGGCAGGTGGCACCAATAGCATCAGCGGCACCATTGCGAGCACGGACAGCTCAACCAACGGAACCATGGAAGGAAAATTCTATGGACCAAATGCCGCCGAATTGGGAGGCGCTTGGCATTCATTCAATGGCACCGGCGAGTTCGCCACCGGTATCTTTGTTGGCAAAAAACAATAATCCGCAACTCTTCATATCGAGGAAACAATGAAATTCAACAAAATTCCATTTGTCCTGCTCAGCGCCTGCATTTTTTCGGGCCTCACCCCCCTGACTTCATGGGCCGATGTCAACGATGTGAACAGGCAGGGCACCGAACTTCTGCAAAAGAATCAAGCGGTCAATGCCTATGAACTGCTTCTGAACTCCTACTCTGCAGGAGAGTACGACAACCAGACCCTTTTCCTGCTCGGCAAGAGCGCGGAACTTTCAGGGAAACTCCCGGAGGCGGAAAGATATTACAAAACCCTTCTCGAAAGGGATCCCAACGCTGGCCGAATACGACTTGAACTGGCATCGGTACTCTACAAGAACGGAGACTTCGAGTCCGCCAAAAAGGAATTGCTTCGGGTAAGGGACATGAACCCGCCCAAGCAGGTGGGCGAAAACATCGAACAGTTCCTGGCTGCCATCGAAGCAGGTCTCAAAACCTATTGGAGCGCCAACGCAAGCATTGGCTGGATGTATGACACCAATGCCAACGCAGGCCCGGATTCGGACACCGCTCTGATGTTCGGCTTGCCTTTCCTGTTGTCCACGGATGCAAAGGAAGAAAACGACGATGCCTGGGTCTTGCGCTTCGGCGTCAACCATGCCAAGCCGTTTAACGGGAGGGCATCATGGCAATCGAGCGCCAACGTGAGTTGGACGGATTACTCCACCTTGCACCGGCTGGATGCCATGAGCCTCGCCCTTTCAAGCGGTCCGACCTTCCAGACCGGCAACGATGCGGTGTGGTCCCTGCCCGTCATCGCGGATTTGCAAACCATCGGCCACTCCCAGAGTTACTATTCGGTGAACTATGGAGTCGCACCGCAATACCAAAAACGCATTGCCGAAGAATGGATCGCACGCGGCTCCTTTTCGCTCAGCGAAAAACATTATTATGACAACGGCTCACGCGACACCATCCGGTGGTCCCTCTCTCCTGCCCTGCGATACCTTGTCGGCAAAAACAGCTACGTGGAAGGAGGCGCAAGTGTTGGCCGGGAAAATTCCGGGCTGGACATCTACAGCAATGATTTTGAAACAGTGTCGCTCAGCTACTACACCACGTTCAATAAAAATTGGAGCTTCTACCTAAGCCCCTCATACACCTTTAAAAATTACGAAGAGCAGGAAGCGGCCTATAGCGAAAAACGGAAAGACGAAGTGTTCAACGCAACAGCCAATCTTGCCTTTTTCATTGAAAGCATCAAATCAAACCTGACTCTCTCCTACACCTATACAAACAACTACAGCAACGTCGACATTTACCAATATGACCGGACACAAACAATGCTGACATTGTCGAAATCTTTTTAATCTGACTGACAGCTCATTATAAGATGGGATGCGTAACAACAGAAAGGTGTTTTAACCATTAATTCACAAAATAGTGGCACGACCACAAGTTGAATTTCAAGGAGAAGACATATGAAGAAAATCAACATCTTTATGTTGTTAATTGTAACAGCATCATACACAGTAATTATGAGTGGCTGCTCTTCTGGTGGATATGGATCCAGAAATTACATAAAACATACCTATACAACTGATACCCAACGCGGATGGCACGCATTATCAGGCGTTGATGTAAATTACAAATTAGATGCAGGGCAGAGTTTCATTGGTGTACTTGCACAAGGTATGTTTTTGACAAAACTCGATATAACCTTTTATATTAACAAAGAAGAAATAGAAACTTTCAATACTGCGGCAGGGTATAACACCTTCATCAAACTTCCCCCTGGCGAGCATGAGTTTGCCTACAGAGTTAATATGCAAGGTGTTTTGACAGCAGGAATACCTACTGACAAAACATTCTACGTCTTTAAATTTACAATCCCGCCTGGGGAGGTATCTCAAATAACACTGCATCCAACATTTAGCAATAAGGAAGAAAGAGAACTAGATATTGATTTTGACAATGTTTCACGATATCGCATGATAGGTAAATGCTATAATGATTACTATAAATGCAACCCAAGTTGATTGGAATGGACAGAGATAGTATTCACCTGACACTGCCACCCTTTGGGGGTGGTAAAGAATTTTCTGCAAATGGTTTTCTTGAGAATTCGAAAATAAGGCAGGCGGCGTTATTCTGTCGGTCTTGTGGCCCCAAAAGAGCATAAAATTGAAGATATTATACTCTTCCAACATCCGTGACATTATCGATTCCGCCTCGCCTTCCACTTCAGAAACTCGGAGAGCTTCAACCGGTATCTGGCCACACTGCCTTCATGGAGGTGCTGCAAGGCATCTTGAGCCATTTTAATGAAGGCTACCTGGTCGTCTTTCGGCACCACCAGTCCTTTTGCCGCTTTTCGTATATTCTGCACGGATGGCGCCTGACCGCCCCGGACCACTGCCTGGACAACCTGAATTAACGGTTGACGGTAGCGTATGCGCAGCGGGTCGGGTTCGGCCATGGTTTGGGTAATCGCCAGATAACGCTGGCATGATCGCTCATAGGCCCAAATAAACACATCCCGCAGCAGATCAACCTGATTGAATTCGTACACACCCAGAGTGCCGTCAATGTAGGCCTGCTGCGGCACGTCGATAAAAGAAAGGGGGCACAGGTTGTTTTGAATCAGTGGGATGTTCGCTCCCAGTCGGGAAACACGCTTGTTGACATCCTCAAACGGCTGCAGGTAGGGCAACTGGACCATCACGAAAAATGCCTGTTCAAAGGGGTCTGGAATAGCTGCGGCCTTGCCCAGCAATTGACGGAAACAATCTTCCAAAACTTGCGGCATGGCCAGAGGAAGGAAGACTGAACCGGAAATATCCACCGGCCTGCGGCGTAATCGCCCACAAGCCTCGTCATCGTGCAACAGGTTCTCCGCCAGAATGGCGTGCAGGTTCTGAAAGGTGAAAGGGTTGAACCCAACTTGATCGGCCTCCTCGATGAGCATTTCGATGGCGGCCTTATGGTTCAAAATCATCTGGGTTTCCTGGGCGTTTTTGCCCGCGGCCTCTTGGCCGAACTCGATGAGTTTCTGGGTGTCGAGCCGACTGTAGGTGTTTCCCTCAAGTAATGATGAGGCCCAGGAGAGATCAATCAACAGCCTGTTGAGGATTTCCCGTGCATAGGTGCCTGCCGCGCGGTTGCGCTCATGGGTACGACCCATTTCGTGGAGTTGTGCGCGGAGTGATTTTGAGAGGTAGAAGGTGGTGCCGGGCTCATAGTCTTTTAGAAATGCTCGTTGGTAACCAACCGGTTTCCGCTGCACCAGCGGTTGCCTCACCTGATCGCGGACAGCTTTCCCCTCCGGAGAAATCGGGATATAGGCCTCATCAAAACCGGTTGTTGCCCCTGGCTGGACCGGTTCCTTGCCGGTGATGCGACCGGAAAAAACAGGCTTGTACACCAGGGCGATGCTTTCACCTTCGGTGATGATCCGGCCTTCTTCCTGAAGATTTTTCAAACGGCGCTGCAATGTCCGGCGATTTAGGTTGGTTAAGCGGGAGGCCAGAGTCTGTGCCAGCTTTGCTATGCCAATCCCCTGCGGATGAGCCGCAATAATCTGCTCAATCAGGTGTAATTCTTCGGTTGGCACCACACGCGACATGAATATCCCCCCTTACAAAGCCATTGCTTCCCGTGCGACACTAAAGCACGACACTATAATGGCACGCTTTAGTGTCGCACGTCAATATAAAATGTCAGAAAGATTTTTTGCAGGGTAGCGGGATCATGCCGCTTGGCTAGAAAAAACAGGTGATATTGACTCCGCCCTCGGTGTTGGAAAAGGTGAACTCATGGGCGAAGCGGGCAGAGATGCCGAATCTGCCCATTCTTTTGGAACCGTTGAGCGAAAGCTCCTTGTATTCCAGGTTGGCGTTTGCCATGGGCAGCCGCAGACTGAGGATATCGACCCTGGCAACGGTGCTGCCTGACTTGACCGGCTCTTCGTATGCGACGCGCAGTGAATAATCATCCTGCCTGGAAAGTCCCACGGCAAACTGATGATAGTGGCGGTCTTCTGAAAATTCCAAAACAATGGGCAACCCGGTTGTAGGGTCTCTTTCCGGCCATTCTGTATAGGTGCTGCTGAGACGTTGCTCGTATTCCACATAACAGTTCTGCAACGGCTCCAGGAAATGGCCATCGCCTGAGTTGCTGAAGCCCCTTTCCAGGCGAACACGAAAGCCATCAAGATCGGCTTCCTCAAACTCATGTCGTTGTCCGCCGAGCAGGAGAAAAAATTCGGTTTTGTAAAAACTTTGTTTTAAATAGTCCTGATAAAATTTGAAGCCCAAGCCAAGTTCTTCGCGCTGGTGCGCTACCACGCGATCGACAAGAATCTTGCCAGGGGCGGGGTCGCCGTTCACCACATCGGATCGTTCATGCTCAATGAGCAGCGAAGGCTCAATGGAAAGCTTGTGATGAATGAGCGGAAGAGAAGCACTAAATCCGATTTGTTTGGTAATGACCACCTCATCGGAGGTGCCTGAATAAAAACGGGAAAAATTTTTCTCAAAGCCGTATTTGTACCGGATGCTGGCACCAAGATCCGACATAATATTCCGAACGCCCGCTTGGCTTGCGGCAACATATTTTGTCTGGTCCATGTGGCCGGGGATGCTTGAGTCGATAAAGGTATAGCCGCGCCCCTCGCCATAGCCTGCCTTAAAATGGAAATCGTTGTCTCCGCGCAGGTAATGGTTAAAACCGTAGCCTATGCCGCCTGAACGTATCCGACCATTTTCGCGATTGAAGATATCCCGAGGCATGCTGCCGTTGGTTACCACATTCTGCTCCCAAGGCTGCAAGCGTTGTTCCCCAATGGCTTCTTCATAAAAAGTCGTAAGGCCACCATAAGGGGTCACCGCCAGCACTCTTGCTGAATAGGTGTCGGCCATTTTGTAATCCTTGTCCTCTCGTAGATATCCAAGGGAAAGGGATGATTGTGCTGTGGAGACAACAATGATGTTCCCAGAAGAATCGAGCGATTCCGCGCGGACGGATGAAAAGCCACCTAAGAGCATGAAAATGCCCATCATGACAAAAATCTGTCGAAATACCATCGCCAAGGCCCTAAATGAAAATAAAAAAAAACAGAAAACAATAATTGGTTAACTGGTTGATCTGTTTAATCAATATGAATGCAAAGAGCAATACTGGGCATAAAAAAACCCGCTTTCCTTTCGGGAAGCGGGTTTCAAAACATCTTCGGACGTTACCGGACTAATAAATGGCGGAGAGCGAGGGATTCGAACCCTCGGTAGAACTTTTGGTCCTACACTCGCTTAGCAGGCGAGCACCTTCGGCCTACTCGGTCAGCTCTCCACAATTCGTATTTGCTTGTTGTTGGCGGAGGAAGTAGGATTCGAACCCACGGTACTTGCGTACAACGGTTTTCAAGACCGCCGCCTTAAACCACTCGGCCATTCCTCCCTCAAGTCCGTCAGTTATGTACCATTTCAGAAAAGGGCTGTCAATGTTTGAAGGGTTTCAAGGCGACAAGAAAAGTGTCGGCACCGCTCTGCCCATGTCCGTTCACCCTGAACTTGTCGAAGGGCATTGTGCAGGAAAGGGCTTCGACAGGCTCAGCCCGAACGGAATTGAAACTTTAGTTACATGCCCCCCGCTAAATTGTAAACGTTCAGCAGTGCCGCAGATGCGCGGAAAAGGCCTGCGAAGTGTGCTATTGCACATGAGCAGGCCGATGACAAAGCAGATGTGGTGCTGCTGGACGTTTACTGCCGACTTCAGCGGACCGCCTCGATGGCTTCGGACAATTTCCTGACCCCGATAATCTCCATGCCCTTAATCCCGCCTTTGGGCACATTGGCCAAGGGGACGATCGCCCTTTTAAATCCATGTTTGGCAGCTTCCCGCAACCGCTCTTGGCCGCTGGGCACGGGCCGGATCTCGCCTGACAGCCCGACCTCGCCGAAAACCACCATATCCACGGGCAGGGGCTTGTTTTTCAGGCTGGAAAAAACCGCCAGCAGCAAAGCGAGATCGGCGCTGGTTTCGCTGACCCGCACTCCGCCCGCCACATTGATAAACACATCCTGGCCATAGGTGGCGATAGAACCGTGCCGGTGCAGCACGGCCAGAAGCATGGCCAGCCGGTTTTGCTCAAGACCCACGGTGACCCGCCGGGGATTCTCGCTGTGGCTGTCATCCACCAGGGCCTGCATTTCAACGAGCAGGGGGCGGCTGCCTTCCCAGATCGCCATGACCACGCTGCCGGGCATGGCTTCGGCATTACGGGAAAGAAAGATGGCCGAAGGGTTGGATATCTCGCGCAGACCCTTGTCGGTCATGGCAAAGACTCCCAGCTCGTTCACCGCGCCGTAGCGGTTCTTCACCGCCCGCATTACCCGGAACCGACTGTCCCCGCTGCCCTCGATGTAACAGACCACGTCGATGATATGCTCCAGAACCCTGGGCCCTGCCAGGTCCCCGCTCTTGGTGACATGCCCCACCAGGAAGATGGCCACGCCGGTCTGCTTGGCAAACTGGGTGAGCAGGGCTGCGGACTCCCGGACCTGACTGACGCTGCCCGGCGCGGACTGACTGTCTGCCACCTGCATGGTCTGGATGGAATCGATCACCATAACCTCAGGCCTTTCCTTCAGAGCGGTGGCGCAGATATCCTCCACCCTGGTTTCCGCCAGCAGGAGCAATGCCTGATCCGGCAGCCCGAGCCGACGGGCCCGCATGGCGATCTGCTGAAGCGACTCTTCGCCGGTCACATAGAGGCATTTGCGGGAAAGACTCAAATTGCAGCAAACCTGTAGCAAGCCGGTGGATTTGCCAACCCCGGGGTCGCCGCCGATCAACACCACCGAACCCGGCACCAACCCGCCGCCCAGCACCCGGTCCAACTCGGTCATGGTGGTGGAAAAACGGGTCAGCTCATCCTTGCCCACCTCGGCCATGGTCTGCACCTGGGCCAGGGAACCGGAATAACCCTGAAAACGGCTCGCTGGACCGGAAGCTCCCTGCTGTTCGGCCAGGGTATCCCAGGCGCCGCAGTCGCCGCACTGCCCGGCCCATTTACTGAACACGCCACCGCAACCGCTGCATACATACGATGTTTTCTCTTTCGCCATTACAGGCAGCCCCGCCTTCGATCAATCATCATGCTCGCTTGCTCTTTAGCTTTTAATTTTTCATTCTTCATTCTTCACTGCCTTCTGCCCAAGGGCCTTTCGAACCGTTTCGGCCAGCACCCGCATGGTAAGGGGTTTCATGAGAAAATGGCTGATGCCCTGTTCAAGAGCCGTATCCGCGCCGATTGCCGCACTGTAACCGGTGCACAGGATAACCGGCAATTCCGGCCGGATCTTACGAACCTCCTGAGCAAGCTGAATGCCGGACATTCTGGGCATGGTCTGATCAGTGATCAGGAGATCAAAATCATTGGGCTCGTTTTTAAATTCATCCAGCGCATCAAGGGGACTGGTTTTTACCGTCACCCGATAGCCCAGCCCGGAGAGCATGGCCTTGCCCATTTCAACAATGTTTTCCTCGTCATCCACATACATAATCCGCTCCTGACCGGAAGGAAGCGCCCATTCATGCAGACTGTCCGCAGCAGCCACTCCACCCTTGCCCATCTGGGGAAAATAGATGCGAAAAACCGTTCCGCTGCCCACAATGCTCTCCGCCTGCACCATGCCGCCATAATTTTTCACAATGCCATGCACCACTGCTAACCCCATACCCGAGCCCTTGCCCACATCCTTGGTGGTGAAATACGGATCAAAAATACGGGAAACAATCTCAGGGGGAATGCCGGGACCGCTATCGCGAACACTGAGCAACACATATTGCCCAGGCAACAGATCGTCTTCACCGGCAAGATCGCTTTTGCCCAGTTCCACGGTTTTCATAACCACGGTCAGAACGCCTCCAGCCTTCTCCATGGCATGAAAGGCATTGGTGCAGAGATTCACCACAATGCGGTGGATGTCCGAAGGATTCGCCAGGATCGAACCGCAGTCAGGATCGATATCCTCCCGGATTTCAATGCTCGATGGAATCGTGGCCCGCAAAAACTTGAGCGCTTCCTTGACCATGGGCTTGGGTGAAATCAGGCTCCGTTCTTCTCCGCCTTTCCGGCTGAAGGCCAGAATCTGCTTCACCAGATCCCTGGCCCGCAACCCGGCCCGCAAAACCTGCTGGATATCGGCCTGGGCACCACTTGCCTCCTGGGGCAGGCTCCTTTTCACCATCTCGGCATAGCCGATGATGGCGGCAAGGATATTGTTGAAATCATGGGCGATGCCACCTGCCAGAGTGCCGATGGCTTCCATCTTCTGGGCCTGCCGCAGCTGCTCTTCCAGCAGTTTCCTGCCGCTAACGTTGTGACAGATGGTGAGGATTTCACAACGTCCTTCGTTGTGCACCGCCGTGCCATTGATTTCTACGGGAGTAAAGTTTCCCTGGTCATCGACATAATCAATCTGCAGATGGCGGACAAAACCGAGCCTCACGCATTCCTTGACCGCCGCCCTGTTTCGGGCCCGATCATGCTCCGCAGTCCACTCGAATACGTGGCGGCCAAGAATATCAGATAACTCTTGATGCCCGCTCAACCGCACATAATCCTGATTGGCTTCCAGCACCTTCCCTTCGTCATCTATCTTTACAAAGCCGGTGCCGGTGGATTCGATCAGCACCCGGTATTTTTCCTCGCTTCTGCGCAAGCCGTCTTCCATGGCCCGTTGCTCGCTCAACATCTTGTTCGCCGCCTTGGCCAGAACCCGAAACTCCTGAACATGCAGGTCATCGACCTCCATCTCCACTTTTTCCTGTGCCGCCTTGTCAAAGAAAATCTCAAAAGCGGCAAAAGATTGCTGAATCTGTGCTGCCATTTTACGGACAACCAGCAGCCATAACAAAAGGGCGACAAGCATCATCACAAAAGCCAGCCCGACAATCTTGCCGATCTCGTACCGCAACTCCCGTCTCGCATCGGCGCTGGCAGCTTCAAGATCATCAAGATAAACCCCGGAGCCGACATACCATTGCCAATCCTTAATTCCCTGCACATAACTGAGCTTCAGGAAATTGCGCTCATTACCCAGTTGCGGCATCACGTACCAGAGGAATCCGCTCCCATTACGAGCCAGGGCGATCAATTCCTGCACGATTTTCAGACCGTTGACGTCGGTCTGTTCAATCATGTTCTGACCCTTGGCCGGATAGGTCAAAGCAACCCCGTTCCATTGCCCGGCAAAGACATATTCTCCCCCGCCAAAATGCAACTTTTCGAGGCGTTCCAACACCTCGGCCTTGATCTCGACCTCGGTGTCTTCAAGATATTCACCCGCACCTATAAAACAGTCAAGCTGCGGCAGATATTTGACAAAGGAAATCTTCTCAAATTCCTGATCCGGGGGAAACCCGGGTTTGGCCCAACGATAGGAGATAAAACCCTCTTTTTTGCTCCGGACAAGCTCAATCATCTCCTGTATTACGAAAGCGCCCTCGGCATCCTGCCGGGCAAAAAGATTTTCCTGCTCAAGTTTCGGCTGGGCCGCATGCAGCAGCACCGTGCCGTCCATGGAAAAAATAAAAAAATATCCCCTGCCGTTGTTAAACCGCTGCTTGCGCAAAGCCTCGCGCACCAGACTGCGAAGTTCCTCTTTGCGATGCGTCCCTTTGTTGATCTCATAAAGATGGCTCACCATGCCGTGGGCATCCCGCACCCTGGCTTCGAGCGTTCCCTGCACCCTGGCCCGAACCTGTGCCTTCTTGAACTCGATGTAGGAAACCGCATCTGCAACCTGTGCTTCGAGCTGTTTTTTTCGCCCTTCAACCTGAACTCCCCAGAGCGCATCAACCTGGTCGCGGTAGCGGCCATATTCCTGTACGATTTCAAAACAGCCGAATGCCAGAACCAGCCCGACAACCACCAGCGACATGTTGATCATCAATTTTCTGGCAATACTGTTAGCGGGAAGAATCATCAACTGCCCCCATAAAAAACCGCGCCTCGCCACATCCGTTCAAACCAGCCGAGCCAATACCTGATTCGCCACAGGCAGACCATCCTCTGTAAGACGCAGGCCTTCATCGGAAACCACGACCAACCCCTGCTGCTGCAAATCTTCCAGTATGTTCCCATAATAGCCTGTCGGCGTCAAACCAAACTGCCGGCACAACTGAGCACAGGAAACTCCTCCCAGCATCCTGAGCCCCATAACCACGCTTTCCCTGAATCGGGCCGCAAGCGGCAGGCATTCGGCCTCGGCAAACGGGAGCTTTCCTGCCTGAACAAGACCGGTAAACGCTTCGGGGTCCTTCACCGTACCGAACCTGAACCCGGAAAGACAGGAAACCGCGCCTGCCCCCAGCCCCAGATAGGCGCCGTTTCGCCAGTAGTTGAGATTATGCCGGCACTCCCGCCCCGGTGCGGCATAGTTGGATATCTCGTAGCGCGCAAGCCCTGCCCGGGCCAGAAGATCATGGGTGAGGTCACCCATGGCCAGGGCCTCTTCTTCGGCAGGCAGAGCAAGTTCTCCTTTTTCCACCAGACCGGCAAAAGGGGTGCCGTCCTCAATGGTTAATTCATAACAAGCCAGATGCTCCGGGTCGTAATCAAGGGCCCGAGCAAGGGTGTCCCGCCAAGCCGCAGCGTTCTGACCTGGCAGTCCATACATCAGATCGAGATTAATATTGGCAAACCCGGCCCGGCGCGCAGCCTTGATGGCCAGGTCGGCCTCGGCCACGGTATGGCTCCGGCCAAGCCCAGCCAGTAAACGGTCGGAAAAGGCCTGCACCCCGAGGCTCAAACGGTTGACTCCACCCCTCTGCAAGGCGGTCAGCGACTGGACGCTTACGGTGTTCGGATTGGCCTCCACCGTGATTTCGGGATCTTTGCTGAAATTAAACGATTCCAGGCATTGTCGAACCAGACCGGCCAACTCGCTGCCGCTGTAGATGGTCGGAGTGCCGCCGCCGATGAACAGGGTGGCAAAGGTTCGCTCCCGACACCACGCATGTCCACTCCAATAACGGATCTGGTCGGCAAGAGCCGCGAGATATGCAGCAGGCGGAGACTGGCAGGCATAGGAATTGAAGGAGCAGTATGCGCATCTGCTCTTGCAGAAAGGGATATGGAGATAGAGGGAGGGCGGCTCTTCGCCGGTAACAGGAGTA